>Ga0194125_10012390_pt1 | contig 11263 bp, 13 predicted proteins | sample TA2KigC250mmetaG_FD_148626 | JGI IMG/M metagenome (GOLD analysis project Ga0194125, IMG submission 148626) | Freshwater microbial communities from Lake Tanganyika, Tanzania - TA2015034 Kigoma Deep Cast 250m | ecosystem: Environmental > Aquatic > Freshwater > Lake | place: Tanzania: Lake... | reverse complement strand
ACGGCAATCTCATCTCCGACGGCCTCTTCCGCTACACCTGGGATGCCGAGAACCGCCTGACTTCCGTCGAGGAACTTGCCGCCCCTGAAGGCAGGCCGCGCATTCGTGTTGATAACCGTTACGACCACATGGGCCGCCGGTTCTCGAAAGTCACGATGGACCAGGCACAAAGCACCACGAACCAATCACTATACATCTACAACGGCTGGGCGATGATTTCAGAGGTCAGAAGTCAGAGGGCGGAGGTCAGCACCAACTCCTACATCTACGGTCTCGACCTGTCCGGCACGCTTCCAGGCTTGCCACGCCTTGGCGTGGGCGCCGCCGGCGTCGGCGGCCTGCTCTGTAGCAGTCGCACGCAGGGCGACTCCGACTCCCTTGTCTTCCACGCCTACGACTCATCGGGCAACGTTTGCGCTCTTTTTCAGGTTTCAGGTTCCATCCTTCATGCGTGCTTATTCGCGAGACGACCCCGCCGCGGCCGGCCGTGCCCGTGTCCACATTGCCTCACCCATGACCCGCCGCACGCCCCGTGAGACATCCGTCGGGAGAAGGCGCGAACGCCCCGCATGGCACAACACCCTGCCTTGGATGGAATTGACACAGATATGTCAAGTCGGCGACATGTGGCACGGGTGATGCACAGTTATGGGCTCTGCTGAAATTCGTGGGATGCCTGAGGATGAAGGAAGACAAGTGAAGCGAACAAGGAGTAAGACAATGAAAGTATCGAACCTGGCAGTATTGGTGGCTCTATCGGTGGGACTGGCTTTGCCGGTTCTGGCGAAAAGCGGCAAGGACGGATGTGGAGGCGGCGGCCACGCCAAGGAAGAGATGAAGGGATGCGGCATGGGCTCCGCCTGCCAAAAGCCGGCGGCCGCACAGGCCGAGATCTCGACTGAAGCACTGGCCACATTGCTCGCTTCAGGCGCGAAAGTTACGGTGCTGGATGCCAGGACCGGCAAGTTCGATGACGGCCGGCGCATACCGGGCGCGAAGTCGCTTGCTCCGGATGCCACGGCCGAACAGGCTGCTGCGTTGATACCGGCCAAAGACGCGGCCGTTGTCACGTACTGCAGCGGGGTGAAATGCCCCGCCAGCGCGGCGCTGGCGAAACAGCTCCGTTCGCTCGGCTATGTCGGCGTGCTCGAATACCCGCAGGGCATAGCGGGCTGGGCGGATGCAGGCAAGGAAGTGCAGAAGGCCAACTGAAAGCGCGAAAGGCGGCGGAGCCCGGTCCGAACTGGATCGGGTTCTGCCGTTCAATAACGTGAAGAAGGTCGGACTACCTATAGCCATTGCCGCCACGGCTGCCGTGTTCCTCCTGGCAAGGCTCGTATCGTGGTCGGACCCGGATCCCCGGCCCGGTGGAGAATACGGAGGCGCTGCCGTGAAAAAGACCGATGAGGAATGGCGCTGTTTCCTTACGCCGGAGCAGTTCGAGGTCATGCGCAAGGGCGGCACAGAGCGGCCGTTCACCGGCGCTTACTGGAGCACAAAGGAACCTGGTGAATATCTGTGCGCCGGCTGCGGCGCGGTTCTGTTCAAGTCAGACGCCAAGTTCGAGTCTCACACCGGCTGGCCGAGCTTCTGGGCAGCGTGCGGTGACAGTGTTGTCGAACGTGTTGACAGAAGCCACGGCATGGTGCGCCGGGAGATACTCTGCGGAAAATGCGGCGGCCACCTCGGGCATGTCTTCGACGACGGCCCGAAACCAACCGGCCAGCGCTACTGCGTAAACTCCGCTGCGCTGAAGTTCCTGCCCCGCGCCAAGAACGCCGTCGCGCCTGTCGGCCAGTCAGATGATGACGGGTCCGTGGACGGCCCGAAGAACTGACAGGCTTTTCGTTGAGCTTGGCGCTGCCTGGCCGCGGCGGCGGCCTGGCCCAACAGGTTTGATCATCGCCCAGAACAGCGCCTCGGCCATCTTCGGGTCGCGCGTCCGATTCGCGTGCGATAACCCGTTCCGGCTGGGCGGCTCCGCTCCCCGAATCGCCGCCATCGCGGCCCGGTTCGCCTGCAGCGCATCCGCCACGTCGTTCAGACCGATGGCATGTGTGAACTGCGCATACAGCATGCTCACGACATGCTCCAGGGCGTGATCTCCCGCGACCTGATTCCGAGCGTGTGCGCAAGCTTGGGCATCAGGTACGGCGGAATGAGTTCACAGACCTGACGGAATATGGCACGCTTACCCTTGGCTGGCTTGACTGGCAACGTACAACCTCCTTTGGCTTGGTCGCTAAGAAGATTGCACCCAGTCAGTCACCCGCCACTGAAGTCTCCTTTGCCGTGAGCGGGACGCCGGCGAGTCCATTCTGAGGAGATTGCAGGGTGAGAGGAGTGCCTGGGTGGTGGAATGGCAGACACAAGGGACTTCCTGCCGGAGGCAGGTCTGCCTGTGGCAGAAAAATCCATTCTGAGGGGATTGCAGGGTGAATGGAGTGCCTGGGTGGTGGAATGGCAGACACAAGGGACTTAAAATCCCTTGCCCGAAAGGGCGTGAGGGTTCGACCCCCTCCCCAGGCACCATGGGATCCGGATGAGTCTCGAAGCGGCGATCAGGATGGTGGAGTCTCGTCCAGCGGCGTATGTACTGATGTCGGCCGATTGCGACTACATGTACAAGGGAGCATGCCGGGATCTGCACAGGCGGCTGGCGGATCACTGGTCCGGGCGGGTTGCCTCGACGAAGGGGCGGAGGCCGCTCACATTGATACATATGGAGTACTGCGTCTCATACAAGGACGCGCTGATACGCGAGAAGTTCCTCAAGTCTGGTGTGGGGCGGAACATGTTGTGCGAGTTGGTGAAGAAGGGACTTCCTGCCGAAGGCAGGTCTGCCTGTGGCAGAAAAATCCCTTGGCCGAAAGGGCGTGAGGGTTCGACCCCCTCCCCAGGCACCATGGGAGCCGGATGCGACGGGAAGAATGAACCGCCAAGACGCCAAGAACGCCAAGGGGGAGAGGGATGATGAGAGAGCCGGATAAGGAGGTTGATGATCTGGCAAGTGCCGTGATTGGCGCGGCCATTGAGGTGCACCGCGTTCTGGGTCCGGGATATCTTGAAAGCGTCTATGAAGAGGCGCTGGTGATAGAACTTCAATTGCGGGGTATCGCGTTCGAAAGACAGAATCCGGTCAGCGTGGAATACAAGGGCCGTGCCGTCGGGGAGGGGCGATTGGACTTGCTGATTGCCGGCAAGCTGATCGTGGAACTGAAGGCTGTTGATGCCCTCGCACCCATCCACACCCCACAGGTCATAACCTATCTCAAGACCACAAACCTTCCCCTTGGCCTTCTGATCAATTTCAACGTCCCGCTGCTGAAACACGGCATTAAACGTGTCATTCTCTCTTCGCGCCTTGGCGCTCCTGGCGCCCTTGGCGGTTCAATCCGGCACGTCCGCGTGAGCACTCGATACCGGGGTTATTCCTGGAAGATCGGGCTTTCTCAAGCATTGCCTGGCTCTTCCCGGAGTGGGCTGTAGCCTTCGTGCGAGCGAAGCAAAAGCGCTTGCCGTCGGTAAGTTCGGGGGTTACGTTGCGCTGCCCGGAACGATCCTCAGTTCCGTTGGCCGAGGAAGCAAGAAATGACGAGCTACGCCGTCAGGATAGCAGTCTGCCCGGGATGCAAGGAGAAGCTTGCCGTGTGGAGTGTCTCCTCCTGCAACACCTTTCACGCCAAGTTCTTTACGGACGGTTTCATAGAAGGTCCAATGTATGACGAAGGTGGCGATCTGGCCAGATGCCACACATGCAGAACCGTGTTCTGGATGGATGAAGTATCCGCCGGCCCTTACATAAGCGCTTCAGAGATCCCGCGTTGTGTGAGAAGACGCGAGATGTTTCTAATTTCCAGCCCGGAGTTGAGTTCATATCCGGCGCTATTGGAAAGTAACCTCTGGCGGACTGTGGAGGAGGAGAAGTATATCCGCATGCGGGCCTGGTGGGCCTGGAATGACCAACGCCGCCGAGACGCCGCCGCATCAGATTCGCCGTTTTCCCCTAATGCAACTGCTAACTGCGAGCGTCTGTTGGAGATTCTTGACGATACCGTCGATGACGAGGCCATATTGCGTGCAGAGATCTATCGCGAGCTTGGCCGGTTTCAGGAGTGCCTCAAACAGCTGGATCGCCCTTTCGATCCGAGATGCTCAAGTAGACTGCGTGTGATTATGGCGTTGGCTGAATCGGGCAGGTGTGGTGTTAGCCAGATCGAGTGACCGGCCGGCAACCGGCGGTCAGGCGCCACGAACCGTGGCGGAGTGCAAGGAGTTGCGCGGGGTGCTGAGAGTGTGAAGAAGATCGCGATTCTGGACGGGTACAACGTGATCCATGCCGTGCCGGAGCTCGAGCGAAAGCTTGCGCACGGGCTGGAGGCTGCAAGGCGCGCGCTTGGGGTGTTGTGCGCGGACTGGCTGACACGGCGGCGTGACATCGCTGAGTTCAGGGTCGTGTTCGACGGCGATTCCTCGGTCGGAACACCCGAGCAGGGCGCAATGAAGGGAGTGCGGTTCATCTACTCTCCCAGCGGGCAGTCGGCGGACAGGTGGATCGCTGACATGCTGCACGATCTCAATCTTGCCCGGAACGGCGTGGTTGTAAGCAATGACCGCGCGGTTGCGGCCAATGCCGCGGCGGCGGGGGCGGATGTGTGGTCAGTCGACCGTTTCACGGGTATGATGTCGCGCGGGTCGGGCGGCGCGGAATCCGGCGGCACGGACAAACCCGATCCGAACAGCAGGCAGGCGGCGGCCATCAATGCACGCCTGATACAGGAATGGGGGCTGGAATCTGAGAACCGCTGACATCGGACCGGGCGCATTATTCATCGGGGCGGCCGTGTTAGTTCTCATTCTGGCCTGTGCCTCCTGCGGGCCGGCGCATGGCGCTGAACATGAAGAGCAGGCCGGCGAAACCGTTGCCGTGAAACGCAGGGCAGTTGTTTACAAACGGGTCGGCTGGACGAAGCTGCGCATGTTCGTTTTCGAGCCCGAGACGGAGGCGGCGGCAAAGAGGCCTGCCATCGTCTTCTTCTTCGGCGGCGGCTGGAGCACTGGCACGCCCGCGCAGTTTGAGGAGCAGTGCCGCCACTTCGCTGCGCGCGGCATGGTTGCCGCGACAGTCGAGTACAGGGTATGGAAGAAACACGGCACGCTCCCGTTCAGGGCCGTGTCCGACGCGAAGTCGGCCGTACGTTGGTTGCGCGCACACGCGGAAGAATACGGCATTGATCCCGACAGGATCGTCGCCGCCGGCGGGTCGGCCGGCGGGCACCTGGCAGCCGCCACGGCGCTCGTCGAGGGGTTTGAAGAGCCGGGCGAGGACATCTGTGTGAGTTCCGCGCCTGATGCGCTTGTGCTGTTCAATCCGGCCCTGGACACCAGTTGGGAGCGGGGTCGTCCTGATGCGCCGCTGAAAGTGCGCGCCACGTCGATTTCCCCGGTGGACAACGTGCGTTCGAACCTGCCGCCGACCATCGTCTTTCACGGCACGGCCGACACCACCGTGCCTTTCGAGCAGGCTGAACGTTTCGGCGCCCTGATGAAGAAGGCCGGCAACGTATGCGAACTGCATGCGTATGAAGGCGCTGAGCACGGGTTCTACAACTTCACCGGGTTCAAGAAGACCAGCAACACGGATGAGTACTACGCCGACGTGATGAAGAAGACCGACGACTTCCTGGTGAGTCTGGGGTTCCTCGCGCCGTTGGCGGAAAAGGAAAGCGGCCGGTGACGGAAGACCGGCCGGCGGAAAGGAGCGGGATGAAGACAGCGGCGATCCTGGCGGCGGGGTTGATGATCTGCGCGTTGCAGGCGAGGGCGGGCGAAGAGCCGGCGAAAGAAGGGCCGAGTGTTGCCCACAGGATACTGCTTTACATCCCGAACCGGGTCCTTGACGTGTTTGACATGGTGCGCGCGCGGGTCCGGCTCGGGCCGGGGATTGCGGTTGGCGCGCGGGTTACGGACTACGCCGACTTCTACGTCGGCAGTTACCTGAGCGTATATGCGGGGCTGCCGGGCCCGCGGTGCCGGCGGATGCCGCGGTTGCCCGTCGGATTGGAGACGCAGACGGGCGTAGAGGTTAGCGTGGCCGATGCCGCGACGGGGCTTGGGCTTGATCCGGGGTATTCGAAGACCGAAATCGGGCTTGGCGCCCACGTGCTGCTTATCGGCGCGGATATCGGGATAGATCCGGTTGAGATTGTTGACTTCCTGGGCGGGTTCTTCCTGTGGGATCCGCGGAAAGACGACTTCTGAACGTTGATGGCGGAATGAGCATATTCGAGATATTGATGCTCGTGTGTTTCGGGGTGAGCTGGCCCGTCTCGATCGCCAAGACACTGCGTACGCGGGTGGTGGCTGGGAAGAGTCCGGTTTTCCTCGCGATAGTCTGTGCGGGCTATGCGTTCGGGCTGGCGCACAAGCTTCTGAACGACCGGGACTGGGTGACCGCTCTTTACGCCGTGAACATGGCGATGGTCGCGGCCGACCTGGCGCTTTACATGCGCTACAGGCCGCAGCCAGGGCGCTGACGCCGGATCCGGAGTCAGAGTTCCTTTTCAGCCATCTTCCAGACTTTCTCCACCTTCTTCAGGTCCGGTGCGCTGACGATCACGTTGCACCGGCATCCGTGCGTGCAGGTGCAGCCGGTTGCGTAGATGTAGTTGATATTCACCCCTGAGCGGGAGAGTTTCGACGCCATCGCCGCCAGGCTTCCGATCTCGTTGGGCAGCGTAACCAGCACCACGTCCTGCGCCGTGAACGGGATGCCGGCCCGGTTCAGGGCCTTGCGCGTCGCGGCGGCGTTGCTGACGACAACCTGGACGAGTCCGACGTCGGCGCTGCTATAGGCCGAGATGCCGTCAATGTTCACTTTCGCCGTCGCGAGCAGGCGAGAGATGCTGGCGAGAACGCCGGGCTTGTTTTCCAGATAGAGAGTGAACTGTTTCCTGATCATGCGGCGCCTCCTTCATTGGCGCGGCGTCAGACATAACGCGCGCCCACGGCTCGACTCTACACCCGTGATTCGGCCGGCGCAAGCGCATGCGTGCGGTCTCAAAGCCTTTCCAAGCGCGGCGGTTTCTGGTAGGAGTTACACTCTTGTCATTTCTGGCGCGGAGAACAGACCGGCCATGCCGGATACGATCATAATAGCATTGATGCTTGTGATGAGCATCGCCCTCGGGTGGTCCATCGGGGCAAACGACGCCGCAAACTCGCTTGGAACGGCGGTGGGGTCCCGGGTCATATCCCTGCGCCAGGCGATCCTGCTGATAGCTGTTTGCGGTTTTCTCGGCGCGTACCTTCAGGGGCAGTACGTCACCAAGACGATTGGCAAGGGAATAGTCCAGCTTTGCGATCTGGAGCAGGCCGAAGCCACGCGGATAGCGCTCGTTGCGATCTTCTCCGGCTGCGTGTGGGTTGTGCTGGCGACGTGGTGGAAGATGCCTGTTTCCACCAGCCATTCGATCGTCGGAGCGGTGGCGGGCGCGGGCCTGGCAGCGCGCGTTCCGGTGGACTGGCGCATTCTGCGCGACATCTTCATCTGCTGGATCGCGACGCCGGCGGGAGCGGCGTTGCTCGGCTACGTGCTGCTGCGATTCTTCCAATGGCTGTTTCCGAAGATAGTCCCGGAACGGTTCAGCAGGCCTGTTCTGACGGCCCTCGTGGTGGTGAGCGGCTGCTACGTGGCATACTCCTGGGGGGCGAACGACGTTGCCAACGCCACTGGCCTGATCAGCGGCGCGAAGGTCATGTCCCCCCTTGCGAGCGTGGCGCTTGGCGGCCTTGCGATTGTGCTCGGAATCGTTACGTGGGGCTACAAGGTGATAGACACGGTGGGGACGAAGATAACTCACCTGCTTCCGATCATGGCTTTTGCGGCCCAGTTTGCCAGCGCGATCAACGTCAATGTCTACACCCTGTTCGGGATCCCCGTCTCCACGAGTCATTCCATCGTCGGCGCGATCTTCGGTGTCGGGCTTGTCAGGGGCATACGCGTGGTGAATCTGGCCATCATGAAGGAGATACTGATCTGCTGGCTGGCCACTCCCCTGGTGTCGGGCGTGGTCAGTTATGCCGTTTACACCGGGGCGGCCTGGATAATCCGCTGATTCGCCGAAGCGGGGCGGGAGAGGGAGACAGACATGAAAGAGACAGGGAACATTCTAGGCTGGCTCGGAATGGCGGAGGAGAAGGAGATAATCCGAGACGCAGAAGAACACGTGGATGAAACGACCCGGACGGTGGCCTTCCTGTCCGGTGCTGTGAAAGCGTTTATTGCCGGCGATTTCGACGCCAGGAACGACGCGATCACGCTCGTGAAGGAGAGCGAGCGCGCCGCCGACAAGGTGCGTTCGAAGATGGAGCACACCCTCTCGGATGGGCTGCTGCTTCCGCCCGACCGTGAGGACCTGATGCGGTTTGCCCGTGCTCTGGACAAGATTGCCGATTCCACAAACAGCGCGGCGCGCCTGCTCGGACTGATCGAGGAGACGCTCCCCGAGGCGATAACAAAGGAAATAGCGGTCAGCACCGACCTTATCGTCGCCGGCATGGCCCAGCTCCATGAGGCCATTCACGCGCTCAGCGCGAAGAGATTTTCGGAGGCCATGTCGTTCTGCGCGGAGGTGGAAAAGCTGGAGCACGAGGCGGACGACCAGAAGCGCATCATGCTCAAGGCCGTTCTGCGCGCGCAGCTCTCGCCGACTTCCCTGCTGCTGAGCTACAACCTTGCCCAGTCGCTGGAGGGGATAACCGACAAGATTGACACATGCTCGGACCTGATAAGGCTGATTTCTGTAAAGTCGAAGTAGTGTGGGTTCTGTGTGAGCCGGCGCCGACGGCGCCGGACGTGACTGCGGTGTGCGAAAAGGGTGCATGTAAATGAAAGCGGAGAAGGGTTTGGCTGTTCAGAGTTACTGTTTCCGTTCCATCAAGGACAACGCCGCGGTGATAGACGCGGTCAAGGCGTGCGGTTTGAAGGCGATCGAGCTATGCGGCGTGCATGTTAACTTCGACGACCCGGCGTCGTTTCAGGGGATCGTTGATGCCTACACGAAGGCGGGCATCTCGATAGTCAGCGCCGGCGTGAACGGCATCGCGGGTGACGAGGCGGCGGCCGATCGGCGGTTCCAGTTCGTGAAGATGGCCGGCGCGAAGCGCATGTCGGTTGATTTCAACCTTGCGGCTGTGCCGGGCGCCTACCGGATTGCCGAGAAGCTGGCGGAGAAATACGACATGCGCCTCGGCATCCACAACCACGGCGGCAGGCACTGGCTGGGCAGCATGGCGATGATCCAGAAGGTGCTGTCGGAAACAAGCGAACGGATCGGCGTGTGCATGGACACCGCCTGGGCGCTGCATTCCCACGAGTACCCCGTGCAGATGGCCGAGAAGCTGGGCAAGCGGCTGTTCGGGCTGCACCTGAAGGACTTCACGTTCGACCGTTCGGGCAAGCATACCGACGTCGTTGTCGGGACAGGCAACCTGGATCTGCCGAAGCTCAGCGGAGTGCTGGCGAAGACAGGGTTCAGCGGGTGCGTCGTCATCGAATACGAGGGTGACGTGAACAGCCCGGTTCCGTCGGTCACCGAATGCGTGAAGGCGGTACGCGCGGCGGTGCCGGAACTGGCGTGACGGTATCCGGCGGGGTCTCGCCGCGCATGGCGCGGCCAGCCGTAAGAAACGAGGGTATGCCGGCGGGGCGGTCTGTTGCTGCCCGGTTCCGCTGGCGAGGGGCGGAGCCGGCTGTTACGGCCGGGAACAAGAAATGAAGATACTGATAATCGGCGGAGTCGCGGCCGGCGCTTCCGCCGCCGCGCGCGCGCGGCGGCTGGATGAGAAGGCTGAAATCGTGATGCTCGAGCGCGGGCAGCACGTATCGTTCGCGAACTGCGGACTTCCGTACCACATAGGCGGCGCCATAGCGGAGCGGGACCGTCTGCTTTTGCAGACACCCGAAAGCCTCCGCGCTTCCCTTGCGCTGGACGTGCGGGTCGGGCACGAAGCGGTCGCCATAGACCGCGCGGCGAAGAGCGTGAAGGTCCGCGAGGCCGGCGGCGGAACGTATGACGAGAGCTATGACAAGCTGGTCCTCTGTCCGGGGGCGTCACCGATCAGGCCTGACCTGCCCGGCGCCGACCATGAACGCGTCCTTGTTCTGCGGAACGTTGACGACATGGACCGCATCAAGGCCCTTGTGGATTCCGGCGCGCGCAGGGCGGTGGTGATTGGCGGCGGATACATCGGTGTGGAGATGGCCGAAAGCCTGCGTGAGCGCGGGCTGGACGTGGACCTCGTCGAGATGGTTGACCAGGTGATGCCGCCGCTCGACCGCGAGATGGCGCATGACATGGAAGAACACATGCGCTGGCACGGTGTGCGCCTGCATCTCGGGCAGAAAGCCGCGGCGTTCCGCGAGGCGGATGGCGCTGTGGCCGTGGAGCTGGTGAGCGGGACCACGCTGCGCGCCGACCTGGTGGTCATGGCTGCGGGCGTGAGGCCCGATACCGAACTTGCCCGCGCCGCGGGGCTTGAGCTCGGCGACCGCGGCGGCATACGTGTGGACGCGCACATGCGCACTTCCGATCCGGACATATACGCCGCCGGCGACGCTGTGGAGGTGACCGATTTCGTGACCGGCAGACAGGCCCAGATCCCGCTTGCCGGCCCCGCGAACCGGCAGGGCCGCATCGCGGCGGAGAACATCTGCGGCCGCGACACGGAATACACCGGCACCCAGGGCACGGCGATCGTCAAGATATTCGACATGACCGGCGGCGGCACGGGAGCCTCGGAAAAGAGCCTGGCGCGGCTCGGAACGCCGTACCGCAAGGTGTACCTGCATCCGTCCGGGCACGCCGGCTACTATCCCGGCACCGCTCCCATGCACGTGAAGGTTCTCTTTGCGCCGGACTCCGGCAAGCTGCTCGGGGCACAGGTCACCGGCTATGACGGTGTTGACAAGCGGCTGGACGTTTTTGCCACTGCGATCCGGGCCGGGATGACGGTGTACGATCTGCAGGAACTCGAACTCGCCTATGCGCCGCCCTACGGATCAGCCAAGGACCCGGTCAACATGGCCGGGTTTGTCGCGTCGAACATCCTCAAGGGCGACGTGGAGCCATGGTATGCGGAGGACTATCCCGACCGGACGGCGGACGGCGTTGTCCTGGACGTCAGGAGTCCGCGCGAGTACGAGACATGGCACATCCCGGGCGCGGTGAACGTGCCGCTTAGCAAGCTGCGCGCTTTGCTG
>Ga0194125_10012387_pt1 | contig 11264 bp, 8 predicted proteins | sample TA2KigC250mmetaG_FD_148626 | JGI IMG/M metagenome (GOLD analysis project Ga0194125, IMG submission 148626) | Freshwater microbial communities from Lake Tanganyika, Tanzania - TA2015034 Kigoma Deep Cast 250m | ecosystem: Environmental > Aquatic > Freshwater > Lake | place: Tanzania: Lake... | reverse complement strand
ACTGACGACCGGCGGTCGCAGCCCCAACCCCAGGAAGCTGAGCGCCGTCTCGCTCAGGATCATGCCAGGGATCGCCAGGGTGATCGAGGCGATGATGTGGCTGAGGAACGACGGCGCCATGTGGCGCAGAATCAGGTAGAGCTGCGGCGCGCCATCCAGCCTGGCGGCGAGCACAAAGTCCTCCTCGCGCAAGGCCAGGAAGCGGCCGCGCACCACGCGCGCCAGGCCGGTCCAGCCGATGAACGAGAGGATGAGCGTAATGCCGAAATAGACGTAGAGCGGCGGCCAGTTCACCGGAAGGGCCGCGGCCAGGCTCATCCAGAGCGGGATGGTGGGCAACGAGCGCAGAAACTCGATGATGCGCTGGATGACGTTGTCAACGCCCCCACCGTAATAACCCGAGATGCCGCCCAGAAGAATGCCCAACACCAGGCTGATGGAAACACCGAGCAGGCCAATGGACATCGAGACCCGGCCGCCGGCGATCAGCCGGCTGAGCAGATCGCGGCCCAATGAATCGGCGCCCAATAAATAGAGCGGATCCCCCTCGTTCACCGGTCCGATCAGGTGGCGATCCCATGGGATGATGCCCAGCAGTTTGTATTCGAAGCCCTTGGCGAAGAAGCGGAAAGGTATCTTCTGCTCCGGATCCACGGTGAAGGTGCGTCGCAGCGAGAAGGAATCTATCACGCTCTTGTAGCCGTTGACATAGAATCCGATCTTCGGCGTCCCACTCGACGTGTCTATGAAATGTACTCTTTGCGGCGGAGCATACGTATAGGTCGCGGCGTACTGGTCCGGCGGAACGACCTCGAAGAACTCCACGAAGGCTGCGATGAAGTAGATGGCGAGGACAACGATGCCGGCGCCCATCGCCAATTTGTGCTTCCGAAACTTCCACCAGATGAGCTTCCACTGCGAGGCCACCATGACCTGGACCTCTTTTTCCTGATATACCTCAGCGTCGACTTCCTCCATAAATGCCGTTGCGATCTCCGAGGATGTGGATGCTGGATCGTGTGGTTGATTCATGCTGTCCCTCATTGGTAACGGATGCGTGGGTCAATCCATGCCAGCAAGAGATCGGACAGCAGCGTGCCGATCACCGTCAGCGTGCTCAAGAGCAACACAAAACTGCCGGCCAGGTACATGTCCTGATTCAACAGGGCTTCTAGTTGCATCGGGCCGGTAGTGGGCAGATTGAGCACCACCGAAATGATCGTGGCGCCCGATACCAGCCCAGGCAGAATCCAACCCACCGAGCTGATCCACGGGTTGAGCGCCACGCGCACGGGGTATTGGATGAGCGCCTGGAACTCGGACAGCCCTTTGGCCTTGGCCGTTGTGTAATATGGCTTGTGTAGCTCATCCAGCAGGTTGGCGCGCATTACCCGGATGAGTCCGGCAGTGCCCTCCAAAGCGATGATGACCGTGGGAATCCACAGGTGACTGAGAAAATCCTTGACCTTATCCAGGCTCCACGGCGCGCCGCTGAACTGCGGCGAGAACAGTCCCCCCACACTTTGTCCCAGGTACTTGAAGGCGATATACATCAGAACCAACGCTATCAGGAAGCTAGGTACTGCCAGGCCGACAAACCCCAGGAATGTGAAGACGTAATCTCCGATTGAATACTGACGTACGGCCGAGTAGATACCGATGGGAAAAGCGATCACCCAGGTGACCAAGAGCGCGAAGAGCGAGAGGGCGAAGGTGAGCGCCAGACGTTCACCGATCAAGTCGGTGACCGGTTTGCCCTTCTGAAAAGAGCGTCCGAAATCTCCTTTGGAGACAATGTTCCACATCCACTTGCCGTACTGAACGTAGATCGGTTCGCCGAAACCGTATTGCGCTTTGATCTTCTCAACCACGGTCTGATCAATGCTCTCGCCCATGGCGGCCATATTGGAAATATAGGTGGTAAAGAAATCGCCGGGCGGGAGCTGGATGATGATGAAGGTGACCACCGAAATCGCGAACAGGGTGGGGATTATCATCAAGACACGCCGTACGATGTATTGGACCATGGTGGCCTCCGCAGAAATAGACCTGTCAGGTCTGCGCGAACCTGACAGGTCTACGATCTACCTGATCTTACGCGTCGATGTAGTACTGCGGCGGATCGCTCGGCCCAGGGTTCGGGAAGAGCCAGGCGCCCGGCATGATCTTCATTACGTTCTTGAAGTTGTTCTTGACGATGCCGTAGCCGTTGGTGGGCAGCGCGATGCCGATGGCATAGAACTGCTCCTGGGCGATCTGCAGGATCTGCTTCATCAGGTCTTCCTGCTTCTTGGCATCACCGGTGGCCTTGAGCTGGTCGTACAGCTCCATCTGCTTCTTCGGCGCAGCCAGTGGTTCCTCATCTTTGCCGCGCGGGTCCTTGTTGTACCAATAGTTCCAAAACACGGCAAACTGCGACTCGCCGCTGTAGGGGAAGTACCAGCGCGGCTCCAGGACTACGTCCAGACCGCCGTCGCCGCCCCAATCCATGGCGTCGAACTCGCCAGCGTCCTTGTGGGTGTACATCAGCGCACGATCCATGACCTTGGGTTGCATGTCAACGCCCACCGCCGCCAGGTACTTTTGAACGATCGGACCAGCTTTGACAGTGTCGGCACGCGTATCCGAGATCTCCCAAATGATGCTCAAAGGCGATCCGTCAGGCATCGTGCGCATCCCCTTGGCATCCTTCTTGGGGAGGACCTTGTCCAGGTACTCGTTGGCCTTCTTGACATCGAACTCGGTGTATTGCTTCGCCAGCTTCTCGTTGTAATATGGCGAGGTTGGCCGCGGCGCGCATTGGTACGGTTCGCCCTGCCCCACCCACACCACGTCAATCAACTCCTTGCGGTTGATGGCGTGCGACACACCGATGCGGAAGTTGATGTCCTGGAAGACCGCCCGCTTCGCCTTGTCCTTGTGGACCAGATTGAAGGAGATGATCATGTTGTTCATGCTGGAGGGGATCGTCTCGAAGAAGCCGTAGCCGCCCTTCTGCATGTTGTCCACGAAGACCGGCTTGTTGGCGTTGGTGGCGATATGGCGATCCATCATGTCAATCTCGCCGGCCGCGGCCTTCAGCGCCAATGCCTGGAGGTCGGTGGCATAGTCGAAGAAGATGCCATCGAGGTAGGGCAATTGGTTGCCGTCGGGGTCCACCTTCCAATAGTACGGGTTGCGCGCCGCCTTCACCGGTTGTTGCACACCGGAGGGCGTCGTCAGCACCCAGGCCGAAATGACCGGCAGGTCAATGTTCATCCAGCGGCCGTTGATCGGGGTGCCGGGGACGCTGCTGATCTTGGTCTGGAACAGCTTGACCCAGTCGCCATCAATCTTGTTGTCTTTGATGAGCTGGTCGAGCTTGGCCGGGTCGGCATACGTCTTGTGGAATTGCTTGCAATAGGCCGCCTGATATTGCACCGGGGCTTGCCCGTCGGGCGTGGCGTTGCGCACGATGTAGAGACCATTCGGCGCCGCGAACTTGATCGTCACGGTCGTCTCATCCACCTTGGTCGCGGCCAGATACTTCCCGCCCGCCGCCCAGGAACCGCCGACTGCCGGGGTCAGGTCTTTGTTGTTGAGGATATCGGTGGCCCAGAAGACGATGTCATCCGCAGTGAACGGCTTGCCGTCCGACCACTTCATCCCTTTGCGCAACTTGAACGTGTACTCGGTCGCCTCGGCGTTCGCTGTGTAGGATTCGGCGACGCACGGGATAACGGTCGTCCAATCGCGATCCCAGCGCACCAGGTAGTCGTAACCGACGGTGCGGGTCAGCCAGGCATCGTCCTGGCCGCCGCGCAGCGCTGTGCGCCACGTGCCGCCGTACTTGCCGATCTTGTCATGTGGTTTCAGCACCAAGGGGCTCACCGGCAGGCGCTGATCCACGGCCGGCAGTTTGCCGGCCTTGACGAGCTCGGCCAGCATCGGCGCTTCCTTATACTTGGCCGCAGGCGCGGCGGTGGGGGCCGGGGCTTTGGTCGGCTCCGGCGCTTTGGTGGCCGCAGGCGCGGCGGTGGGGGCCGGGGCCTTGGTCGGCTCCGGCGCTTTGGTGGCAGCCGGCGCCTTGGGCGCCGGGGTCGGCGTGGGCTGAGCGCAAGCGGCCAATGATGCGGCCGCGGCTGCGACGCCGCCCAAGCGGATGAACTCGCGACGGGTCAAATTACGGGTGCTCACGTGACCTCCTTATGGATGTGAATGACACAGCTTGGACGAAGCTCGCGGGCTAGCGTTCCCCGTGCGGCCGGGGAAAGTTGAGGACGGATGAGGGGGATAGCCTCAAAAGGGTACGTCATCGTTACACCTCTTGGCGCCAAGACAACACTGACAGCGTGTGCCTGCGCGCAGTCGTGACATTGGACAGCAAGCAAGACGGTCATGCAGTGGATCGCAAGCCCGCCGAAGGTGGATGGACCGTCACGGAGAGCCAACGCTCAGCATTATAGCGGGTTCTGGGCGTCTGTCAAGAAGCCGCTTTTCAGGAGCAACGCGCGGCGCTGACGTTTTCCAGTCCCTAATCCCAACCGCTCACGCCGACCAGCTTCAACTGCTCAGCGAAGTGACAGGCCACGAAGTGCTCGCCGCCGGCATCGCACAACAGTGGGGATTCCTGGCTGCACTGCGCCTGTGCATAGCGACAGCGCGGGTGGAAATAGCACCCGTTCGGCGGGTTGGACGGGTCCGCGACATCTCCCTCAAGGATGATGCCGCCGCCCCGGCTGCTCAGTCGCGGGTCAGGTTTGGGCACGGCCGAGAGCAGCGCCTCGGTGTATGGGTGCAGGGGGTTGCGGTAGAGTTCTTCCACGGCGGCCAACTCAACCAGCTTGCCCACGTACATGACCGCCACACGGTCGCTGATGTACTCGACAACGCTCAGATCGTGCGCGATGAAGATGTACGTCAGGTTAAAATCGTGCTGCAAGTCTTGCAGCAGGTTGAGGATTTGCGCACGCACCGACACATCGAGCGCCGACACCCCCTCGTCGCACACGACCAGCCGGGGGTTGAGCGCCAGCGCGCGCGCAATGCCGATGCGCTGCCGCTCGCCGCCGCTGAACGCGTGCGGGTAACGCCGCATGTATTCGGGCCGCAGCCCGCATTGCCGGAGCAACCTCGCCACCCGGTCTTCGAGCGCTGCGCCGCTCATCCCTTCGTTCACCCGTAGCGATTCGCCCACGATGTCGAGCACGTTCATGCGGGGATTCAGCGAAGAGTAGGGGTCCTGGAAGATCATGCGGATTTCGCGGCGATACGGTTTGAGCGCGCTCCGTTCGAGGTGCGCCAGGTCCACGATCTGGCCATCCGGTCGCTGGTAGAGGACCTCGCCGGCTGTTGGGTCGTAGGCGCGCAGGATGCAGCGGCCCGTCGTGGTCTTGCCGCAGCCCGACTCGCCCACCAGGCTCAGCGTTTCGCCCGTCTTCACCGCGAAGCTGACGCCGTCCACCGCCCGCACATGGCCGATGACGCGGCGCAGGAACCCTTTGCGGATGGGGAAGTGCATCTTGAGGTCCCGCGCCTCGAGCAGTACGCCGTTCGCTCCACGCGTCGTGTCATTCATCTGTAACCCCGCCCCTTCAAGAGACGGTCGCGGCCCGAAGGAAGGTTGCGCTTTAGTGGTGGGCATGGCGCTGCACTCCCCCGAGGTCTTCTTGTCTCTCCTGCGAATTGCCGTACAACAGGCAGCTTACCGCGCGGCCAGGCGAGAGCCGGATCGGCTGCGGCGTGATCTGATCGCACACGCCCTTCATGTACGCAGTGCAGCGCGGGTGAAAGTAGCAGCCGCTCGGCCGCGTGAACGGATCAGGAACCATGCCCTCGATCGAATCGAGCCGCTGGCGGGCTTTGCCGCCCACTTTCGGAATCGAACGCAGGAGCGCCTGGGTGTAGGGGTGCTTCGGGTCGTGGAAGATGGCATCCACGTCGGCTGTCTCCACGACGCGGCCCAGGTACATCACGGCCACATCCTCGCACATCTCGGCGATCACGCCCAGGTCGTGGGTGATCAGCATGAGCGACATGCCGAGCTGTTGTTGCATGCTGCGCATCAGCCGCAAGATTTGGGCCTGAGTGGTCACATCGAGCGCGGTGGTCGGCTCGTCAGCGATCAACAGGCTGGGGTTGCACGCGATCGCCATCGCGATCATGGCGCGTTGACGCATGCCGCCGCTGAACTGGTGGGGGTATTCATCCACGCGCTGTTGCGGTTTGGCGATGCCGACCTGTCGCAATAACTCGACGGTCTGCTCCCGCGCCTCCTGCTTCGTCACGTTCTGGTGCAGCAAGAGGTTCTCCATGATCTGGTTGCCGATCGTGTACAGCCCGCTGAGCGAGGTCATCGGCTCCTGGAAGATCATCGAGATTTCCTTGCCGCGAATGGCGCGGATGTCGCGGCCAGTCGGGTGCAGCTTCGCCAAATCCACCACCTCCGACTGCATGGAGGCGTCCGCAGGCACGCCAGCCCGACGGTAGACGATGCTGCCTTCCACGATGCGGCCCGGCAGATCCACGATCTGGAGGATCGAGCGCGCGGTGATGCTCTTGCCGCAGCCGCTCTCGCCGACAATGCCGACCGTGCGGCCGCGCGCCAGGTCGAGATCTACCCCATCCACAGCCTTGACAACGCCCTGGTCGAGGAAGAAGTAGGTTTTCAGCCCCTTGATTTCGAGGAGCAAGTCGTCGTTATGCATGTCACCGCCCATACGGATCCGCCGCATCGCGCAGGCCATCGCCCAGGAAGTTGAGCGCCAGCACGGTGACGATGACCGCCAGCGCAGGGATGAGCAACCAGGGCGCGGTGGCCACGGCCCGGATGTTCTGCGCCTCTTGCAGCAGCACTCCCCAGCTCACCACCGGCGGCTGCAGACCCAGCCCCAGGAAGCTCAGTGCGGTTTCGGCCAGGATCATGCCTGGGATCGCCAGCGTGATCGAGGCGATGATGTGGCTGGTGAACGAGGGGATCATGTGCCGGAAGATCACGCGCAACTCGCTCACGCCATCCAGCCGCGCAGCCATCACGAAGTCCTCTTCGCGCAGCGACAGAAAACGGCCGCGCACCACGCGCGCCAGGCCGGTCCAGCCGATGAACGACAGGATGATCGTGATGCTGAAGTAGATGCGCTCTGAGGGCCAGGTGACGGGGATGGCGGCCGCCAGGCCCATCCACAACGGAATAGTCGGCACCGAGCGGACGAACTCGATCAAGCGTTGGATCAGGTTATCTACCTGGCCGCCGAAGTAGCCGGAGATGCCGCCCAACGTCAGGCCGAAGATGAAGCTCAGGAAGACGCCCACCAGACCGATAGACATCGAGATACGCGTGCCGTAGATGATGCGGGTGAGGACATCGCGACCCACGCGGTCGGCGCCCAACAGATAGACTCGTTCATCGCGGTTCAGCGGCCCGAAAAGATGGATGTCGTTTTCGAAGACGCCCCACAGCTTGTAGGCCGCGCCGTGAACGAAGAAACCCATGGCGATCCGCTGCTCTGGATCTATCGTGAAGATGCGGCGCAATGCCTCCGGTTCGATCTCCTGTTTCAGGCCGTACACGTATGGTCTGACCAGACGCCCCTCGTGGAAGAAATGCAATCGCTGCGGCGGCGCATATGTCCGCGGCGGATTGAAGGCATCGGGCAGATAAGGCGCGATCGGCTCGACGAAAAGGGCCGCCAGGTAGACGAGCATGATCACGACGGCCGAGATCATGGCCAGCCGATGTTTGCGGAATTTCCACCACATGAGCTGCCACTGCGAGGCCACGAAGATCCTGGCTTCGGCCGTCTCCCGGCGGCGGTTGGGCGGCGCTGCGCCCGTCGCGGCGCTCGCTGGCGCTGCAGCGGCGGGCGCTGGTGTTTCTAATGCCATAGAACCCTCGATGTCTCTACCCGAGCCGAATGCGCGGGTCGAGCCATGCCAACAAAATATCCGATATGAGTGTGCCGAGGATCGTCAGCGTGCTGAGCATGAAGATGAAGCTGCCGGCCAGGTACATGTCTTGCGACATCAGCGCCCGTAACAGCAGCGGGCCGGTGATCGGCAGGTTCAGCACCACGGCGACGATGGTCGAGCCGGAAACCAGGGCCGGCAGATACCAGCCAGCCGTGCTGACGAATGGGTTGAGAGCTGCGCGCACAGGGTACTTCAAGAGCAGACGGGGCTCCGAGAGGCCCTTGGAGCGGGCTGTCACCACATAGGGTTTGTGCAGCTCGTCCAGGAGGTTGGCGCGCATGATGCGAATCAGGCTGGCGGTGCCGCTCGCGCCCAGGATAACCATCGGCACGGCCAGGTGTTTCATCAGGTCCCACACCTTTGCCAGGCTCCAGGCCGCGCCCTGGAATTCGGGTGAGAAGAGCCCGCCGACGCTCTGTCCGAAGAAGGCGAAGAAGATCCACATCAGGATGAGCGCCAGCAGGAAGTCGGGCGTCGCCAACCCGAGGAAGCCGAGGAAGGTGGCAAAGTAGTCGCCGATCGAGTACTGTTTGACCGCCGAGTAGACCCCGATCGGGAATGCGACGATCCAGGTGAGGAGCAGGGTGGACAGCGATAGCACGAAGGTCAGCGGCAACCGCTCCCACAACAGACCCCAGACCGGCCGATTCCACTCCATCGAGTGCCCGAAGTCGCCTTGCAGCATGTTCGTGATCCAGCGCAGATACTGGACGTAGATCGGCTGGCCCAGGCCGTAACGATCCTTCAGAGCCTGGATCGAGGCTTCATCAACCAGGTCGCCCATCGAAGAAAGCTGGGTGATGTAGGAGGTCAGATAGTCGCCCGGCGGCAACTGGATGATCGCAAACGACACGATCGAGACCAGGATCAACGTCGGGATCATCAGCAAGATGCGGCGAGCGATGTATTGTAGCATCGCGGGCTCCTGGGAAAAGTGAAACGTCAAACGTCAAACGTCAAGCCTGAGACGACCACACCGGCCTGACGTTTGACGCATCACGTTTGACTCGTCACGCCTTCTCGAAGAAATACTGCTCCGGCATCGTCTGCGCGGGGCTGTTGCACAGATGCCAGCCCCAGACCTCGTTCGGCAGGTTCTTGAAGTTGGTCTTGCGGATGCCGTAGCCCTTGTAGTAGCGGGTGATGCCCATGCACGGGAAGTAGTCTGCGGCGGCATCGAGGATCTGCTTCATGATCTCCTTCTGCTTCGCCTCGTCCGCCGTGATCTTCAACTGATCGTAGAGATCGTGCCCCTTCTTGACTTCGGCGGGCGGCTCTTCGCCTTGTTTGCCGCCGCTGTTCCACCAGTCGGCCCAGGCGACGCCCCACAACGACTCATTGCTGAAGGGGATGGTCCAGCGGGGATCCATCATCACCACCATGCCGTCCGCGCCGGTCCAAACGCCCGCGTCGTGATCGTTGGCGTTCTTGTGTGCGTAGAAGAGCGAACGCTCCATCGCCTTGACGGTGGTGTTGACGCCCACTGCCTTCCAATAGCGGGCCACCATCTCCATCTGCTGCGCCCACGGCTCGAACGCCTGCGCGACCTCGATGGTGATCGCCAACGGCTTGCCGTCGAAGCGCAGTCTCATGCCGTCCGCGCCCTTCTTCAGCCCCAGGTCGTCCAGCATCTTGTTGGCCTTGGCCACATCGTACTCGGTGTACTGCTTGGCCAGGCGTTGGTGATAGTGCGGCGACTCGTCCAGCGGCGCAGGCTGCCGCGGCTCGCCGTCGCCGACATAGGTGGTGTCGATGATCTCCTTGCGGTTGATCGCATGGGAGAGCGCGATGCGGAAGTCCCGCTTCTGGAACACCTCGCGCAGGCCCGGATCCTTGTGAGTCAGGTTCAGCGCCAGCGCGGTGGGGCATTCGAACGCGCTCTTGGAGACGAAGAACTCGTAGCCGCCCTTCGCCTTGTTGTCGGTGAAGACCGCCTTGTTGTCCGGCGTCGTGATGTGCCGGTCCGTCATGTCAATCTCGCCGTTGAGCGCCTTCAGCGTGATCCCCTCGACCTTCTCGATGATGAAGTATTGCAACTCATCAATGTACGGAAGCTGGTTGCCCTCGGTGTCCACCTTCCAGTAGAAGGGATTGCGTGTGGCGGTCATCTGGGTCGCATCCCCCGCGCCGAGCGCCTGCACCACCTTCCATGCCATATGGGTCGGCCGTTCGGCATTCAGCCAGATGTCGTTCTTCTGGCCGTAGTAGGCCACCCAGTCCTGCAGCTTGGCTTCCTTGTAGGCCGCTTCGACCTTCTCCTTGTTGTACTTGATGTGGAACTGCTTCATGTAGGCGGAGGGTGGGAAGAACTGGCCTGCGCCGTTCATGTTCTTGATCAGCAGGCCGTTCGGAGTCTCGAATGCCATCTTGATGGTGTAGTCGTCCACCTTGGTCAGTTTGCCCACTTTGCCCGCGGTGCGGAACCAACCAGGCTTGACGCGGGTGAGCTCGTCGTTCATGATGACATCTTCGTACCAGTAGACGAAGTCATCGGCGGTGAGCGGTGAGCCGTCGGACCACTTCATCCCCTTGCGCAGGTAGAAGGTGAACTCCTTGCCATCGGGAGATATATCCCACTTCTGGGCCACATTGGGCAAGACCGACTTCAGGTCCGGCGCCCAGCGCAGCAGCGTGTCGTTGCCCATGGTCCGGCCCAGCCAGGGGGTATCGGACCGGCCCAGCAGGCCCGACCGCCACTTGCCGCCGTATTGGCCGATCTTTTCGTTCGGCTTGACGATCATCGGCTCCGCGCCCACGCGTTGGTCCACAGCTGGCAGCTTGCCGGCCTTCACCTGTTCGGACAGCGTTGGCGCCTCCTTGTACTTGCTGGCGGGCGCGGCCGGAGCTTTGGTCGGTTCGGCCTTGGCTGCTGGGGCCGCAGTGGCGGCCGGCGCGGGCGCCTTGGTGGGCGCGGGGGCGGGTTGGCTGCAGGCAGCCATTGTCGCAGCCGCAGCTACGGCGCCGCCCAGGCGAAAGAACTCACGACGGGTCAGTCTTTGCATGCTCATGATGCCTCCTTTGGATTTGCGATGGGATTCAGGACGCCGCGCGGGGCAAATACGCCCGCCCGGCAACGGGGCGAGTCGAGGAGATAGAGGTTGATAGCCTCATAGCCATACAGCATCTCTGCACCTCTCGATAGGATAGCAGACCTAAAGTCTGCGCTCTCTGAAATACGACATCCGCTGGCTGAACCGGGGTGGTCTGGGGCGATTGCCCGGCGTGGAACCTGTACCAGGTCGCTGACGACCTACATTATAGTAGGTTTTGCTCCACTGTCAAGAATTGACTTTTCACGAAGACGCGATGATAATCGA
>Ga0194125_10012381_pt1 | contig 11270 bp, 7 predicted proteins | sample TA2KigC250mmetaG_FD_148626 | JGI IMG/M metagenome (GOLD analysis project Ga0194125, IMG submission 148626) | Freshwater microbial communities from Lake Tanganyika, Tanzania - TA2015034 Kigoma Deep Cast 250m | ecosystem: Environmental > Aquatic > Freshwater > Lake | place: Tanzania: Lake... | reverse complement strand
CCGGCCCGTAGAACTCCCGGAATACCTCAGCAGAGCTTCGAAATCCGAACATCCTGGCCAGTTCCTCGAAGACCTGGTCCACATCCGACCCTCTGAAGATGTCCTCCGCGGTATGGGTCTGTCTGAAGCGGTCGTAGGCGGAGGCTCCGTAGCGTTCCCTCAGGCTGTCGTATTCGCTGCGCTTCCCTGCATCGGACAGCGCAGCATACGCCTCGTTTATCTCCATCATCCTCTGCGTGGCGCCGGCGTCGCCCATGTTCCTGTCCGGGTGGTACTGAAAGGCCAGCCGGCGGTAGGCCTCCTTGATCTGCTGTTGGCTGGCCTCCCTGTCAACCTCCAGGGTCCGATAGTAGTCCTTCCCGTTCATGTCTGGTCAGCGCTTCCAGGTATAGCGGTCATGACTGACCATGTCATCCAGTGGCTTGCGCGAGCTGCCTCCACTCTCGGCAGGATAGCCCAGGGCCACAAGCGACAGCAGTCTCTTGCCCGCAGGGATGCCAAGCACCTCCTTTGCCTGTTCCTCCCAGACCGAGTCGAAGGAGCCGATCCAGCAGGTCCCCAGTCCCAGGGCATGCGCCGCCAGGAGCATGTTCTGGGTTGCCGCCGCGCCATCCTCGACAGGGTGATTCGAGGAAGCCGGGTCCACCGTGACCGCGATGACCACCGGGGACTGGGTCATGAACTTGCCGTAGCTCGATACCCGGGCCAGGGCTCCCCTGATCCCCTTGTCCCGAACCACAATGAATCTCCAGGGCTGGAAGTTGCTGGCCGATGGCGCCCAGCGTCCCGCCTCCAGAATCTCCATCAGCTTCTCCTCCGGCACGTCCCGGGACTGGAACTTCCTGATGCTGCGCCTGCCTCTGATCGCCTGAGAGACGTCCACGGTCAACCTCCAGGGCTCGTTGATACATCCACCCAGCTGATGCCGCTCGGCGTCAGCCTCCACTCATGAAGGGAGGGACTCTGTTCAACCAGCCCCCTCCCGGCCAGGTCCATGATCTCCAACTGGACGGCGGAGTAGCTGGCGGTCAGGTCGCGGCATTCGCCCTGCAGGGCCTGCGCTACGTCGGCCGTGCTCACCTCGCCGTTCACCCGCTCGCGGGCCAGCCGCCTCATGGCCCGGAGCATCTCCTGTTGCCGCCGGCTCAGGACTTCAGCCACCGCCACACCCCTGAACGATACTGGAAGGCGATCCTGAGGAGGAATACCCGACGGCCCGTTCGAAGGATGTCACTATGTCAACCAACCGCCGAAGGGGCCGGCTTTGCCGGCCTTCTGGCTCAGTTCCACATGTCACGGATTCGAGCCCCGATGTCGGTCCCGGCCGGGGGCAGCTGCCACACATCGGCCGTCTCCTCCGCAGCTCCGCAGGTAGCTTCATCCATGGTCTGCCTCACCTCGGCGGTGAAGAAGCGGCAGCACTGCGAGTAGATGTGCCTGTCGGACAGCGAATTGGCCCGCTGGTAGTAGCGCAGCGGCCAGAGAACGTACAGGAAATCCCTCGACCGGGTCATGGCCACGTAGGTCAGTCTGAGCTCCTCCTCGATCTCCTCAGCATCACCGGTGGACATGTCGGAGGGCAGGCAGCCGTCGGCGGCATGGATTATGTAAACCACATCCCATTCCAGTCCCTTGGCGGAGTGAATGGTGGACAGCACCAGCCAGTCCTCATCCTTGAAGGGCGGTCCGGCCAGGTCGGCGGTGGACGCCGGAGGGTCGAGAATCAGATCGGCCAGGAACTGGCGCCTCGAATCGTACCGTCCGGCCAGTTCCCCCAAGTGCTCGATGTCGGCTGCCCTGGGCACGTAGTTCTCGTAGCTCCGCTCCAGGATAGGCTCATAGAAGGCCCGGATGCGCTCGATCTGGCCCGAGGGGTTGTCATCCCCCATGTCAGCCAGGTCCTTCATCAGTAAACCCAACTCCCTGATCTCGCGCCGCGCGGCGGAGGGTGCCTGGAAGCCCGCCAGCGCGGCGGGGTCGTACCTGCTGTCGGCAACATGCCCGAAGGCCGCCGTGGCCGTGGCCGGACCCACGCCATGGAGCAGTTGCAGCACTCGGAACCAGGCCGTCTGGTCTCTGGGGTTCTCACACACCCTGAGGAAGCTGATCAGGTCCTTCACGTGGGCCGCCTCCAGGAAGCGCAGTCCGCCATATTTCCGGAAGGGGATGTTCTTCCGGGCCAGAGTCAGTTCCAGCGAAGTGGAATGAGAGGCGGCCCGGAAGAGGACAGCCTGCCTGTGCAGGGGAATACCCTGTTCGTAGTGCTCCAGCACCAGACGGGTCACCTCCTCATCCTGATGGTGCTCATCGAGACAGGTGATCAGCCTGGGCCTCTGCCCTTCCAGCCGTTCCGACCAGATCTCCTTTGAGTAGCGCTCCCGGGCCTGTGCGATGACCCGGTTGGTGCTGGCCAGGATCGGCTGGGTGGACCGGTAGTTCTGCTCCAGGGTGACCACGGTGGTCCCGGGGAACTCCTTGGGGAAATCGAGCATGTTGCGGATGCAGGCGGAGCGGAAGCTGTAGATGCTCTGGGCATCGTCGCCGACCACGGTGATGTTCCTGTTCTCCCGCCGCATCGCCGCCAGTATCGCCGCCTGGATCCTGTTGGTGTCCTGGTACTCGTCCACCAGGATGTGATCAAAGCGGTCGCTGACGGACCGGCGCAGGGTTTCGTCCTGAAGCAGATGGAAGAGGTACAGCAGCAGATCGTCATAGTCCAGGACGTTCTGCTTCTGTTTGCGCTCGACGTACTCGCGGAAGAGGTTGCCCAGTTCCTTCTCCCACATCCAGCACCAGGGATAGTACTTCCGGAGCACGGTCTCCAGGTCCTCTTCACCGTTGATGCGCCGCGAGTATACCTCCATGCAGGTGCCCTTCCGGGGAAAACGCTTGTCCTTCTTGGAGAGCGCCAGATCATTGCGCACCACGTCGAGGAAGTCCTCGGCGTCCGACCGGTCGATGATGGTGAACTCCGGGGAGAGGCCCACGGACTGGGCATAGACCCGCAGAATGCGGTTGGCGAAGGAATGGAAGGTGCCGCCCCAGACGCGGCGGACATCGCCCTGGCCTGAGGACATCACCGATGCCGCCCGCCTGACCATCTCCTCTGCGGCGCGGCGGGTGAAGGTCAGCAGCAGGATGCGGTCCGGCGGGACTCCCTGGGAGATCAGATAGGACACCCGGTAGGCCAGCGTCCGCGTCTTGCCGCTGCCAGCGCCGGCGATGATCAACAGAGGCCCGTCGCCATGCATCACCGCCCGGCGCTGGGCGGGATTGAGATCATCAAGCCAGCTCTGCTGTTTGGCGTCCATATCGTCGCAAACGGTGCCACGGGCTGAGGGATGCCGTGCAGCCAACCGGCGCGCGGCGCTGCACGGCCACGTCACCATTATCGAGTCCCCGGAGCATGATTGCAAGACGGGGCGGGCACCGTGGGTCACCGCAGGAATCCCGCGGGGATTCAGAAGCAGATCATCCTCACCGGGGAAGGAGACGCAGATGCGGCTCCCGCGTCAGGCGCGGGACGACAGGTCGAAAGGCTTCCTGAAGGAGGCCGGCAAGCCAACGCCGAGGACACGGCCGGCATCAGGGCAAAGCTACCGGGCGGGGAAAAGCGCCGCCGACCGCCCTCAGTGGCAGTCAGATCAGGCCGCTCCCGCCGCTCAGAAGGGCAGGGTCACCCGGTGTCTGGCTACCCCCGCTCCCTGACACCGGGGACATTTGACGTAGCCGTTGTTGCTGGGCTGGCAGCCCTCACACTTGCTGACAAGGACCATGAACTCGTCGCGTTCTCCGCCCGCCCCCCTGCAGTCCGGGCAGAGCACAAAGCCCTTGCCGCCGCACCGCGTGCACGGTGAGACGAAGACCTCCAACGATTCAGGGGCCCTCTCTTGGCGCGTCCCCGTGGTTACCATGATGTGGAATTATGGGCCGCGCCGGGGCCATTGGGAAGGGACTCCATTCTAGAACACTGTTCTAGCTGCTGTGGGGACCCACCGTGGCATGAACGAATCCGCAGATCCGGGAGACGTCCCTGCCCTGCTTCGCCCCCCTGAAGTAGGCCGACTCGAAGAAGTCGTGGTTGATGTTGACGACGTGGGAGAACCCCCTGACTAACAGGAACTCCTCGATGGTGCCTTCCTCGATGCCAAAGACGAAGCACTCGGCGGTGGTCAGCGGCGCCGCCACCCGCTGCCAAGCGATCAGGGCCCGGGTGATCTGCCTCCCCTCGGAGGCGCCTTCCAGGACCTTCTCGAAGGCATAGTCAAACACAATGGAACTCCCCGGTCCCGCGTTGTTCACCACGAAGCCCAGGGTCTCATCCACGGCGCTGGCCGTGAGGTAGTAGCTAACGCCTTCCCAGATGAAGAAGGTCTTCAGGTTCCGGTCATACCCACTGGCGAACAGTTTGGCGTCCAGCCTCTCCTTCTCGAAATCGATGGGCACGAAGACCACGCCGTCCGGCAGGTGCCCCAGCAGCCGCTGCACGCGCCTCCGCTTCACCTCCTGTGTGGCCGCGTGGTCCACCTCAAAGACGGTCACCCTGCTCTTCAGCTCCTCGAACCTGTAGGGCCGGGAATCGTAGCCCGCCCCCAGGATGACCAACTGCTCGATCCCGTCGTCGATGCGGGCCTTGAGGCAATCATCGATGTACTGCGTGCGGCTGAGCACCTCCCCGGGGACTCCCGGCGCCAACTTCTCCACCAGCCAGACCACGAATCTGGTCAACAGGGGACTCCTGGCCACCATCCTCAACGGCCCGCCCAGGAACTCCCTGGCCAGCGGGTCATAGCACAGCCTCCTGCCCTCCCGCCGCATCGATTCAGCGGCTCTGGCAGCGGTGGTAAGTTCTGCGGTCAGGCTGGCCTTTCCTTCTTTCACAGCCGGCTCATCTCTCTGGGGCTGGTTCCCCCGGACACCGAAGGTGATCATCATACTAACAAGCCCACCTGGATGCAAACAGCACCACCACCCGGCGGTGCCGAGGAAAGCCCCTGTCCGGCCCCGCTTGATCTCAGGGCCGGACCTGTGGTATCATCCACGATTGGCTGCCGGTCATATCCCGGCTTGCCATGTCTCATACGCTCATGTCTGCTGTGTGGGCTGTCTTGAAGAAGTCCTTCGTCGTGCATCCCTTCATCGTGGCTGCCTTCCCTGCCCTGGCTCTGTACTACTACAATGCACAGGACCTCCGCCTGTCCGTGCTGGTCCTGCCCGTGCTGGTCCCCATTGGCCTGGCCCTGCTCATGTTCCTCATCACCTGGTCCATCTGTGGCAACCCCTACAAGTCCGGGATCATCGTCTCCCTCTTCCTGGCCCTGCTCTACTCCAGCGGCCATGTGTTCAACGTGGCGTCCTGGTACGGCATCACCAGCCCCTATCTGGGCGGAGTCATCCTCTTCCTCATCTGGGCGGTCATCTTCCCCGGCAGCGCCTACCTCATCCTGCGGACGCGGAAGACACTGCGCTACCCCACCATCATCCTCAACTCCATATTCATCTTCATGCTGCTCAGCTACTCGGTCAGAACGGGGATATACGAAGTCAAGAGGCTCAGCGCCGGCCCGGACAGCCCGGTCATCCCGGCCACAGTGCAACTCGATCCGGCTGAGGGCGAGTCGCTGCCGGACATCTACTACATCATCATGGACAGGTACGGCAGAGCGGACAGCCTGGCCAACTTCTACGACTACGACAACGGCTACTTCGTCGACTACCTCACCGACCAGGGGTTCTACGTAGCCTCGGAGAGCACGGCCAACTACGTCAGGACACTGCTCTCCATCACCTCCTCACTCAACATGGACTACCTGAGGGACATAGACCCGGAGTCAGAGGACATGTACCCCCTGAACCTCCGCCTGCAGAACAACACCGTGCAGCACTCATTGCAGCAGGCAGGATACGAGTACATCCATTTCGGCTCCTGGTGGGAGCAGACCCGGCAGAACGAGCTGGCTGACGTCAACATCAACTACGGCGCCAAGGTGGACGAGTTCTCGGAGCTGATCCTGGCCACCACCATGCCCTACAGCGTTTGCGCCGAGATGGGCATCATCGAAGACAACTACATGAGGCAGTGGAAGAGGACCCTCTTCGAGTTCGAACAGTTGGCCGCGGTGCCCGAGAACGACAACCCCACCTTCGTCTTCGCCCACCTGCTGGTGACCCATCCGCCCTACGTCTTCGAGGCCGACGGAAGCTTCCTGCCGTCGGAGGAGTCGCATCAGCGGACCGATAGGGACAACTACGTCAGCCAGATGACCGCGGCCAACAGGTTGCTGGAGGAACTCATCGGGCAGATACTGGCGAAGTCCGAGGTGGATCCGATCATCATACTGCAGGCGGACGAAGGCCCCTATCCGCCCAGATTGCTGGACGAGAACCGCCAGTTCAACTGGGATACCGCCACCAGCGCTGAGCTGAGGCACAAGATGGGCATACTGAACGCCTACTACCTCCCCGGAGGGGACAGCAGCGCCCTGTACCCCACCATCACGCCGATCAACACCTTCAGAGTGGTCTTCAACCTCTATTTCGGCACCAGCCTCAGCCTCCTGCCCGACGTCAACTACGCCTATGAGGACTTCAACCGCCCCTATCAGTTCCTCGACATAACGGACCGGATAGAGCCCCCCTAGAGGCCCCCTCGCCGGCACGCCGTGGCCTCCCCACGCCAGCCATGTCCCTTCGCGACCCACGGCCGCCCATCGGTTGCCTCCAGCAACGGGCAACCAGCCTGCACCGGAGACACGCGCGTGAGGGATGCCAGTACAGCGGAGCGACTAATCCTGTAGAAGGGACAGGAGCAGATCCAGAGGAGTGCAGCAGCCAGAACGCAGACGTTGAGGAACTGAGCCAGGGGAGACGCTGAACCGCCGCCTGTATCTGGTCACTTGGGCGGCGGGGAGTCAATAGTGAAACCGACCTTCAGCGGTCGGCTTTTCGTTTTTCAAGGGGGTGCGTGATGGACTATCAGGTTTGCAGCTCCTGCGGGGGCAAGGGCCACATTGGCCCGGTCACCTGCCCCAGATGCGACGGACTGGGCAAAGCGCAGATCCCGCGAAAGCTCACCATGATCAAGAAAGGGGGGCATGCCAGAGGATGAGGGCAGCGAGAGGCAAGAGACTGGCGGTCGATTCCCAGGGGGAGCGGAATCGGACCCAGCCGCCGGAGAGCCACCGGGACGAAGCTGCCGGCCTCACCTCGGGCGCATCGAAAGATATGGCAGAAGAAGAGAAATCCAAGGAAGAGCCGAAGCAGGACAGCAGGAAGCCCGTCAACAACGGCGGCTACACCATCCCGGTGCAGATGTATTGAGATAGCCAGCCGCCCGACTCCGCGGGTGGCCGCCACAGGCCCTCGTCTAGCCCTTCTCGGCGAACAGGGCAATGAGGCGCTCGTTGTTCTTCGCCAGGAGATAGGCCACGGAGTGGGAGGTGGCCTCCTGCAGCAGAAGGATGTCACGAATCACCTTCTTGACATCCTTCTCCTTTTCCGTCACCCGGCGCAGCCTGGCGAACTCCTGTCACTCACTAGGCGTGGCCACATGCGCCGCCTCCTGCAACAGTCGCTGCTGTATCCTGAACTGCTCGGCTGTGCTCTGCTGTGGCTCAAAGAAGATGCCGGTGTAGTCCACAAGCCGGCTAGACTTCCTGTCCGTCATCCTCCACCCTCCCTTCAATCGAACCTGCCCCGCTATGGCACGGCCCGCCGCCGGCCCGCTATCCCACCCCCCAGCCTCTACCCGTGTGGACGGCCACCCTTTCTGTTGAAGTTGTGATTGCTGGGCCGGGCTCTGAGAGGCGGCTGTGAGGTTGCCCTGCTAGACTTCGGACCGGGGTATTCTCGCAATGACTGTCGGTTCCGTTGGACGGGACAAGACGTGTTTCATCTGCGGAGACAACGACTTGAACGAAGCGCACAGCGCTTCGGGCGGAAGGATGATCGGAGATGCGGTGTTTCGGGCGTAGATTGGGAATCCTGACGCTTGTGCTGGCCCTGTCCGTCTCCATCATGCCGCTCTTGGCGCCGGTCTCGGCAGAGGTCAGCGCCGATGGCTGGGGCACTCAGCCCAGTGGCGTTCTACTGTCTCTCTATTCAGTGAGCGGAACGTCGCCCTCCAACGTGGTCGCCTCGGGCGACGCGGGCCTCGTGCTCCGCTACGACGGCAGTGCCTGGAACCCCATGAGCACCGGAGTCGTCGTCCCGCTCTATGGCATCTGGGCCGTTCCGACGGGCGAGGTCTATGCAGTCGGCAACGCCGGAACCATCGTCAGGCACAACGGCGTCTCCTGGAGCCAGATGGCCAGCGGCTCCTCAAATCATCTCAACGCCATCTGGGGCTCCGCCGCCAACGACGTTTTCGCCGTGGGGAACGTTGGCACCATCCTACACTACAACGGCGTGTCATGGAGCACCACGGCCAGCGGAGTCACCAGCCATCTCAGGGGTGTCTGGGGAAGCTCCGCCACTGACGTCTTCGCCGCTGGCAACGGAGGCGTCATCCTGCACTACGACGGCATCTCCTGGGTCTCGATGGACAGCAGCACCAGAAGCAAGCTGTACGCCATCTGGGGGACCGCTGCGGACGGTGTCATGGCCGTTGGCGACGGCGGCACCATAGTCCGCTATGACGGCGCCTCCTGGTCCGGCGTCAACAGCGGCGTCACGGCCAGCCTCAACGGTATCTGGGGCGCCTCGGCAAACGACGTCTTCGTGGTCGGCGCTGGCGGCCTGATTCTGCACTACGACGGTGTCTGGAGATCGATGAGCAGCGGCACCGGAAACACCCTCTATGGTATATGGGGAGCCTCACCCTTCAACGTATACGCCGTGGGAACGCTGGGCACCATCCTCCACTACAGGGACACCGCTCCGGATGTAACGTCGGTACAGCCAGGCCAGGCCTACCAGGGCGAGACACTGACCACGACCATCTCCGGCAGCAATCTCCAAGGGACAACGCTGGTGGACTTCGGCTCCGGTGTCACCGTCACTGGCTTCCAGGTCAACACCGGCGGAACCCAGATAGCCGCTGATATCGCTGTCGACGCCGCGGCCGTCCCCGGAGCCAGAGACGTCTCTGTGACTACTCCCACCGGCACTGATACCCTCGGCGCCGCGTTCACGATACAGGTGCCGCCTCCGGTGCCCCCGGTTCTGACCTCTGTCGCCCCCGCTTCGGGCCTCTGCGGTCAGGCCCTGTCAGTGTTCATCACGGGCAGCAATCTCGATGGAACAACGCTGGTGAGCTTCGGCCCCGGCGTGAGCGTGATCTCATTCCAGGTGGATGCAGGCGGGGCTCAGATAGCCGCTGACATCACTATCGACGCTGCGGCCGTTCCCGGGCCGAGGGACGTCTCGGTGACCACCCCGGCCGGGACCGATACCCTGAGCAGCGCATTCACCGTGCAGTCGCCTCCTCCCGTGCCTCCAGTGCTGGCCTCGGTGGCGCCAGTATCGGGTGTCTGCGGTCAAAGCCTGGTGTCCACCATCACAGGGACCAATCTCAACGGTGCGACCGCTGTCGACTTCGGCTCCGGTGTGACCGTCACTGGCTTCCAGGTCAATACTGGCGGCACTCAGATCACCGCCAATATCGTCATCGACGCCGCAGCCACTCCGGGCTTCAGGGACGTCTCGGTGACCACACCGGCCGGAACTGATACTCTCGCCGGTGCGTTCACCGTGCAACTGCCTCCTCCCGTACCTCCGGTACTGACCTCCGTGACTCCAGTATCGGGCATCTGCGGCCAGAACCTGGTGGCCACCATTGCAGGGACCAACCTCAACGGGGCCTCCGTCGTCAGCTTTGGCGTCGGCGTCAATGTGACGGCGTTTCAAGTGAATCTCGACGGCAGCCAGATAACGGCCAACATCAGCATCGACGCTGCCGCAGCTCTGGGGGCCAGGAACGTCTCGGTGACCACCCCGGCCGGAACCGATACCCTGAGCAACGCCTTCACCGTGCAGTCGCCACCGCCCACGCCACCGGTGCTGACATCCGTCGCTCCAGCATCGGGCGTCTGCGGTCAGAACCTGGTGGTTGTCATCACTGGGGTCAACCTCACCGGGGCCTCCGTCGCGAGTTTCGGCGCCGGCGTGAACGTGACCAGCTTCCAGGTCAACCTCGACGGCACTCACATAACCGCCAACATCAACATCGACGCCGCAGCCATTCCCGGAACCAGGGATGTCTCGGTGACTACCCCGGCCGGGACCGGCACTCTCAGCAATGCCTTCAACGTGCAATCGCCACCACCCGCCCCGCCAGTGCTGGCCTCGGTGGCTCCACTATCGGGCGTTTGCGGTCAGGCGATGGCAATTGTCATCACGGGGACCAACCTCAACGGGGCCTCCGTCGTGAGCTTCGGCACCGGCGTGACCGTCAGTGGCTTCCAAGTCAGTCCCGACGGCACTCAAATCACCACCGGTATCATCATCGACGCCGCCGCGGTTCCGGGGGCCAGGGACGTCTCGGTGACCACCATTGCGGGAAGCGACACGCTGGCCACCGCGTTCACTGTGCAACTGCCGCCCAAGCTGCCACCGGTGCTGACCTCAGTCGCGCCAGGCTCAGGCGTCTCAGGTCAGGCCATGACAGTTGTCATCACCGGAACCGACCTCAATGGGACGACCACGGTGGACTTCGGCGACGGCGTGAGCGTCAGCAGCTTCCAGGTCAACCTCGACGGCACTCAGATGACCGCCGATATCGTCATCGACGCCGCAGCCGCCCCCGGAACGAGGGATATCACGGTGACCACCGTGGCAGGAACCAACACTCCCGAAGTCGTCTTCACCGTTCTCATCCCCTTCTCGTACGTGGTGGAGGTGAGCCCCAAAACCGCCATGATCGGGGAGACCGTCGACATCGTCATCAGCGGTGAGAAGCTGGAGAGTGTCATCGCCATCGACTTCGGCCCAGGAATTGACGTGAACAGCTTCTCAGTGGACGGCCCAGACCGGATCAGCGCCCGGATCACCATCAGACAGGATGCCAAGGCTGGCTACCGCGACGTCTCCATCGTCACCCTCTGGAGCACCTACAGCCAGCTTGAGGGCTTTGCCGTGAAGGCGGTCCCGCCCAGCTTGGGCTCGATAAGTGACATCGACGGCAAACCCGGCGACGTGATGACGGTGACCATTCAGGGCGCCAACCTCGTTGGAGTGACACGGGTCAGCTTCGGCCCGGGCGTCGAGGTTCAGGGCTTCGACATGTATCCGCCCGAATCGCTCAGAGTGCGGATCAGCATCTCCGAAAGATT
>Ga0194125_10012380_pt1 | contig 11270 bp, 8 predicted proteins | sample TA2KigC250mmetaG_FD_148626 | JGI IMG/M metagenome (GOLD analysis project Ga0194125, IMG submission 148626) | Freshwater microbial communities from Lake Tanganyika, Tanzania - TA2015034 Kigoma Deep Cast 250m | ecosystem: Environmental > Aquatic > Freshwater > Lake | place: Tanzania: Lake... | reverse complement strand
AGTCGTCAATATCTATCGCCAGCAGGGTCAGCGGGGTTCTGGTAGCCCTGGCCTTTTCCATTTCTGTCTGCAGTATATTGTGGAAATGGCCGTGGTTCCAGAGTTCGGTTAAAGAGTCGGTGTGCGCCAGAATGAGGGTCTTTTCATAGAGTTGCGAATTTTCAATAGCCAGGCCTGCCTGGTTGGCCAACATAATCAGCATGCGCATATCGTCTTTGGTAATCGGCTCTTTGGTAATCAGGTTATCGGCCAGAATAATCCCGTTTACCTTATCCTTGGCCTTTAAGGGGACTACCGCCGCTTCTTCAATTTTTAATGACTGGACAACAGGGTCCAGGCTGTATTTTTGGAGAGTTTCTCTGGTCAGGTGCAGTGGCATACCGTCTAACGCTGCCAGCGTAAGCAGGCCGCCGTTTCTTTCATTAAGGGGAAATTTAAAATGGCGCACCTGTTTATTAAAACCGGTGGAGACAGCATGGTCAGAGGCCTTATAAGCGCCGATCAGGTCGTCCATATCCATTGCTTCCTGTTCAATCTGCGTCCAGATGCGGTTAGCCTCTTCGCCGCTTTCCGGGCCGATGCCTATTTTACCTTCAATGAGGCCTTCTTTTTCGTTCACCAGAAAGAGCACTGCCCGGTTGAACCCCAGGCCAATATGCGCGGTGACTCCCGTGAGGATGATATAGAGAATCTCGTCCAACTTAAGGGTAGTGCGCATGGCATTGGAGATTTCATAGAGGATGCCCAGCTCGGTTTTAGTGCGTTCTAATTCGTCCTGTATTTTTACTACCTCGTCCATAATGCCTAAGTCTAACATATTTTGCTCTTTGTGTCAACTTATACCCCCGCTTATACCCCCGCTGAAAGCGTTAGGATTTTTAGGAAAAAATGGTATATTAAAAAATGATGGGATAATGGCAGGAGATGGCATTGGAAATCGAAGGACGCAAAGAGATGGAGATAGATAATATTTTTGGCAAAGGGCCGGGCATATTTGATTATAAATCATACGATATCTCCGCTTGGGTGCTGTTATTTTCCAATCTTTTTGTTGTTGTTATGGCGGCAGCGGAAAACTGGAATTTTGTCGTGGTCATGTTAGTGTATTGGTGTCAAAGCGTGACTATCGGCATTTTTAATGTTATCCGGATCGCCACCTTTAGCGCGCCTGCCGCGATAAGATTTCCTCCAGATGACAATATTAACTTAAACTTAAATTTACCCCGCATCTCTAATATCTTTTTAGCCGCATTTTTCGCCCTTCATTACGGTTTCTTTCATTTCGGCTACCTGTCTTTTTTACGGTTTTGGGCAAAGGGAGTGGATTTAAAATTAGTTATTCTGCCCACGGCAATATTTTTTTTAAACCACTTATTTTCATTTTTATACAATTATAAGAAAGACCGCCAGAGGCAGGACCCGAAAGACATCGCCAGGATTATGTTTTTTCCCTATGGCAGGATTATCCCCATGCACCTTACTATTATATTAGCCGGCTTTTTGTTTCCTTTTGCCTTGGCCTTAAAATGGGACCTTGCGGCTACGCTGGTACTTGTTTTCTTTTTACTTCTTAAGACCGGCGCAGATATCAAGATGCACCTTGTTGAGCATGCCTGGGATACCGCGCTTGCCCCCACCCAGGTATAATTCTAACTTTAAAAAACCCGGTTAGATTTTACCACCCCTTACGTCTATTGGAAGTGAGGGTTGCTCAAAACTAGGGGTTTTGAAACGTAGGTAGGAAGTGTTCTTTGATAAGCAGGTTAGCGTTGCAGGAAATGCTTTAGCAAGCCTCGGATGTATCTGAATTTGCTGTTTTGTTCGGCTTTGACAGCAGCAATAGCAATGGCCAATATGCTTATATGAGCTAATGTGCAGTGATTGCTGACAGCGGCTAAGCCTGTAAGTACAGGCCGTTGCATGTAGAAGTTAAGCAAACGCGAGAAGCCACGCTCGCTGCCGGATTGCATCTTGTAAATCTTTTTAAAATGCTCGGATTTAGGGTCAATGGTGCTCTGTCGGTAGCGTTGATCTAGGCTCACATTCGCATAACAGCCGCCTTTAAAGAATCTGGGATGATTTATGGGGCATTGGTGGTTAAATTTGTTGGCTAAGTTCTTTAAATGGGTAATAGGGCAGACAAATTTTCTTCTGAGCCTGTTTCCTTCTTTAAATTTGCCCCAAGGATACATCTGTAGTCCGGCAATGCAGATTCTGATATTGTCAGGAGTCAATTTGATATCGTATTTTTTCGCCCTCGGATTTACAGGGATAAAATCTTTCGCTTGAAGTGAGCGTCTTATGTATTTACGAATAGATATTGAATCGTGTGCTGCATCAGCAAGAACTCCTTTGGGGTTATTGAGCTTAAGATATTTTCTTAGCTCTTTGAAAGCCGGGACTGTAACTATGCAATCGGATACATTTGCAGGAAGAGTTTTTTCAAACACAGGTAATTCGCTTAGGGCGTCAAAGATAACATGGTTACGATAGCCCCAGAAAAGGATAACTTCTTTACCAAATTTATTTTTATCAGAGGGCGCGTCAAAAAGCTCTAACTGTTGTTCTTTGGAATGATTGGGTTTTCGTTTTATCGCCATGAAGCCCAGCCTTGCATCTGGATCGCCTTGAGGGAATTTACTTTTATCAAACTTCCCTTCAACGAACATTTTGGGATTATTCTGTTTGACCCAGGCGACAACGGGTGTGGAGTCAATTGACAGGTATTCGCCGCTTATAACACCTAACTCTACGAGAGTTTTAATCTGGGCTTTACGTATCGCTTGCAGCAATTGATTGGGTGTCTTATGCAGGAATTCCTCAAAGCGATGGCGAGAGGGTGGCTGTTTATCAAAGCCTAAGACATAGCCTATGCCTAAATTGGTCGCTAACTCAAATGTTAATTCTGACAAGGTCTTTATGGCTTTGAGATTTTTATAAACCAATGCCCTGCATATTGCCTGGCGGCAAAAAGGTTTTCGGCCGGTCTTATATGTCTGCTCTTTTAAAATAGATAAATCAAGATGTTCAAAGATGGACTCATAAAGGTTAAACTTTGCCGGGTAAAATAGAAGTTTTTCTATTTTGTATGTAGACATATTCCCTCCTGTAGAGTTTTGAGCAAAGCCGCTATCAGCGGTTAATACTCAAAGAGCATACAAGAGGGTTGGGGTGAAGTCAAATCAGACGAGAAATTGAATAAAAAACAGGGGGTCTGCTCAAAACAGAAAGTTCACCCCCAGCAGGGAAATTTGAGGCTAAAATAGGCCTGAAAAGGGCTTAAATGGAAGGAAATGAGCCGATTTTCCGACGGGCAGATGGGTGGGGGTGAGATTGGAAGTGGAGATTATAATTCTCCGACGAGAAAATAGTTTTGAGCAAGGCTCCATTAAAGAAGGGGGGTGAAAAATTATGGCAGAGAAATTAGTAAAGCTGGGAATCAAGAGGCAGAAAGGTTACCTCTATTATGTTGACAAGCACGGTGATGTATCTTGCGCCAAGATGGCCAGGGGCAAGAAAAAGGGGGGTAGCCCGAAAAAAGTGGCAAAAGTTGGTATCAAGAGGAAAAAAGGATACCTCTATTTCATTGACAAGAAAGGCGATGTCTCTTGCGCGAAGATGAAGAGGGGCGGCAAGAGGAAAAAGAGATAGTTTTTACGTTAACGAAGTTACGGAGGTTAAGAGGGCCGCCTTTTAACCTCCGTAACTTTTGAGTTGGCTTAATTTCTTTTGCAGAAATTTCCGGGCTTTAGCGCGGAGGAGTTTATTTAAGTGCGATTATCAGAGTATCGGAATATCAGAGCGAGAGAACCAGATTATCAGAATACCAGACAAGAAAGAACCCCGCCTTTTTTCTGATACTCTAATACTCTGATATTCTCGTTCTAATGCTCTGATCTTCTGATATTCGCATTCAAAATTAATGGGGGGGCAATCTTACTTATGGAAAGTAATATTATTATCAGGGGCGCCAGAGAGCATAATCTCAAAAATATAAACCTAAAGCTTCCCCGCAATAAACTCATTGTGGTAACCGGGCTTTCCGGTTCCGGCAAGTCCAGCCTTGCCTTTGATACCATTTATGCCGAAGGCCAGCGCAGGTACGTAGAGAGCCTCTCCAGTTACGCCCGCCAGTTTTTAGAGCAATTGCAGAAACCCGAATTGGATTATATAGAGGGCTTGTCTCCGGCCATAGCCATTGAGCAAAGGACCGCCGGCGGCAACCCCCGTTCTACCGTTGCCACCCAGACCGAAATTTACGATTATCTGAGGCTGCTCTTTGCCCGCGCGGGTAAAGTAAATTGTTACCGCTGCGGGGCTCCTATTGAAAGGCAGAGCGCGCAGGAAATAGTGCAGCGCATAATGGCCCTGCCGTCGTCAGGCAGCGATATCCAGGTATTGGCGCCGCTGGTAAGGGGCAGGAAGGGCGAGTATAAGGATATCTTTAGCCAGGTCCAGAAGGCGGGTTTTATGCGCTGCCGCGTAGACGGCAAGGTCTATGAATTACCGGCCAAGATAAGCCTGGCCAAATACAAAGTTCACAATATTGAAGTAGTAGTAGATAGGCTGGTCACCAAGCCCGAAGTTAAAAATAGGCTTACCGATTCTGTGGAAATAGCGCTTAAGGTCGGCAAAGGAATAGTTATTGTTAGCCAGTTCGCCAGTGAGCCGGTTGGCCGGTTAAACCGGCACACCGGCACACCGGCACACCGGCAAACGGATTTAGTTTTCAGCGAGCAATATGCCTGCGCAAAATGCGGCGCGAGTTACCCGGAAATTGAGCCGCGCACTTTCTCTTTTAATTCTCCTTACGGCGCCTGCCCGGAATGTAACGGCCTGGGGACAAAGCTGGAGTTTGACGCCGATTTAGTCATTCCTGATAAAAATAAGTCTATCAACGAAGGGGCGATTGAGGCCTGGAAAAGAGGCGGCAGGGGGTATATCCTTTATTACCGCTGGTTAATCCGGGAATTAGCTGAAAAAATAGGTTTTGATTTGGATACGCCGTTTAAAAAATTAAGTAAAGAGGCCAGAAACGTAATACTTTATGGAGCGCCGGAATTGGTGGCCGGCAAGCCCTTTGAAGGCGTAATCCCGCACTTGGAGAGATTATTTCATCAGACTGAGAGTGATTATTTAAAGGAAGAAATTTCCCGTTTTATGTCCAGCCTGCCGTGCCCGGCCTGTCAAGGGGCAAGGCTGAAAAAAGAAAGCCTGGCAGTGGCCATTAACGGCAAGAATATCTATGAGATCACCCAGATGTCCATAAAAGAAACGCACCATTTCTTTGTAAAATTGGAACTGGGCGAGAGAGAAAAAATAATTGCCCGGCCGATCTTAAAAGAAATAATCCAGAAATTACAATTCTGTATTGATGTCGGCCTGGAATATTTGACATTAGATAGAAAGAGCTCCACCTTGTCCGGAGGCGAGGCGCAGAGAATCCGCCTGGCCACGCAAGTCGGTTCGGGCCTGGTGGGAGTGCTTTATATCTTAGATGAGCCCAGTATCGGCCTACATCAGCGCGATAACGCTAAGCTAATCGCCACTTTAAAGGCCCTCAGAGACCTGGGCAACACCTTGATTGTGGTTGAGCACGATGAATATACCATCCGCTCCAGCGATTATATTGTGGACTTAGGCCCCGGCGCAGGCCGCCACGGCGGAGAAGTAATTTTTTCCGGCACCAGGGATGACCTGTTGAATTATCCGCATTCTCTGACCGCCAAATATTTAAGGAAAGAAGTAGAAATAGAATTACCCGCCAAGAGAAGGCCCTGGCAGGAGCAGAAGTATTTGGAGGTTATCGGCGCCAGAGAGCATAATCTCAAAAATATAAACGTAAAGTTTCCTTTGGGGATTTTTATCTGTGTTACCGGCGTTTCCGGATCGGGTAAATCTACCCTGATTGATGAGATATTGTACCGCAGCCTGGCGCAGCGGTTATATAAATCTAAAGATAAGCCCGGGCTACATGAGAAAATTAAGGGCGCAGAGTTTATTGATAAGGTTATTGTGGTGGACCAGTCTCCTATCGGTCGGACCCCGCGTTCAAACCCCGCTACTTATTCCGGGGTGTTTAACCATATCAGGGATATTTTCAGCCGGCTGCCGCAGGCGCGCCTGCGGGGATACCGGCCCGGCCGGTTTTCCTTTAATGTCAAAGGCGGGCGCTGCGAGGCCTGCAGCGGCGACGGCATTAAAAAAATTGAGATGCATTTTCTTTCGGATGTTTACGTCAAATGCGATGTCTGCAGGGGCAGGCGTTTTAATGAGGCGACCCTGGAAGTAAAATACAAGGGTAAGTCCATTGCCGATGTTTTGGATATGACTGTGGAGGAGGCATTGGATTTATTTTCCAATATACCCAAGATAAAAAATATCCTCTTTACGCTTTCTGATGTAGGTTTGGGCTATATCCAGTTAGGCCAGGCCGCGACTACTCTTTCCGGCGGAGAGGCGCAGCGTTTAAAATTATCCGCGGAGTTAAGCAAACGCTCCACAGGAAAGACGTTGTATATTCTGGATGAACCCACTACGGGCTTGCATTTTGCGGATGTGGGCAGGCTCTTATCCTGCCTGCAGCGGCTGGCGGATAAGGCCAACACCGTTATTGTGATTGAGCATAACCTGGAAGTGATCAAGTGCTGCGATTACGTCATTGATTTGGGGCCGGAAGGCGGCGAGCGGGGAGGAGAAGTCGTGGCCTGTGGCAGCCCTGAAGAATTAGTTAAAGTCAAGGCTTCCTATACCGGAGAGTTCCTGAGAAAGGTCATATGAAGCCCGAACTTATGGAGCGAGCACCCGGCTGTATCGGAACAGCCGGTGTGCCGCTTGTGCGGCAAGCGAACATAAGTTGTCTGGCTGAACTTACCCCCACACCAATTGATATTTAGCCGAGGCTATACTACCAATTGGTGTGGGGGTTAATTCGCGCAATAACTTACGTCGCACTTGCCGCAGAAAGCGGCATACCGAGCTTTCCGATAAGCTCGGGTGTTGCCGCAGAAGGCGGCATACCGAGCTTTCCGATAAGCTCGGGTGTTGCCGCAGAAGGCGGCATACCGACCTTTCCGATAAAGGTCGGGTAACGTGCTCCGTAAGTTATCCGCTCATTTAAGAAAAGGTATTGAATAAAGAATAGAGAAGTGATATAGTGCTTGATTAATAGCTATGTTTAAATCCCAAATCCCAATTTCCAAATCCCAAACAAATCCCAAATCCCAATTTCCAAAATTCCATCCGCCGCGAATATTGACGGATTGGTTATTGGGTATTTGGTCATTGGTTATTATTTGTAATTTGGTGTTTGGAATTTGGAATTTATCTGTTCTATACGCCCAGGAATCCTCTGAAGAGGAGGAGGCGCTGTTTGTGGCCCAAAAGGCCTTTGAGGACGGGTTTTACGAGGTGAGTATCGGCCTTTTAGAGAATTTCTTGAAAAATTATCCCGCCTCAACTAAGCTGCCGCAGGTAAATATGCTCATCGCGGAATGTTATTTTCATCAAGGCAGATTTTTAGGCGCCCTGGCAAAATTGGAAGAACTGTTGAACCAGCCTTCTGCCAAAGGTATCCAGGATGAGATTCTGTATTGGATTGGCGAGGTGCATTTCAGGGGCAATGCCTTCGGCAAGGCCGCCCAATATTATAAGAGGGTGGTTGATGGATTTCCCAAATCCGCCTATGCGCCGGCAAGTTACTATTCATTAGGCTGGTGCTTATTTCAGGACCAGCAATACAGCGAGGCCCTGGAGTATTTTAAGATAGTAGAAGAAAAATTCCCCAAAGAACCCCAGGCCCAGGAATCTTCTTTTAAGATAATTGAATGCTTGTATAACCTAAAGGATTACGCCGGTTTAAAAGAGAGGGCCAGGTTTTACCTGAATAGATACCCCAAAGATAAACCCCGCCTTGCCTACCTGTATTTTTATTTTGCCGAAGCGGATTATTATTTAAATAATTTTAGCGAAGCAATTGACGAATATACGAAGGCAATTTCCAACACTAAAGATGAGAAGATGCAGGCCTTGTCTAAATTGGGCATAGGTTGGGCGAACCTAAAATTAAAAAAATACGCGGAGGCAGAGAGCGTCTTTTCAGAGTTAAAGCCCGATAGCCTGGAGAAAAGAAGCCTGGATACTTTATTGCTGGGCAAGGCAATTTTGGCTTTTGAGACCGCGAAATTTAACGAGGCAAAGGGTATCTGCGATGAATTATTGGCCGCAACCGGCGAGCCGGCAGTCCTGGTTCAGGCGTACCTGGGCAAGGCGGACGCGTTTTATAATATGGCGGATTATAAAGAGGCCATCGGCGTCTATAAAGAGGCAATAGATAAAATTGACCCGCAGGAAATACCGCAGGAAATGGCGGACAAGTTGCATCATGGCCTGGCCTGGGCCTACCTTAAGGAAGGCGAATTCAAGCTTGCCATAGATGAGTTCCGTAAATTAGCCAAACTTACAGACGACAGGATTATTAAAGTTTCCGCGCTTTGCCAGATTGGCGATGCCTACCAGGATTCGGGCGATTATAAGAAGGCGCAGGAGACATACGATAGTATCTTAAAAGACTACCCGGACAGCCTGTACAGCGATTATGTCCAGTATCAATTGGGCCTGACACTGTTGAAGTCTTCAAACTTTGACGGCGCGATTATCAGTTTTTTAAGCCTGAAGAAGAATTTTCCCGAATCAAAACTTTTGGATGACGCCTCTTACGCGCTGGGATTAGCCTACTTTCAAAAGGAGGATTATGCCTCCAGCAAAGAAGTTTTTGAAAAATTTCAGAGCGACTTTAAGGATAGCGCTTTGAGGCCGCAGAGCCTGTATCTTTTAGGGACCAGCCTGTATAATTTAGGCAAGTTTACCGAGGCTATCGGGGTCTTTAAAGAAATTATCGGCGCTTATAATCAAGATACCGAGATGGTGCAAAAGGCCGAATATGAGATTGCTGATTGCTACTACCAGATGGGCGACGAGAAAGAGGCGATGAACAGGTTTAAGGCCCTGCGTTCTAAATACCCGGATTCCCAATTGACCCCGGAAGTAATCTGGTGGTTAGGCCAGTATTATTACCGGCGCAATGAGTTAGCTTTAGCGCGCCGTTATTTTGCTTCGCTGATACATGACTTCCCGCGCAGTAACCTGGCGGCTTCCTGTCATTATGCTTTAGGTTCGATTTATGAAGAAGAAGGGCAATATCAAGAAGCGATAGATAGTTTTAAAAAGGTAATTGAGCTGGAGAATTCAGACTTGGCCGGTACCGCCGCCATTGCCATAGCGGATATCTACGCCAAACAGGAAAAATTTGATTTAGCCATCAGTATGTATAATAAGGTAGCCGGGGAGCACGCTAACTTGGCGCATCTGCTTTATCCTAAGGCCGCGGATATCTATCGTAAGATAAACAAGTATGACCAGGCGATAGATTTATACCGTAAGAGTTTAGAAGCCGTTCCGGTAAAGCAAATGGCGGAAATCCAATTTAAGATCGCCGAAACAAAAGAATCGCAGAAAAAGCCCGAAGAGGCGATTGAGGAGTATTTAAAAGTTACCTATCTTTATACAGATAACCAGGCCCTGGCGGTAAAATCGCTTTTAAGGGTAGCGGCAATTTATGAAAATAAAGAAAATTTTCCGGAAGCCGTAAAAATTTATAAAAGGATTATCTCTATGAACACAGAAGAGGCAAAATACGCACAGGAAAGGATGGGTTGGATTGAGGAAAATATAAAAAAATCGAAATAAATTACAAATCACAAATTCCAAATCACAAACAAATCACAATGCCAAATGGCCAAAATTACAAACTAGAATATTAGGTTTTGGTATTGTGATTTCGGTATTGTATATTGTTTGTAATTTGTATATTGTAATTTGTGATTTTTTCAATGGAGGAGGGAAAATGGATCTTTACAGGATGAGCATGTGGCAGTTGTTTTTGGCCGGCGGGCCGGTGATGTGGCCGATACTTTTATGTTCAATATTTGCCCTGGCGATAATTTTAGAAAAATTTTGGCATCTGCATAAGATAAAAATAGACGCCCAGGATTTTTTAAGCAGTATCTTGGATAAAATGAAACATCACCAGATAAAAGAGGCCTTGCAGGTCTGCGATAGCGTGCACAGCCCCCTGGCCAATATCTTAAAGGCGGGAATATTAAAATATGACCGTACGCGTATCCAGATTAAAGAGGCGATTGAAGACGCCTCTTTATATGAGATTCCCCGCCTGGAGAAGAATCTTTCTACGCTGGCTACAATTGCGCATATCTCCCCGCTCCTGGGGCTGTTAGGCACGGTGACCGGCATGGTCAGGTGTTTTCAAGTTATTCAGGCCAAAGCTACTTCTTTCCATCCAGTTTCTCCGGGCGATTTAGCCGGCGGCATCTGGGAGGCGTTGTTGACTACGGTCGCGGGACTGGTGGTTGCCATCCCGACATTTGTGGCCTACAATTACCTGGTTAGCCGGATAAACAGTTTTATTTTAGAAATGGAAAAGGCATCCACGGAACTCGTTAATTTCTTAACGGAATGATAAAAATTGTGTAATGTGTAAACCCCGTTAGACCCCGACCTAAAGGCCGGGGCTTTCTGGGTCTAACGGGGTAAAGTGTAATGTGGGTGTAATGCAAAAAAAATGTGTAATGGAAAAATAAGGCTTAAGTATTTCCATTACACATTTAACGTTACACAATAAATAACGGAGGTAGCATAAATGCGCTTTAAAAGGCATATGGAACTAGAGCACGGCTTAAAGCAAATAGATATCGCGCCGCTCATTGACATGGTATTTCAGTTATTGATATTTTTTATGCTCACCTCCAGTTTTGTGATGCAGCCGGGAATAAGGGTTAACCTGCCCAAGGCGGTAACCAGCGAGGCGGTAAAATTAGAGAATATAGAGATAGTTGTATCCAGCGAAAACGTGATTTATCTGGGCGCCAAAGTAATAACAATGGCGGAGCTCAAAAGTTTATTTAAGCAGGCCGCTAAAAGAAAACAGCCGATTTTAATTAAGTCGGATAAGCGTGCCTCTCTGGGCAGGGTGGTGGAGGTTTGGGATATGGCCCGTGAAATAGGCATAACCCAGATAAATATCGCGACCAATCAAGATTAACACGGATTAACACGGATAAAGCACTGATTAACACGGATAAAATTTTTAATCCGTGTGTATCCGTAAAAAATCCGTGTATATCCGTGTATAAAAAATGATTTTTCCCGCGTCTTTTAAAAAAAGCATACTTATCTCGCTTCTGGGGCACATA
>Ga0194125_10012379_pt1 | contig 11270 bp, 3 predicted proteins | sample TA2KigC250mmetaG_FD_148626 | JGI IMG/M metagenome (GOLD analysis project Ga0194125, IMG submission 148626) | Freshwater microbial communities from Lake Tanganyika, Tanzania - TA2015034 Kigoma Deep Cast 250m | ecosystem: Environmental > Aquatic > Freshwater > Lake | place: Tanzania: Lake... | reverse complement strand
TTCAAGGCGGATAACAGCGGCAAGACGGCGACCTTCCAGCTGAAGGTGACGGTCGAGGTCCCGGTCTCCACCACCCCGGACATCACCTACGACAGCCTGGCGAAGCTGCAGAACTTCACGATCGACCTGTACTGCATCATCGTGAGGTTCAACCGGCTGGAGTTCACCGCCAAGAGCGGCAGCAAGCCGGACGTAGGCGTAGACATCGCGAAGGTCGAGTTCGGCGGGCCGCTGTCGTTCATCAACCAGTTGCAGGAACTCCTCAAGGAGGTCCTGCCCGGCTTCTCCATCGACGTGACGCCGACGGGCGTGTACATCGGCTACGAGTTCCCGATCCCCACCGTCGCCGTCGGCGTGATGAGCATCCAGAACATCACGCTCGGCGCGGCCATCACGCTGCCGTTCACCGGCGACGCGATCCGCTTCCGCTTCAACTTCTGCTCGCGTGAGAACCCCTTCCTGCTCAGCGTGTCGATCTTCGGCGGCGGGGGCTTCTTCGCCATCGAGCTGACGCCGGGCGGCATGGAGAACCTGGCGGCGTCGCTGGAGTTCGGGGGCACGTTCGCGCTCAACATTGGCGTCGCGAGCGGCGGGGCGTACCTGATGGCGGGGATCTACTACAAGTGGGAGAACGGGGACTCGACGCTGACGGGGTACGTGAAGTGCGGCGGGCATCTGAGCGTGCTCGGGCTGATCACGATCTCGGCGGAGTTCTACCTCGGCCTCACCTACGAGAGCGTCGGCAACCGCTGCTGGGGCCAGGCGAAGCTTACGGTCGAGATCGAGATTCTCTTCTTCAGCTTCAGCGTGACGCTCACCGTCGAGCGCGAGTTCGCCAACTCCGGCGGAGGCTCCGCCTACCTGCCAACGGGCGAGCGCTTCGCCGCCCTGGGCACCGCGGCGGAGATCGCGAGCCTCGGCCGGGGGGCGTTCGGGCAGGTCCCGCCGACGATCGAGGAGACCATGACGGCCCAGGACTGGCAGGCCTACTGCGGGGCCTTCGCGTAAGCGCCGTTGGAGGGGCCGAATGCGAAGCATCCGGCCCGCCGTTGGGGTACCCGCAACGTTACGGCAGGGCCGGGTGCTTCGCATTCGGCCCCTCCAAACGGCAACCGAGTCCGGAGTTGGTTGGTGCACGTACCGTTCCGAGGGGGCTCAAGATGAAACAGACCGTGATGTGGACCGCACTGCCCAACGGGGTGGCGAATGGGAAGCTGCGGCTATCGGTGTTCGTGTCGCCTCGGCTGGAAGCGACGGAGGCCGAGAGCCACTCGAAGCTGCAGCCCTTCACCGACTTCGTGGAGTGGCCCGCCCGCATTGCCGCGGCGCAGTTCCAGGTGCAGTTCGGCAATCGGCCGCCGATCGCCGCCACGCGTGTCGAGCCGACCGGGGCGGAGGGCGCGGCCGACATGTGGCGGGCGATGATCAACGCGGACACGTTCCTCGAGCCCGTCAAGCTGCCGGACTGGGACAAGCGCGCGATCCGCTCCTTCTCTGTAAGGAACGTGATGACCCACCTGAAGCAGGCCTACCAGGCGACCGCCATCCAGTCCCCGACCGTCGTCCCGAAGGTCGCCCCGGCCCGGCTCCAGTCCCAGCCGGTCGGGCGGTTCCTCGGGGAGCTGGCGCCGCCCGCCGCGCAGAGGACGGCGCTCAAGAACCAGCTCGACACGCAATTGCGCGCTTCACCCACCAAGGCGCTGTTCAACCCCGCTGTCGAGGACGCAAGCTCGGTGAGGACGCGGGCCCTCGCTGCCACGCCGGCAGGGGCGAATGTGCCCAAGGCAGCGGTCTCCGCGGTGACCGTGGACTTCCACCAGCTCAATAGCTTCTACCGTCCGACCGCGTATCCCCCGCGTGTGGAGCGCATCCGGCTGCCCGTTGAGCCGCCGACGATGGACTTCCACAAGATCCTCTCGTCGTTGGGACAGTTCCCCGGCGTCATGCGGCTGGTGGGCCTGGTGATCGATCTGGAGGTGCCCTTCGATGCCGCCCTTCAGGGGCAGACGACCGTGACGGTGATCCCGACGTGGAGCCCCGTGACCGCGACGACGAACGTGACGCCCCGGACGCGGTGCACCATCGGGGCGGATCGGTTCGTGGCCCAGCCCCGGCCCGACAGCGACATCGCCAATGGGATGCTGAAGCTCAACGACGACACCCGCTTCGAGGTCGGCCAGGTGGACGTGGACGGCGCGGCGATCAAGGCGATGACGGTCGCCGAGGAGGCTCAGACCGGCGAAGCCGACGAGGAGAAGAACGCGGCGCTGCCGTCGCTGCGTTCGGCGGGAATCTGGGTCGCCCGCGTGAACCGCGCGCATCAACTGGCGACGACGACGCTTCCGCGCCTCGCGACGCAGAACGTGCAACTGGTCAACCTCGCGGACAAGAAGGCGGGCCAGGTGGACGACCTGTACGCGGAGGACGTGAGCCGCGGTTACCGCGTGGACGTGTTGGACGAGGCCGCGGGCCAATGGCGGTCGCTGTGCGAACGGATCGGCGAGTATCACTTCCGCAACACGGACGTCGGCGTGAACCGGAAGGTGACCCTCGAAGACGAGGGATGGGCCTCCTCGGCGGCGACCGAGAGCACGGAGGAAGACGACGACGACCTGTACGTGCACGAGGTGCTGTTCACCTGGAATGGCTGGAGCATGGTGGCGCCCAGGCCGATGAGAGCGCTGCCGCAGGAGGGCACCCCCAAGGCCAAGCCCGCCGAGTACGGGCTGGAGACGAGCTTCACGCCGAAGCCGGGCTCGCTGCCGCGCCTGCGGTTCGGGCACTCGTACCGGATGCGGGTGCGTGTGGTGGACCTCGCGGGCAACAGCGTGCCGCCCGAAACGGCGGACGGATCGGCGGCCTCCGATCCGGTCGAGTACGCGCGGCACGAGCCGGTGTCAACGCCGATCGTGACACCCCGGACGGACCTGGCGAAGTCCCCCGGCGAGACGCTGGAGCGCATGGTCATCCGCACCTACAACGAGGTCCCGGCGAAGGACACCCAGCCCTCGCCGGAGGCCTGCGAGCGGCACATCGCGCCGCCGAAGACCTCCGAGAGCATGGCCGAGTGGCACGGCAAGTTCGACTCGGATGCGGGCATGAAGGGGGACGCGGCCACCTACCAGCTCATCATCGACAACGACGGCTCGCTGAAGGAGGTCGAGGAGGCGGAGCAGCTCGAGCTGCCTTACCTGCCCGACCCGCTGGCCGTCGGGGCGACGATCCGGTCGGTGCAGATCGACGTAGCGCCCGGCCCGGAGGACGAGGTCGTCAAGGTCCCCTACGAGGGCGACTGGCCGGACTGGGAGCCCTTCCGCATCCGCATCGTCGAGGAGCGCGGCGATGGCGGGAAGGGCGCGGAGTTCTACAAGTCCCAGCGGCGCCTCGTCATCCCCGTGCCGAAGGCGGAGATCGCCGAGATCTGGCTCAGCAGCTACCTCGATGAGCCGGAAGTGCCGAACATGGGAGTGTACCGCTGGACGGTCGAGGGGCTCGCGGCGCCCGCGATCCGCAAGGCCGCTCTGCAGCCGGCGCAACTGCAGCAGGTCCGCCGTCAGCTCTACACGCCTACCGAGTCGGCCCAGGCCGCCCAGGCGGTGAGGCTGGAGCCCGCCCAGCTCCAGCGGATGCAGCTCGTGAGCACGGCGGTGCTGAAGGGTATCCACTGGATGGTGACGCCGTACCGGAAGATCACCCTCGTTCACGCCGTGCAGCAGCCGCTTGTGACCCCGGACCTGTCGGACCTCAAGACGCTCAAGGGGTTCGGGAACACCTACGCCACGCTCGAAGACAAGTTCCCCATCAGCGGCAAGAGCACGATCAAGGTGGACGTGCTTTCGGAATGGGACGAGCTGATCGACCCGCTGAGCGAGCCGACCTGGCGCACGCTCAAGGGCAAGGCGCACGTGGTCGAGCTGCCCGTGCAGTACGGGGACACCGAGATCGTGATGGGCAGCCCCCAGGAGCCGGCCGCTCCCGGCGGGGTGCGGACGTTCACACCCATCCGGGCAATGGGCGTGCCGATGATGCGCGTCAGGGCCGGCGAGCCCAAGCCCGACCGGATGAGCCTCGCGCCGCGCCTGCTGATGCTGCGGGTGATGGGCCCCCGGCACGAGTTCGGCGACACGAAGTATCGCAGCGTGAAGTACAAGGCCGTCGCCACCACGCGCTTCCGTGAGTACTTCCCCTTCACCGATGAGGACATCTCCTCAGGCAAGGCCAAGATCACCCGCGAGAACAAGCCCGTGACGGTGGATGTCCTCAGCTCCGCGCGCCCGCTCCCGCCCAGGGTCCGCTACGTCATCCCGACCTTCGGGTGGGAGACCGAGCAGGCCGCCGGTGGCACGACCAGCAAGCGCCTGGGCGGGGGCTTGAGGGTGTACCTGGAGCGGCCGTGGTTCTCATCGGGCGAGGGCGAGCTGCTGGGCGTGGTGCTCCCCTCGAAGCAGGCGACGGTCGCTGCGCGCGCCGTCCGGGCCCTGGCGGGGGGCGGGATCGCGGAGTCGCTGAAGCGCTACGTCACCCAGACCGGCGCCGACCCGATCTTCCGCTCGGGCTCGATGAAGCCGGCCCCCGATCCGTCGGACTTCGGGCTCGCCGTGCAGAGCGAGGATGGGCTAACGCTCGATGAGGTGCCGGGAGCGAAGGTGGCGGTGGTCGGGCACAAGGTGCAGTTCGACCCGAGCCGCCAGCTCTGGTACTGCGACATACAGCTCAACCCACAGGACTCCTACTACCCCTTCGTCCGGCTAGCCCTCGCCCGCTACCAGCCGAAGTCGGTTCAGACTGACACGGAGGACTGCAAGCTCTCGCATGTCGTTCTCGCCGACTTCGCCCAACTCGCGCCGGACCGCGCGGCCGGGGTCAGCTATGACGCGGCCAACCGGATGGCGCAGGTGAGCGTGACCGGCATGGCCTACGGCGGCCCGCTGGGCGGCGGCAGCGAGATGGAGATGACGCTGGAGACGCGACAGCCGGGCGTGGCGGGCCCCTTGGGCTGGGTCCCGGCGGGCGATGCGGTCCCGCTGACGCTGACGAAGCTCAACGACCGCCTGAGCGCCTGGGTCGGCCGCCTCCCGGTGCCCGGCGACCAGCCGCCGGAGCGGTTCCGCGTCGTCGTCAAGGAGTACGAGCGGTTCGTCGTGGACAACGCGCCCGAGGGCGCCCCGAAGCCGGCCATGGTGGTCGTTCAGCCCACCGACCGGCGCCTCGTGTATGCCGACGTGCTGAAGCTCGGAGGCCCGGACGAGGGCGAGGGGTAGGAGAAAGAGGGACACCATACCAATCTCCACCTGGCGTTTCGCCTGAATCCTCGGGATTCATGTCTGGAAATTGGTATGGTGTCCCTCTTTTCTAGGGGGCGCGCCATGCGGATCAGCCTTGCCGTCCTTTGGTTCCTCGCCGCAAGCTTGGTAAACGCTCAGCCCCCGACGGACTGGGCCACGGTCACCGTCGCGCCGCCGAGGGTCTCGCAGGTCGAGGCCGGACGCCAGGTCGAGCAGAACGTAACGCTGGCGAACGCCCAGGCGGACTACACGCTCTGCTACGACATTGTCGAGCTGAAGGACGATCCGGGCAAGGTCGGCTCGACGAAGTGGGTCTTCACCATCGACTACATCCCTCTCGGTCTGCCCGGACCCTCGCAGGCCGGCTGGTACTGGCAGGGCTTCATCCAGTGGACCTTCGACGGGGAGGGGATCAAGGAGTACCCCGCGCGCTTCCGTGTGGTCCACGCCAGCGGCCCGGACGCGATGGTCGAGTACGTGTGGGACACGCCGAAGGTCACGGCGACGGCGCGCTTCGCGCTGACCGCCGGCAGCGACAAGCTACTCTTCTTCGGCCGGTACGAGCCCAAGGGCGAGGTGAAGGAGAGCAAGCTGCGGCTGATGTGCTACCCCGCGACCTTCGAGAAGCCGTGGGAGCGGTGCGTCACGACCGCCGTGCGCACGGTCGATCAGGGCGGCGGCCTGCCGCTGGACCTCGTGCGGGAGAAGTGGGTGCTCTTCGAGGATGTCGCGGAGGGCCGGCCGGCCGGCGGGTCATCCGGCCTGCTGCTCGGCGACACGAGCGCCTTCTCGCAGGTCACGGTCGAGGCGGGCGGCTACGCCGAGTATGCGGACCTCACGCTCGCCCCCGGGCGGCGGAGCTTCGCGTTGGGGCTGTATGACTACCCGACCCTTCCCGACTGGCGGGTGACGCGCGAGTACTTCGGCCGACTCGCCGACCGCGAGTGCGAGGCCATCGCTGCGCTCGCGCAGGGCGACCTCGACCAGCCCCTCACGCCGCTCCCCGTCGACCCGGAGCGTGCGAGGCTCATCGCCCGACGGGATGAGCAGAAGCTCAGCCGCCCGGCCGAGACGTGGCGCCCGGCCGCCGAGCCCGCGCCGTTCCCCTGGGCCGCCAGCCTGCCCGACGGGCCGGTGAAGGCCGCGCTGCTATGCGCCCGGTGGTCGGCCTACGAGACGATGGAACTCGCGCGGCGGCTGGAGCTGGATGTCGAGCACCTCTACCTCGATGGGAAGGGCACGCTCTCGCATACCGACTACTGGCCCTATGCGGGGCAGACGGGCATCGGCACGCTCGGGGCGGGGCTCGCCGAGCGCCAGGCGGTTCGCGTCTGCGGCGACGCGACCCACGAGGTCATCCTGGTGGCCGGCGTCAACAGCGCCGTGCTGACGGATCGGATCCGCGACGCGATCCTGGCACAGGTGCGCAGCGGCAAGGGCCTCTTCCTCTCCGGCGATGGCGGAGTGCTGGGGGGCTGGCCGGAGGAGCTGACCGCCGCCCCCGACGAGAGCCTCGTCGCGCCAATCCTCGCCTCGATGCCGTGGGAGGAGTTCCCCGGCCTGCGGCCCGGCGAGCGCGGCCGCCTGGAGGGCCCATGCCTGCAGGGGTACCGCTACGGCGAGGGGCGGGTGATCGTCTTCCGCGCGCGGCTGGGTGAGTACTCGTCCCTCATCCCCCTCAACGACGCGATCGAGGGTCTCGACGGCGCGACCGACCACATCCTCGCGCTCCAGGCGAAGGCGGTGCTCGCCGCGGCCGGTCGGCCCCTCGCCGTCGATGTGCGGCTGAGCATCGCCGACGAGGCCGGCACGCCAGCCGTCTCCGTGGGCGGCAGCCTCCCGGCCGATGCGACGTACCGGATGCGCGCCATCGACGAGTGGGACGGCGTCCACGACGTGGAGCTTCCCGCGAACGCCAGGCCGGCGGCCGTGAGGCTCGACTACCCGGTAGGGCGGAACTGCTTTGTGGACCTCGTCGCGCTGAACAGGGCCGGCGAGTGCCTGGGCTACGCGACGGCCTTCGTGCCAGTCACGGGCGCCGCGCGGATCGAGTCCGTCACGCTCAGCCCTGGCGGCCGCTCCCACCCGGACGTGCCGGCGTACGTTGATCTCGTGAGGGGCGGCCGCCTCCGCTGCGCGGCGGAACTCTCGGGCCTCGAAGGTCTCGCTAACCTGACCCTCCGGGCCGAGGTCACCGACTGCTTCGGCCGCGAGGTGGCGACCGACTCGGTGCGCGTGGACGGCAAGCGCGTCCTGCTCGACCTCGACTTCCCGGCGCCCGTAGCGGTGAGCCACTGTCTTGACCTGACGCTCGTGTCGGGTGACCGCCCGGTTGCGGTCCGCCGGGAGCGCTTCACCGTGCCCCTGCCCTATCCGTACGATGACTTCACGCTGCTCCTGTGGACCTACGCCGGCGGCGAGCCCGCCATCCGGCAGACGCAGCGGCGCTGCTACGAGCTCGGGACCGAGATGGCCGACCTGTGCCACATGGGCGGCTACGCCGACCAGGCCGCCGCGCGCGAGTACGCGGTTGCCGCCGAGTCGGGCCTGCGCCTCGTGCCGTATGTCACGCGCCTCGCGGGGGAGGCGAACGGGACGGTGCGCGTGCCCTGCCTGCAGGACCCCCAGTACCTGCAGTCAACCGCCGCCTCCATCGCCAACACCTGCCGACACGCCGCGCCCTACGCGCCGGCCGCCTACACGCTCGGCGATGAGAACTACCTCTGCCAGGGTCCGACCGATGTCTGCAGCAGCCCCGAGACGACCGCCGACTTCCGGCGGTGGCTCGCTGAGAAGTACGGGGCCATCGCGAAGCTCAACGAGGTCTGGCGCATGACCTACGCCGACTTCGCGGACATTGCCGGGCCCACGACGCTCGACCAGGCCGCGGAGCAGACGGGGAGCTTCGCGCCGTGGTTCGATCACCGGCGGCACATGGACTCGGCCTTCGCCACCGCCCACGAGCTGTTCGCGGGTGTAGTCCGCCAGGAGGACCCGGGGGCGAAGGTCGGCTGGGACGGGCTGCTCGGCAACCACTGGCTGGCCGGCTACGACTTCTGGAAGCTCAGCCGCCGCCTGGAGCTGAACCAGGTCTACACGGCCTCCTGGCCGCAAGGGGAGTTCGTGCGCTCCTTCGCGCAGCCGGGGGCGGTGACCGGGGAGTGGGGCAACGCGATCGCCGACAACGAGGCCGGCTTCTCAGCCATCCCCTGGCACAACCTCTTCCAGGGCTACAACTCCTGCTGGTGGTGGACGTCGTGGGGGTGCGACTACATCCCGTTCAACCCGGACCTGTCGGTGAACGACTTCGGGAAGTGGTTCTTCGCGGCAGGCGAGGAGGTCCGCTCGGGGCCGGGCCGGCTGCTGCTCCACGCGCAGCGCGACAACTCCGGCATCGCGGTCTGGTACTCACAGACCGACATGTTCGCCGCGAAGCTGATGACCCGCTTCTCGCCCGCCGCGCCCTTCGCCGGCGAGGACAATTTCTGGGCCGATCACGCGGCCCTGCTTCACGCGCTGGAGGACCTCGGCTACCAGTACGAGCACGTAGCGGCAGACGACGTCGAGACGCGCGGCGTAGAGGCTCTCTCCGGCTACCGCGTGCTCTGCCTGCCCTTCGCGACCTGCCTCTCGGACCGGCAGGTGGCTGCCCTCCGCGCCTTCGTCGAGGGCGGCGGCACGCTCATCGCCGATGGCCGCGCCGGGCTGCTCACCGGCGACGGCGCGATCCGGAAGGAGCGTCCGCTGGATGACGTCTTCGGCGTCCGCAGCCCGGCCGGCCTGGAAGCGCTGAAGGCGGGTTCACAGATCGTGGACTTCGCCATCGCCACCGACGAGACCATCGACGCGCATATGCTCGAACCCGAGCTGGCGGAGGCGGGTGGGGAGGCTGATGACGACATCGAGGGGATGCTGGGCTCGGTTGTGCACCAGTTCGGCGCAGGGGCGACGCTGTACCTCAACTTCCCCTTCCGGACCTTCGCGGACGCTCGGTCGGTGGACCCAACGTGGCTCCCCGGCACCATTCCCGACGACATGATACGCAGGACCGCGCCGCCCGTGGTGGAAGTAGGGAACGCAGAGGGCATCCGCCCCGCCTACATCGAGCAGGTCCTCTACCGCGACGGCGACCTGCAGTACCTCGCCCTGGAGCGCGACATCCACAACCGCACGCCAGACGTGCAGGCGGTCACGGTGCGGCTGCGCGACGGCGCGCGGTACGTGTACGACGTGCGCGACGGCGAGCAGGTCGGCACGGAGGCGACCGCGTCCTGGCAGGCCGACGTCTCGCGTGGCAAGCCGCGTCTGTTCGCGCTGCTCCCCTACCGCGTGACGGAGCTGCGGACCAACCTCCCCGCGACGATCCGCCGCGGGCAGACGCTGGAGGTCGGCGCCTCGCTGCGCGTCGCGCCGGGCACCCCGCAGTTCCATGTCGTCCACCTGAGCGTCTTCCCGCCGGGGTCCGACCGGCAGCACCGGCAGTACTCGCGGAACATCGACTGCCCGCAGGGGCGCGGGGGTGCGTCCATCCCCTTCGCGCTGAACGACCCGCCGGGCGAGTGGACGCTGCGCCTCCGGGACGTCGCCTCGGGCGAGACAACCACGAAGGTCCTGACGGTCAGGTAGGGGCACAGCACGGATTGCGTTGAGAAACGGTACTGGCGGCTCTAGTGAGCCGCCCCACGAGATCTAGAAGACCCGTGGCGCGGCTCCCCAGAGCCGCGATAGGCCCAGGTCAACACAGTCCACGCTGCGCCCACCGACAGGAGACCATGCTCATGCCCGACGAGCGCATCGCCTCGCTCATCCAGCAGATCGACGCCGACCGCCTGCGGGCGCACATCCACTACCTCGCCGCCGACCCGCTGCCCTATCGCAAGCTAGACTACACGCTCCCCGGCCACGAGCGAAGCACGCTGGACGAGGCCGACGCGTACATCCAGGGGCAGCTCGAGTCGTTCGGGTACGCGGTCGAGCGCGAGGCGGTTCAGGTGCAGGCGTTTCGGTGTGATGCGAACAAGCCGAAGGCCCATCAGTACTCGAAGCCCGAACCCGAGGACCCGTGGTACACGGCGCACAACCTCTACGCCAGGCACGCGGGGACCGACCGCGCGGGCGAGGCCATCGTGATCTGCTCGCACAAGGACTCGCCGAGCTGGGCGGATTCGCCGGGGGCCTACGATAACGCGGTGGGGACGGCGGCGAACCTGGAGATGGCTCGCGGGCTCGCGACCGAGGAGCTGCCGGTGAGCCTCTGGCATCTGTTCTGCAACGAGGAGCACACGCCCTGGACGAGCGTGACGGGGTACACGACGCCCGAGGGGAAGCGGCTCGCCGACCTCATGGCGGTGGTGAACGCGGACTACGGGATCGGGCTGATCCAGCGGAGCTTCAAGCGCGAGTCGCCGGGCGATGACGACGGCTCCTTCGTCAACGCCGGCTACCCGGCGGCGGTCATCAACGTGGGCTCCCTGCCCTACGGCGATCCGCACTACCACGCCGAGGGCGATACCGCGGCACACGTGGATGTCGAGAACGTCCGGATGAGCACGCAGGCCGTCCTCGCCGCGGCGCTGACGCTGGCGCTGGGGTAGCCTCGGAGGGTGGATGGGAAGGGCGGCATTGGGCGTGATGAATCACGCCCCTACACTGGGGCACGATGAAGATTGTGTTGACAAAGGCACTGTCGGGATTGGTATCCCGACCTACGAGCCACGTAGAGCGCGTAGGAGAGGGTTCTTCCTTTGACGGGGCCCTTTCTCAACACAATCTGAATCGTGCCCCTACATGACGGCGACCCGCTACCGTTCGTGGTGTAGGGGCGCGGCTACCGGTCACCCCATGTAGGGGCGCGATTTAGATTGCGTTGAAAAAGTCGGTTCGCCCTCTCCTCAAGCGAGCGGCAGTGTGCTATAACTTCGGTGTTGGCACACCCGCGAGGAGGCGAGGGATGATCGGCAAACGCCCCCCACGACAGCGCGAGCT
>Ga0194125_10012378_pt1 | contig 11271 bp, 11 predicted proteins | sample TA2KigC250mmetaG_FD_148626 | JGI IMG/M metagenome (GOLD analysis project Ga0194125, IMG submission 148626) | Freshwater microbial communities from Lake Tanganyika, Tanzania - TA2015034 Kigoma Deep Cast 250m | ecosystem: Environmental > Aquatic > Freshwater > Lake | place: Tanzania: Lake... | reverse complement strand
GGGAGAGTTCAAGCGTCGGCTGGAAGCAAACTCTGATATTCAGGTTGCGCCCCTTCGCATTGGAGAGGCCGTTTGCTTGTCATGAGGCGGCCTTGATGCTCGCAGGCCATTTCGACCAAAACTCCCGTGAAAATAATTGTGAATAGCGTGGGGGGGCTCATGCCGCGGGGCAATCGATCCTGCCGTGTTAGAATCCGATTTCCGAGCAAACCACTATTCGGCCCCCGATTCCGAAGGTGTCGACGATGTGCGGCCCCGATCTTTCCTCGAAGAATTTCGTGCTGAACGCGCATGTTTGATCCGCATGGTGAGTTCGCGGCCTAAAGCAAAGCTGGAGCGTTTGAAGATCTCCCCGCCAGGCTGGCCGAACTTCCTGCGCGCCAGGACTCCGCTCTGTTTCACCTCTTCCAGCAGCGCCTTTCCCATTTCATTAATTCTTCGCTCCGCAGCAGCCAGGCAGAGGATGACTTGCTCGGTATCGTCATTCTTGCGCCAACATCGGGTGTATCTGGTTTCATCTTCCATAGGGCGCCGTCCTCACCGCTCTGCTCTCTTTTTCTTGCGCGCGTTTATGCCCTGCTCATCGTATCACTTACACCGATGGTTCGCATCTCCTGATGGGGCCCCTCTCGCGAGCACAGCTAGTCTTCACGCCATCTCCACTCGCTGGGCGTGGTTAATTGCACCGGGATTATCTCATCCCAGCCGACGCCATGGTCTCGGAACACCTGTTCCAGCGTACCCGGGTCCGGCGCGTCCCACCAGCAGAAGCGGGTGGCATAATCAGGCGTGTACCAGGTCTTTACCCAGACAGCGCGCCGCTCCTGCGCAAGAACAATCCATCGGGCCTCGGTCTTTTCTTTCGGCGTTGGCGGATCACGGTGAATGGACAGATAATGAGGCATGGTCTCTTCCTTTCCTGTCCGGAAGACTGCCCGGTTACTTCGTCAGTACTCGAACCGCTCGCCCTCTTCCGCCTTCACCTGTTGGAAGAAGTTGCACATGGCGCAGTCTGTCAGTTTTCGGGCCATATCTCCTTGCACTTCCCCGCCACAGTAGGTGCCCGCAACTCGCCAGCAGTACCGCCCGGCGAAGATGCCTCGATTCCTCCCCCAGTGGCTCGAATCAATTGCCGCCGGACAAACACCCTTGTCCTCTCCGCCCTTTCCACCAAGTTCCCGCCCGCACTGTGCGGCTTCCCAGCAATTCTGCATGCGTTTCGGGGACTCGAGTTCCCACAGTCTCCAGCGCGAAGACTTGGTCACGCCCACTTCCAGAATTTCCTTCCATTTAATGCCAAGATCGCGGAAGATCTGTTCGATGGTCTCCTTATTCGGGGCTTCCCACTCGCAGTACCGCTTCCCCAATTCCACGTTGTAAAGGGTCATTCGCCAGTCGGCTCTTGGATCCCTCGACAGCTCCGCCCATCTCGATTCGAGAGTGATCCGGTCCACATTATTCTCTATGTGTATGGTCAAAAACGTGGGCATGGCGCTTTCTCTCCTAGCAAATTTTCGGTGTGATACTATGTTTAGCCAAGCTGCCCACGCCAACGTGTAACAACACGCCGGCGCCGTAATCAAAGAGCGCTTTTTAACAAGATTTGGCGGCCTTAGCCGGCCCGGTCCCGCTCAGCCACAGGATCACGCGGGCTAAAGCCGATGCAGAATCGTTTTCAGATAACATACCGTGAAGAATTGGTGGGGCATGGGCCGGCCGCCTACGAAAGCCGCGCTTTCCAGACCTCGAATGAGAGGACAGGAGCGAACGAGACCTGTCTTATCATTTCGGTCACGTTCGGCAAAGAAAATAGTAGCAACTCGTGTAAAGTCTCGCAAGGCTTTCATAGGAAATTAGTCAAGATAATCACCCGCGCCGCTTTTCAGGAACCTGCGCCTTTTACACTCGCGACATCAAATACCCTGAGATCGTTGATGATTCGCGAGTTCCCCAGCCAGTCTTTCAAAACCTCCTAAGCCTTGGAAGAATTCTCACAGCCTCCGGACCTGTTCAAGCAGTCTCTCCAAATCGGAGTCCGCGCGGCAATGGACTCCCAGAATCCTTCTCCCCCTCTTCTTAAGCGCTTCGTAATCCCCCACCGACTGTGCGGTCTTGAGCACGCCGAAGGAATAGGGTTCCCCCGGGATGGGTATGTCTTCCGCGTCATCGCTCGTGATTTGGATATACAGACCTTTGTCAGGCCCGCCCTTGTGGATCTGGCCGGTGGAGTGCAAGTACCGGGGCCCGAACCCCAGCGTGGTAGCCACTTTGACCTTGTCGCGCAGTGTTGAGCGGACCTCTTGAAGCGCCTCACGGTTCTTGGGGGAGGCCGCGACAAAAGCGTTGATCGCAACGTAATCACCTGGTTTGATTTGCGAGAGTAGGGCTGAAAGACCGCTCTGAAGCCCCGGGTCGTCCGCGCGGATGCTTTCACCGGCAGGGACGCTGCCCTCGATGGCGTAGAGGTCCAGGACCTTCTTGGTCAGCGTCTTGGCCTCCTGCACGTTGGGTTGGTCAAATGGGTCGATCTTGAGGATCGCGCCCGCAACCGCGGTTGCAAACTCCCATCGGAACATCTCCCTGCCCAAATCGTACGCGGTGTGCAACCTTTGGGTGACTACCGGGTATCTCTGTTTCTCCATGGTGGAGACAAATGAATCGCATGTCGCGTCTCCGTCCAGACGCGCATACACGAAGAGCCTGTCTCTGCCGTAACTTTCCGGATTGCCCGTGGGCTCTCCGTCGATTGGGATTATTCCTTTGGCTTCCTTTCCCGTGCTTTCCGCAATGAGTTGTTCCAGCCAGCACCCGAAGCTCGCGATCGGTGGTGACATGATGAGGCTGAGCTTATCCATTCCTCGGAGGGCTGCTTCTCCCATGATCACGCCCAACCAGGCCCCCGGATTTTCCAGAGCCGGGACATCCGGCCCCGAACCCTCGGTGGCCTGTTGCGCCCGCATGAGCAACCGGTCCAAATCCGCTCCTATAAGCGCCAACGGCACGAGCCCGAAGTACGAGAGAGCGCTGAAACGTCCCCCAATATCGGATGGATTCAGGAACACCCTCCTGAAACGATGCTCTGCAGCCAATTTCCCAAGGCTGGTCCCCGGATCCGTGATTGCCACGAAATGATCTCCGGCGCCTTCACCCACGAGCTGTTCAAGGCGGGAGCGGAAGTATTTGTACAGCGACACCACCTCAATGGTGCCGCCCGATTTGCTCGAAACAATGAAAAGAGTTCGCTTGAGATCGAGTGAACGGTCCACCTGGAGTATGGAACCAGGGATTGTGGAGTCCAGGACGGTGAGTCTCAAATATCCGGGCGCCACCCCAAAACAGGTGGAGAAGACTTCCGGAGCAAGGCTGCTGCCACCCATACCGATGAGCACAGCGTCGGTGAAACCTTCGGATCGCGCCTCGTCCGCGAAGCGCCTCAACCGATCTGTTTCGTGCCGCATCGTCTCCACAACGGTGAGCCACCCCAGCCTCTGGCTGATTTCCTGCTGATGTTCCGGGCTCTCCTTCCAGACCGACGGGTCAAACGACCAGATCCTGCCGGCGATCTTGTTGCGATCGAATTCCGCCAAGGTCTGTTCCACTTGTTGTTGCAGGCTGCCCAGGGACGCGGATCGGTGACCCCACCCGCGCAGGAGGCGGGTCCTCTTCTGCGCAATGCTCGCCAACAACTCCTCATACGAATCTGCAAAGGCCCTGACACCGTTCTCCAGGAGCGTGTCCATCACCTGATCCATGTCGATCCCTAATTCCGCCAGGAGAGGAAAGAGCGCCTGCGCCTCACCCAGACCGTCTTCAAGCCGGAGCGCAGGCCGGCCGTGATCTCGGTACGCGTCCACGGTCGCGGTTGGAATGGTGTTAACCGTTTCGGGCCCGATGAGGGCATCCACATAATACGTGTCCGGATAGTTAGGGTTCTTCGTGCTTGTGCTGGCCCAGAGCACTCTTTGGGGCCGCGCGCCCTTCGAGCGCAGGTCTGCGAAGGGTTCACCGTGGAATAGCTCCTTGTAGAGCGCATAAGCGAGCTTAGCGTTAGCTATGGCGGCCTGGCCCATCACCTTTGTCGCCCGATCCCTCAATCGGGGATCTCCCGTCTCTTTGAGAAGCTCGTCGACCATCGTGTCCACGCGGCTGACAAAGAACGACGCAACTGAGGAAACGCGACCAGGGTCTCCTCCCGAGGAGATCCATTGCCGCAAACCCTCCATGTACGCCCGGGCCGCGCCTCTGTACTGGTCCAGCGAGAACAGGAGTGTCACGTTGATGTTCACGCCTGCCGCAATGAGATCGGGGACCGCTTCCAGGCCCTGAGGGGTCCCCGGGACCTTTATCATGACGTTGGCGCGGTCCACCATGCGAAAGAGTTCCTTTGCCTGATTCACTGTTGCGAATGCGTTATAGGCAAGCTCAGGGGAAACCTCCAGAGATACATAGCCGTCTCTGCCGTCGGTCTGCCGGAATATCGGCAGGAGCAGGTCCGCAGCCTCCCTAATATCGGTCACCGCGAGCGCTTGGTATATCGCTTCAACCCCTTTGCCCTCGTCCACAAGAAGGTGCAGGTCGTGGTCGTACGTTTTTTCCCGGGTTATGGCCTGTTCGAATATCGTGGGGTTGGAGGTTACACCGGTCACCCCATCTTCATCGATCATTTTCTTGAGCCGTCCCGAACGAACCAGGTCCCGGCTGATGTTGTCGTACCAAACAGATTGTCCGAGATTTTTGAGTTCTTGAAGCGGATTGAGCATGAGCTGCCTCCAACGACCGGGAAATGCTCACATTATTCTTGACATCGACACTGAGAGCGCTTAAAATGCTTTCCTCGGGTAGTAGAGTAGCGGAAAGGCGCAAACAACGCAATCCGCCGGGTGATTCAATGGACGTGAAAAAGTTTTTGGAGCTTCAAACTCGAGAGATCGAGAAGCATAAGTGGATAGAATCTGAGAAGGCCGGCCACGATCTCGGGGTCGACGCGGTCATTGACTGGATTCTCAAGTACGCAGACCAGTTCAGCGCGGACTTTGTTCGAGATAACGGGTCGGGTAGTCAGTAAGAGTTTCGGGCTTAAGTAATCCCCCAGGTTCGAGGACCGCGCAACGAAGGGCCCTTTCCACGGAAAGGGCTTTTTTCGTTTCGGCAAAGACTTTCCTCGATTTTCTGACCAATCTTCCACTACCGACACGAAATCATCTACTCGCAAGCGCTTCTCTTTCAAAACAATAGAACAGCCCTTTGCGAAACCGAACGATCCCTGCGTTACGGTATCCCCTTCGGTCGTACAGAGCCACGGAGCCGGGATTGTGCAGGAAAGCATCGAGGCGAATAGCCGCGTATCCGCGCGCTCCGGCATGTTGCTCGGCAAAGTCCATCAGTCGACTTGCGATACCCTGCCTCCATCTGAGTGGATCTACCGCGAGCCTGTGTACGGCGAGTATCTTGCCTCCACCATATTCCCACTCAATCGCAGAATACTCCGGATCCTGATACTCGTTCAGAGCCATGATGCCGAAGACGCGGCCGTCATCCCTGGCAACATACAGAAAATGCGATTCAATGTCCTTCTGCAGAGTCCCGCTGTTAGGATATATTTCGTCCCACTGAAAGATCCCCTGCGATTCCATTTGCCAGACGCACGCGCTGATGACATCCATCACCTCAGGAAGATCCTGCATACTTGCTTGAGCGATTTCCATGCCAAGCGCTCCGTCGAGTGATCGTCTGATCCGCGCATGATAACCCGAGCGCTGCCATTGTGGATGGTAGCACTTTGAGCTTCCCGGTCAGCATGTCTGGCGGTGTGAAGTTGGAGTTTGCGGCCAAGACTCCTTGCTTGCGCATAAGGACTTCATCGTTCCTTCAACTCATTCAGATGGAATTCCACTTCCCGATCCTGCCTCCTCATCATTTTGGGTTCCGTACTTCAGCGCTAGGCTCTGAAATTTGGGATCGTCGCGAAGCGAATCCCAGTCCGGATCGCCCGCGACGTGTGACCATGAGATGTCGCCGTCTGCAAGGGAGGATTCGAGAAGTTGAAAGGCCTCGTCCACCTCATCTGACAAGGCTAACGCGCAGGCCAGATTATAATCATGTGCACCCATCTCAACTGCTCGCCGTCCCGCGGCCACTGCTTCCGCGAGTCTCCCCGCATCTCCCGACTCCCTCCATAAACCGATTAACAGAGCTGACTTGTGCGTCAGCCCCTCGGCTAGCGTTTCCCTTATTTCAGATCTCTGGTCTTCGCCGAAGCGCAGGTCCAGTGTGTCATAGGCCGCCACCGCCTCCTTCAACTGGCCTAATATACCCAACGTCGCGACTTTGACCAACAGCGCCAGAGCCACCACTTCCCGCACCTCCGGGGTCTCGTCGGCGCCGAAGCGGACGTCTAGCTCGTCAAAGGTCCCAACGGCTTCCGCCTGACGACCCAATTTAACCAGCGTGACGGCCTTATTAGACAGCTCCTTCGCGACGTCTTCCCGCACTTCACGCTCCGTGTCATCCCCGAAGTCCCGAACCAGATCATCACAGACTCCCATCGCCTCCTCGGGTTTGCCCAACTTATACAGCCTGGTGGCTCTCGCCCGCAGAGCCACCACTACCAGTCTCCGGATTGCAGGGGTCTTTTCATCGCAAAAACGCCGGACCAGATCATCGTCGGCAGCCACGGCCTCCTGACGCAGGCCTAAACGGGCTAAAACGAGCGACTTGTTGCCTAGCCCCATTGCTATCAGGACCCTCACCTCGGGGGCCGCCTCATCGCCGAAGCACCGGAGGAGCTGATCGCAGGCGCTCGCCGCCTCCTCAAGTCTATTGAGGTCGCGCAAAGTCCTGCTCTTGGCTAACAGCGCAAGTGCCACTACCTCCTTCACCGCGGGGGTCGCCTCATCGCCGAAGCTCTCGACGAGACGATCATAGGTCGCAAGCTCCGCTTCTGATAGTTGAATCGCCCGCTCCGGGTCTTCCTTCGCAAGCTCATGCATGGCGCATGCGTGACCCCATAGCCAATGGACCGTCACGTCCGTCCCCGTGTACAAGTGATCCGCGCTCGCGAGATGGAACGATACGCTGGCCTGGCACCACGCAGGAAGACATCTGGAGTGTCTCGAGAACCACCAGGCTGACGGCAATTGGAGTTCTGCCTCTCCAATTTCCGATGACTGCAAGAGGAAGTCGAACTGCGGGCGGACGTGTTCATCCCTAACACCAGACGCGTACCCGTCTTTGAGCATCCGATCAAGGACCGAAAGATAGTCTTCTGCTTTCCCGCCGTTTTCTGCGAGAAGAAGCGGGCCAAAAACGGAATGGTATTCCCACCTCGGGACAAGGCTTTGTTTGAACCCGCTGTGTGGCCGTGCACCTGCCTCGATGAAACGAGAGAGGGTCAAGAACACGCATGCTGCGGGTCCGTAGGTCGCGGACATGGCCGGCCAGGTGAGGTTCAACCAAATGTTGGCAACGTCGCTGCTAAATGCCGCTGCGTCTTCCACGCCCAGCCGGTCTTTGTCGCGTTCCGTCATTGCCCTGACGTAGTAGGCAATAGCCTCAGGGTCCGTCTCGATGGAGGCCACAGCATCGAGGAACTGAGCATCGATCTCGACATCTAGCTTCTGGAACTGCTGATTCCGAAATGACCGCCCTTGAGGCATTCCTTTCCACATTTCGCGGCGCTGATCGGCGTCAAGCGGTTCCACGCGCAACAGTCGGAGATCTCCCAATTCCACTAGTCGCGTAGGCCAGTCAGGCTTGTCGTGCATGCGTTCGGTTCTGATGGTCCCCACAAAGCAACGCTCCTGGAAGCCAGGGTATAAACGAAACCACTCTAGCAGACGGTGTACGGCTTCTGAAGCAGCTGGACCACTGCCCGGAGGAGGAAGATATTCGGGAAGGTCGTCAGCAAAGAGGATAGCCTTGTTAGCTCTCGAGCGTCCGCGACCATCATAGTGAGTCTGGAAGTCAATCTCGAATCTGGAGGCGTGTTGCGGGATTGAACCGGATTCAGGGCGGACGACGACCCAGGAGTGTGCGTCAGGCCCTACTTTCTCCCTGATCCATTCGTACGCCGCGCGCGTCTTCCCGCAATTAGCTGGGCCAACGAAGATTCGGTTCACCGCACCGGCGACAGTGCCCAGTTCGCTGAGGTTGGGCTGTATGTACGCGTTGTCGATCACGGTGAGGGGGCCGGCTTTGCCCAGGTACTCAGCCAGTTCAACCGCAGGGACCGCGGCAAGTTTGAGCGGCTCTCCGGAGATGGGTAGCTCTATGCCTGGGCCGACTGGGGAAGCTTCGATTAGAATACGTTCAAGATCGATATTCCAGCCGTCAGCAATTAAGATGCCCGCCTTCACGAGCTGGTCCCGAAGCGAAGGGGTGCAGTGCTTGCAATCGAAACTCAGCCTGTGCGGAAAGTGATGCGCGCTCAAATTGCGGGCGATGGGAGGCCACTCTTCCGTTCGAAAGTATCTCGATAAACCCACGATCGCGTCGAGATCTTCTTGAGTCCTGACCGAGAAGGAAATAACAACGTTTTGGCCGTCAGGTTCCCACCCGTGCACACTCGCGCGTCCTACCTGTTTGCGCTGATCAGGGCCCTGAAGGCTCTCGTTGGGCACAGCCACCACCGAAACCCGCGACTCATCAAGGTGGAGCGTGTCGGCAGCTTTGAGTAAGGTCGCCAGGCGCCTCAAGTTTCCCGTTTTGTTAAGTACCGTGTACGATTCCGGAATCTCTTGGAGCTTGGTGTCGAAATCCTCTTTGCAGTCATGAATTCTGATAATCCAGTCAATGTATTCTGCTGCGTGCTGAGATTCGATACTTAGCGCCTGCCAGTTCCTGCACACAAAATCCCCGGAGCCTTCTCCATGCTGGAATCCGTTCGGCAAAACGGCATTATGAAGCCCCTTATCGAAATCGTGACAGCAAGCCGCGCAGGAGAGCAAGTACAGATCAACCGATGAGAAGCTGTCCAGGTTTCTCTTCCTCTCCGGGGACCGATCGTTGGTCTCCCAGAGAAATCGCCAAATGTTCTCCTCGACCTTTTCAACGTGAACTCGCCCGTTCACGTTGGCGCCCTTCTCTGTCTGCCGATCATGGATTTGGCTTGCGATCTCCCATGTGCGGTTCGCGGCTTCAGCCAACCTTGAGTCCAGCTTCATCAGATAATCGCGGAGCGGGCCGTGGGATGGCGCTTGGACAGTCGCTGTCATCTTTTTCCTCGTGCGCCAGTCTGGATTGACAAAACAAGTGTATGAAGAAACAGACTATGCCGGCTAGGCTTGTCCGCCTCGTCCTACATCCCTTCTACCACGTCAAAGCCAACCGACAAACGAATTCAGAGGCGTTGCATATACCCTGCATAACCCCCCCTGCCTTGAGCTAGGAGCCTCTGTGATTCTAAGGTCTTGCAGTCAATTAACAGCCAAAAGACTAGCAGACTCAACAAGTTATGGCAATGAAAATGCTAGCAAAAAGCGCTTGAAAAGAGGAAACGCAGGGCCTCGTGACCGTCGGTTTTTGCCAAGACAACGATATGCCTTAGTGCCTCGCCTTTTCTTTCGGGAAATCGTGTTCAAAGTACGATCGGAGGTGATGACCATGCAAGAAGCGTATGTGAGCCGCCCACGAGGTCTACCAAAGGATACCGTTGAATACGAAAGGATCAAGGAAGCCTTCAAGGGCGAAGAAAAAAGAATAGAGCGCTTCAGGCAGTGTATAGACGACGCGTGGGACCTGAGAGACGAAAAAACATGCGTCTCCGTCCGCCAAGTTTGATAGCTACTACCGTAGTTAAGAATCGGCAACTAATCGTGAAAGTTCTCGACTTCGACGAGCGCTCCGTGGCTCTGCCTCGGAGATAGGGTCCAAGAGCGCACCGTTGCGCAATAATGTGGAGGGGAGACTCATCTCCCCTCCACGCCTCCCCATACGTACACCCCACCCGGGGTGCTGCACTCCGACCACTGTCGTAGGAATGCCCTTTCAAGCAAGGAAGACGGGGAGAGCTTTCTTGTAAAAAGGTTTCTCTCCGAACCCCTTTCCAAAAGCTTCTATACGGCGTTGGCATCTCTGCTTCCTGTGCCAGGAAGCAGAGATGCCAACGAAATATAGAGTTTCTTGAAGGGGGCTTCGGGGGAAACTTCTTTACACAAAGAAGTTCCCCCCGTGCTTTACTTCTTTGAAAACGCACTGGCATTAGTCACGGGCAAGGCCGGGAGTGCGTGGGGGTTGGTCGCGTCTGCGGTCGGGGTGGTCTCGTTCGATGAATTGCCGCAGACCTTCCACAGTGGCCGGATCGTGGATCGAGCGGTTGAAGCATTCTGCTTCGATGCGTAGCCCCTCGCTAAGCGGAAGCCCGAATCCTCGCAGCGCGGCTTCTTTATCCGTGCGAAGCGCGGGTTGGGGCAGGCCGCAAATGAATTCAGCAAGCTCAAGGGCACGATCCAGGGACTTGCCTTTGGGGACCACTTCGTTTACCAGCCCGATGCGTTCCGCTTCTCGCGCATCGATCACCCGACCGGTGATAATCAGCTCCAGCGCTCGACCCATGCCGATGATTCGAGGGAGCCGTTGAGTGCCTCCGTCGGCAAGACCGATGTTCCAGCGTCGGCATGTCACACCGAAGGTCGCATGTTCTTCCGCGATGCGGATATCCGCGAAACATGCCCATTCGAGCCCGCCGGCATACGCCACTCCGTTTACCGCAGCGATGATCGGCTTGTAGATATCCGTCCAACGGCTCGGACCCAGCACTCCGGGCCGCTCGCCTCGGTTATGCGCTTCAATTTCCTCGGGCGTCATCGGAACCAACTGATCTCCCGCCTTGAGATCGCCTCCCGCGCAGAACGCCTTGTCCCTCGCGCCGGTAATAATGGCTACCTTGGCGTCGTTATCGTCGCGGAAATGGGCCCAGGCTTGAACCAATTCCTGATGCGTTATCGGACCGATACAATTGCGAGACTCGGGCCGGTTGAACGTGATGATCGTGATAGGGCCGCGCTTCTCGTAGGCGATTTGCGTGAATGTCATTTTCCCTCCGGATCGACTCACAGCCCTACGATATCCGCTTTTCCTTCCCTATCGCAGCGACCAATAAATAAGCGGCGCGATGGCGATCCGATAGTATGCATAGGGAGCGAGGCTCCACCGCTGAACCAGCGTGATGAACGTCTTTACCGCGGCCGCGGCTGTCACGAATGATACGACAAATCCGAGCGCGAAGAACGTGAAATCGGAGGCATCAAGGATCTTCCATGTCTTTATGAGATC
>Ga0194125_10012375_pt1 | contig 11271 bp, 7 predicted proteins | sample TA2KigC250mmetaG_FD_148626 | JGI IMG/M metagenome (GOLD analysis project Ga0194125, IMG submission 148626) | Freshwater microbial communities from Lake Tanganyika, Tanzania - TA2015034 Kigoma Deep Cast 250m | ecosystem: Environmental > Aquatic > Freshwater > Lake | place: Tanzania: Lake... | reverse complement strand
GTCATGGGCAGTTGGGTCACTGGTTCTATGGCTGCCCGGCGCTCTTGGAAGTTGTCGATGGCCATCTGCAGGAGCTGCGCCGCCTGTGCCTCCGCCTTGGCGGGCTCGTAATCGATCCGATTGGTGATCCCTTCGAAGGCCACCAGGTCGCTGACCGGTATCAGCTTGAACTTGTACTTCTGGGCGTACAACGGATCGACGGGCATAGAGCAGTTCATGTCGCAGGCAAAGAGGTCCACGCAGCCGCTGGCCAGCACAGCCTCCTGCATGATCCAGTTCCCGGTGAAGCCGTAGAAGGCGTCGTCCATCTGCCATCGCTGGATCATCTCCTGCCCTGTCTCGATGTTGGCGATGACGCGCAGCCCCTTGGCACCCACGCCTTTGGCTTTCTGCTGCCACTCGGGTTGGCGAGCCAGTTGCACCATGGCAAATCCCAGGAACGGCTCGTGCCCGTTGGGCAGAACGTTGACGAAGTCCGGGGCAAGGACGCCCAAGTCCACCCGCATCTGGTGCGGTCGCGGAATGCCGAAGAGCACGTCCTGGCAGTACTCATTGACTATCTGGCTCTGATAGGCCATGGCTACGCCAAGCCGCATGGCTTTCAGGGCCAGGCTGACGTAGTAGCCGTCGACGTTGGTCAGGCAGGAGCTGGTGCACCGCATGACTTCTCCGTGGAAGCCTCCCGGGAAGATGTCCAGCTTCCTCCAGGTCTCCTGGCGCTCCCCGGGCGCCAGCGCCCCGACAATAAGGCTGGGCTCGTCCGCCTTGCGGTTGAAGTCCGCTTCGGCGAAGTCGCAGAGCCGCAGGGCGACGTCCCTGTCCGCCCCGGAGGTGTCAATTCCCAGTCTCCGGGCGAAGGTGCTGAGCTTGTCCGGCTCGGCAATGCGGAACGGCGTCTGTCCCCTGGCGGTGGCTCGGAGGGTCTTGAGGGTCTGCTCCGTGTGGTAGTGGTAGGTCGATGCACCCATGACGTTCCGGAGGAGCATCATGCGCATGGCCATGCCGTCGGCGGTGATGCCGCAGACTCCCTTCTTGTTCTTCGCGGCGTCGGACCGGCAGGGGCCGTTGGAGCAGAGGTCGCAGCGCACTCCGCCCTGGCAGAAGGGACAGCGCTTGTCGGGACCGCCCAGCCCCTGGGCCTCGTAGCGGTCCCAGATGGTGTTCATCCCGTCCTTCTTGAGCCGCTCGTACATGCGGATGACCGACTCGTGTTGGGAAATCCTGTCCTGCATCCAGCACCTCCTGTTTCTTGCCGGCGCGGGGCCGGCTGACAGGGCCGCCAGACCGCGGCACCCGGCCTGGGCCTCAGCTTGGCGACCCGGATCACCTGCCAGTATCCCAGACCGGTTTGGCCCCGGGCAAGTCGCGGACGTACCTAGACAGGCATCAGGAGGACTACGTATTGGCTGGTCCCTGCAGCCCCGCCTATCTGGGGCGGCACACATAGATGTCGGCTTCCACGAGCTTCTGCGTCGAGTCGTCCAGGTAGTGGTGAATGAAATAGAGGTTCCCCTGCCTGTCCAGGGTGGGCTCCCCGGCCAGCGGTGAGACCACCTGCTGCGGCGCCTGCCACTGGCCGTTCTCCTTCACCGAGAGGTAGATGCTGTAGGCCCGGTAGAACCACAACTCGTTGCCGTCCTCGCTCAGGTAGGGCCAGCCATCATCGCCGTCGGAATTGACCGCCGCCACGTTCTGCGGCGTCTGCCACTGGCCGTTCACCTTGGTGGTGACCCAGATGTCCAGGCCGCCCCTGCCGCCGGCTCTGTTCGAGTGGAAGTAGACCTGGCTGCCGTCGGCGGTCAGGTGCAGCTCGCCGACCTCGTACGTGACGTTCAGCGGCTCACCGAGGTTGGCCCAGCTGGTCCACCGCCCATTCACCATCTCGGCGCTGTACAGGTCAACTTCGCGGCTGTTTCCCGCCCGCACCGAGCAGAACCACATGGTATTGCCCACTACCGCCTGCACCCCGTCCATCGATGGCTCGTCGTAGTAGCTGAGCCAGACCCTCTGGGGTTCGGTCCAGGTGCCCCCGACCTTCCGGGACCAGTATGCGCCGGTGACCTGGTCCAGGATCTGCTCCGTGACCGGGATGCTCATGTTCGGGGTGAAGAAGAAGTAGAGGTTGTTCCCGTCCGGGGTTATGAAGGGTGAGTCCTCGGCCCCGGCCGTGGTGATGGGCGCTTCCACGGGCACCGGGTCATAGAACCGGGCGGAGAAGGCCGGGCTCAGGACCGGATCGTGAGCGTCCATCTGGGGGGTCCACTTCTGGTACGTTACCTTCTCGGCTATGGCCTCGGCCCGCGTCAAGTTGCCCACGGTCACCGTGCGCGATGACTGGCCGGACTCATCCTCCTCATCCCTGGCCACGGCGTAGAGGGTGTGCTCCCCATTCGCAACATCGGTCGTGTACCACACCAGAGTGTACAGGGAGTCCGTCGCGTTGGCCACTGTGCCGATCAGGTGCGCATCGTCAACCGAATCACAGTAGAACTTAACCTGCGAAATGTTCTCGCTGGAAGTGGCTCTCACTTTGAGCCGGGCTATACCGAAGACGTTACTTCCCTCGATGGGGCTGTTCCACGATACTTTGGGAGTGCCGTCTCCACCTCCGCACCCGGCTATGGAGGACAGTACCATGGCTATCAGCGCTAGACATAATACCACTCTCAACATGCCCCTAGAGATTGTCATGAAGCAGGTTTCCCCCTCCCAGTGAGATTGGCCAGCAAGTCAGTTGACTGATAATCTGCCCTTTGGTCGAATTGTTGAAGTCGCTGCCGGCTGTCAAATACTAGAGTCTATCAAGGCCCTCGTCAAGTCCTATTGCACAGACTCCCGCCACTGCTCCGCATATGGGCACCCTCCCCAGTCCGCATGCCGGTGTGACGCGCTGGACCAAAGGTGATAGCATACAGCCGTTACTTGCAGATGAACAGTAAGCCGCGACGAGGTTGCCCACGCAAACCACCGGGAGTTCAATGACTGTCAGAGTGGTGACTGATAGTACTGCGGACATCCCGCCAGAGATCCTGAAGGAACTGGATATCGCGGTAGTGCCGATCCACGTGGTGTTTGGGGAGAATAGCTATCGTGATCGGGTCGACATCGGCGAGGATGAGTTCTATCACAGGCTGAGCCTGGATGGTGTCCTTCCGACCACGGCGGTTCCCTCACCCAAGGACTTCGCTACGATCTACAACAACCTCGCTGAGGAAACCGACAAGATCATCTCCATCCACCTGACTTCAAAGGAGAGCGGCATCTACAACTCGGCGCTCCTGGCGAAGGACATGGTGCAGAAGAAGTGCCGCATTGAAGTCATCGACTCCCAGACGATATCGATGAGCTATGGACTGCTGGCTATGGCTGCGGCAAGGGAGGCCAAGGCAGGTGCCAGCCTGGATCAGGTGGCCGACGTGGTGCGGCGCTCCGTTCCGCGGACGCACATTCTGTTTATGGTGGATACCCTCAAGTACGTGGTGAGGGGTGGGCGCGTCAGCCGGGCCAGGGGGGTGCTGGGGTCGGTCCTGGGGGTGAAGCCACTTCTGACTTTGAAGGAGGGGCACCTCACCCTCTCGACGCATTAACGCATGGCGTCAAGCCCCCGGGCATCCCAGTCTGGCAGCGCAACTACTACGAACACGTAGTCCGCGACGACCGCGACTTGGAGAGGATACGGGAATACATCGCCACCAATCCCCTAAGGTGGGCGATGGATCGGGAGAACCCGCAAAGAAGCGGGCGCTCAGACAAAGAAGACGCCCTGTTCGGTTTCGATCACGCACCGTAGCGGCAGGTTTCAAGCCTGCTCCTACTGATCAAATGCCTAATTTCTTGCGCTTCGCCTCGATGTGCGCCAACATGCCATCCACGGCCTTGACATAATCCGTCTCCACGCTGAGCAGGCCACCGGTCACTTGTGGGCAATCCTGGGTCAGCAGCTTGACTAGGTTCGGCGCTCCGGTGACGGTGGGCACCGGATTGACGTAGGTGTACAGACCGAAGGCCAGGGCAAAGACGGCGTCAATGGTAGCCTTCTGCTCCATGTACTCCGGCGCTGCGGCCACGACCGGCAGGTCGGTCACAGGGACCCCGCCCAGCGCCCCCGAGATGGCCGCCAGCAGGTCGGCGATCCGGCCAGTATCGGTGCAGGTGCCATAGCTGAGCACCGGCGGGACTCTCAGCTTCTCGCATATTGTACGGAGCCCCGGGCCGGCGACTTCCTTGGCTTCGGGAGAGCACAACCCGGCCACCTGCAGCGCGCCGTTGCCACAGCCCATGGAGAGGACCAGCACATCCCGTTTGATCAGCTCTCTGGCCACACGGACGGTGTGAACATCCTGCCCGTGGTCTCTGAGTGTAGTGCAGGAGACCAGACCGGCGACACCTCTGAGAGTACCGCCCTTGATGGCCGCCAGCAGAGGATCGAGGCTGCCGCCGAGCGCGGCCAGGATGCTTTCGGTAGAGAATCCGACAACAGCTTCCGTCATGGGCAGTTGGGTCACTGGTTCTATGGCTGCCCGGCGCTCTTGGAAGTTGTCGATGGCCATCTGCAGGAGCTGCGCCGCCTGTGCCTCCGCCTTGGCGGGCTCGTAATCGATCCGGTCGGTGACCCCCTCGAAAGCCACCAGGTCACTGACCGGCACCAGCCGGAACTTGTACCGCTGGGCATACAGGGGATCAACGGGCATGGAGCAGTTCATGTCGCAGGCAAACATGTCCACGCAGCCGCTGGCCAGCACCGCCTCCTGCATGATCCAGTTCCCCGTGAAGCCATAGAAGACCTCGTCCATGGGCCAGCGCTGGATCATCTCCTGCCCCGTCTCGATGTTGGCGATCACCCGCAGACCCCTGGCGCCCGCGGATCTGGCCTTCTCCTGCCACGCGGGCTGACGGGCCAGTTGGACCATGGCGAAGCCCAGGAACGGTTCGTGGCCGTTGGGCAGCACATTGACGAATTCAGGGTCCAGAACCCCGAGGTCAACCCGCATCTTGTGCGGTTTGGGGATGCCAAACAGGATGTCCTGGCAGTACTCGTTGATGATCTGGCTCTGGTAGGCCATGGCGGCACTCAAGCGCATGGCTTTGAGGGCCAGACTGACGTAGTAGCCGTCCACATTGGTCAGACAGGAGCTGGTGGCTCGCATCATCTCCCCGTAGATGCCGCCGGGGAAGATGTCCAGCTTCCTCCACACATCCTTCCGCTCGGCAGGGGCCAGGGACTCCACGATCTGGCTGGGCTCATCGGCCTTGCGATTGAAGTCGGCCTCTGCGAAATCGCACAGCCGCGCGGCGATCTGCTTGGCTGTCCCGGTTGTCTTCACCCCCAGCCGTCCCGCGAAGCCTCTGAGCTTCGCCGGCTCTGCTATCTGGAATGGCGTCTCGCCTTTCGCCGTTGCCCGCAGCGTCTTGACCGTCTGCTCAGTGTGATAGTGGTAGGTTGCTGCCCCCATGACGTTGCGGAGCAGCATCATGCGCATGGCCATGCCATCGGCGGTGATCCCGCAGACGCCCTTCTTGTTCTTGGCCGCGTCGGAACGGCAGGGGCCGTTGGAGCAGAGGTCGCACCGGGTGCCCCCCTGACAGAACGGGCATCGCCGGTCGGGATCGCCCATGCCCTGGGCCTCGTAGCGGTCCCAGATGTTGTCCATGCCATCCTTCTTGATCTTCTGGTACATCCGGCGCACTGAGTCGTGGTGTGAAATCCTGTCCTGCATCTCAACCTCCCCTTTCGATCTGTTTGAGCACGCGTGCCAGCCCCGGACTACTTGCGGTAGGCCACGTAGATATCGGCCTCCAGCATCCGGCTGTCCTTGTAGAAATGATGCACGAAATAGAGGTTGCCCTCCCAGTCGAGCGTCGGCTCTCCAGCGAACTGGGAGACCATCATCTCCGGCTGCTGCCACTCCCCGTTCACCCTTCTGGAGCGGAAGATGGCTGGACTCCCCAGGTAGAACCTGTGGAACCACAGCTCCAGCCCGTCGCTGGTCAGGAACGGCATCCCTTCGTTGTCCGCGGAATTGACCGCGGCCACATTCACCGGATTCTGCCATTCTCCGTTGACCCTCTTCATCATCCAGATGTCGGTGCCCCCCTTGCCCCCGGCGTAGGAGGAATGATAGTAGAGTTCATCCCCCCGGATGTGCAGTTCACCCACCTGGAACTCCTCGGGGAAGTCGGCGTTGGTCCAGTTCTGCCATCTGCCGTCCTGGAACTCCGCCGTGAACCAGTGCACATCGGTGTAGCCCTCACGCGCCGAACAGAAGTACATCAGGTTCCCCGAAACGAAGGTGCATCCGTCCAGTGCCAGCTTGCCCTTGTCCTGCAGATTGACTCTCTCCGGTTCCTGCCACTGGCCGTCGCGCCACTGCGAACACCAGATCCCGGTGACCCCGTCCAGCAGCTGCTTCTCCGCTGGAATGCTGGGGTCGGGAGTGAAGAAGAAGTAGAACTCCTGCCTGCCTTCGGGGACGAAGGGGGAATCCTCAGCCCCCGCCGTGTTCACCGGCCCCGGCAGCGACACCGGCTCCTGGAACTCACTGGAGTGAAGCACAGGAGGATAGACGTCCGATGCCGGCGGGATCTTGACCGCCCCCGCAGGTATGGCTCCCTGTCTTGTCGGCGTCTCGACCGCCTCCTCAGGTTCTCCGCATCCGCTGGCCACTATGAGGGCCAATATCAGACACAGGAACAGCTTGCCAAAGAGGGTCCTCAGGATCGGCATCTCTGGCTCCTTCCCTGAGCGGCAACTGGACAGTGGGTGGCGGACCGGTGTCGGCTGCAGCGAACTGCATCGCGGGCTGTCAGGATATTAGGGCTTGCCCCACCCGCCCGTCAAGGACTTCACGCGATCTCTCATCCCGAAGCGTGCCATCGGTGACGGCGGGGCATCGCACAGAGTCGGTTTAGCAGGCCGGCGTCAAAGGTGGTAACATATGCCCTTGGCATGGCGGTGACGGAACCGTCCGGCAATCGTACACACTCAAGAAGCGCTCAATGGTCAAGGTAGTCACTGACAGCACCTCTGACATCCCCACCGATGTACTGCAGGATCTTTGCATCAGCGTGGTTCCACTCTATGTCGTCTTCGGGGACAAGACATACCGCGACAGGGTGGATATCCGCGAGGAGGACTTCTACCGCAGACTGACCACGGAACTGACTTTGCCCACCACCTCCGTGCCGCCACCGCAGGATTTCGCCGATGTCTACAACCGGCTGGCCGATGAGACGGACGAAATCATCTCCATACACCTCACTGCAAAGGAGAGTGGGACCTACAACTCGGCGCGGCTGGGCCGGGACCTTGTGCGGAAGAAGTGCCGCGTCGAGGTAGTCGACTCACAGTCCATCTCCATGGCCTGCGGACTGCTGGCCATGGCCGCAGCCAGGGAGGCCATGGCGGGTAGGAGCCTGGACCAGGTGACCGAGATAGTCCGCCGCTCTCTGCATCGAACGCACATTCTCTTTATGGTTGACACCCTGAAGTATGTGGTCAGAGGAGGGCGCATCGGCAAGGCTCAGGGGATGCTGGGTTCGGTTCTGGGTGTCAAGCCCCTGCTCACCATGCGGGACGGAGACCTGTCTCTCAGCGGCGTCGCCCGGACGCGGGCCAGGGCGGTCCAGCGACTCTTCGACTTTGCCAGGGGCTATCCCCGGCTGACGGAGGCGGCGGTTCCCTACACCACCAATCGGGAAGCGGCTGACAAGCTGGCCGAAGACGTCAGGAGGGCATTCCCCGGGGCGGCCGTCCACGTGACCAGGGTCGGCCCGGCACTCGGCACCCACGCCGGCCCGGATTCCATGGGCATGGTGGTCATGGAGGGAGTGGACTCGAAATGACCCGATGGGGTTTTGTGAGGATATGATCGGCCTTTGAGATGCCCAGGCAAGCTCTCTTCCGTAACATAGCTTTGGCCAGTGAGGCGGAAGGACAACCACGCACGCCGCAGAGCTGCGCCTGAAAGCAACGGAATGATCTGGCTGAGACGCGTCTTCACCATCCCCCTGATCCTCCTCTTCGTCCTCATCTTCATCTCCTTGCTCTGTGTTACCCATCTGAGCGGTACTCTGGGCGACTCCGGCTTCTACAAAAGTCAGTTGCGCAGGGCAGACGTCTACAATTGGCTTCATGTCGACTTTATGCCGGTGGCACTGGACGAGTTTGAACAGAATCAGGGAAACGGCCTGCCCATCCCTCTGCATGCCATTAGGGATGACCTGATCGCGGTTACCAGGGAGACACTGCCGCCGGACTGGCTCCGGACCAGGGTTGAGTCGGGGCTGGACGAGGTCGTCCCCTACATGGTGGGCGACAGGAACAGCTTCGCCATCCACATCCAGCCGCGCGACCGCATCGACATCCTGGCCCCCGCCATCATCGAAGTGGCCGGCAAGCCGGAGATCTACGACTACCTGATGTACGAGCTGCTCAGCCGGCAGATCCTCAGCGATCTGGGCCAGGCCGTCGATCTGCCCTTCGATGTCACCATCAGCCAGGGCGAGGTGCTGTCCGCCATCACCCAGGTGCTGCCGCCGACCTGGGTGCAGGAGCGGCTGTCGGAGATAATCTACGAGCTGGCCGACTATCTCAAGGGTGACATCGACCGCATAGACATCGTGGTTGACCTCACCGATACCAAGTCGGCGGCCCTTGACCGGGTGGCAGACCTGGCCGACCAGCGGCTGGAGATTGCTTTCAATGGTTTGCCGGAGTGCAGCCTGGCAGATTTCCAGCAGGCTCTGCTGACTCTGCCTGACGATGCGCTCCCCGATTGCCGTCCCGTCGGCATGGACTATGAAAGCTTCAAGGCTGCGGCAGGGATCGACGTCGCTTCTTCAGTGGATGAGAAGATTGGAGCGCAGATACCCGACTCCTGGGTCTACACTGACGAGCAGCTGAGGCGGTCCCTGGGGGAAGACAACGCGGAACTACTGGACGATGCTCGGGATATCATCGCCGACGGCGACAACCTGACCGAGGCCGATCTGAGGGAGGCCATGACCGACAATGACGCTGAAGCGGATCTGGAGCAGTTCGACAACGCCCGGCAGAGGATACACGATTTCAGGACCTGGCTCTGGGCGATGTGGCTGATCCCCGTCCTGCTCCTGGTGGGCATAGGCTTCCTGGGCGGCCGCAGCTGGAGAACCAGGCTGATCTGGGCCCTGGCCGTGCTGTTCTTCACCTGCCTCGTGACCGTCATCGCCCTGGCGGCGATCCGGTCCAACGTCATTGATGAACATGCCCGGACCGCGTTGGGCGAACCCTCGGAGCATCAGGGCACTGAGCTGGTCATGGTGGAGAAGGGCAACGAGATGGTCTACAAAGGGATCAGCGGACTGGCCTCGGGGATGCAGAACAAGGCCCTCTGCGTCATGATATGCTCCGGCGTGGTGGCGTTGGGGATAGCCATCTGGCTGGTGGTGGAAGCGAGTCGGAACCGCCGTCTGGCCGCTGACCCGTATGCGCCGCCAGTCAGGATCCGCTGGCGCCGCAACCGGCGCTAGCTGTCACGATCTCCAGGGGCAGTCCGGCCATGAAGGCCTTCGCCTTGTACAGCACTATGTACCCCCCGTCAATCAGGCTTCTCTCAAGGTAGATCGGCCGGCAGTCAGCGTATTTGGGCCACCTGCGGTGGACCCACTCGTAGATCCTCAGCATCGTTGTCTGTCCCTCTTCCCTGGACATGCTGACCACGCCCAACCTGCCGTTCGGCTTCAGAACCCTTCTGACCTCGTTCAACACCTGAGGGATCTGAGGAGAGTCAAACAACTCCAGGGTGAATGCCATGAAGACCGCATCGAAGCTGCGGCCTCTGAAGGGCAACGTCACCGCGTCTCCGTTGCACAACGCTACCCAGTCTGAGACCTGTTCCTTGGTCAATCTCCTCCTGGTGACCCTGAGCATACCCGGGGAGAGGTCGATGCCGCATGCCCTGCCCGTCGTGCCCACCGAAGCCGCGATTCGTCGAAGATAGTGCCCGGAGCCGAAGCCGATCTCGAGGATGGACTCTCCCTCCCGCAGACGCAAATGCTCCAGCGCCGCTTCGGCGTGTCTTCGTTCGAAAGCGGCGCCGAGGATGTCATAGACCCCACTTATGCGGTCGTAGAACTGTTTGGCCTCCGCTCTGTTGCGGGGGACGCTCGATACGGACGCGGCTTTGGATTCGGTCATCTCGCCCATGCCGTCCTGTTCCACAGGGGAGTTGCCGGGTCGCCTTCGGGGGCATTCTCAGGGCGGACCGAGTGTCCCTATTCTTCGGTGGGGTCCCTGTCTAGCCGTCTCCGGCGAGCTTGTACAGATTCACCCCGTCCCTTTCCACCGGAGCCACCTGGCCCCGTTGTTCCAGCAGTTGCAGGTGAGCCACGGTTTCCCGCACCGCCAGGACCCGGTTGGTGGCATCCATCTGGTCCCACCGGCCCACATCCCACTCAACCCGGTGGGCGATGTCCCAGGGACTGAGCATCTGCCCGAACAGGGACTGCAGCACTTCCTCGAGCCGCTTGCTGTGGTGGTCCAGTATCTCGTCCACCCTGCGGCTCAGGTGGCCGAAAGGCCTCTCGTGGGCGGGAAGGACCAGGTCCACGTCCAGGTGCTGCACCTTCCGCAGGGCGGCAAGGTACTGGCGGAGCTGATCGCGGCTGGTGAGGTGGCTGGGAGAGATGTGAGGCGTGATCTCCACCAGGACATGGTCACCGGAGAAGAGCAGCTTGTCTTTCTGGTCATAGATGCAGATGTGTCCCGGGCTGTGGCCCGGCGTCAGGATGGCCCGCAGGTGTCCACTGTCCCCCACCGGGTTCTCTTCGCCCTGAAGCAGGACGTCCACATCGAGACCCATGGGGAAGAGCCGCCGTCCGAAGGTGGCCATCTGCCGGAACCCGTCGATCTCGGTGGGCGGCACGCCCAGGGATTTGACCCAGGGAATCAGGCCGTGGATGTTCCATTCCTCGGAGGAGCCGACGATGCTCTGCAGGATATTCCAGTCATCCCGGTGGAGGACCACCCTGGCCCCGGAAGCCGCCCTGATCAGGGCGGACAGTCCGCTGTGGTCGGGATGGTAGTGGGTGATCACCAGCCAGCGGATATCTCTGAGGGATATGCCCAGGGCATCCAGTTGCTGGCAGAGGGCGTCATAGCAGCCCCTGTCATTGTAGCCGGAGTCCACCATGAGCCAGCCGCCGGCCTGATGGACCAGGTAGCACAGGGTGAGGGACTCTTCGTTGCGCGACCCCAGGCCCAAGGAGAAGGGAGCCTCCAGCATGTACACC
>Ga0194125_10012374_pt1 | contig 11273 bp, 6 predicted proteins | sample TA2KigC250mmetaG_FD_148626 | JGI IMG/M metagenome (GOLD analysis project Ga0194125, IMG submission 148626) | Freshwater microbial communities from Lake Tanganyika, Tanzania - TA2015034 Kigoma Deep Cast 250m | ecosystem: Environmental > Aquatic > Freshwater > Lake | place: Tanzania: Lake... | reverse complement strand
TGAGGGAAAGCGCTCCAACAGAATACATGGCGCTGAGGGAAAGCGCCCCTACAGAATACATGGCGCTGAGGGAAAGCGCTCCAACAGAATACATGGCGCTGAGGGAAAGCGCCCCTACAGAATACATGGCGCTGAGGGAAAGCGCCCCTACAGAATACATGGCGCTGAGGGAAAGCGCCCCTACAGAATACATGGTGCTGAGGGAAAGCGCCCCTACAGAATACATGGCGCTAAGGGAAAGCGCTCCAACAGATCCAAACCAACTGATGGAAAATGCTCCTTCGGATCAACCGATGCCGGAAGATTATCCGCCGGTGCAATCCCCCTGATCTATCACCCCGGTTTCAAGTCAGGTTTCCTTCGAGATCGCTTCGAGTACTCGAGGCAACTCGAGGCGAACTCGAGGCGAACTCGAGGAAAAAGATGGAGCGGAGATCAGGCATGCTGGTATGGTCACGAATAAACTTGACTGCGGACGGCATTCCGGGAAAAGTAGTCTGAAATGGATGAAATAGGATACTTATGTGTGGAATAAGCGGGATATATAATCCATCCGTCCAAGTCGCCGTTGATCTTGGTGTGCTCCGGAGGATGACTGCTCTGATCGCTCACCGCGGTCCTGACGATGAGGGCTATTGCCTGGTCAATACTGCCCGGAGTGCATTTTCCCACTACAGCGGAAAGGACAGCAGTCCAGCAGTCAGTGATCAGTATCCTCATTTGCCCTCTCGCAAGCATGCCAATCTCGCCATGGGATTTCGTCGTCTGGCAATCATCGACCTGAGCAACACAGGTCATCAACCGATGGTCTCTGCCGATGGTTCCTGTGTAATTGTCTATAACGGTGAGATTTACAACTACCTGGAACTTCGCGATGAATTACGCTTGCTGGGACATAGCTTTGGCGGAGCTTCGGATACGGAGGTGATCCTGGCTGCCTGGCAACAATGGGGGCAGCTCTGCGTTCAGCGGTTCATTGGAATGTGGGCATTTGTCCTCTGGGATCAAAGGCAGCAGTGTCTGTTCTGTTCCCGTGACCGCTTTGGCATCAAGCCCTTGTATTACTATTGGGATGAGGATCGTCTGGTCTGGGGGAGTGAGATCAAGAGCGTCCTTAGTGCCGTTGAATCCCGTGTCCTTGATCCGCTCATGGTCTGGCGCAGTTCCCGGTTTCCTGCCATGCTTGCTTATGAAGATGCCACCTTCTGGCATGATGTAAAGTCACTGAAAGCCGGGCATAATCTCCTGATCAAAGCCGGGTCTCTCAGCATCAGTCAATACTATGCCCTCGATCCGTCCGGATTTGAGCGATCATCATTGTCTTTTAAGCAGGCGACTGCGCGTTATCGTGAGTTGGTTCTGGATTCGGTGCGCTTGCAAATGCGGGCGGATGTGGAAGTGGGAAGCTGTCTGAGCGGTGGGCTGGATTCATCTGCCATCGTATGTTCAGCCGCCGGGTTAAGCGGACATCCGCTATCCACCTTCTCGGCATATTATGCTACTGATCCGGAGCTGGATGAGCGGTTTTGGATCAATGCGGTGGTTTCTCGCAGCGGAGCATCATCTTATCTCGTATCGCCAACGGCGATGGCTGCCTGGGATCATCTCCAGCGGGCAACCTGGTATAATGATCTTCCGGTCGGAGCGGGATGTGTATCGCAATATGCGGTAATGCAATTGGCGAAGAGTCGGGGGATCAAGGTCCTGCTGGATGGTCAGGGTTGTGACGAGATCTGTGGCGGGTACAATCATTCCTATTATCGCTATTTCGCCGACATGTTGCGGCAGGGACAGGTGTTTGACCTGATCAGACAGATGAAACGGTACTTCTCGAATAAAAACCTCTCTCAGGTTATGCCTGCGCTGGGAAAAACACTGCTGGTCTCGTTCTTGAGTGAACGGCAGTTGTATCGACTGGAATCCAGGTACTATCGCTGGGAGGCATTTAACCGGGATTTCCGGAGGCAGGTATGGTCCCGGGTCGGGGATGATGATCTGATGAGTGGAGTGGTCGATCTTGACACCGGTAAGCTCTCCAATTTCCTGTTTAATCTGTTGTACACTACATCTTTGGGTACTTTACTGCACTATGAGGATCGCCTCTCGATGGCTCATGCGGTGGAAAGCCGGGTGCCCTATCTGGATCATCGGTTGGTGGAGCTGTGTTTTTCCTTGCCTTCGGCATTCAAGCTCAATCCGCCCTGGAATAAATATGTGCATAGACAGGCAGTCCGGCTGATCGTTCCGGCTGCTATCTCTTCCCGGATCGGCAAAGGGATCTTTGGAGCGCCTTTCTTCTCCTCCTGGATGCGGGGGGATTTGCGTTCCGAAATCGAGCAGATCCTTCATTCGGTGGAATTCAGGCGGCGGGGGATATGGGATTTGTCGACGATCATGATTGCCTGGCAGGCTTACCTCGGCGGAGATAATGCGAAAGCCGCTATGCTCTTCGATGTCATAGCGCTGGAGTTGTGGTTCAGAAATGTGTATATGGAATTCTGTAAAGGAGTTGTCGATTGAAACGGATCGTCTTCTTGATTGTTGCGATGCTGATTATCTCACTCACGGCATGCAGCGTATTGGTGAAAAAACCGAAAATCGAGAAATTGAACAAAGTGGAGATCCTGAAGCTGACGCCGGACAGCTTGTGGGTTAAGCTCGGTCTGGAGGTGAACAATCCCAATTTTTATGCATTGAACATCAAAGAACTCGAGTTTGAGGTTCTGGATCTCAAAGCCGTGCAGGTGGGAACCGGGGAACTGGAGGAGAGTATCAGGATCGGTGCTCATTCGAGCGAAAATGTCAGTATCATTCTGCATCTGGATACCCGCCGGGCGGTGAAAACCATCCATACCGAGAAACGGATGCTGGGTATTATCATCCATGGTTATGCCAAAGTCAAAGCGTTGATCTTCTCGAAGACGCAGATCATCAACCAAAGATATGAGGTCTCCATCGAGAATTACCTCCAAAAATGGATACCTGATCTGACGATGGGTAATAAAGAGTTCTTTCGGATCAAGGATACCGATTTTGAAACGGGGTTGTCGGAATCAAAGCTCAAAGTATATTTTGAGATGTTCAATCCCTATGGACTGGACTATGAACTCCGCGAATTCCCCGCACAATTGTATCTGAATGGTGTCCTTGCCGGTGAAGGGAAACTGGAACAGCCAGTGGTCATGACCACTGAAACGGCATCACAAAGCGGATGCATCACCTTTACACTGCAAAGCTCACCATCCATGGCAAGCTTGGGATCATCCTTGCTTACCGGTGAACTCTCCTACGAGGTCAGGGGAGAGATCCGCTATCGGGTCTTCGGCGTTGACCTGAAGAATGACTATCAGTTCGGCAATAAGCTGAAGATCGATCTGGGTGCGCTGCTGAAAGGTCTGTTCAAAACTCATAGATAGCCCGGCAGGGTCAAAACACACCCTGAGTCCCATCGGGACGACATTTTAGATAGCCCGGCAGAGTCAAAACACCTCAGTAGCGGTTAAGAAACAGTTCAGCCCAGCGTTTGCATCGCTTTTTTATAACGGTCGCGCAGCGTGTTGAACTTCAGGCGGGAATTATTGTAACGGGATACTTCCCGGCTGACCCATTGGATTCTTGCGGTAATGCTTTCCGGACGGTAATGGGCATTATTGGATGAAGTGCGGGCGGTGGTCATCCGTTTCAGCAGAGCGTTACTCTGATTGGTATCATAACCGGTGCGTGCCATATACAGCAGGCCAATCAGATCCGCCTCGCGTTCATAATCATCCAAACGTCCCTGGATCAGGTTCTCAAACATGGCTTCCACTTCCTTTTCCAGTTCCTCCTCCACATTGCGAATTTCATCCGGAAAGAAATCCGGGGACTCAAAATCCAGCTCTGTAAACGCCATCTCAGCACCGATCTGATTCTCCCGGCGTTTGGTTTCGATCATGCCATGAAAACGCGAGATATGAGCCATCTCATGAGCCAGGACAAAGGTGAGTTCCGCCTCATTCTCCAAAAAGCGTAACATACCGCGGGTGATAAAGATATAACCTCCGGGACAGGCATAGGCATTGACCTGAGGGAGGTCGAGGACGAAGACGCGGAAATTGACGTCCGTCACATCCGACGCCTCCACGATCTGGTTGGCTACGAAGTTTACATATTCCTCGATCGGTGGATTGCGATATATACCAAGCTCGGCGATCACGCTGGCGACGGCAATGCCAAAACCTTCCTGGGCATCGGAGAAGAAATCCGGATCGGTTCTTGTCGGCAGGTGATAAGCACGGCGAAAGCTGCTGGCATTCTGGTTGCGATAGGTCTCACTGCGGAAAGCAGCGTATTTGGCTTCATCCAACCGCATATCGATGACCATGGCGATAAAGGCGGCAGGATCGGCGCGATTGCCGGCAAATCGTTCGGCAAAGCCCTTAACCCCTGCTGAAATGCTGTGCCGGGTGACCCCGGAGGTTCCGGTCTGACTGATGCCGGCAAAGGCGTCATTACGGGGTTGCTGCGCTTTGGTGGCGGTTTCCGAGATATATCCCACGCGGTTCTTGTACTTCACCTTTAGCCAGGGTGAGGATCGTTCCAGAATGGTCACTTTGGTATTTACCGGGACCTCGGTGATGATTGCGCTGTATGAGCCGGGTGATTGGCGCATATAAGTCCTTTCTCGGCGGATGGTCACTTCCCGGGCTGAAAGGACTGATATGATACAGATCAACGTGCTTAGGATCAAGATTGTGCGTCTCATGATAGGTCTCCTTTATATGTGTATTTTACTTTCCAGTTTAGGGTTACGTTTGTTCCTACGGTTTGTTCGCTGGTCAATAGGATGTTTCCTCCATTCAATTCCATAATCCGGCTCAGTATTGCCAGTCCGAGTCCCAGTCCTCCAAATTCCCTTGTGTAGGAATTGTCGATTTGATTAAATGGCTCGAAAACGCAGCGCTTCATAGTGTCCGGGATGCCCATGCCGGTATCGCTCACGCTGATGGATAGTTGTCCCGTCTGATCATCTTGAGGAATGAATGAAACACTGACCTTGACGCTACCGGCAGGAGTGAACTTCATTGCATTATCCAGGACCAATTCCATTGCTCGGTTGAGATTGATGCTATTGATGCTCACAATATAGTCTGAGTTCAAAATCTCATAATCAAAGCTCAAGCCCGAGGCTGCACATATATCCTTATATCGATGCAGGATGGGCGCGAGAAGTTCCGGAAGGTAACTCATATCTTCGCCATCACTCTCCCGCATGGAGTCAAAGTAGATGTATTCTTCGATCTGGTCTATGCAGTGTTTCAGACGGTTGATCGATGCGCGCAAGCTTATTAAATACCTCTCTTGGTCTGGTCTGAGGGGGTGTAAGGACATCTGTTCCACGGTTTCGGCAAATTGATGCAGCGGCGCTTTTGTCTCATAAGTTATACTAAGAAGGAAAAGAGAGCGGGTTTGTTTTTCACTATTTGCCAGAGCGTACAAACGGGCAGTTTCTTGTTCGAGTTCCTTTAATCTGTTAATATCGAGTAAGTAGCCTACAAACCGGTGTTTTCCTCCCTTATCAAGACCGGTCACAGTTGTCCGGTCAGCGACCCATTTGGTGTTTACTGACCTGGCCTTCTGCAGCACTCGATTGCGGTGCATCAGGATCTCCATTGCAGGATCAATATGGACAGGGGTAATATCGGAAGGACAGAGGATACGATATTGTTGACTGTAGGTGCTTATGTTGGTCTTCAAATGGTCAAATCTCTGTCTGATGATATGCTTCAGGTCGTCCGGGTGGATAATATCCCGATAAAACAGCGATCGTTCTATAAAATCAGAGGCATCATAACCGTATCGGCTTATTCCTTTTGAGATGTAGTCAAACACCTCTTTCTCGGCATCAAACCAATTCATTACGATCAGGGGACTTGTGTCATGCAATTGGCGATATCTGCCTGATTCCGATGCCAATAGGTCTCGTTCTTGTGTGCATAGCTTGATCGTCTTCCTCTGTTTAAGGTATTTCTTCTCATAATAGATTAGCAGTACCAGGCAGATGATACAACCGGAGGAAAACAAATAGCTTAATAAGGTGAGATATCTCCCATCATAGCGTGGGGCACGATTCCCGGCAGTAAAGCCCCCTCTCCATTGAGACGATGGATCATGACTTTCATCCTCGATGTTCATAGATGGGTTGAGTTGCTCCAGCTTGCTTCCACCCCCGATCATGAGGATTGGAACGCCTGCGAGCATGACCACGAATACGATCACTAACAATCCGCGTATCGGCTTAGTAACCAGGAAAAGGGAATCCATCAAATACTCATGATTCTTTTGATTACATTGTATAAGAGGTTGACATCGATCGGTTTGGCGATATAATCATCCATTCCAGCCGCTATAAACCGCTCCTTGTCACCAACCATAGCTGCTGCTGTAAATGCAATGATGCCGATGTGATTTCCGCTTTCCTTTTCACTTTCCCTGATCAATTTCGTTGCTGTAATACCATCCATAACAGGCATCTGGATATCCATGAGAATGCAGTCAAAGTCCTGTTTTGAAAGCATATCCATAGCTTCTTTGCCATGATTGGCAATCTCAACCGACACATTCCAGTGTTCCATTTGTTTTTTGGTCACGATCTGGTTGATCGGCTCATCTTCCACCAATAGGATACGGATTGCGGGGAAAGAATCTGTTTCACAAAACACAATTGGTTTCTGAGGATGGGTGATCTGCTCTGGTTTTTCGGGAGCTCCTCGGAAGGGAAGAATAATGAAGAAACTGCTACCGCCACCGGCTTCGCTCTCGACCCAGATAAAACCACCCATGATCTCCACCAGTTTCTTCACGATAGACAAACCCAAACCTGTTCCACCATACTTCCGGGTTACAAATGGATCCACCTGGGTAAAATTATCAAAAATGTCATGCTGTTTCATCGGATCGATCCCGATACCTGTATCGCTAACACAGAAGATTAACCGGTACTCGCCTTCGACCTGGGTGTAAACATCTACCGCGATCTCAACCCAACCTTCATCAGTGAACTTAAGGGCATTCTGGATCAGGTTGATCAGGATTTGCTTCAACCGCATCATATCACCGAACACGATGGCTGGAACGTTGTCACTCAGGCGTGTACGGATATCCACGCCCGGTTTCTCGCGATGATAGGAAAAGGTCTTGACCAGGTCATCAATCACATATCGGATGTTAAAGTCATTCATTATCAGATCGAGTTTTCCTGATTCGATCTTACTAAAATCCAGTATATCGTTGACGATCTTCATCAGATTGTGTCCTGAGGAGTACATTAAGTTGAGATATTCCCGCTGGACTTCGGTGGGATCGGTTTGCAGCAGGACTTGAACGAAACCCATGATCCCATTGAGTGGTGTTCGGATCCCATGGCTCATATTTGCCAGGAAGTGACCTTTGGCGATGTTGGCATTTTCCGATTTTTCTCGGGCTTCGATCAATTCCGCTTCCAGGGCTTTCTGTGAACTGATATCCATTAGATAACCATAGAGCGTGACCTGTCCGTCGGACTCGTAGCAGTACATGGTAAAGTCATACAGCCAGTGGATGGATCCATCCGGAGTTTGCAAGCGGTAGTTTTGTGAATTGAATTCCTTTTTCTGCTGGATGTTGTTTTTGTGGTTATCGATAAATCCGGCTCTATCTTCGGAGAATACAAGCTCCTGAAATTCTGGTTCTCCAGACATCAGGTCACCCGGTGAAAAACCAAACTGATTGAAATTTGCTGATATATTGACTATCTTCATGCGGGGATGCTGTACTTTGTAAACTGTAACCGGACCATTCAGAAACAGGCTGTATTCGCGATTCAGTTCTTCTGCGATCCTGGTTCGTTCGCCGGATATTTGTTCATACGCGGTTGACTTCTGTTTCATCTTGCGTCTAATATAATAGAGCATGATCAAACTGATCAGCATCAATGTTCCCAGTGGGATCAATCTCCATTTGATCAGCTTCCAAAGTCTCTGTTTGGCCATATTCTCAGGACTAAGCAGTTCAAACCATGTATTGTGCAACTCATCCAGCTTGCCTGATGTGCGCATATGAGCGATTCCCGTATTGAAATCCGTTATCAGTTCTCCGTCCTTGGACGCATAACAATAATCCTTGGGAAAAATCCGTTCAGGAAGTGCACGCAGATTGTCAATACCGAGCTTTTTCAGCATAAATATGCCGCTCATGTAGTTGACTATTGCCGCATCATACCTGCCTGAAGATAGCAATTGCAGAGCATCCTCCTGAGACGGAACCTCAATCTTGGAACCATGGAATGTGATTTGTTTGAGGTAGTCATTGGCAATATCGCCTTGTTGGACGGCTACCTGGGCTTTTTGGATATCGGCAGGGGTCTGGAAGGGTGAATTCTGCCGGACGAAGATCGCCCGCCAGGTCTGGGAATGAGGCGTTGAAAAGCTGTATAATTTGGCGCGTTCGGGGGAGAACGCCATGCCCTGGATCATATCTATCTCACCATCATTGAGCCATTGCACGACTCTCGACCATTTGCCGAGCTTGAACACCACATCATAGCCCATTTCCTTGGCGATTGCTTTGGTCAATTCGCAATTGTATCCGACGGGATCATTATTCTCGTCAAGATACTCATACGGAGGAAAATTGAAATCCCCTCCGATGGTGATCGTCCGGCGGGGTGAATCATCTTGAGCAACCATCAATCCGGAGATCAGCAGAAGCAGAAACATTAAGCTCAATCTTCTTGTCATTGCATCCTCTCTTGTTACCAGGCGGCGTTCCATTGTAAGTATGACCCCATGTCGAACTTACGTTCCAGATCAGCGGAGGTCATGCTACGCACTTTGCCAAAATTCGGCATCCTCCGCCATACTCTGTCGGGTTTGCCAAAACACCAGGCGATTCCCGCAGCGGAATTCATACCCCGGCTATCGGTTCATAATTGTTGTTCAAATACATCGTTATCTCGTAAGCCGTAACGTAGCCGTCGATCCGGGCCAACAACCGTTGACACCGATATATCCGCATATAGGGATGCATCTTACCGGTCTTGACCTGTTCCATCTGGGCGACATTCCAGCGTATGTCACCCGTATCTGCGTTCTCCAAATTGTCAAGTGAATAATCTCTTTCCCGTCTATCTCCCTCATGCTGTCAGCATTACAGCCGCCCAGGCAGGGAGGCGGCAGACTTGTCATCATCAGGATCATAGTGGCAGAAATTGGCACTCAATACACGCCTGATGATCAATTCTGCCCAGAAAAAACCCGCATTGGACAGAGGTGGAGGCAGTTCCTTACGGCGGGCAATGATCTGGGAACAGTCCGGCGGCGATAGTTGATAATAGTCCAGTACCAACACAGCGATCTGGAGCACCGAGATCTGTCCAAGGTGCAGACAAGGGCTGAATTCACTCTGGATCCGTGGTCTGATCGGTGCCACCCGGTACTCGCATTTATCGGAAATGGTCTCTACCGGTATATGATCGTCTGATCGCCCTGGTTTCTTTCCGTTATCCACCAGTTGTTCAATTTCACCTCATACTTCGTCGATTCCATTCCTGATCTCATTGCTTACCAAAGCCCTGAGATTGTCATTTTTTTGTCCGATCCTGCTCCCTTGCCGCTCTTAATCACTTCATTATCCCCTCTTAATCAAGCGTTAATAATTAACGCTTGATTAAGAGGGGATAATCACTTGATAAGCGCCAGCAAATCAGGGACGATCTCGCAAGACGCTGATGTGTATCAAATTACGCTGAATCGACGATGGGCGATGCTAATCCAGGTTCGGATAGCGTGACCTGGTCCGTTAACTACCATATTCCACCGTATTCAAAACCAGTCCGGGCAGAAAACACGGACTCATTTATTGCTGATCGTAATTTGGGTATCATCTCGTCACGGTTTTGTCCGGATGATCAGCATAATTGACCAATTGCCCATATTCATGCGATCTTGGCAATATGGTTGGAATGGATATTGCATCGCTGAGAGGGAGCTGATACCCAAGTGAATAAACTGAGGAAGTGAATGTACATATTGATTCTGGCGACATTGACGCTGGTGCTGTATTGGATGAGTGAGTATTATCGCCATCTTCGCAATGTTCGCTCAATCCCGATCCGCATTCATGTCAACGGAACCCGCGGCAAATCCAGTGTGACCCGCTTGATCGCAGCCGGACTTCGTGCGGGGGGGAAGAGGACGCTCGCCAAGATAACAGGAACTTTGCCCCGGGTGGTTCTGCCCGATGGGCAGGAAGGTGCCATTATTCGGTTGCAGGGTGCCAATATCATCGAACAGAAATACATTTTCCGGTATGCGACAGACCATAAACCGGATGCGATCGTGATTGAGTGTATGGCGGTAAATCCGGTTTTTCAGTGGATCACGGAACGCAAGTTTGTCCGTTCCACGATCTCCGTGATCACCAATTGCCGTCCCGATCATCAGGATCTGATGGGTTCGACCGTGGAGAGCATCAGCATGAGTTTGAGCAATACCATCCCTCAGGGGGGTGTTTGTTTTACGGCTGAGGATGAGAATTTCGGGATCCTGAAGCAAGTAGCCGCCAAACGCCATTGCCGGATCGTTCAGGTGCGGCCTCACGATATCACGGAAGCCGATATAAAGGGCTTTCATCACATTGAACACCCGGAAAACGTACAACTCGCCCTGGCGGTCTGTGCCGAAGTCGGAATAGACCGGTGCATTGCGCTTCCGGCGATGCAGGAAGCCCGTCCCGATCCCGGTGCCTTGAGAAAATACAAGATCAAGGACGGGGGAAAGGGGATCATCTTTTACAACGTATTTGCCGCTAACGATCCGCAATCAACCGAACGTATCGCCCACATGCTGACTGATCGCTACCAACATGCGGAGGTCATCATTATCCTCAATAGTCGTGCCGACCGGTTTTACCGTTCACAGCAACTGGTGGAGGCAGTCAAGCATCTGCGCTTTGACTACCTGCTTCTGACCGGCGAGATCTGTGACAAGGTTGAGTCCTATGCCCTGCATCACGGAATCGGGATGGATAAACTGGTGCGCGTGGGTGATCCGCTGCCGGAAGTGGTATACCGGAAAGTCCTGGAACTGACCAAGGAAGAATCACACGTGATCGGTATTGGCAATATCGCTGGTGAGGTCAAGTATGGCGCTCAGATCGTAGCGCATTTCCGGCATAAGATGCAATCATTAAAGCAAACAAGGAGCTGAATGTGGTAGATACCGTTATTCAGGCAGCCGTCGGATTGGGCGTGATCA
>Ga0194125_10012372_pt1 | contig 11274 bp, 15 predicted proteins | sample TA2KigC250mmetaG_FD_148626 | JGI IMG/M metagenome (GOLD analysis project Ga0194125, IMG submission 148626) | Freshwater microbial communities from Lake Tanganyika, Tanzania - TA2015034 Kigoma Deep Cast 250m | ecosystem: Environmental > Aquatic > Freshwater > Lake | place: Tanzania: Lake... | reverse complement strand
GGTGTTCGGTGTTGGGTGTCGGATGTTCGGGTCCCAACCACCGACCACCGACCACCCGCTTGCGAGCGTAGCGAGCTAGGTTCCGGCCCGTCCGAAGACATGGCACAAGATAGCCTCGTAGAGGGCTTCCGCGCCGAGATTTGAGCAATGCGCCTTTTCGGGCGGCAGGCCGCCTACGGCGTCGGCGATCATCTCGCTGCTGATCTCGGCGGCCTCGTCCACGTGCTTTCCTTTCGCCCTCTCGGTCATGGCGGACGCGGTGGCGATGGCCGCGGGGCAGCCCTTGCACTTGAACTTGATGTCCACGATGTGCGCCTCGCGCACCTTGATCCACACCTTCAGGAAGTCGCCTCAAGTCGGATCGCCGACCGCGGCCACGCCGTCCGCGTTGGGCATCTCGCCCATGTTCCGGGGATTCAGGAAGTGATCCATCAGGACCGGGCTACACTGCATGGGTTCTGCCTTGAGGCTCTGCCGTCCAGCGGCCCAGCGAGTCCCGTCCGTCACGACCGGACCAGGAAGTACTGCTTCCCGTCCGAGCCTGACGCGGTCACCAGATTCCGCCTCAGAAGGCCGTCCAGACGTTTGACGGCCTCGTTCGGATGAAGGGCGAGGCCCGCGGCGATGTCCGACAGCGTGCACGGCCGTCGCCGGAGCAGGGCGAGCAGGTCGTCCTCCGTGGCGGAAGCCGCCGTGTCGGGCTCTTCTTCGTGGAAGTCAGCGATCACCTCCGCGGTCGGCCCAAGGATGCTCTGGATATGCTGCATCTGGTCCAGAGGCACGGCGCGGACATGCGGCTCCGCGGGCGGGCGGGCGACGGTGTTCAGGTGAATGCGGTCCGCGCGCATCGGGGCCAGGAGGTCCCTCAGCTTCAACGCGTGGGCCACTTCGTCATTCACGCCTTGAACCAGGAAGACTTCGAGCCACAGCCGCCCGCCAAACTCCTGGCGGAATGCGGTCAGTCCCTGAACCACCCGCGAGAAGAGGATGTCGAGACAGGGGCGGTTGATTCGACGGAAGATGCTGGCGGTGGCGGCGTCCAGAGACGGCATCACCACGTCGGCCTGGGCGCAGGCCGCGCGCACATCCGACTCGGACAAGAGCGAGCCATTGGTGAGAACCGCTACGGGGATCAAGGTCAGCTTCTTGATCTCCGAGATAATCAGGCCCAACTGGGAGTGGAGGGTCGGCTCGCCTGAGCCGGAGAGCGTGACGAAGTCCGGCCTGTGGTGCCTGAGCTTCCTCTCCACTTCCGCCAGGAGATCGGCGACGGGAACGTAAAGCCTGCGGCAAAGGGTCTGGTTCGTGGTGCGTCCAAGCTGGCAGTAGATGCAGTCGAAGGTGCAGGTCTTGAACGGCGCCAAGTTCACGCCCAGAGAACGGCCCAGGCGTCTGGAGGGCACAGGGCCAAAGACGTATCGAGCGGGCTTCTTGACGTCCATCACAGGGCTCTTCGCACTCAGAAACCCGTTTTCTTCGAGAAAACGGGTTTCTTCTGCTGTTTCCGGGTCTCAGTCTCAGTGTGTCATGGCATACACGAGCGTGTTCATGCCAAGCTTGAGGGCGTCCTGGCTCGCGTAGCCCTTGCTGTACGGATGAATCTGCTCTTCCCAGCCGCAGCCGAGGTCGTACTTCGAATACACCACCGCGAGCGCGCCGCTGAGTGTGATCCCTTCCAGCTCGGGCGTGTTCAGGTCCGGCTTGGCTTGCTTGACCATGTCCGTGTAGGAGACGTGCCGAATCTGAGGTAGAGGATCGGGATTTCCGCGGGGTCGTAGGAGAAGGCGTTGAACTTGGCGGTGATGGGCTTGTACTTGATGCCGAGTTGGGCGTTGGTCCAGATGAGCAGGTTGGCGATGTCCTGCGGGTCGGTGGTCCAGTCGAGGTAGGAATACTTCTTGCCCTCGGCGTCGGTGGCCCAGACGAGCTTGCCGTATTCGAGCTTGCCGACAAGCGCGGGCGGCGCGGGCTGCCGCTTGCGCTCCGTGCGGCGCAGGGGAGTAGCCGGGAGGGGCAAGGGCGGGAAGGACTCGCCGCCCTTGATTCGCGTCGGCTTGGCCGGAGCCGCCGTATTGCCGCACCTGGATTGCGCCTGCGCCGACTGCGCCACAAACAACACACCCACAAGCAGTCCCAACACGCCCAAAGACACTATGCTGATCTTGCTGGCTTGCCACATGGCTTCATCCTCCTTCGAAAATAGGGCGGAACGGACGCCCCAACTTGTTGGGGGCCATACGGATCGGTCCCGAACAAGTTCGGGCCTCCGTCCACGCCATTTTCATGCGTCGTGTTGCCCAACCGGGCATGGGTGGCTCCTTCGAAAATAGGTGGCAATGGACGCCCCAACTTGTTGGGGGCCAAGAGGATGACACCCGAACAAGTTCGGGCCTCCGTCAACGCCGTTTTCATCCGTCGTGCTGTTCAGACGGACATGAACGGCTCCTATGAAAATAGCGTCCTGATGCCAGTCTTTTCATGCTTTAGGGTGGGCCGTGGCCCATGGGGAACTCCTTCGAAAATAGGGCGGAACGGACGCCCCAACTTGTTGGGGGCCAAGAGGATGACGCCCGAACAAGTTCGGGCCTCCGTCCACGCCATTTTCATGCGTCGTGTTGTTCAGACGGACATGAACGGCTCCTTCGAAAATCGCCGTCGAACTCGCAATCGAATGACTCAACGGCCGAGTGCGAGTTCGATGGCGAATGCGATTTACATAAGTCGTGTTGCACCAACGGACATGAACGGCCTTTGAGATAAGGGCTCTATCGTCCGTACGGACACAAGCGATTCAATCCCATCAGGCAGGCCGCGCCGGAAATGGTGATGCCGAACAGGATGAGCGGCCTGCCGACCTCTCTGAAGCGGTGTCGTATCTCGTCAATCGTTCCGTTCACCACGCTCGATCCCGTTGCCAGGCCGACATCCGCCCACCTCACCAGGCGTCGAAGCTCAGTCCGTCCGTCCCAGACCGGCACGCCGCATTTTGTAGTGCCGATGTTGTCGAGGTTCAAGTCCAGGACGCGCACGCGCTGCGCCCCGAACCGCACCGTCAGGGCCTTGAGGATGGCGGGCTGGAGGCCGATGAGGCCGACGCGCCGTCGGCCGAAACGTTCTTCCATCTCTCGGGCCATCTCCTGCGCACAGCGCGTCGGGGCCTCGTCCCGGCAGTGTACCGTGCCCACGGCCATGCCGGCCGAGCGCAGCACGGCGTTCATGGCCGCGACGCAGACCGCACGGTTCCGCACATCCGCCAGGTTCAGCTCCAGCATCTCCTGCAGCGTCCCCGACCAGGCCGAGGGGCCGTCGGTGAAGGCCTGGCCTCTCGCGCCGTCGAACACGGCCTCGATGACCACCTCTTTGCCTTTCCGCACCGGAAGGTCCTCATCGGCGTACGCGCCGATGGCGTCGTCCGGCGACAGGGGACGGATCACGACCCGCTGGCCGAGGTTGATCGCCCGGCGCGCGCACGCCAACTCGAACCTCCGGTGCGTCTGCTCCAGCAGTCCCATGTCTTTCACCTTCTACAGCCTGACAGACGCCGCTGCCCGGCGGTGTTCGGTGTTGGGTGTTCGAGCCCCGAACACCTACCACCGACCACCGAACACCGTGCGCGTGCGCGTCAGTGGTCGCACACGTTCTGGCCCGTCTTCAACGTGCCGTCGAGGAATGCCTGGACGATCTTCTCCGGCTCCTCGGCTGGCGCGCCCACGAGCACTCTAACCTTATTCTGGGCAAAGAGGTGCTGCGCGCGCACGCCCATGCCGCCGGCAATGACGACATTCGTTCCGCGCTCTTGCAGCCAGACCGGCAGCAGGCCCGGCTGGTGATCGGGCGACTTCACGACCTGCTTGCCGATGATCGCCTTCTTCTTCTCGTCGGCATCAATCAGGGCGAATTCCTCGCAGTGCCCGAAGTGCATGCAAAGACGTCCTTGAGCCACAGGAATCGCTATACGCATGGGTCAATCCTCCTTTCCAGCCTCGAAACGACCATTCATGACGCGCTCAGCCACCCGGGCGAAGGCCCTGGCGGTCTCCGTCTCGGAACTCACGTACCCCACCGGCCTGCCCATGTCCCCGGACTGCACCACCGCCGGGTCTAACGGAATGCGGCCAAGGAAGGGCGTGTGCATCTCCGCGGCCATCCGTTCGCCCCCGCCGCCCTTGAAGACATCCACCACCTCGCCGCATTTCGGGCACCGATACCCGCTCATGTTCTCCACCACACCGAGGATGGGCACACTCAGCTTGCGGCAGAAGGTGACGGCCTTCCGCACGTCGAGGATGGCCACGTCCTGCGGCGTGGTGACAAGGACCGCGCCGGTCACGTCCCTAATCAACTGACACGGGTATCCAGAATTCGCATGTGACCGCTGAAGCCGCCGTCCTCGGCGGCTTGTTCCGCAGGCAGCGGACGGCCAGAAACCCGTTTTCTCGAAGAAAACGGGTTTCTTCGTGCGTCCAGCAGCGGCGGATAGGGAGACATGAGGATTCACGATACCCGTCTCAACTGAATCACCGACAGCGGCTTATCCCCTGTGCCCGGCGGGCAGTCCACCACGAGGAAATCCAGCTCGCCCCACTCCACGTCCTTGAGGAGCTGCTTGATGGCGCCCATCTTCATAGGGCCGCGCCAGATGACCGCGTCGTCGCCGCTGCCGAGGAAGAAGCCCAGCGACATGACCTTGAGGTTGCCGGAGACGACGGGAATGATCCGTCCTGCGAAGACCTCGCAACGCCGGTCGTCGAGGCCGAGCATCTTGGGCAGGCTGGGGCCGTGGATGTCCGCGTCGAGCAGCCCGACCCGCTTCCCGGCAAACGAGAGCGCGACGGCCAGATTCACGGCCACCGTGCTCTTCCCCACACCGCCCTTGCCGGACAAGACGAGGACCTTGCGCTCGATGCGGCACATCCTCTGCCGCAGCTCCACGCGCTCCAGGTACTCTTCGAGCGACTCATCGGGCCGCTGGCTCTTCGCCGAACACGAATCCTTCTCACACGTTGAGCACTGCTTCTGTTCCTGACTCACGATCTTCTCCATGTCTCAATCCGCCTCAGCCGAGGGCATCGCTCACCACTTCCCATACAGCCCGAATGTCTTCCGTCACAGGCCCATCGGTGAATTCCGGGACGCTTTTCTTGACGATCTGCGCCTGGGTCACGGCCCGGTCATAGCGGATGAGGCCGGCCACGCGCGTGCCCGAGGCCCGCGCCCGGCGCTCGATCTCCTCGGTCAGCTCCGGGTTCAGGTCGTGCTTGTTGATGCACACCAACGTCTGAACCTCGAAATGCCGCGTGAGTCGCCGCACGCGCTCGAAGTCGTGGAACGCCGAGAGCGTCGGCTCGGTGACGATGAGGGCGAGGTCCACGCCGCTGAGCGACGCGATGACCGGGCAGCCGATGCCCGGCGCGCCGTCCACCAGGATGAGGCCCAAGCCTTCCTTTTCCGCGACCTCACGGGCGTGATTCCGCACCACCGTGACCAGCTTGCCGGAATTCTCGGCCGCCGGCGCCAGGCGCGCGTGCACCATCGGCCCGAATCGCGTCCGGGAAATGAACCATTCCCCGCTCGCGGCGTCCTTGAACTCGATCGCCTGGCCGGGGCAGAAACGCACGCACAAGCCGCAGCCCTCGCACGAAAACGGGTCTATCCGATGCGTCTGGCCTGTGTCCTTGTTCACGTCAACCCGGACGGCGTCAAACGCGCAAAGCTCCTGGCACTTGCCGCAGGCGGTGCACTGCGCGGGCAGAATCCGCGCCTTCTTCCCGCCCGTGAACGTCTCGCGGCGCATGACCGTCGGTTCGAGCACCAGGTGCAGGTCGGCCGCATCCACGTCGCAGTCGGCCAGGACCTTGCCGTTCGCCAGGGCCGCAAAGGAGGCCACCAGGCTCGTTTTGCCGGTCCCGCCCTTCCCGCTGATGACGAGCATCTCTTTCATCGCGGCATCCTCTTTTCGAGTTCGCCCAGCAGTCTCTCAAACACGGGCCGCAGTTCCGGGAGCGCCTGGGCCGCGATATGGCCGCGCGAATACACCTGGGCCACGCGCCAGTCATCCGGAATCTCCGCCAGCAAGGGGATGCCTTCCATCTGGCAGTAATCGGCCGCCCGACGGTCGCCGATGTCCGCGCGGTTGATCACCACGCCCATCGGCAGTCCCAATTCGCGCACGACCGCCACGGCCAGCGTGAGGTCGTGCAGCCCAAACGGCGTCGGCTCGGTCACCAGGCACACGAAATCGGTGTTCTTGACCGTGGTCACCATGGGGCACGCGGTGCCGGGCGGCGCGTCCAGGATGGCCAGTTCTTCGCCGTCAATGCTCGCCTTCACCTCGCGGATGAGCGGCGGACACATCGCCTCGCCCACCCGCAATCGGCCATAGGTAAAGCGGAATCCATTGGCCGCGCCTTCCTCGAGAACGCCCACTTCCCGCTGGCCTGGGCGGATGGCCTTCTTCGGGCACACCAGCCAACACGCGCCGCAGCCGTGACACATCTCGGGGAACGTAAGCACCACCTTGCCCAGGCACGAGATCGCCTTGAACTGGCAAATGGCCGCGCACTCGCCGCACCCATCGCACCGCGTCACGTCCACGTCGGGCACGGAAACGAATACGGGTTCTCGTCTCTCGATCTCGGGCTTGAGGAAGACATGGCAGTTCGGCTCCTCCACGTCGCAGTCCAGCAGGCGCACACGGCGACCCGCCCGCGACGCGACGAACGCCAAGCTCGTCGCCACGGTCGTCTTTCCTGTGCCGCCCTTGCCGCTGGCAATGGCAATCTTCATCTCGGGTCATCCGTCTGGGCGCTTAGTTTGCTGCGCTCGCAGAGAGGTGGTCGGTGTTGGGTGTTCGGTGTTCGGGACTGGAACACCCAATCCGCCGCGGCGGAAACACCGCCCAGAAGGGGCGAATTCTGAGTCTCCAAAGCGGAGTACAGCATTTCGATCGTCCTCGTCGTCGTCCCCGTAATCGAAAGCCCACGACCGAGTGCGAGTTCGATGGCGAGTTCGATGACGGATTGGGCTCTATGTCAAGACCCGCCCCGGCCAATCGCAGGAAGGAGGGGTCTTCCTTTGGTGTTGGCCGTCGGCCGGGGCGGGCCATTTCGTTCTATCTCGAGAACTCTGAACTCAGCCGCAGTCCGGCGGTGTTCCTCGAAAATCGTCCTCGTACTCGTCGTCGTACTCGGTCTCGGACGCCAGAACGACCGACGACGAGTACGAGTACGACGACGAGGACGAATGGCATCCGCCGTGTCGTCCCGACGGGGCATGAACAGCCCGTTAGGGCCACGACGGGCAACGCTGGCGTCGTCGGCCCAGGCGTCGTCTCCGTCCGCAACAACCCGGCATGAGGAATCGCGGATCGGGCAACCGTCCCGCCAAGTACGCGGCGAGGACCTCTTCGACCTGGCCGCGGACGAAGGGCACCACGGCGATGCCTTCCGCGGCCAGCATCGCGGCAAGGGGCCGTGAAATGGCGCCGCAGACCAGCACGTCCACGCCGAGCTCCGCGACTCGCGCGGCTCGCTGCGGTAGAGCGGCGCCATCAATCTCCTGCCTCAAGCGGGAGACCTCGCGGCCGCCGTCCACTTCGACGACCATCAGCTCGCGCGCCACGTCGAAGACCGGCGATACCCGACCGTTCCAAACCGCCAGGGCAACTCTCATTTCAATGTCTCCGCTGCTCTCTCTGGCAATGGGTGTGCCAACGCGAAAGGCGCTGGCAGAGAGCAGCGTAATGTCAATACTGGTAAGCAGTAACGATGCCTGGAGGGAGAGATGCCGGTGAAGGAAGGAGAGGCTGTGGAGGCGCGATACGCGACTGTATAGGCGGGACGGAGTCGCTGTTCTGCGACTCTAGCTCTTGGCCGTTCGGCCGTCGGTGGCGGGGAGCGTAATGCCGAGCGCTTGGATCTTGCGGAAGAGGGTGCTCTTGTGGATGCCCAGCTCCTTGGCCGCGGCCAGCCGGTTCCACGCATTCCGCTGCAGCGCGTCCAGGATCAGCCGCCTCTCCATGTCCGCCAGAGTCTCCGCGACTCCGACCGTCGCCCCGGCGGTCGGGACGGCTGGCCGCAGATGCTCCGGCAAGTGCTTCGGCTCAATCATGCCGGCCCCGCACAGCACGAAGGCATGCTCGATGACGTTCTCCAGTTCCCGCACGTTTCCTGGGTAGTCATGGCCCACCAGGATCGCCAACGCTTCGGCGGACAGCCCGGCCACGTCCTTGCCCTTCAGCCGGTTGAACTTCCCGATGAAGTGCTCGGCGAGCAACGGGATGTCGTCCCTGCGTTCGCGCAAGGGCGGCAAGGTGAGCCGCACGACGTTGATGCGGTAGTAGAGGTCCGAGCGGAACTTGCCATCCTCGACGAGCTTCGCCAGCTCGCGATTCGTGGCCGCCACGACCCGGACGTTGGCCTTCACGGACTCCGTGCCGCCCAACGGCTCGAACGCGCGCTCTTGCAGCACGCGCAGCAGGCGCACCTGCATGGCGGCCGAGATGTCCCCGATCTCGTCCAGGAAAGCCGTCCCGCCCTCCGCCAACGCGAACCGACCGGGCTTGTCCTTCCGGGCGTCCGTGAACGCGCCGGCCTTGTAGCCGAACAGCTCGGACTCCAGCAGGGCGTCGGGCAAGGCCGCGCAGCTCACCGCCACAAACGGTTTCTTCCGCCTTGCGCTCAGATCGTGAATCGCGCGGGCGAAGAGTTCCTTGCCTGTGCCGCTTTCGCCCTCGATCAAGACCGTGCTGTCGCTGGCAGCCACCTGGGGCAGCATCTCGAAGAGCCGCCGCATCTCGCGGCTCTTGCCCAGGATGTCGGCAAAGGTGTATTGCCCCGTCAGCTCCTTGCGCAGTTCCTCCACCAGGCTCAGGTCGCGGAAGGTCTCCACGCCGCCGATGACGCGGCCCCTGCGGTCCCGAAGGATGGCCGTCGAGATGCTGATGGGAATGCGGTTCCCGTCGGCGTTCACGATGTACACGGCCTTGTTAACGGTCTCCTTGCCCGTTTCCAGAGTGCGGCGCAGGGCGCATTCGGACTCGCAGACGCTGGCGCGGAACACGTCGCAGCAGGGCTTGCCGATGGCTTCCTGGCGCGTGACGCCCGTAATCGCCTCGGCCGCGCGATTGAAGGATGTAATGCGCCAGTCCTTGTCCACCGTGAACACGCCGTCGGCGATGGAGTCGAGGATGATGTCGCGCAGGCTGTCGCGTTCCACGTCGGCCAAGTCGAGGCCCTCCGAGTTTCCGTGTGGGTCCTACAGATTCTCTTGCTCCGCCCCGTGCGCCCCGGCGCAGTGATGGGCAGGAGAAGTCGCGTGGGGCAGCAGTGTTGTCACAGAGGCGTGTCAGAAACCCGTTTTCTTCGAGAAAACGGGTTTCTCTGACTTAGTGTCCAACCCGCCGAGCGTCCCGGGGTGGGGATGGGCGCGGCGCAGCAGAAGCACAGCGCCACACGGCAAAGGAATCCTATCATTGCAGCCACGGGCAAATCAAGGGGAGAACAGGAGCGCCGGCGAGACACACAGGAGGCTAACGAGATGCGTAACAGTCACCCGCTCCCTGCGCCGGAGCGGATACCAGAGGTAGCGCAGGCATCCTGCCTGCATCGGCCCCCTCGATACGCGAGGAGGGCAGGCAAGATGCCTGCGCTACACGGGGCGGTTGGACTGTTAGCGAAATACGAAGGGGCGCAGGTAGACAAACCTGCGCCCCTTGTGGCAACTGCTTACAGTCGCTTGCGTACGGTTCTACTTGCGAGTGGCGGCGATAACCTTCGCGGTCATCTTCACGTGCTCGCATTCCACGCTGTCGCCGGCCTTGAGGTCGGCCAGCTTGGCGGGCTTGCCGTTGAGCGTGATCTTCGCGTCATCGGCCACGGTGCAGGTCATGTCCTTCCCTGCTGCTGTCACCGTGATCTTCTTCGCGGTGCAATCCACAGCCTTCACGGCGCCCGTGCACTTCTCGCTCTGCTGGGCGGTAGCCCCGGTGGCCATGAGACCCAGGGCCAGCACGACGGCCAACATCAGCTTCAGGCTCTTCATCCAAATCACCTCCTTTCATCGCAGATGGGGTTTCTCAATTCAACGTCCACAGCTTCTTCGACGGTTGCGGAAGCGGCTTATTCAGATTCTCTGATCGCTTTGCGATCTCCACCATTCGGCCCACTTTTCCAAGGCGGCCTTGTTGGCCTGGGGGTCAGCGGACGGATCGTACCTAAAGTCCGACCCGGCGAACGCGCGCAGGGATTGAAGGGCTTCCTGACGGTGTTTGAGGGCCTCGGGGCCTTCCAGGGCCAGGATTTCGATCAACATGGGCGCGCCCGCCTTATCTTTGAGGCCCACGAGGACCTGGGCGGCGGCCAATCGGAGCGGGAGCGGCGAGTCCTTCTTCACGTCGCGCTTGAGCGGCGCGAGCACGCAGGGGTCTCCGAGCGCGATCATGGCATGGGCCAGAGCCGTGATTACTTCCTCATTCGGCTCAACGAGCAGTTGCTGAGCCAGGTCAAGCGCGGCCTCGCCGATGTGTCTCGTCTCGATGGCCTTGGCCGCCAGCACCTTCTCGTCCGACGAGCCGTGCCGGAGCTTGGCGCGGAGCGCATGGCGGTCTTCGGCCGAGCCCCGCGCGTGTGACCGTGTGAAATGGACGTGCGCCCCGTGGTCCTCCGGGGCGATCTCCAGCGGATTGTGGGTCAAGGCGGGGATGAAGACGAGCAGGAAGGAGGCGAGGAGCACTGCGGTGACGCCCACGGGCCTGAAGGCTCTGGGCGCTTGGCCCCCCGCCCAACGGAGCACGAGGGCATCGGCGCCTCGGAGCGCGGCCGAGACGACCAGGGCGAGTCCGAAGAAGCAGGCGACCGCGGGGCCACTGGGGAAGTCGAAGGCCCACGAGAAGAGCAGGCCGAGGATGGTCACGAACGTGCCGAGGGTCCAGCCCAGCACAAGCCGCATGGAGAACCGGTGGGCAAACAGGGCGGAGATCACGGCGGGCACGATGAGGAAGCAGAACACGAGCAGCACGCCCGCGACGCGCACGGAGAGGCTCACGACAATGCCAAACGAGGCGTAGAAGAAGAAGTCCCAGAGCCGGACGCGGATGCCCTTGCCCAGGGCCGCGGCCACGCCCTCGGAGATGGCCATGAACTGCCGGGCGCAGGCGAAATGGAACAGGCCGATGAGCGCATAGACGACCGCGTCGAGGGCCACGGTGCCCTTGCTGACCCACAGGATTTGCCCGGTGAGCATCTCCTTGATGTGCTCTGCGCCGTGGGGCGAGCG
>Ga0194125_10012370_pt1 | contig 11275 bp, 12 predicted proteins | sample TA2KigC250mmetaG_FD_148626 | JGI IMG/M metagenome (GOLD analysis project Ga0194125, IMG submission 148626) | Freshwater microbial communities from Lake Tanganyika, Tanzania - TA2015034 Kigoma Deep Cast 250m | ecosystem: Environmental > Aquatic > Freshwater > Lake | place: Tanzania: Lake... | reverse complement strand
CGATGTCCAAAAATATACGCGGGGAAGTGACGTGTGTCGAGTGACGTGAGAAAATGAAGGATGAAGGGTGAGGGATGAAGGATGAAAAATAGAATGCGGATTGTAAAAGCCGAAACTTGTACTCAGCAAAGCCGGGCTATCCGCAATAGAATAGTGATCTCACCTGCCGTTCCTTCATCCCTCATCCTTCCGCTTTCATCCTTTTAAAATACTATGCACTATACTCTGATTCAAATCCAATCCATTATCGGTGGAAAGATTATTGGCAACGGAGACACGATAATTACCGATGTTGCCAGCGTTGAAACTGCTAAAGAAGGAAGCATCACCTTCATCAAGGATGATTCTTTAATCCAACAGGCCATGATATCAATGGCCTCCGCAATTGTCGTGCATCGCGAGATACAAGCGCTCAAAACCCCCCAGATAGTCATTGATAACCCATTTCTGGCATTTACCAGGTTTACTGAGGTTGTGGCTGCGGAAAGATATAAACGTCCCGCAGGCATCCACCCCACGGCTATTATCGGCAAAGAAGCTACCGTAGGAAAGGGGGTTTCTGTTGGGGCGTATGTTGTTATTGATGATTACGTCTGTATAGGGAATAATGTTACTATCTATCCGAATGCGTTTATCGGGAAGGAGAGTCGTATTGGTGACGATTCTGTTATTTACGCCAACGTCTCTATTCGTGAAAATGTTATTATTGGGAAACGGGCTATTATCCATTGCAACAGCGTAATAGGGGATGATGGATTCGGGTATCTTCAGGTAAAAGGTAAGCATAAAAAAATTCCACAAATAGGAACCGTCGAGATAGGGGACGACGTTGAGATTGGCGCTATGGTAACGATTTGCCGGGCTGCGCTTGATAAGACAATTATGGGAAACGGGGTGAAGATAGACAATCACTCGCATATTGCCCATAATGTTACTATAGGAGATAACACGATGCTTATCGCCTACGCCAAGATTGCAGGGAGCACAAAAATCGGAAAGAACGTCATGATTGCCGAAGATGTGGGTATCACCGACCATGCAACAATCGGTGATAACTGTATCATTGGCGGAGGTTCAAACGTTTACAAGAGTTTAGAACCTGGCTCTGTCGTGTGGGGATCACCGGCCAAGCCTATCAATGAAGAAAAACGCATCCAGGTCTTAATTAAAAAATTGCCTGAAATGTACAATGCCATCAGGAAATTTATAAAGACTTCACATTAATTCTGCAAATCAAACTCTCGTGCTTATAAAAGGACATGGCTATTCCCTAAATCCTGGGCGATATGTTGGAGTGGCTGAGGAAGAGGAAGAAGATGTTGATTTCTACGAAAGACTTGAGGCGTTGAATGAAGAACTTGAGAAATTGAACGCCGAGGCGAAGGATATGGAAGAACGGATAGCTGAAAATGTGGCGAAGTTGTTTGAAGAGCAAGGGTGATGTTTAAAGCATTAAATTGGTATCTTAGCGGATATCACAAATTGTGATAATCCAAAGACAGGGGAAGGATGGAGATTATTGTTCAACAGGAAGTAATAGAGGGGAAAATCTACATGATCCGCGGCCATAAAGTTATGCTGGACAGTGATCTTGCGGAACTTTATGCTGTTCCAACCAAGCGGCTTAATGAGCAGGTAAGGCGCAATATTACAAGATTTCCATCGGATTTTATGTTTCAATTGTCAGAAGATGAAGCAGCCTCTTTAAGGTCGCAATTTGCGACCTTAAAGAAAGGACGTGGAGAACCTGGCGCGGCCTCTGGCCGCAACCAAATTCGAAATACGAATATCGAAATACGAAACAATTTCAAATGACAAATGACAAGAAACTCAATGCTCCAAACTTTGCGTAAGTCTCATCTAATCAATGCCTTACGGTTACGCAGTTTGAAAAACGAGCATAAAAAACAAGAACTTGATGGATAGTAGTACAGAAAATATTTGCCGTATGCTTTTACTGAACAGGGTGTTGCCATGCTCTCAAGCGTTCTTAACAGCGAGCGGGCGATTCATGCCAATATCGCCATTATGCGGGCTTTTGTAAAGCTCCGCGAGATGCTGGCAACACATAAAGACCTTGCACGAAAGCTGGTTGAAATGGAGAAAAAATACGATGCACAGTTCAAGGTTGTCTTTGACGCTATCCGGCAATTGATGGCGCCGACGGAGGAACCTAAAAAGAAAAAAATAGGATTCAGGGTAAAGGAGACCGGGGCGATGTACGGAACATCGTTGCGTAAAAACGTAAAACAGGCAAGTTCTAAGTGACGTTTGTAGATTGTAAACATATTCCGCTGCGGCTTGAGAAAGATAAGGCACTATGAGGCAGGAAATACGCTTAGACACAAGGCGTATTTAATTTTGTATAAGTTTGTGAGACTACAACTTTCCCAATATGATGCTGGCGTTGTGGCCGCCAAAACCAAATGAATTGGAAAGCACCTTCCTGACCTTTTTTTCACGGGCTACGTTAGGGATAAAATCTAACCCCATACACTCCGGATCCGGTGTTTTGTAGTTGATGGTGGGTGGCATAACCCCTTCCTTGATTACCATAGCGCAAATGATAGCTTCTACGCTCCCCGAAGCGCCGAGTTGATGACCCAGCATGGACTTTGTAGAACTAATGGGGATTTTGGGTGCATGCTCCCCAAAAACATTCTTTATAGCTTTCATTTCAATATTGTCACCGACAGGAGTTGATGTCGCATGAGCATTGATATAATCAATTTCTCCCGGATTGCAACGGGCGTCTTTGAGGGCGCTTGTCATACACCGCATTGCGCCGTTTCCGTCAGGTTCCGGCGCTGCGATATGGTACGCATCTCCATTGAGGCCATAACCCAGTATCTCTGCGTAAATGTTTGCGCCTCTGTTCCTTGCAGTTTCAATGTCTTCGATCACAACAACTCCCGCGCCTTCCGAAATGACAAAGCCATCGCGGTCTTTATCAAAAGGGCGGCTGGCCAATTGTGGCGCATCATTGCGGGTGGAGAGGGCTTTCATAGCGCTAAACCCGCCGAGGGCCAAAGGGGTAATTACCGCTTCAGAGCCTCCGGCAATCATAATGTCTGCCTCGCCCCTTTGAATAATACGAACGGCCTCTCCTATGGAATTGACGCCGGTAGTACAGGCAGTTACCAGCGCATAATTAGGGCCTTTTAAGCCGAATCGTATTGCCACCTGCGCCGGGGCGGCATTGACCATCAATTTGGGGATCATGAAGGGAGATATCCGTGAAGGTCCTTTGTTGATGAGGATGTTATGCTGAGTTTCGAGTTCTGCCAACCCCCCCATGCCTGAACCGATCACGACTCCCACCCGTGTTTGATCAAAACCGTCAAGCTTCAGACCGGCATCTTCTATGGCTTGAATAGCTGCGGCTACGGCAAACTGTGAGAAGCGGTCCAAACGGCGCACCTCTTTAACCTCAAACCACCTGTTTGGATCAAAGTCGCTGACCTCCCCCCCGAAGTGTACTTCATGAGCAGAGGTATCAAAAGAAGTAATGGGCTTTATGCCGCTTTTTCCCTCACAGAGCGCCGACCAGATTTGTTTTTTCTCAAGCCCAAGAGGTGTAACAGCGCCAACACCGGTAATAACGACTCTTCGTCGTTCCTGCATGTTATTTGTGTTCCTCTATGTATTTAACGGCATCTCCCACCGTCCGGATCTTTTCTGCTTCTTCGTCCGGGATGTTCATATCAAAGGCGTCTTCGAACTCCATAATCAGTTCTACGGTATCCAGGGAATCCGCTCCCAGATCATTAATGAATGACGTTTCTTTGGTAATTTGTTCTGCTTTTACACCCATTTGCTTGGTGATAATCTCTTTGACCTTCTCTTCGATTGCTGACACTGTTTTACCTCCTTCTTATAAAATTAATTCAATTTTCCCATATTTTTAAATGCCTCTACCGTGTCAATATTTTTGATCTCCTGAGTAGAGTCAATCCTTTTCATAAGGCCCGATAGAGATTTTCCCGGCCCTATTTCATAAAAGTGATTAAATCCGTCACGTATCAGCATGGAGACAGACTGATGCCATCGTACCGGACTATTGAGTTGTTTTGCTAAAGACGCTTTTATCTCGCCTGGTTCCCGTACGTAGTGCGCATGGATATTTGCCACAACGGGAATATTCGGCTTCGAAATGGGTGTCGACTCAAGTTCCCTTGAAAGCTTGCTGCTTGCAGGGATCATTAAATCAGAATGGAACGCCCCATCTACCTTTAAAGGAACAACCATCCTTGCCCCTCGTTCTTTCGACAGCAACGAGGCTTTTTCCAGCACCGTTTTTTCGCCTGAGATAACCACCTGTCCCGGACTATTATAATTTGCAGCACAAATAATTCCTAGTGATTTCATCTCATTGCAGATTTGATCCACTTTTTCATCCTCGAGTCCAATAACAGAAACCATCCCCCCCGGGTTTGTATTGCATGCCTCTTGCATAAACAGGCCGCGCTTGTATACCAGCCGGACACCATCCGTAAAAGTCAAAGAACCTGCGGCTATGTGGGCTGTGTATTCTCCCAGACTAAGCCCTCCGGCAGCAAGACACGTCTCCATGTGAATTGAAGAATTTTTTTTTAGGACTTCCAGGATGGCTATGCTGGTTACGAGTATAGCCGGCTGACAAATGGATGTCTTGTTGAGTTCCTCCTGTTTTCCGTGAAAGCAGAGTGACGCTAAATCAAAGCCCAGTATTTCATTGGCTTTATCGAAGACTTCCCGTGCTTCTTTGAATTGTTCATAAAAATCCTTACCCATTCCTGAATATTGGGCGCCCTGGCCGGGGAAAAGGAGCGCAGTCTTTCGCATGTTCTCTACCATCTAATGACTGAAGACCCCCACGTTAATCCCCCTCCAAACGCCACCAGCATAACAATGTCTCCTTTGCGGAGACGTCCTTCTTTCCTGGCTTCATCCATTGCGATGGGAACGGAGGCAGAAGATGTATTTCCGTATTTATCGATGTTTACAAATGCCTTCTCCATCGGCAACCCGAGCTTTTCCATAGTTGCTTCGATAATCCTGAGGTTGCTCTGGTGTGGAATAATTAAGTCGATATCGTCAAGGGTGAGTCCATTTTCCCTCGTTGTTTCCAGGATTAAGTTGGTAATATTATTAATCGCCAGTTTGAATACTTCTTTGCCTTTAAATTGAATATAATGCAGCCGTTGTTGAACTGACTCCAGAGATGCGGGATTTCTTGCCCCGCCTCCCGGCATAATAAGCACATCTGCCTCTGATCCATCCGCGGCTAAGCTCGAGGAAAGAATTTCGTGTTTTACAGGGTTTCTTTGTATGACGACTGCGCCAGCGCCGTCTCCAAATAAAACGCAGGTCGTACGATCTGTGTAGTCGGTAATTTTCGATAAACATTCAGCGCCTACTACCAAAACGGTCTTCATTGCTCCTGAATTTATAAAGCTTTGTCCAATAGACATGGCATAGATAAATCCAGCGCATGCCGCAAGGATATCAAAAGCGCATGCGCGGGTTGCCCCTATTTTTTCTTGTATATAGCATGAAGTTGAAGGGAAGATATGGTCGGGTGTAATCGTAGAGGTGATAATCATGTCTAAGTCCCTGGGAGAAACACCGGCATCTTCCATTGCTCTGAGCGAGGCCTGAGTGGCAATGTCCGACGTTGTAACGCCGTTTTCAACGATACGGCGTTCTTTAATGCCTGTTCGCTGGATAATCCAGTCATTGCTGGTATCAACCATCTTTTCTAAATCGTAGTTTGTTAAAACCTTGTTTGGCAGGTAGGATCCAATACCCGTAATAGATGCCTTTTGATTTTGTCGCATGTGTAATTAGTTCGTTGACCAGAGGAGATTAATAGACGGCTAATCGGCTACATAACAGTTGCCGCGAGTGCATTGGTTTTTCCCAATTCGGAGACAATGTGATCATTCACGTTGTTCTTTGATAACTGCAATGCGACTCGTATGGCATTTTGTATGGCCTTGGAATCAGACCTGCCATGACATATAATACAAATACCATTGACGCCCAACAAAGGAACGCCGCCATATTCACTAAAATCCATTTTTGCCCGTAATGCCTCAAAGGTCGGTTTGCATAACCATAAACCCAGTTTCGTCCAGAAACTCTTCATTGCGCCGGCTTTAACCGTTGACAAAAGGTTCATGGCGAGCCCTTCTGCGAATTTCAACAGGACATTTCCCACAAAACCTTCGCAAACAACAATGTCGGCTTTGCCGTCAAATATTTCACGTCCTTCAACATTTCCCGCAAAGTTTAAACTTGAACCGGAAAGGATCTCAAAAGTTTCTTTCGCAAGATCATTTCCCTTTGCGTTCTCTTCTCCGATATTCAGAAGACCGACTCTTGGATTTTCTATGCCAAACATATATTTGCTGAGTACCGTTGCCATAACGCCGTATTGGAAGAGGTGTATCGGTTTACAGGCAATGTTTGCTCCAACGTCAATAACGATACATATTCCATGCCGTGTGGGAAGGGCAACGGCAATGCCGGGACGCCGTACCCCTTTCAGGGTTTTTAAATGCAGGGTTGCAGCAGCTACCGCAGCGCCTGTGTGACCAGCACTAACCACGGCCACGGCCTCTCTTTTTGCCACCAGTTCAACGCTTCGGGTAATTGACGAGTCGATTTTCTGTCGTATTGAGTAAGTAGCAGGATCGTCCATTTCGACCACTTGAGGTGCGTGATGGATGGTGATGTTCTTCAAGGGTTTCCCGTAAGAGTTCAGTTCGGACTGTATCGCTTTTTCATCGCCGACCAATACAATTTCATCGTTCTGAAACTGCCGTGCTGCCAGAACCGATCCTTTAACGATTTCGTGAGGAGCTTTATCTCCACCCATTGCGTCTACCGCAACTCTCATAAACTCACCTTTCAACAGTTATAACCTGTTTACCTCGGTAATAGCCGCAGTTGTGGCAAACAGTGTGGGGTTGATTTACCTGTTTGCAATGTGAGCAAATATACAGCTTTGAGCGCACACCTGCCCCTTTCCCAATATTTTCGGAAAGCGGAATAACAGGAGGGGTAAGCTTGTCGTGGGTGCGTCTTTTGCGGGTTCTTGAATTCGAAAACCTTCTCTTTGGATTAGGCATGTATCACCTCGATAAAAATTCCATAAAAAAAAAGAAGCACAGGGAAGATAAAGAAAGAAGGAGTCATTTATGGTATACTTCCCAGTACTTCATCATAAAATATTTTATAAACGTTACTTTCAAACAAAAAATTTTATATACCGATACCATTATTGTCAAGCAAAAACTCAAGAGGCTGATGTGCTAAAAGGATGTCGCCGTTGTGTTTTTGGATGGTTCGGCGCCTCTCTTTTCAAAATAAATCAGCTGCTTCCCTGTACTATCTTATTGCTTAACAATTCAGCGGCAAAATTGAGCGCTTCGTCCAGCTTTTCTACCCGCTGCCCTCCTGCCTGCGCCATATCCGGTCTGCCTCCTCCGCCTCCCCCGACAACCTTTGCGATTTCTTTTGAGATATTCCCGGCATGCAAACCGCGCTTGACCAGGCCAGGACTCAAGGCAGCGATTATCGTTACTCTGCCGTCCTGAGACGTTCCTAAAACGACAGCAAGTTCTTCGCCGGATTTCATTAACATGTCTATCGTTTTTCTCAGGTCGTCCGCGGTTGCGTTGTCTAATTTTCTGGTAATAATTTTTGCGCCGGAGATTACTTTTGCGCCTTCGATGAAGGAACCGGCCTTGCTGCTTAAGTCCTTTTGTTTTGCCTTGAGGATTTCTTTTTGTAAATTTTTGAGTTCATTTAAAATTTCCTGCGTTTTTGTAATCAGCTTGTCCTCGTGCGTATTCAGGGTGTTGCACACCTCCTGGAGAATCGTTTCTTTTTCTCTGCTTCTGTTTAATACCTCGATGCCTGTAATAGCTTCAATACGCCTGATTCCTGCAGCAACGGAGGATTCGGAAACGATACGGAACAACCCGACTTCTCCGGCATTGTTTGTGTGCGTTCCGCCGCACAGTTCCTTGCTGAAATCACCCACAGAAACCACCCTGACCGTTTCTCCGTATTTTTCACCAAATAGCGCCATAGCTCCGGCATTCTTTGCCTCCTGGAGAGTCGATTCTTTTGCGCGTACAGGCGCATTTCCCAGAATTAATTCATTGACCATGTCCTCAATACGAGTTATTTCCTCTTTCGTTAAACCGGAGAAGTGGTGGAAATCGAAACGTAAACGGTCGGGCGAAACCAGTGAACCTGCCTGTTCGGCATGCTGGCCGATTACCTTTCGCAAGGCATAATGGAGGATGTGGGTCGCTGAATGGTTCCTCCGGATAGCGTCCCTCCGCTGGACGTTAACCTTCGCATGAACCACATTTCCCTTCTTCAGTTCCCCTTTTATTACCTTTCCGATATGCAGGATAAAATCATCACTCTTCTTCGTGTCGGTAATCTGGGCGTGAACATCATTTGCTTCTAAAACACCCGTATCGCCAATCTGTCCGCCTGATTCACCGTAAAAGACTGTTTGGTCTAAAACCACAGTAACTTCGCTGCCGGCTGTAGCCACATCCACAAGTTGATCACCCCGGATAATGGCGATTACTTTTCCTTCTGATGAGTGTTTTTCGTAACCCAGAAACTTTGTACCCTTTGAAATATCTTTGATCCGGCTCAGAGGGCCTGTGTCGAAGACCTGTCCTGTCATTTGGGATGATGTCCTTGCTTGTATCCGCTGCCTTTGGAGTTCTTCTTCAAAGCCATCCTTGTCAACCGTAAATCCTTTTTCATTGAGGATAGATTCCGTCATGTCTAACGGGAAACCGTACGTATCGTATAATTTAAAGGCCTCACGGCCAGGGAGTACTTTTTGGTTGTTTTTTTGTAAAGTTTCCGTGAGTTCCTCTAAAATACGGGTTCCCTGTTCCAGGGTTTCGTGAAACTTCTCTTCTTCGCTCTTTACAATCCTGGTAATATTTTCTCTTCGCTGTTTAATATCGGGATAATGTTCTTGCATTACCTCACTTACTATCGGGACCAATTTGTACAAAAAACAGTCTTTTATGCCGAGTTGTGTGCCGTCCCGTATGGCGCGCCTCAATAACCGCCTTTCTACGTATCCACGCCCCTCGTTGCTGGGCAGGACGCCATCTGAAATGCAAAACACACAGGCCTTCACATGGTCTGCAATGCGGCGCATGAGGACGGCATTCGCCATCTGTCCGTTATATTTTACTTGTGTGATTTCTTCCAGGTATTTGATAATGGGGCTGAAGATGTCGATGTCAAAGTTGGTTTGCACCCCTTGTATGACGCGCGCCATCCTTTCCAATCCCATGCCCGTATCAACATTTTTGTGTGGCAACGGTTCCAGCTTGCCTCCTTCTTTGCGGTCGTATTGGGTAAACACCAGATTCCATATTTCCACAAATCGGTCGCAATCACAGGCAGGTTCGCATTCTTTTCGTCCACAACCAACGTGTTCTCCCTGGTCGAAAAATATCTCTGAACATGGCCCGCAGGGGCCGTTCGGCCCATGTGTTGGCGCATTCGAGGGCCAAAAATTATCCTTTTCGCCGTACCGATAAATTTTTGAGCGGGGTACACGGATATGTTTCTCCCAGATTTCGTATGATTCCTGATCGTCTTTGTAAACGCTTACACTCAGCTGCTCTTCCGGAATTTTTAACTCTTGCACAAGGAATTCCCATGCCCATTCGATAGTTTCTTTCTTAAAGTAGTCTCCAAAGGAAAAATTTCCCAGCATTTCAAAAAAAGTATGGTGGGACGCCGTTTTTCCTACGTTATCAATATCCCCCGTACGGAGGCATTTCTGGCAGGTGGTTACCTTTTTACAACCTAAATTCCCTTTGCCCAGAAACATGTCTTTAAACTGATTCATGCCAGCGCCGGTAAAAAGAAGTGTAGGGTCATTCTGTGGGACTAGTGAGTCACTGGGTAAAATTTCGTGAGACTTTTTTTTGAAAAAATTTAGAAACCTATCGCGTATCTCGTTTGTCTTCATAACATCAACTATTTTTGTAATAATTCAATTTGTCTTAAGAGTTAAAAAGTTTACTCTTTTCTCTGCGCCCTCTGTGGTTCATTTTTTTTCCCGCTTTCTGGAGCTTTTTCAGGGGCTTTTTCTCTAACCATTTCCGGCATTATTTTTTTAAGGACCGACTGTTCGATTTCTTTCATCAATTCCGGTTTTCCTTCGATAAACTGCCGGGAGTTTTCTCTGCCCTGTCCCAGCCGGATATCACCGTAAGAGAACCATGTGCCGGACTTGTCAATAATCTGCTGTTCGACTCCAAGATCAATGATGTCGCCTGCACGCGAAATGCCGGTGTTATATAAAATATCAAATTCCGCCTTTTTGAAAGGCGCTGCTACTTTATTCTTGGCAATGGTAGCACGGACTCTGTTTCCAATGGTTACATCACCGTCTTTTATACTGCCAATCCTCCGGATATCGATACGTACCGAGGAGTAGAATTTTAACGCCCTTCCACCCGGAGTTGTTTCAGGATTTCCTCCGTACATGACGCCAATCTTTTCCCGGATCTGGTTTATAAAAATAACACTGGTTTGGGATTTTGAAATGCAACCCGTTAATTTGCGTAATGCCTGAGACATCAACCGTGCTTGAAGTCCTACATGTGCATCGCCCATTTCTCCTTCAATCTCAGCGCGAGGGACGAGCGCCGCAACGGAATCGATTGCAACGATATCAACGGCGTTGCTCCTTACCAGTAATTCAGCGATTTCAAGCGCCTGTTCGCCAGTATCAGGCTGGTTGACCATGAGATTGTTCAGGTCTACCCCTAATTTCCTTGCGTAGTCTGGGTCTAAGGCATGTTCGGCGTCGATAAAGGCGGCCATGCCCCCTTTCTGGGCATTAGCGATTATATGAAGGGTAAGGGTGGTTTTACCCGAAGATTCGGGACCGAATATTTCAATGACCCTTCCCCGCGGGATGCCTCCCACGCCGAGCGCAATGTCCAGGGATAATGCACCCGTTGAAATCGTGGGAACGTCCAGACGCGTTTCGCCCCCCAATTTCATTATCGTTCCCTTGCCGAACTGCTTCTCGATCTGCGATATTGCTCGTTCGAGGGCTTGCTGCCGTTTTTCCTTATCTGCATCTTCTGGTTTGGATATCATAATTCACCCATATAAAAAGTTATAAGGTTTGTGAAACTAAATCAACACTATGTAACTTCGTATATATGGGTCCCTCCGGTGAAAGATCGCTCTTCATCAAAACCACCTGTGTTATACG
>Ga0194125_10012365_pt1 | contig 11278 bp, 10 predicted proteins | sample TA2KigC250mmetaG_FD_148626 | JGI IMG/M metagenome (GOLD analysis project Ga0194125, IMG submission 148626) | Freshwater microbial communities from Lake Tanganyika, Tanzania - TA2015034 Kigoma Deep Cast 250m | ecosystem: Environmental > Aquatic > Freshwater > Lake | place: Tanzania: Lake... | reverse complement strand
GCCCCTCGAGCGGTATCAGTACAAGACGCAATCCCAGATCTGGCCCCTGGAGCTCTGGTTCTATAAAGGCGAGCCCGAATACGGCCTGCCCGGGTATTTCTACCTCATCTTCTACCAGCCCCAGGGGGTCGGCGATTTCCGCCTCTATTATCCCGGGGCCGAGGGCCCGGAGAGGCTTGTCGTGCCCTCCCAATATAGCGGCTCGGCGAACCGCGCCGGCGCCTACAAGACCGTCCAGCAGGTCAGCGGCGAGCTGGCCAGCGCGACCCTGAGCTACCTGCCCGGAGAAGCGCCCGTCGGGACGGAATCCTTCTCGTCCGAAACCATCATCGCCTCGGTCAGGAGGCTCCCGGAAAGGAAATACGCGGACGGCTACGCCCGCAACTACCTGGCTTTCAAGGATGTCGTGGAAACCGACTATCTGGACCGCTACTTCGACAGCGCCCATCAGGTCAAGCTTTTCCGGGAGGGCGGCCAGACCTTCCTCCACTGGTCCATCGAGCCCGAGAAGATGAACTTCAGCCAGCAGGGCGGCTCGGTCTACGCCAGCTTCGAGCTCGTCCTGAGGGTCGAAGACGCCCGGGGGGCGGCCGTGTTCGAGAGGACCGAGGAGATCCCCCTGCGGATGACGCCCGAGCAGTACAAGGCCAACGAGAGGAGACGGTTCGCCTTCCAGGACATCCTCCCGGTCATCCCCGGCCCGCTCAAGCTCCAGTTCTTGCTGAAGAACAAGACGGCCCGGGATTTCACCTCTTTCGAGGTCCGGGTCACGGCCCCCGCCGCGGGCGGGCCGGGTCTCAGCTCCCCGCTGCTCTATCACGCCCGAAGCGCCGTTGCGGAGGCCCGGAGAAACAACTTGAAGGCCTTCGTCTTCGACGGCTTCGAGTATCTCGTCGGGGCCAGGAACGAATTCTTGCCGGCCGAAACGCTGGGGGTTTTCATCCAAGCCTGGGGTTTCGACGGGGCGGGCTCCCCGTCCCGGCCGTCCTTCGTCCTCGACGTCGTCTCGCTCGATTCGAACCAGAGCGTGGGCGTATTCCCTCTTGACGCGGTCGAGTCCCAGCGGGGCGGTCCCGGAACGCTGGCCGTGACGGGCCGTCTCCCCTTGGCCGACATCAAGCCGGGGTATTACCGGGCGGAGATCTCGGCCCTGGCCCCGGGCGGCGGGAAGCTGGTCACGGAGAAGGAGAATTTCATCCTTCTCTCCCAGCCTTTCCCGGTCGCCCCCTGGGCTTACGCCCGTCTTCACGGGCCGTTCCCCGGCCCCGAGCATCTCAAGATCCTGGGGAGCCAATATTTCCTGGCCGGGGACTACGGCCGGGCCCGCGGGGCCCTGGAAGACGCTCTTCAGGCCAAGGACGACCCCGACACCCGTTTGCTCTTGGCCAGGTCCCTTTTCGGCCTGGGGCTCCTGCGGGAGTCGCTGGAGCAGGCCGTTCCTTTGTACGAGCGCTTCCCGGGGCGCGAAACGGCCAAGGTCATCGCCCTCGGCCACGCGGGCTTGAAAGAGTGGGAGCGGGCTCTGGTCTATTTGGAGAAGATCATGGCCGAGGCCACCGAGGTCCCCGTCCTGAACCTGGCCGCGGAGTGCCACTTGGCCCTCGGGCGCCCCGAAAGAGCGCTGCCGCTCCTCCAGAGATCGCTGGCCCTGCTTCCCGACCAGCCCGCGGTCAAGGAGCTGGAAGAAAGAACGAAAAAGCGAATTGATACCCGATAGGAGTCATCCATCATGAAAAGAACCATCGTCCTGACGCTCTTTGCGGCCTTGACCTTGACCGCCGGCTGGGCCCAATTCCAGGGCCGCGTGGCCGGCCGGGTTCTGGACCCGGAGGGCAATCCCCTGGAAAAGGCCGAGGTGTCCATCGTCTCCCAGAAGACGGCCTCCATGCACTACGATCTCAGGACCGACAAACAGGGCCGTTTCCTCCAGATCGGGCTGATGCCCGGATACTACGTCATGACCGTCAAGAAAGAGGGCTTCGCTCCGGCCTCCCAGGAGATCCATGTCGGCGTCGCGGGTGAGGCCGCGTACGAGCTGACGCTCAAGTCCGTGGAGGCGGCCCTCGAAAAGACCTACTCCGAGGCCGACAAGCTGTTCCTCAAAGCCGGCAAGCTCTACGCCGACCAGCGGTTCCCCGAAGCGGCCTCGGCCTACGAGCAGGCCGTCGAGCTCGATCCGTCCAACTGGAGATATTTTCTCAACCTCGGCCTGTCGTACAAGAAAGCCGACAAACCCGGGGAGGCCCTGACGGCCTTCCGCAAGGCCGTCGAGCTCAGCCCCGAAAGCTACAGCGCCAACAAGGAGACCGGGGAGGCCCTGGCCCGCGAGGGTCAGTTCGCCGAGGCCAAGCCGTTCTATGAAAAGGCCGCCGGCCTGAGCCCCGCCGACCCGGACGCCCACTTCAATTTCGGCGTCTGCCTCGTCAACACCGGGGAGTCCGAGGCCGCGCTCCTGCACTTCCAGAAGACGGTCGAGCTCAAACCGGATTACGCGGACGCCTATTACCAGACGGGCACGATCCTCATCGGCCAGAACAAGGTCCCGGAAGCGCGGGCCGCGCTGGAGAAGTTCCTCGAGCTGGCCCCCGGCCACGAAAAGGCCGGGATCGCCAAACAGCTCGTCGAGTTCCTCAAGAAATAAAAAAAGGTTCTTCTCCCGTCTCCGGGGGTTCGCCGCATTGAGTTTCGCCGATAGGCATCCCCCTTAGCCCCCCAAACCCCCGGGAACCTGTCCCGACGGTTCCCCCGTCGCCGAAGCGACGGGTCCCCCTCCGCTATGGGGGTCTGCAGGGGGATGCCTATCGTTATCTTTTGATCCCAATTCCCCGGAGACGAAAGAAGAACCTAAAAAAAGGGCCGCCCCGCGGGGCGGCCCCTTGAGATGCCGGCCGTTCGGAGGCCTGGCCTTACTTGACCTCGAAAGGCATTTTAGCTTCCGCCGTTTTGCCGGAAACCTTGTCGGCGACCTTGGCGAGGAGCGAATACTTCCCCGCCGCCAGCGGTTTCTGTTCCTTCTTCACGACGTTGCCGTCGGCGTCCGTTGTCTGCAGGGTCTGGAAGAGGGGCAGCGTCTGGTTGACGAAGTAGGCTTCGTAGGTCTGCGGGGCCCACTTGATGGCCGCCGTGGCGTCCTCTCCGAGGACCTCGAAGTTGACCTCGAGCTCATTCGCCGGTCTCGCGGCGGTGGGGTCCTTGATGGCGGCGCCGAGGACGAAGAAGAAGATCTCCAGGTTCTCGCCGGGCGCGACGATTTTCGCTTCGTTGGGAACGAACTTGACGGCGCCCCAAGTGAAGCAGCCGCGGTGGACGGTCGGTCGCGCGTCGGGCTCGATCTGTTCCATGCTCGCCATCAAGACTGGATCCGTCGGCCACAGGGCGGACTCGAAGGCCTCGGGCCCCGGGAGGGTGACGTCGTGGTAGGCGACGCTCATCTTCTTCATGTCGGGCGTCAGTATGACGAAGGCCAGGGTGTACTTCCCCGCGGGCATGGCCAGCCCGAAGGAATACCAGGCTTCTCCTTCGGCGCTGTAGCCTTCGCCTTCGGCCTTCAGGAGGGACTGGGACTTGCCCCACATGACGGGCTTGGGCGTCCCGGCTTCCTGCCGGAAGACCTCGAAGATAACGTTGAGGGTCGTCTCCATCTCTCCCGAACCGGAGGCCGACGGGGCGAAGCCCAGGTCCCCGTTCTTGGCCTTGAAGAAGAACACGGGATAGAGATTGGCCCCCTGGGCGGGGAGGACGAGATGCTTGTAGAAGCTGAACGGGATGTCCTGGCGTCCCTGGCGGGTGGCCAGGCCTTCCTCGATGACGGCCATGACCTCCTTGGGCATCTGAGGCTTGGCCTCGGCCTTGGCGGCGGCCTTTTTGCCCTGGATGCCGGGCGCGGCCTGCGACGGACCGGCGAGGACGCCGATGGCGAAGACGAGCGCGAGCAGGGCCGGGATGGTTCTGGAAGCTTTCATTTTTCCTCCTTTGGGAATACCTCTTTCCATTCCACCCCGGGATAGAGCAATTAACATGCCAACTTTCCAGGCTGGGATCTTCTGTCTCAGCCTTGAAAACCGCCGGACGCGTAAAGGTTTTTTACGGCCTCTCGAAACGTCCCTTGCGGTATCCGCCGGGGGCGGAAGGATGAGGTAATATATCAAATCTCATTTTTTTTTCAACTCCCGGTACTCCCGGACGGCTTCGAGATGTTCGGCGAACGTCCGGCTGAACCGGTGGCTGCCGTCGTTGCGCGAGACGAAATAGAGGAATTTTTCCGGCGCGGGATGAAGGGCCGCGTGGAGCGAGGGTTCGCCCGGGTTGGAAATGGGGCCGGGGGGAAGGCCCGCCCGGAGGTACGTGTTGTAGGGCGAGGGGAGCTTGAGGTCGCGCAAGAGGAGGCGCCCCGTGTAGCGGCCTTCGAGCTTGAGAGCGTAGATGACCGTCGGGTCGCAGTCGAGCTTCATGCCGATCTTCAGGCGGTTGTGAAAAACGGCCGAGACGAGGGCCCGTTCCCCGTCGAGGGAAGTTTCTTCTTCTATGAGCGAGGCCAGGGTGACGACGTCCCGGACGCTCAGCCCGAGCTCCTCCGCCCTGGCTCGCCGGCCGCCGTCGAAGACCTCCCGGAACCGGCCGACCATGGCCTCCACGAGGTCCGCGGCCGTCACGCCCCTCGGGACGCGATAGGTGTCCGGGAACAGGTAGCCTTCGAGGTCGCGGGCCTCGGGGTCCCAATCGGAGATGAGGCCGGTCCGGAGAAAAGCCTCCCTGAACGCGCCCGATCCTCCCGGCAGCCGGTCCTTCAAGGCCTCCTCGATCTCCATCCCCGTCAGACCTTCGGGCACCGTGACGGGGTGAAGATAGGTCCGTCCTTCGAGGAGCTTGAAAAGGGCCTGCTTGGCGTTGAGGGGGAAGGAGAATTCGTATTCCCCGGCCTTGATCCTATTCGTCGAACCGCAGAGGCGGAACGCGGCCCTCAGGGGCAGCGCGCTGCGGATGATCCCGGCGTCGGCCAGGCCGGCGGCCACGGACCGGGCGCTCCGGCCCTTTTCGACCTCGTAGAGGACGCCGCCTCCCGGACCGGGGAACGGCCTGTTGAGCTCGCGCGTCAGCCATGCGGCGGGGGCCGGAAGGAGCAGGACGGCGGCCGCGAGGGCGGCCCTAACCGGTCTCATCCGCGTCGCTCCGGCCGCGCTTCCGCTCGAGATAGGTCGACAGGATGATGACGGCCGAGACCTGGTCCTCGCGGCTTTTCTTCTTCCGCCCGCGGAGGTTCTCTTCGCGAAGGATGTGCCCGGCCTGCTTGGTCGTCAGCCTCTCGTCCATGAAGAAGACGGGTTTGCCGACGGCTTTCTTCAGCCAGGCGGCGAAGAGGCGGGTCTTTTCGACCCTCGTGCCCGAGGTCCCGTCCATGCGCAGGGGATCGCCGATGACGATCTCCCCGACCCCGTGACGCGACACGAGCTCCTGGAAATATTCCCGGTCGGTCTTCTCGTGGCCCGTCAGCTCGTATGTCCCGAGCGGCTGGGCCGTGATCAGGAGCGGGTCGCTCAAGGCCAGGCCGACATGGCGGTCCCCGTGATCGATCCCCAAAACGCGCATCAATCGCCCCGTTCGAGGCAGGCCTTGCGGCTCCGGTGGCGCTCGAAGCCGAGCTCGACGAGCCTGCGGACGAGCCGGGGAAAGGACAGGCCGGTCGCCGCCCAGAGCTTGGGGAACATGCTGATCTCGGTGAAGCCCGGGATGGTGTTGAGCTCGTTGAGGTACAGGCGGTTGGTGCCCTTCTCGAGGAAGAAGTCCACCCGGGCCAGGCCTGACCCGTCGAGGGCCCGGAAGGCCTCGACGGCCAGCCGGCGGACGCGTTCGGTCGTCCGGCGGGGGAGGACGGCCGGGATGACGAACCCGGTCTTGTCCTCGAGGTACTTGTCCCGGTAGTCGTAGAATTCCCGGGAGGGGATGACCTCGCCCGGAAGGGAGGCTTCCGGGGCCTCGTTGCCGAGGACGCCGCATTCGAGCTCCCGGCCGGAGATGCCTTTCTCGACCAGGGCCTTGGCGTCGTACCGGAAGGCCGTTTCAAGGGCCGGCGCGATCCCCGCCCTCTCCTTGACCTTGGTGATGCCGACGCTCGAGCCCAGCCGGGAGGGCTTGACGAACAGCGGGCAAGGAAGGGCGGCTCCGATCCTCCGGAGGACGCCGGCCCGGTCCGTCCTCCACGCCGTCTCTTCCACGGTGAGCCAGGGTGGGACGGGGAAGCCGCGCTCCCGGAGCACGGACTTGGCCGAGGCCTTGTCCATCCCCAGGGCCGAGCCCAGGACCCCGGCCCCGACGAAGGGGACCCCGGCCATCTCGAGCAGCCCTTGGATCGTCCCGTCCTCACCGAAGGGGCCGTGGAGGACCGGGAAATAGATGTCCACCGCGGGGACGCGCCCGGGCTCGCCCTCTTTCCAGGGGAGGAAGGAAAAAGCCCGGCCGCGGGCCAGCCGGGCCGGGTCCCGGGCGGGGCCGGGCACGGTCTTCCAGAGGCCGTCCCGGGTGATGTAGATCGAGCGGACCGCGAAACCGGCCTTGACGAGGTTCTCGTGGACGGACGAGGCCGACAGCAGGGAAATCTCGTGTTCCGCCGACCTCCCTCCGAAGATCAGGCCGACCTTGATTTTTTTGGACATCGGGTCCTTCGGCACGACTAACTCTGATGGAAGGACTCATTGTATGCGATTGGCGGGCGTTTGTCCATCGGGGGCCGCTAACTTGGTGTTGACAGCCGCCCGGGCGGATATCTATAATACGCCCAAGTGGAACATCATCGGTCGAGAGGTATGATCATGAACAAGAAAACGGGTCTGTCCCTGGTTTCCGTGTCTCTCATCCTTTTGGGCGTGGTCCTGCTCGCGCCGGGCCGTCCGTTCGCCCAGGACCAGATCGCGAGGCCGAAGATCTTCGACGAGTATTACCAGCTGATCACGGATTCGGATCTCTACTGTTCCTTCTACATGCTCGAGGACGGCAAACCCAGGCCCGAGATCCGCATCATCGGCGCGGAGCTGATGAACGAAAAGAACATTTTCAGCGACGCGGACGTCATCTACATCAACCAAGGGGCCGTCCACGGGATCGAGATCGGCCAGCTGTTCCAGATCATCGGCCTGCGGGAGAAGATCGTGCCCTACGGCTATGTGACCGGCCGCCACGCCCGGGCCAGGATCGTCCGGCTCGAAGCGGAGATGGCCACGGCCAAGGTCGAGCGCGGCTGCGGCCCCGTCCGGGTGGGCGACTATCTCCTGCCCTTCGAGGAAGAGGAGGGGGAGATCGGCAAGGACGACGGCTTCGGCGACCTCGATCCCGCCGCCGGCATCACCGGCCAGGTCGTCTACGTCGAGCACGATTTCCACATCGCGGCTTCCGGGCAGTGGGCCTCGATCAGCCTGGGGCGCCAGCACTGCGTCCAGATCGGCGACAGGATCAACGTCTTCCACCGGGCCAAGCCCAACCTGCCGCGGGAGGCCGTCGCCAGCGCCATCATCATCGACGTCCGCGGCGCGACGTCGACCGTCAAGATCCTGGGGGCCCGGGACGCGGTCGCGATCGGCGACGAGATCCAGCTGATCGCCGTCCGCTAAGCCCTCGGGGATCCTCTCTCTCGCTATAAGGACTTCTAGGCTCGGGGCGCGCCGCTCCGTCGGCCGCGGCCTGTCCCGGCGAGCCAGGCCGCTTCGACTCCGGGCTTCGCTCTCCTCTCCCTTCGGTCGAGGACCCGTGCCCGCTCCGCCCTTCGACGGCCTCCTCCGGGCATCGCCCCTGCGCCATTGTCCTTATCCGCTCGTTCGACGACACCCTCGGCCTTGGATTTATCGGTCGTCCTCGGTCGCTGCGGTTGACAGTCCGGGTGAATTCTGCTAGTTTAAGCCGTGCTGAACCCCTGTTGACGGGACGAGCGAGCGGGTGTAGTTCAGTGGTAGAACGTCTGCTTGCCATGCAGAAGGTCGTGGGTTCAAGTCCCATCGCCCGCTCCATTCTCACTCTTTCAGAACACATGACGATCAGGGCGCGGTACCCAAGAGGCTAAGGGAGAGGTCTGCAAAACCTTTATTCGTCGGTTCGAGTCCGACCCGCGCCTTCCCATTCCCCGTCCCCCGGAGCTTTCGGCGGCCGCCGGGCGCATTGACACCCGCCCTCCAATTTCATATAGTGAGCTTACTTGCGAGAAGGAGGCTTCCATGGATTTGGTTCAGAAGGTCCAGTCGATCCTTTTAAAACCCAAGGAAGAATGGGTCAGGATCAAAGGGGAGTCCGCGACGGTGGCGGACCTTTTCATGTCTTACGCCATGGTCCTGGCCGCGATCCCGGCGGTTTCGCAGTTGCTGGGCAACGTCCTGATCGGGCACCGGCTTCCGTTCGTCGGCTACTACAAGTGGAGCGTCGGGCGGGCGCTCAGCTCCGCCGTCTTCACCTATCTCTTCTCCCTGGCCGCCGTCTATCTCTTCGCCCTGATCATCAACGCCCTGGCCCCGAATTTCGCGTCGCCGCAGAACATGACGAGCGCCCTCAAGCTGGCCGTCTACAGCATGACCCCGGGCTGGGTGGCGGGCATCTTCTATATCATCCCCGCCCTCTCGATCCTGGGCATCCTGGCCGGCCTGTACGGGCTTTACATCCTGTACCTGGGCTTCGAGACGCCCATGATGGACACGCCCAAGGAAAAGATCATGCCTTACCTGGGGGTCAGCGTCCTGGTGGCCATCGGTCTCTACGTGATCCTCGGGCTGATCCTGGGGGCGATCTTCGCGGTCCGCTATTCCGCGCTTTGAGGCAGCTCTGAGACGACCCTGAGGAAAGCCTCCCGCGGTGAGGGCGCGCCGGTGATCGGCCGCCCGATGACCAAGTAATCCGCGCCCCGGTCCACCGCTTCCGCCGGGGTCATGATCCTCTTCTGGTCCTGGGCGGCCGCCCATTGCGGCCGGATCCCCGGGGTGACGATGACCAGGTCCCGACCGAACTCCCGGCGCAGGGCCTCGATCTCCTGAGGCGAACAGACGACGCCGTCCAGGCCCGCGGCCTTGGCCAGGCCGGCCAGACGAAGGACCTGGCCGGCGACGTCACCGTTCATGCCGACCTCTTCGAGGTCCCCGCCCTTGAGGCTGGTCAGGACCGTGACGCCCAGGAGGAGGGGTTTGGGGCGGCCCGTCTCCTGGGAGACACGCCCGGCCATCTCGGCCGCCGCGGCCATCATCTCGCGCCCGCCCGACGTGTGGATGGTCATCATCCGGACGCCGTGTCCGCCGGCCGACCGGACCGCGCCGGCCACGGTGTTGGGGATGTCGTGGAGCTTGAGGTCGAGGAAGACCTCCTTGCGCAGGGCCTTGATCTTCTTGAACAGGGCCGGGCCTTCGGCCGTGAACAGCTCCAGCCCGACCTTGAAGACCCGGGCCTCCTCGAGCGCGCCGACGAGGGCCAGGCCCTCTTCCTTGGTCCGGACATCGAGGGCGATGATGATCCGCCCGGCTCTTGTGTCGTTCATGTCAGTCCTCTCACCCGATCTCGAGCGTGCCGACGATGTCCCGGACCCGGGAGACGCCGTGGGCTCCGCACCACTCTTCGATCTCCCGCAGGATCCTGACGGCCGCGTCCGGGTCGACGAAATTGGCCGTCCCGACCTCGACGGCCGAGGCGCCCGCGACCAGGAATTCCAGGGCGTCGGTCCCGGTCATGATCCCGCCCATGCCGATGACCGGGACCCGGGCCCGGGAAGCGACCTGGTAGACCATGCGCAGGGCGATGGGCTTGACGGCCGGGCCGCTCAACCCCCCGAAGACGTTGGCCAGCTTGGGCCGGCGCGTCTCGAGGTCGACGGCCATGGCCAGGAAGGTGTTGACGAGGGCGATCCCGTCGGCCCCGGCGTCCTCGGCGGCCCGGGCGATCTCGACGACGTCGGTGACGTTCGGCGAGAGCTTGACGATGACCGGGCGCTTCGAAGCGTCCTTGACCCTGCCGACGAGGCGGGCGGTCGTCCGCGGGGACAGGGCCGGGCACAGGCCCTCCTTCTTGACGTTCGGACAGGAGATGTTGAGCTCGTAGGCCGCGATGCCTTCGTGGGCGTCGAGGAACTCGACGACCGCGACGTATTCGTCGTCGTCCGCCCCGCAGACGTTGACCAGGACCGCGGTGCCCCGGCCCCGGATCTTCGGCAGGATCTTTTCCGAAAAGGCCTGGACCCCGACGCCCTGGAGGCCGATGGCGTTGATGAGCCCGCCCGTCGTCTCGACCAGCCGCGGCGGGCGGTTCCCCTCGCGGGGGCCGTAGTAGAGCCCTTTGACCACGAAGCCGCCGAGCTTGGCGAGGTCGAAGTAGGGCTCGAATTCCGATCCGTAGCCGAACGTGCCGCTGGCGGCCAGGACGGGGTTCTTGAGCTTGAGGAAGCCCAGGTCCGCGGCGAGGTCGATCATGTCCCCCATTCCGTCCACGCGATCCGGTCCCCGGGGAAGACCGGGCCGTCCTCGCAGATCTTCGTCCACTCTTCGCCGCCGCCGCTTTTGATGCGGTGGACGCATCCCCAACAGGCCCCGATCCCGCAGCCCATCACGGACTCCAGGGAGAATTCGGCGGGCACCCGGGACTCTCGGGCTTTCGAGGCCAGGGCTTTCATCATCGGGTCCGGGCCGCAGGCGCAGAGGTGATCGGGCTTGCCCCGTCCGATCTCCCGTCCGACGAGGTCCGTCACCAGGCCGGCGAAACCGTGGCTTCCGTCATCGGTCGAGCACAGGAGCTCGAACCCGGCCTTCTCGAACTTGTCCTTCAGCGGGATGTCGGCGGCCGTGCGGCCGCCGTAGAAGACGGTGACGCGGGCGCCGGCCCCGGCGAGCATGCGGGCCAGGAAGAAGAGCGGGGCGATGCCCCGGCCCCCCCCGACGCAAAAGACCCGCTTGCCGTTCAGGGCTCCGGAGACGGTGAAGCCCTTTCCGAGCGGCCCGACGATGTCGAGCGGGTCGCCCGGCCTTTTGCCGGCCAGGATCGCCGTGCCCCGGCCGGCGACCTTGAAGAACAGCTCGATGCCGTCCGGCCCCGCGTCGTGGACGCTCAGGGGACGCCGGAGGAGGGGGACGGCGCCTTCGGCGGCCTTGATCATGACGAACTGCCCGGGGCGCGCCGTCCGGCCGAGCGACGGCGAATCGATCCCGAGAAGGCGGTAGTCCCCCCAGCTTCGGGTCTCGCGGAGGCGGGCGTTCCTGTCGATGAGCATGGCGTTCCGGGGTTTCGGTCCGCCCGGTAAAATAGCAGAAACCGGGCGGGGATGGCAACC
>Ga0194125_10012364_pt1 | contig 11279 bp, 7 predicted proteins | sample TA2KigC250mmetaG_FD_148626 | JGI IMG/M metagenome (GOLD analysis project Ga0194125, IMG submission 148626) | Freshwater microbial communities from Lake Tanganyika, Tanzania - TA2015034 Kigoma Deep Cast 250m | ecosystem: Environmental > Aquatic > Freshwater > Lake | place: Tanzania: Lake... | reverse complement strand
GGGAGGGCGCTAGAATGAACTGACGGACTCGCCGGGCCGGGTGCGACCGGCCGGGTCCATCGCCGAAAACACGCCATCCTCCGCCCGGGAGGCCGACTTCCTGACGCACACGCAGGTTGCAGGGGTACGAACCGATGAACCAGCAAGGGCCAATACGCACAGTCGCGGCGGGCGATCAAGCCGCCCCAGGCCCGCCCTGCCGCGAACGGGCGCAGCCATGCGGCCTGTACGACCCGGCCAGCGGCCACGGCAGTTGCGGCGTGGGGTTCGTTGCACGCCTGGACGCTCAGCCGCATCACCAGGTCGTCCAGGACGCCGTCCAGATTCTCATCAACCTTGAGCACCGCGGGGCCGTCGGCGGCGACAAACTCACCGGCGACGGCGCGGGACTCCTGCTCCAGATTCCCGACGCTTTCTTCCGGAAGGAACTCGGGGCGACCGTCGCGGCTGCCGCGCGCCGGCCGCCCCTGCCCCAGCCGGGCGGGTACGCCGTCGGGATGGTCTTCCTGCCGGCGGACGCGGCCCTGGCGCCCAGGTGCGCGGCGGCGCTTGAAGCGGCGGCCCGCGACGAGGGGGCCGAGGTCCTGGGCTGGCGCAGCGTGCCCACCAGCGCCGACCACCTGGGGGAACTGGCGCGGTCCACGCAGCCGCTGGTGCGCCAGGTGCTGCTCGGCCGCGGCCGCATTGCGCCCGACTCCTTCGAGCGGAAACTGTACGTCATCCGCCGCCGCGCCGAGAAGCAGGTCGCACCCTGGACGGGCCGAGACGCCGGCCGCTTCTACGTTGCCAGCCTCTCCAGCCGCACGATTGTTTATAAGGGCATGCTTCGCGGGTCGCAACTGGTGCCCTTCTACCCGGACCTGGGCGACCCGGCGCTGGCGAGCGCCTTCGCCCTGGTCCACCAGCGGTACAGCACCAACACGCTGCCCACGTGGAACCTGGCGCAGCCCTTACGCATGCTGGGCCACAACGGCGAGATAAACACGCTCAGGGGCAACGTGAGCCACATGCGGGCGCGCGAGGCGGACCTTGCAAGCGACCTCCTGGGCGCGGACCTGCCGAAGTTGCTGCCGGCCATCGTCGAGGGCGGCAGCGACAGCGCCATGTTCGACAACGTGCTGGAACTCCTGGTCATGGCCGGCCGCAGCCTACCCCACGCCGCCATGATGATGGTCCCCGAGGCATGGGGGCCGAAGTTCCACATGAGCGACGACAAGCGGGCCTTCTACGAGTACCACGCGGCCGTCATGGAGCCGTGGGACGGCCCGGCCGCCCTCGTGTTCACCGACGGGCGGTACATCGGGGCCACGCTGGACCGCAACGGCCTGCGCCCCTGCCGCTACACGGTCACGCGCGACGGTTACGTGGTGCTCGCGAGCGAGACGGGGGTGCTGCGGTTCGGGCCGGAGCGCATCCTGCGCCTCGGCCGCCTTCAGCCGGGCAAGATGTTCCTGGTGGACCTTGAGCAGCACCGCATCGTGCCCGACAACGAGATCAAGGCGAAGGTCAGCCGCCAGCGCCCCTACCGCCGCTGGGTCCGCGACAACCGTATCGAACTCAGGGGCCTCTTCACGCCGTCCGACGTGCCGACCGACCTGGCGCCGGTCGTCCTGGCCAGGCAGCAGGCGTTCGGGTACACGGAAGAGGAACTGAAGATGGTCATCGGGCCGATGGCCTCTCGCGGCCAGGAGGCCGTCGGCTCGATGGGCAACGACGCGGCGCTGGCGGTCCTTTCCGACCGGCCGCAACTTCTGTTCGCCTACTTCAAGCAACTCTTCGCGCAGGTCACCAACCCCCCCATCGACCCCTTGCGCGAGGAACTGGTGATGAGCCTGATGAACTTCGTGGGCGCCGAGCGGAACCTGCTGGCCGAAACGCCCGAGCACGTGCGGCGCCTCAAACTGCCGCACCCTGTGCTGACGCTTGAAGATATGATGCGGCTTCGCAAGGGCCGCCCGCCCGACATCGTGGCGCGCGACATCGACATCCTGATGCCGGCCGGCGCCGACGGCCCGGCGCTCCAGCGGGCGCTGGACGCCCTCTTCGCGCAGGCCGAGCGGGCCGTCGCCGAGGGGGCCACCCTGCTGGTCCTTACGGACATGCGCGCCGACAGGGACCGCGCGGCCATACCGGCGCTCCTTGCGACGGCGGGGCTGCACCATCACCTCATCCGGCGGGGCCTGCGCACGCGGGCGGGCCTCGTCGTCGAATCGGCCGAGGTCCGCGAGGTCATGCACTTCGCCCTGCTCGTCGGCTACGGGGCGAACGCCGTCTGCCCGCACCTGGCGATGGCCACGGTGCGCAGGCTGGCCGAGGAGAACCGCCTGGAACAGGCGCTCTCGCCCGAAGATGCCGCCGACAACTACATCACGGCCGTCAAGAAGGGGCTCCTGAAGACCTTCAGCCGCATGGGCATATCAACAATTCGCAGTTACTTCGGCGCACAGATTTTCGAGGCCGTCGGCCTCGCGCAGGGCGTGATCGACCGCTGCTTCTGCGGCACGGCCAGCCGCGTGGGCGGCATCGGCCTCGACGAAATCGCCCGCGAGGCCTGCGCCCTGCACCGCCGCGGCTTCCCCGCCGAGGGGCCCCCGCCCGCGCTCCTCGACGCGGGCGGGCAGTACCACGTCCGCGCGGGCGGCGAGAACCATCTGTGGAGCCCCGAGGCCGTCTGCACGCTCCAGCAGGCCGTCCGCACGAATGATTATAAAATGTTCAAGCGTTATAGCGCCATCGTCAACGACCGCTCCCGCTCCCGGGTGACGCTGCGGAGCCTCCTGGAGTTCAAGGCCGCCGCCCCCGTGCCGCTGGAGGAAGTCGAGCCGGTGGACGCCGTCGTCAGGCGCTTCGTCGCAAGCGCGATGTCGTTCGGGTCCATCTCGAAGGAAGCGCACGAGACGATCGCCGCCGCGATGAACCGCCTGGGCGCCCGCTCGAACTGCGGCGAGGGCGGCGAGGACCCGGCCCGCTGCCGCACCCCGGCGTCCGGCGGCTCGACGCGGAGCGCCGTCAAGCAGGTGGCCTCCGGCCGCTTCGGCGTCACCACGGAGTACTGCGTCAACTGCGACGAACTCCAGATAAAGATGGCCCAGGGCGCCAAGCCGGGCGAGGGCGGCCAGTTGCCCGGACACAAGGTCTCGGCCGAGATCGCCCGCGTGCGGCACACGACGCCCGGCGTGACGCTCATCTCGCCCCCGCCGCACCACGACATCTACTCCATCGAGGACCTGGCGCAACTCATCTATGATCTCAAATCAGTGAATCCGCACGCACGCGTGTCCGTGAAACTGGTGTCCGAGATCGGCGTCGGCACGGTGGCGGCGGGCGTCGCCAAGGGCAGGGCCGACATGGTCCTCGTGGCCGGACACGACGGCGGCACGGGCGCAAGCCCGCTCACGTCCATCAAGCACGCCGGACTGCCGTGGGAACTCGGCCTGGCCGAGACGCAGCAGACGCTGGTCGCCAGCCGCCTGCGCGACCGTATCCGCGTGCAGGCCGACGGGCAACTTAAGACCGGGCGCGACCTGGCCGTCGCCGCCCTCCTGGGGGCCGAGGAGTTCGGCTTCGGCACTGCCATCCTGGTGGCCCTCGGATGTATCATGATGCGTAAGTGCCATATGAACACCTGCCCGGTGGGCGTGGGCACGCAGGACCCGGAGTTGCGCAGGCGATTCGCCGGCCGGCCGGAGCACGTGGAGCGATTCTGCCGCTTCATCGCCCAGGAACTGCGGGAACTCATGGCCCGGCTGGGCTTCCGCACGGTCGACGAAATGGTGGGGCGCGCCGACATGCTGGACGCGGCCCCCGCCGTCGATCACTACAAAGCGCGCGGCCTCGACTTCAGCCGCATCCTGGCCCGCGCCGAGCCCGGCGGCGGGACGGCCCTGCGCTGCGTCCGGCCGCAGGACCACGAACTCGACGGCCGCCTCGACCGGGAACTCCTGGCGCGCCTTGAGCCGGCCCTCGCGCGCCGCCAGCCGGTGCGCATCGAGATGCCCATCCGCAACATCCACCGCGCGGTGGGCGCGGCGGTGAGCGGCGAAATCGTACGCCGCTTCGGGCCGCAGGGCATCCCCGATGACACGATTCAATTTATCTTCAATGGTTCCGCCGGGCAGAGCCTGGGCGCGTTCCTTGCGCCGGGCGTCACGATACGAGTCGAGGGCGACGCGAACGATTACCTCGGCAAGGGGATGTCGGGCGGACGCATCATCCTCGCGCCCCCCGCCGGCTCGCACTTCCAGCCCCACGAGAACGTCATCGTCGGCAACACCGTCCTTTTCGGCGCGACGGGCGGCGAGGCGTTCATCTCCGGCGTGGCGGGCGAACGCTTCGCCGTCCGCAACTCCGGCGCAACCGCCGTCGTCGAAGGGGTGGGCGACCACGGCTGCGAATACATGACGGGCGGCACGGTGGTCGTCCTGGGGCAGACCGGCTACAACTTCGCCGCCGGCATGAGCGGCGGCGTGGCCTACGTGTACGACGAGTCCGAACTCTTCGGCGCACGCTGCAACCTCGACATGGTGGACCTGGAAAGCGTCTGGGCCGACGAAGACGCCGCCGCCCTTCACGCACTCCTCGAAAAGCACCTCCGCTACACCGCCAGCCCCCGCGCACGGACGCTCCTTGACGACTGGGATGCCCACCGGCCCCTCTTCGTCAAAGTCATGCCCATCGAGTACCGCAAAGCGCTCGAACGCATGAAGCATCGCGAGAGCCGCGACACCGAGACCGTATCGGCCACCGAGGAGGTGTTCCATGGGTAAGCCGACCGGTTTCATGGCTTACCCGCGGCAGGACGCGCCTAAGCGCCCGGTCCAGGAGCGCGTGGCCGACTGGCGCGAAATCGAGCAGGCCCTCGCCCGGCCGGACCTCGAAATCCAGGCCTCCCGCTGCATGGACTGCGGCATACCGTACTGCCACGCCTTCGGATGCCCGCTCGCCAACCGCGTCCCGGAGTTCAACGACGCCGTCAGCCGCAAGCACTGGCGGCGGGCGCTCGCCCTGCTTCACGCGGCGAACAACTTCCCGGAAATCACCGGCCGCGTGTGCCCCGCCCCGTGCGAGGCCGCCTGCACCCTGTCAATCAACCAGAAGCCGGTGACCATCCGGCAGATAGAACTTGCGCTGGTGGAGCGCGGCTGGCAGGAAGGATGGATCGAGCCCGAGCCGCCGCGCAAGAAGACCGGGCGGCGTGCGGCCGTCATCGGCTCCGGCCCGGCCGGCCTGGCGGCCGCCCAGCAACTTGCGCGGGCCGGCCACGACGTGGTGGTCTTCGAGAAGGCCGCGCGCCCCGGAGGAATCCTGCGCTACGGCATCCCGGACTTCAAACTCGAAAAGCACGTCCTCGACCGCCGCCTCGCCCAGATGCAGGCCGAGGGCGTCGCGTTCGAGACGGGCGTCCAGGCGGGCACGGACGTCTCCTTCCACTATCTCCGCAAGAAGTTCCACGCCATCTGCATCGCCGCCGGCGCTCGTGTGCCGCGAGACCTCGCCGTCCCCGGGCGCGGCTACGAGGGCATCCACTTCGCCATGGATTACCTGGTGCAGCAGAACCGCCGCATCGCCGGCGAGGCCGTCCAGCAGGCCGATGAAATCCTCGCTCGCGGCAAAGACGTGGTGGTCGTCGGCGGAGGCGACACGGGCAGCGACTGCGTGGGCACCGCACGCCGACAGGGCGCCCGCAGCATCACCCAGATTGAAATCCTGCCCGAGCCGCCGGCCGAGCGCGCGGCCGACAACCCCTGGCCCACCTGGCCGCTGGTCCTCCGCACCAGCACCAGCCAAGAGGAAGGCTGCACGCGCCTCTGGAGCATCCTGACGAAGGAGTTCCTCGGCCGCGGCGTAAGGGTGCGCGGCCTCAGGTGCGCGCGCATCCAGTGGGGCGAACCGAACGCCTCCGGCCGCAGCACATTCAAGGAACTGCCCGGTTCGCAATTCGAACTCAAGGCCGACCTGGTGCTTCTTGCGCTCGGATTCCTGCACGTGGAGCACGGGCCGCTCGTGGAGGAACTGGCCCTCGCAACCGATGACCGCGGGAACCTGGCGACCGATGCCAACTTCATGACGAGCGCGCCCGGCGTGTTCGCGGCGGGCGACTCGGTGGCCGGGGCGTCGCTGGTCGTCCGCGCCATCGCCCAGGGCCGACAGATGGCCGCCGCGGTCGATGCATTCCTCCGCCTGCCGCCGCCGCCGCCCTGAAAGAGCACCCGGCAACACGCGCAATACCTTGTCCCACCCAAGGAGTGCCGCGCGCTCCGCAGCCAGCGTGGACCAACCCCCTCCACTCCCGCGCGCGGCAACGTGGTCGCGATGCCCCGGCCCGGCAGCCCGACGGCCGCGTGGGCCTGCACCTGCGACGCCTGGGACCGCTGCAAGTGCGGAACGCGGAAGTGTGGAGTGCGGAGCGCAAAGCATAAAGGCGCCACGGATGCCGACGCGGGCGGCCGTTTCAATCCGCAATCCGCAATCCGAAATCCGAAATCCGCAATCGCGTGGATGGGGTGGATTCTTATCGGCACTACTATTACAATCGTTCCTGGCAGGTCGTGGAGACCCGCACGGCCGCAGCGGAGTTCCGGCCATGTCATACATCCATCCGTGGTTGCAGCCCGCAAGTGACAAAGGACAAGTGACAAGGGACCCTCCGTTCGGGTACGTGTGGAGCCTGCGGTACATCGACGCGCCGGTCCTGCGCGACAAGAACACGGACGCCGACGGCCTCTGCGACGATGAGCGGCTGTACTACCTGGGCGACGCCAACATGAACGTCACCTGCCTGGTCGACGCCGCCGGCGACGCCGTGGAACGGTACGTTTATGACCCTTACGGCAAGGCGACGATCCTGGACGGCACGACCGGCGGCCAAACCGACTGGGCAACGGACGCGGACCAGAAGTCGGATGTGGACAACGAAATCCTCTACTGCGGCTACCGCTTTGACCCCGAAACGGGCCTCTACCACGTCCGCCACAGACACTACCATCCGACGCTGGGGCGATGGGTTCAGCGCGACCCGGCGGGATATCTGGAAGTGCTCAGCCTGTATCTCTACTGCACGGCCTCTCCGGAGGTTTACATTGACTGGAGTGGCACGGACTTTGATTTCATGCCAGGTGTCACACCTGTCCCAGTACCTAATTACGCCAAGCGGCAGGATGCGGCAAGCGGCGCGGCCCTCCAGGGGATGATGCATCAAGCGGACATTGATCTTGCGCAGGCGCTTCGGTCCTTGACGGAACCCATAGGGGGCCTGAGCAGCCACGAGCTTCAGGTGAAGCCAGATTTGCGCCACCCTAACCTGGCGCAGGAGATTGCGGACACAATGTCGAAGATGTGTCCCTGCTTTGAATACGGCCCAGATGCGTACGGTCGTGTCGCCATGCGAGTGCGCGAGACGGACTTGGCAAAGGCGGGTGACCCGTGGCCCACCCAAAGTTTTTGCTGCTGTTACTATAAGAACCTCCCGGCCTGCAATCTTTTCCTCTCCCTGGGAAGGCAAGGTCCCGCACCGCCATGGCTGAACAGGCCGGTGATTCCGACTGAGTTTGGGGCACAGTGGCAGCCCGGAGGACCGCTGCGAATACAGGGTGTCCCCCATACTATTGCGGAGGAGATTGTTCACGGCGTGTACGGCACCAAACTGGAGTATACCGCAAATGCAGGAGCCGCGCTGGTCTCCGGTACGGCCTGGGAGGGCGGAACACCAGAGAAGCCCCAGCAGCAGCATTATAGCACTGTCGATGCGCTTGACCGAATGCTCACTGATCTCGTGACCGACAAACTTGGCTGCAAGAACCGCGCGGACTTCAAGAGTCCGCGGGGACAGACAGCGGACGCCGTGCAGGCCGCGCAAAGATTTAGGGATCGCGTTAAGACAATGAGGGCCGGTGTGGCGGTAGCGCCCACACGGGATATACCGATATCGCGAGGTTGGCAAAGAACACCACTCGACCTGGAGTACTAGGAGCAGACCATGACTCGCCCGGCGATTTCCGCTTCTTGCGTGCTTGGCGCACTCTTGCTGTCGGGGTGTGCCCAGCCAGCCGTGACTGGGTATGTGCCGCTGGGGCCAAGTACGGGGAATCATACATTCCAAGCTCTTAAGAATGGGATGGCAAGGCACTACGTGTGCGATGGGACGCTCGAGGACGCGAGGATAACGATGCAGGACGGCGACGCCTTACGGGACACGTTCGGTTGGGAGGTGGACGACGTGCTTGGCGGTCGGCTCGTCGATCCGCGTTTCCGGTGCCTGTGCGCCTTCGTGAACACTTACTTTTGCACGTGGACGCGCATGATCATCCTTGAACGCTTCGGATTTGTCGATGATGGGTACGGTTATGTTGTAGTTGTGCCCACCCCTTGTGGTCCGAGGGCGGTGACCAACATGGTTGCGCAGGGAGGCGATCCTTGGGGCTGGGAAGGCCGTGTGGGTCCGCGTCCGTTGCGTGTGGAAAAGCGTAAACTAGAAACCGTATTAACCAGGCTCGACAAGGCTGGCAGCATCCTGCCTCAGGCGCTTCTGTGGTTCGAAGCGGTCGATTCCCCCATCTTCGTGCTGCATGACATACGTGCGGACGGAAGCCACTTTTCCTTTGGAGTCCGTGGCGTTGGCGCTTGGCGCGAACACTGGTGCGCCCCCGATACGGCTGACGGGGTCAGCCAAGAGGACGCCGCTGTCTTGGTAGGAAAAGGCAAACCGGACGAGGTGGTGTTCTTCGACAGTACGCGCGGAAAAGAACTAAAGCGCGCAGGGAGCGTGTATGCGGGGCTTATGGCGCAGATTTGGACGGCACTTCTGGGCACACCGGATGCCACCATCTTGGGGCAAGCGCACCGTGTGGGCCGCTGATGTAGTTCTAGCGCGCCACGGGAGGTTCCGCTGTTTCTTTCGAAGAAACGAAGCCATCGCGGAGTTCCGGGGACACCCATAACTGTGCCCGTCCCGGCTTCGTCCTTCGGACTACGGACGGGGAGCCCCGCGGGAGAGGCCACATGGGCGAGTTGCGGAGGGCGGAACGCGGAGTGCAGGGCGTGGAGCGGAACGTACAAAGGCACCATGGATGGCTAGCGGGGCGGGCCGGCCCTGAAGGGCGAGTTTCAAACGAAAGGACGGGCGTCATGAGAAGGTCGGCAACGTTTGCCGCAATCCTGGCCGGAGGGGCCGTCCTTGCCGCCGCATCCCCCGCCGCCGCCATGTACCATCCGACGCTGGGGCGGTGGGTATCACGAGACCCAATTGGGTACGACTCAGCCAGTCCGAGGCGGGCGGGCCTTGCCGGGCGCGAGCGCCTGCGGATATCAGCCACACATACTGACCTTAACCTTTACCACTACGTTGGAAGCCAGACACCATCGTTTGTGGATCCGTACGGTCTCAGCAAGTGCTGCGGTCCTGACATTACTGAGGAACTTGCAGATGTGCTGGAAAGGGCAACAAAACACTTCGTTTCTCTTGGCTCGATAAAGGCAAAACTGGAGAAATGCGAAGGTCTTACGCACCCTCTCAGCGCACCGGTGGCGTGGGACATTCCGGCCCTTTATGACCATGGCTGGATAAAGTCGTACCAGATGATGCGGCCCCCGTGCGCTGTTGGCGAGGGCTGTGAGGACTCGGTGCAGGTGAACGGAAAGTGCTACTACGCAGGGTCGGTCAACTACGTCATGTTCGGCCATATGTGGCGATTGTGCGATCAGACGTACAGAGAATGGTATGCAACTCGATGGTCAACCATTTTGCTGCTGCGGCTCGGACTCATCGACGAGGCGATGCCGAGAAGCCCCGACTCGACCATGTATTCCGAGGCGCGAATGGTACGGCTCATTGCCTCGTATAAGGGCCCCTATGGCATCGCCCGCCTGGCTGCTGGCACTACGAAGGCGGCAGACAATTTCCAGGCTTCGGTTGATTGGGCAAGGGCTGGCTATCAAGGCTGGCCCAATGCGGGAGGACAGCCTGCATCTGATAGGCCTGACTGTGGAAAATGCCCGCACAAGGCTACGTGCGCTTTCGGCTTCCGCTGGCTGACCGCTGGCGAAGGTGTAGCGCGCATTGCGGAGAAGATGTTCGGACAGGACGGCTCGTAGTACGCCCTCATCTTTAGGCGCGTGCCCGACATGGTTTGTGGGTACCGTGTGCTTCACGTCTTCTCGAGGCAGTACGGGCTGGCAAGCCATGCCACACATGGGTTCAGTATTGACGCACTAATACTGGCGGCGCGCTGGGGGCAGGCTGTCGAGTTCTGTTTCAAGACTCGTTGCATCGGGAGGAGCAGAGCAGAGTTTGGCGCTCGCGGCTGTGCCAGCCCCGCGCGACAAGCAACTGCCTTGGGGTTGAGGCGGAGCAAACATGCGAAGGCGCTACATGGCAATTGGCGTCCTCGGGATTCTTGCTGCGCTTGTTGTTTACGTAGTGTATTCGCAATGGCCTTCGGAGCACGTGCTACTGTGGAAAACGATTGAGCATAACCCCCTAAGGGGCCTGCTGCCATTGGAGGTGCTGGAACACTGCGATCGGTTTAAGCACAAGGTTGGTCAAAAGAGGCTGACGGAGGCCGATGCTATAGTTCTCGCTCTGGCGTCGTTGGAGGAGGAGCAGTCTCTTGAAAGGGAGAAAGCGCCCCAAACCCTGGACTATATGCGGCAGCGTCTCACAATAAACCCGAAACGCGGGTACAGTTTCTCGGAACTTGTGGATTTGCTGGGGGTCCCCAACCTCAGCGTCAAGGGCAACTACGGTTGGGGAGGCGGTGGCGCGGACCTTGGGGGCTGCGATACGCTGGCATACTATTGTGGCAGAACTGAAGATGGTGCGTGGCAGCGCATCTGGGTCTTTGGGGACCCCTTGCGGGGCCATCAAGTCGTCCTTATTATGTATGCCCAAGAGAGAGATTGGAGAACGAGATGACGACTGACTCAATTGATGAGTGCCAGGAGAACCTTGTCACGCCTCCGAATGGCATGATGGTAAGGCGTAAGCAATTCCCCGACAAGTGGCTTTCCGACGTTGGTCGCGGGGGCGCCTGAGGCGGTCCTACTGTTTGGGGCGGCGTCTGACGCCGCGCGGTTCCACGGGGTCCGGGATTTGCGGTGAGGCTTCACAGTTTCCCACGATGCGCGGCGCAGCGGGTGGCCGTTTCGGGGCAAAGCGGCCTTGAAGGGCCGGTCTTGCACGAAAGGACGGGCGTCATGAGAAGGTCAACCACGTTTGCCGCAATCCTGGCCGCCGGGGCGGTCCTTGCCGCCGCATCCCCCGCCGCCGCCATGTACCATCCGAC
>Ga0194125_10012363_pt1 | contig 11280 bp, 5 predicted proteins | sample TA2KigC250mmetaG_FD_148626 | JGI IMG/M metagenome (GOLD analysis project Ga0194125, IMG submission 148626) | Freshwater microbial communities from Lake Tanganyika, Tanzania - TA2015034 Kigoma Deep Cast 250m | ecosystem: Environmental > Aquatic > Freshwater > Lake | place: Tanzania: Lake... | reverse complement strand
CCCGGGTGCTGGAGCTCGGCGGCACGCTCCGCTCCGTCGCCATCCGCTACCACGACCCCGACCTCGTCGGCAAGGAAGTCAACGACCTGATGAACCGCTTCGCGCTGAGCGTCTACGCGGGGGTGGGGGATACCACCTACCTCTACAGCTCGGTCGCGCTGACCTCCCTGGCCGGCCTCTCCAGCCTCGGCATCCCGATCCTCATCGCCGCGCTCATCGTGCTGAACACGATGCTCGGCTCCGTCTACGAGCGCACGCGCGAGATCTTCATCTACTCCTCCCTCGGCCTCGCCCCGGCGCACATCTCGATGCTCTTCATCGCCGAGGCCTGCGTCTTCGCCAATCTCGGCGCCATCCTCGGCTACCTTGTCGGGCAGTTGCTCTCCCGCATCCTCTTCACGCTCAGCAGCCACGGCAGCGCCGGGGTGCTGGAGCTGAACTACTCCTCCCTGTCGGCGGTCGGCGTCACGGTCATCGTGATGATCGTCGTCTTGCTCTCGACGCTCTTCCCCTCGCGCAAGGCCTCACAGCTCGCCTCGCCCGGCATCGAGCGGAAGTGGAAGATGCCCGAGCCCGAAGGGGACTTCATCCGCGCCTCGCTGCCCTTCACGGTCACCGGCCGCGATGCGCTGGGGGTCGTCGCGTTCCTCAACGAGTTCTTCCAGGAGTACGTCGGCTATGCGGGCGGTGAGTTCCTCGCCGACGACGTCCGCCTGGAGGCGGTGGACACGGCGAGCGGGCCCGGCATCGCGGTGCGGCTGCGCCAGTGGCTGGCTCCCTACGACCTGGGGGTGAGTCAGGACTTCGAGCTCGCGTGCGTGCCCACCGGCGAATCGGACATCTACGCAATCCGCCTGAGCCTGCACCGACTCGCGGGGGATACGAATTCCTGGAAGAAGACCAACGCGCTCTTCATCGGCTCGCTGCGCAAGCAGTTCCTGATCTGGCGGACGGTACCGGCCTCGCAGAAGACCACGTACGCCGATCGCGGCCAGACGATCATTGAGCGAGCGGCAGTACCAACTCCCCCGTAGGGGTCTCACCGAGTTCCCTGACGTAGCTCCCGCTGCTCTCGCCACCGGCCACGACTGGGTCGAAGGCCATGTGGTTGCCGCCGGCCCCCTTCGCCTCGTAGAGCCGGTTGTCTGCCGCGCGGAAGAGCGCCTCGTCGGTCGAGCCGTCGTAGCGGTATGAGGCGATCCCCCAGCTGGCGGTGATGGGTTGGCGCAGCCCCGGGCGGATCGTCGCATTCCGCATGACCCGGGCCGTTCGCTCCGCCATGATGGTGGCGCCCTCCGGCCCCGTGCCCGGCAGGATCACCGCGAACTCATCCCCTCCGCACCGGGCGATGACGTCGGCGTCCCGGCACGAAGCCTTGAGGGCGTTCGCGAGGGCCTGAAGGACGCGATTGCCCTCCCAGTGGCCGGCGGTGTCGTTGATCTGCTTGAAGCCGTCCATGTCGAGCACCACGAGGCTCAGTTCCGCGCCGGTCTCCCGCGCGTGCTGGACCTGCTGGGCCAGCTTCTCGAGGAAGGTGCCGTGGTTGTAGAGCCCGGTCAGCGAGTCCGTGGTGGAACTCAGGTGCAGCTCGCGAATCAGCCCGGCAGTCTTCAGAATCCGAGTGATCGTGTCTCCCAGGAGTCCAAGAACGGCGAGGTCCTCCTCGCCGAACGGTGTAGCGTGGCTGTCCCGCGTCACCACCAGCACCCCGAGGGGGCCGTCACCCCCGTGGAGCGGGACCGCCAGCAACTGGCCGAGGCTCAGGGCCGACGTCAAGGGCGAAAGCTGCGTCCCGCGATGCTCCTGGGCCCCTATCAGGACGGCCGTGCGAGTGTCGAAGGCTCTTGCCACCACGCCAACGTCGGCGCGGCACAGGCGGTGCTGTCGGTCCGGCGGCTCGAACCCCGCCCACGCCACCAGCTCGAAAGCTCCCTCCTCGCTGCTCGGCGGGACCATGATCCACGCGCGACCGGCATCGAGCACGTCCGCGGCAGCCTCGGCTGCGACTTGCAGCACGGCGCGGTCCTCGCCGGTGGCAAGCGCCGTCTGCCAGGGCACGTGGCTCATCCGGCTCAACCGTTCGGCTGTCTTCCGCGTCCGACACAGCCGCCTCCACTGATCGGCCAGGCAGCCGCTCAACGTTCCCGTCAGAGCGATCACGAGGGCGTGGAACACGGCCAGATGGACGCTCGCCGGCGCCAGAGCGGCGTCACGGTGACTGAACAGCATCGTGCCGGCATAGACGCACGCGGTCGCCAGTCCTACAGTGATCGCCGTCCAGCCCGAGGCGGATGCAGCAACCGCGCCCACCAGCGCCGCGTAGAGCACCGCCGGCAGCGAGTGCTCGGGGCCGAAGTAGACGAAGGCGGCAGTGCACCACGCGATGTCGGCGCAGACTATGGCTGCGAGGAGTGCAATGTCCGTGCTACGCCACTTGGGCTTGAGGTTCCCCAGCACGCACGCGCCCACCACATACAGCGCTGCCGCACCCAGGACCTTGGAGGGCAGCGGTGTCTCGGAGAGCGCGAAGGTCGCGAGAGTGACCGCGCGGATCAACGCCAGCAGCGTCTGAGGTTTGGGCAGGGCGCTCGTAGACTGCCTGGGTCGCAGGAATGCAGAGGAGGCCAAATCCACACCTCCCTCGCTCCGGAACAGGAGTGCGTGCCCCTCGTCGCGCACGCCGGGCAAGTCGCCCTCTGACTGAGGGGTATCTACCCCAGGCGCCCTCGTCTCTGAGACCATTTCTTGTCCGCAAGGTAACTGGCCGCCCGCGTCGAACCGCCCTGACGTGCCGGGGCCGCTCCCGTGGCTCTCGGACGAGGAGGACCCCATGTCGCTCTCATGCTTGACCATCGCCTTCGCCGCCGCGTCGGCTGTCGCTCAGCCCCCGCCGACCGAGCGCAATCTGCTGCCGAACCCCTCCTTTGAGGAGTCTGAGGGCGGCCAGGTCGCCGTGTGGAGCTGGGAGCCCGGTTCGGCCAAGGCGACGCTCACCCTCGATGACACCGTGGCCCACTCCGGCAGGCGGTCGCTCAGGATCACCAACCCTACGCCGGCGTCTCCGCACGTGTACGGGCGGCTGCTGACCCCCGTCCGTCTGACGCCGGGACGCACCTACACGCTGAGCTGCTACGTGCGCACCGACGATCCCGGCACCGCGTGGATCGGCACCGGGCGGGGTTGGCAGTTCCGCTTCCCGCTCCCCGTCGCGCGGGACTGGACGCGCGTCGTCGGCGCCTTCGAGGCCGACGACAGCTCTCTCCAAGTGATGATCCTCTCCGAGAGCGTCACACCGGGGATCTGGGTTGACGACGTGCAGCTCGAGCCCGGCGCCTCGGCGACGCCGTACGTCTACCGCGAGCCCCTGCAGCCCGGCCAGACGGAACTCACCGTCTTGCAGGGCGACTGGGTCTCCGTGGCCCCCAACCTCGTCGAGAACTCCGGCTTCGAAACCCTCGACGGCGGCCTACCGAAGAGCTGGTCCTTCGACAGGCGCAACACCGACGGCGCGATGGCCGTGGACGAGACCGTTGCTCATTCCGGCCAGCGATCCCTCAAGTTCACGAACGGCACGACCTTCGGCGCGCACGTCTACAGCTTGCTGAGCTATGGCGGCGGCCTGAAACTCGAACCGAACCGGGACTACACGCTGAGCTGCTATGTCCGCAGCGCCGACCCGGGAGTCTCCTGGATCGGCGGCGGCCCGGGCTGGTCAATCCGCCTTCACTTCCCGCGCACGGAGGGGAACTGGGAGCGCATCGTTCAGAGCTTCCGCACAGGCGATGATGTGGCCGGATTCCCACTTCTGGTCGTCTCGGAGAGTCCCACGGAGGGCTTCTGGATCGACGACGTGAAGCTCGAGGCTGGCCCCGAGCCGACACCGTACATGGCGGAGGATGGTGCCGACCGTGCCCAAGTCTCCATCGACGCGCCCCGGGACGTTCAGGCCGACGCCGAACTGCGACTCGGGGCGTGGGTGTGCGCGCCAACCGACCTCCGTCAGGCCACGCTGACGTTCCGCTTGACCCCGGACGGCCCGCCGGGCTCAGAGAGGAGCCTCGAGGCCCGCTGGACCGGTGCCCTGTACAAAGGGGCCGCCTACATCGCCTTCCGCTGCGGCATCCCGCGCGCTGCGGCCTCCGCCTACCATGCCGGTGTCGAGGTGGCCGTCGAGCAGCGCACGGCGGGCTCAGCCTCTGCCTGGTTCGCCCTACACACGGTTGGCCCTGCGCGCGACCGACTCGCCGCCACACGCGAGCGCGCGCAGGCCGTCCGTGCACTCTTCGACCAAGCTCGCGCGAAGGGCTTCGACGCCGCCTATCCGCTCGTAAGCCTGACCGTCGCCGACAACTTCTGCGACTTCATCTCGGAGGACCTCGACCATCTGCAAGTCATCCGCGCGAGCGAGCAGCTCGACGAACTCGCGGGCGTACTGGACCGGGCGGAGAAGGAGCTGCGCGGCCTCCTCGACGAGGGCGCGAAGGAGCTTCCGGTCCCCCGCTACGTGACAAGCCCGATCGACATCCAAGGGACGTCCTTCGTGGCGACGGTCCGCTGGCCCGATGGCCGCCAAGAGCGCCGCCCGGTCTTCTTCACCGGCTACGGGCACTTCGGCTCGGTCCGGCGTGATGTGGAGAAGTTCCCCGACTACGGCCTCAACTGCATCCAGGTCGAGTTCGGGCCGAAGTCAACGGTCGTGGGTGAGACGGAGGACAGCGCCGAGCCGGTGGAGGTCTTCGAGCGCCTCCTCGAGCGGGCGGCGGCGAGCAACGTCGCGGTGAACCTGCTCCTATCGCCGCATTACTTCCCGCAGTGGGCCTACGACAAGTGGCCCGAGATCGGCGGCGTGGAGGCCGGCTTCATGAGCTTCTCCGTCGATGCCCCGCAAGCCCGCGCCGTCATCGAACGCCACCTGCGGCTGACTGCCTCTCGTCTGAAGGGCAGACCCGGCCTGCACAGCTACTGCCTCTCGAACGAGCCGATCTACGTGGACCCCTCAAAGGACCCCTGCAACGCGCAGCAGTGGGCCGCATGGCTCCACACCCGGTATGGCGCCGTGGAGGCCCTCAACGCGGCCCATCGGGCGGCCTATGGGTCGTTCGAGAACGTGCCGGTCCCGGCGAAACAGACGCCCAAGACGACTCCGCTCTTCTACGACTGGTGTCGCTTCAACAACCAGCGCTTCGCCGGCTGGCACGCCTGGATGGCGAACGTCATCCACGAAGAAGACCTCAACGTCCCCGTGCACGCAAAGACGATGAACACGCTCTTCTACCACGCCTACCAGGGCTGGGGCATCGACCAGCAGCTCTTCTGCGACCTGTCGCAGATCGCGGGGAACGATTCGTGCAAGTGGTACACCCACGAGGCCGCCGACTGGGCAAACGGCTGGCAGCCCGAGAACATGCACCTCGATCTCCTGCGCTCCTGCCGCGGCCAGCCGAGCTTCAACTCCGAGAACCACGTCATCATCGACGGCGACTCCCAGCGGGTGCCCGGCGTCCATCTCCGGAACGTCCTCTGGCAGGCCGCCATCCACGGCGAAGGGGCCTCGACGATGTGGGTCTGGGAGCGCACCTTCGACCCGCACAGCGCCCTTGCCGGCAGCATCATGCACCGGCCGGAGTGCGCGGACGCCCACGGTCGCGTGGCGCTGGACCTGATGCGTCTCGCGCCGGAGGTCACCGACTTCCAGCAGGCGCCGGCCCGAATCGCGGTCATCTACTCCATCGCCTCGCTGGTCTACGGCGGCCAGGAGAGCGAGCGCCAGCTTCACCGCGTCTACCACGCCCTCAACTTCCTCGGCGAGAAGCTCGACTTCATCACCGAGCCCCAACTCGCCGCCGGAAAGGCGTCCGAGTACCAGGTTCTCGTCGCCCCCGGCATCACCCACTTGCCGCCGGAAGCCCTCCGCCGCCTTGCGGACTTCGACGGTCTCGTCCTCACTGCAGGGGATGGCTGCCTCGCCAAGGACGACCTCGACCGGCCCTCGACCTTCGCGCCGGCGAAGCGCACGGTCGCGCTCTCCGCCGCCACCGGCCGCGACCTCCGCGACGAGACCGTCCGCCTACTGGGTGACATCCTTCCGCGCACCGTCGTCCTGCGTGACGCCGACACTGGAGCCGAAGCCTGGGGCGTGGAGTACCAGACCGCGAGGACCGACCGTGGCCTGCTGGTGAACCTGGTGAACTACACGCAGAAGCCGCTACGTGTCACCCTTGGGGGTCTGAAGGGGGAGCCCGTGAACCTCTTCACGGGCGAACCGGCCTCGCAGCCTCTCGAACTGCAGCCGCTGGAGCCGGTCTTGCTGCGCTGACGGGGACTGTCCACGCCTCGGTTGTTGGGACTGTCCAAGTCTCGGTTCCGCACGTAGTGCGGGATCGAGACGCAGGACTGTCCCTTGTTGCCGTACGCCGTCACTCACTCTCGACCGCGATCTTCGCCCAGTAGGCCGCCTCCCACGCCCACCCGTTCGGCTGGTTGACCAGCTCCACGGGCACCGTCTTCCCGGCGTAGGGCGTGAGGTCTACGTTCACGTCCAGCCACCCCTCCGGCGCGGTATCCTTGCCCACCGCCTGCTCTAGCAGCACCTTCCCCTCGACCTTCACTCTGAGCAGCCAATCGCCCTGCGGGAAGTGGCCAACGGTGAGTCGCAGCGTGGTCTTCTTGCCGGCCGGCACCTCGATGTCCCGCGAGAGCACGCTCCCCGTGTCGCGGTTCAGCGGGTGGGTGATGAGCACGTTCTTCTTGCCGGAGAACTCGCCGAGGAGCGCGGGGGCGCCCATGTCCTGTCCGCAGTCACTCAGGGTCCAGCCGGGGGCAACGGCCTTCAGACCGCGCGTCAGCTCATCGGGGAACCGGATGAGCTTCATCTCGTCGGGCGTGAACCGGCTGTTCGCGATCGGCCCCGGCTCCCACGAGCGCTCCGCCGGCCCCAGCTTCGGTTCGAGGGTGGGGATCACGAAGGTCTCTGCGCCGTTCGCGTCGGTCTCGACTCGGCCCCCGCCTTGCACCACGATCTGGCGCGTCAGCTTCTCACACACCTCGACGAGCTTCGGGAACGAGTAGGCGGTGTAGCTGAAGACCCCGTCCTGGCGCAGCTTGCTCTTGAAGCGGTCCGGCAGCTTCGCGTACCCGATAGTGGTGAACAGCACGCCCGCCGCGCTGGAGGGGTTGCAGTCCGAGTCCCAGCCCGACCGGCAGGCGATGGCCATCGTCTTCTCCGGGTCGCCGTCACCGTACAGCAGGCCCAGCAGCACGCACGCCCCGTTCAGCTTCGCGTCGATCCCACCCCCGGAGTACCGGTGGTAGTCCGCGTTGCGGAAGTACTTGGCGTTGACTTCCGCCCAGGCCTTCTCCCAGTCCTGGGGGTTCTCTATGTGCCAGCGGCACACGTCGCGCACCATCTCCGCGTACTGACTCTCGGCCGGGATGCACTTGAGACCGGCCTGAATCACTGCCTCGATGTTCGGCTCGAAGAACGCCTCGGCATACATCCCGCCCATGAACTGCCCGGCGTACAGCCCGTCGCCGTAGTTCATCATCCGCCCGAACTTCTCGCCCAGCGCGATGGCGCTCTTGGGCAGCCCGGGTGACAGAAGCCCCGAGTAGTCCGCCTCGATCTGGTAGTCGATGTCGTCGGAGTTCCGGCTGAACTGCGGGTGGCCCGAGTCCGGCGGCGCGATGCCCCGCCGCAGGTTCTCGCGCCCGGCGCGGTTCGCGCACCACACGCCGTACTCGCTGTTCGCGAAGTCGATCCCCGCCTGCCGAATCGAGACGTCGAGCCCATACAGCTCCAGCGTCCGCACGAACGTCATCTCGACATACAGATCGTCCTGGCCGAAGGCACTGTTGATCATGTCCTCCGACCACTTCGGCGTTTCGGCCTCCGGGATGATCTCCCCCGACTTGCGGAACTCGGTCGGCGCGCCGAACGACACCCCTGCGATCTGCCCGATCCACCCGGCCATCATCTTGTCCCGGTACTCACTCACCAGCAGCCGCCGGACCGCTTGGGCACCGGCGCTCGCCGCCAGCGCCGCAAACAGGGGAACGATCAGCCAACGCGCGCGCATCGCCACACCCTCCCTTGGTGTTGCCGGGGCATTAGGACTGTCCAAGTCTCGGTCCTGATCCAGGACCGAGACGCATGGACTGTCCATTGTTGGCGGTGGGGCTCCGCTGAGACCTCAGCCTTCCCGCCTACCCGTCACTTCGCCTTGACGTCGTAGGCCGTCAGCACGCTCTGATTGCGGATGTACAGCCGTCCGTTCGCCACGATCGGGTGCGCCCAAGTCGGCTTCCCGCGATTCTCGATCGCGAATCGCCCGTGCTCGCGGTACCCGTCGGCCATCGCTTCCGCCAAGGCCATCTCGCGCGTCTCGCCGAGCAGGTAGAGCATCCCATCGGCCACCGTGAGGGACCCCTTGCCGGCGCCGCGCGCCTGCCAGACAATCCGCCCGGTCATGAACTCCATGCAGATCAAACCCTGGTTGTTCGTGCCGTACACGTAGTCGCCCACCTTGATGATGCCGCCATGGTGGTTCTCGAAGCTCGGGATGAAGTAGACCTCTTCCTCGGCAACCTGCTGCCCGCCCGTCGTGGCGATGCGCGCCATCCCTGTCCCGTTGCCATACGCGCTTGAGATGAGCACGCAGTCGTTGGCGACGATGGGGGTCGTGATGTTGATGCTGTTCTGCGCCTTCTGATGGCGGTACGACCAGAGCAGGCGCCCCGCATCGGCCGTCATGCCGAAGACCCCGTCCTTCACGAACTGCACGATCTGCGGGATGCCGCCGATGGTGGCCGCAACGGGCGAGGAGTATTCGGCGGCGCTCGGGGCCTGGTCCGTCCGCCAGACCGGAGCGCCCGTGTTCTTGTTCAGGGCGACGACCGACCCGGCTTGCCCACCGGGCGTCACGATGAGTAGGTCACCATAGAGCAGGGGAGACTCGCTGTACCCCCAGCCGGGGAGTTGGCCGCCGAACTGCTTCACCATGTCCACGTGCCAGACGGCAGCGCCCGTCTTGGCGTCGAGACACCACACATCGCCCCAGGCGCCCTCGAGGTAGACGCGCCCATCCGCGACGGTCGGGGTACCGCGCGGCCCGTTCCCCACTCCGTGCGTGTAGCCCGGGCCCGCGTGTGTCTGGACCGACCACAGCGGGCTGCCATCCGCCTCCTTGAAGGCCATCGCCTTCTCGACGCCGCCCACGTTGCCTTGTGTATAGAGGCCTCCGCCGCTCACGGCCGCGCCGGAGTACCCCTCTCCCAGCGCGTCGATCTGCCACACCACGGGCGGCCCGCCTTGCGGCCAGTCCTTCAGCAGCCCCGTCTCGAGGCTGATCCCATCGCCGTTCGGCCCTCGCCACTTCGGCCAATCCGCCGCGCCCGCCGTCACGCCGGTAGTCAAGAGTAACGCGACCGCAAGCCCGGGCAACAAAACTCCGGTTCTTCCAACCATCGAGTCGTCCTCCTGCGTGCTGAGTGCCTGATCGGCAAACGCCTGGTCCGCCGTCACCGTCTCAAGACGAAACAACTCAGATTGCCCTTTCGGTCCTTCGCGCAGAGCCTCCCGGTGGCGAGCACTACGTGCGGCCACGACTCCGCCTCGCCGACGCCCCGCCGCGCCGCGAGTTCGCGGTATGCGTCGGGCGACCGGTCGGCCGTCTCAATCAGGGCCAGGGTGCGGCTGCCGTACACGACCAGGCGTCCGTCGCCGGTCACGAGACAGGACGAGTCGTCGGCGAAGCCGCCTCCGGCCCAACGCTGCTCGCCGGTCGCCAGGTCCAGGCAGCGCGCCCTGCCCCAGGCGAAGTACACATGCCCTCCGTAGATGACCGGGGAGCAGACCTTCGAGATCGTGGGCTGCTGCCAGACGGGCGCCACCCCCCTCGCGCTGACCTTGAGGGCCGCCATTCGGTTCATGTTGTAGCCCGTCGTAAGGATCACGAAGTCGCCCGACACCGCGGGCGTCGGGACGTTGTTCGCAAAGTCCGTCTCCCACGGGTACGTCGCCAGAGTCGCTCCCTCGTGGCCGGCATCGAGCCGCGCCACGAGCAGCCCGCGCAACGTGAGCGCCGCCACGCACGGGATTCCCTCGACGGTCATCGGCACGAGGCCGCCCGTGTGGCCCGCCGGGTCCCGGCACTCCGACACCCACCGCCGCGCACCCGAGGCCTTGTCGAAGGCCATCAGAGTGCCCTCGTCGTCGCCCACCTCGACGATCGCCCAGTCCCCGTGGATCAGTGGCGCCGTCGTGTAGCCGTAGTCGCGCGTGTTGGCCCCAATCGCGGGCCGCTGCCCGACGCCGTAGAGGTCATACAGGTTCAGGCCCCAGACGTGAGCGCCATCCTCCCCGGCGTCCCAGCAGTTCAGGTCGCCGTCGATGCTGAGTGTGTACAGCCGCCCCGTGGCGGGGTCGTAGGAGGGTGTGGAGGACACACCGTCGTAGGCGTGCTCGTCGCCCGCGTGATACCGGCCGTATCGTGGGCTGCGGTAGCTCTGCCTCCAGACGTCCCAACCGGTGGCCGCGTCGAGACACCGGACGGTGTCCCGTTCGTCGGCCCAGCCCATCACGTACACGCGGTCGCCGACGACGATGGGCGAGGAGCCCCCGCGCCCCACGTTCCGGACCCAGGCCGGGTCCGCCGGCGGCCACGCCCCGCCCTCCCAGCCCGAGCCCTCCGTGGTGATGCCGTCGTGCTGCGGCCCACGCCACTGGGGCCAGTCGGCGGCCAAGCCGTCGACTAGCGTCAAGCCGATGGAGGCGAGCAGTAGGCTTGGTCGAAGTGCCGTCACCCGGTGTCCGCCCTGCTATGTTCGGTCCATCGAGGTAGTCTCAGGACGCGGTGGGCCGCTCGGGACTGTCCCGTCCCGCGACTGCGGGACGAGGACTGTCCCTTGTTGGCGGTGGGGTCTTGAGGCTACCTCCATCGGAGGCTCAAGTCGCCATGCCCTCGGCCAACACCGCCTCCATGCTCTCGGCCGACTGCTCCACAGAATAGCGCGCCGCCACGCCCGCCGCCCCCTGCCTGCCCAGTTCGTCGGCCTCCTCCGGATGGTCCATCAGGTCTGCCAGCGCCTCGGCGAGACTCCCGGCCTCCCCCGCCGCGTACAGGCGTCCTCCGCCCGTCAGCGCGAGCATCTCCGGGAACACGCCCGCGTTCGGCGCGACCACCGGCACCCCCGCCGCCATCCCCTCCATCGCCACCAGGCCGCGCACCTCCGCGATCCGGCTCGGGACGCACAGCACGCTGCAGCGCCTCAGCAGCACCAGCT
>Ga0194125_10012355_pt1 | contig 11284 bp, 4 predicted proteins | sample TA2KigC250mmetaG_FD_148626 | JGI IMG/M metagenome (GOLD analysis project Ga0194125, IMG submission 148626) | Freshwater microbial communities from Lake Tanganyika, Tanzania - TA2015034 Kigoma Deep Cast 250m | ecosystem: Environmental > Aquatic > Freshwater > Lake | place: Tanzania: Lake... | reverse complement strand
ATCTTCCATTGGATCCACTTGGCTGATCCCGTGACCTTGGGGTCGGGATACGTAACCACGGCCAGACGCTTGGTGGAATCCTCGACCGCGACGTACAGGGACGCCGCGGCATTGCCGGCTCTGCCGCGGACATGTAGGACCAGTGTGTCCGCGCCGTTGGCCGTCCAGTCCTCTACGGGTGCGAACTCCCGCTCGGCCTCGCTGTAGAAGGGCGACGCGATGTTGTTGTAGTCCAGGGGCAGGGCCTGCTTGCCGCTGCGGACGATGGTCCGTTCGGCAAAGGGGGCGGTGGTGTTCCCGACAGTCGAGCCGGTGCCGTTGGTCCAGCCGTCGATCCAGGTCTCGTAGATCCGCTTGCCCTCGGCATCCGTGTAGGTTTCGAAATCGTCCACGGGAAGATAGGTCGTGAACTTCCACACGGGACCGGTGCGGACGACGCCGCCCGCGGCGATCTCATCCACGCGCCAGTGGTAGATGCTCAGACTCTCCAGGGCTCCCGGCGTAAAGGTCGGGTCGGCCAATTCCCCTTTGTCCGTGCCGGCGGCGCCCTGGCCGACGGCAGCGGCATCGTCGCCGAAGTACAGGTGATGCTTGATGACCGCCTGGCCCGGCAGCCACGTCAGCACGGGCGCGGGCGAGACGTCGTTGGCCCCATCCGCGGGACTGGGGTGATAAGCCGTCAGCGCCTGCGCGACAAAGGTCCAGACGTTGCCGGTTGTGATGGTGCCGGCCGCGTCGATCTCATCGACCCGCCAGTAGTACATCGCGCCCGGCTGGAGCCCCGCCGCATGATAGTGCATGGCGAACGGGATGCGGGTGGCGACCCGGTCCGCTTCGGTCAGGTCGGGACTGGTGCCGAGATAGACGTTGTGGAGCACAGCGCCCGCGCCGGGCTTCCACTGCAGCAGGGGCATGCCGACCGCGAGGGCGCCATCGGCGGGCGTCGGATTCCGGGCCTTGGCCGCCCACAAGGCGATCGCACCGGTGATCGGGTTGGCGTGCGCGAGAATATCCGCATCGGACAGGGCGCGATCGAAGACGACCGCCTCGTCCAGGATGCCCTGGAGCCAGTCGGCGGGGCCGGCGCCGCGGCCGCCGATTCGCAGCCGGGGCAAGTCAACCTTGTCCGTACTGGTCCCCATCAGTTTCCCGTTGATGAACACCTGCGTGCCGGCGCCATTGTTGCGAAACACCAGGTGGAGCCACTGGTCTTTGGGGGCGACCAGGTTCTGCAACGTGTAGCCGGCGGCCGGCGTGAACCGATAGTCCGCCACGCCGTACAGCGTGAAGCCCACCTCCCCGAGCGACGTCCAGCCCGCCAGACGAACAGAGGTGGTGTCACTGTCGTGGAGGGCCATCGAATCGTTCGCCGCGGCGGCCTTGGTCGACATGACGATGTACTCCACCGTCCACGGGCCCGCCAGGTTCGCCGCTCCGACGAAATTCGCGCGATCGGTGCCGGCCTTCCGGTCGAAGATCGCGGCCGAGGTCGGGCCAAAGAGCCCCTCCTGACCGGGCAGCGGTCCATTATAGGCGCCGTTGAGTTTGCCGCTGCCGGAATCGAGGCAGTCCGCGCCGCCCGCTTCATCGAACCTGTACCAGTGCAAGGGATTGCCGGCGGCGATGGCCGCTTCCCACTCCGCCTGCGCCTCGGCCTGCGCGGTCCCTGCCGGCAGAAGCAGGGAAAAGGCAAGAAGAAGGGAAAAAGGAAAAAGAGAAACGTCAAACGTCCCCGTGCGGGTCTTACTTTTTCCTTTGCCCTTCTTGCCTTTTTCCTTTTTGCTTTTCACTTTCTCAGACATGGTCGTCCTCCCTTTCACAATCTTTCTGTTACCATTTACCACTCATCGATCGCCCGCGCGGGCGACGAAACAGGAACCTCGTTGTATCCAGCATACCTCCTCACGGCCTCGTCACGTAGATATCGTCGAGGTAGAGGCGGCCCGCGCCGCCGGCGGCGGAGTTCTGGCGGTCGCCGACGCCGAGGTACAGCTTCTTGACACGGGCGAGATTCACGCCGGTGAAGCTGCTCAGCGGGATCTTCCATTGGATCCACTTGGTTGATCCAGTGACCTTGGGGTCGGGATACGCAACCACGGCCAGACGCTTGGTGGAATCCTCAATCGCGACGTACAGGGACGCGGCGGCATTGCTCGCCCGGCCGCGGACATGAAGGACCAGCGTGTCGGCGCCGTTGGCCGTCCAGTCCTCTGCGGGCGTGAACTCCCGCTCGGTCTCGCTGTAGAAGGGCGATGCGACGTTGTTGTAGTCCAGGGGCATGGCCTGCTTGCCGCTGCGGATGATGGTCCGTTCGGCAAAGGGGGCGGTGGTGTTCCCAACGGTCGAGCCGGTGCCATTGGTCCAGCCGTCGATCCAGGTCTCGTAGATTTGCTTGCCCTCGTCATCCGTGTAGCTCTCGAAGTCGTCCACGGGAAGATAGGTCGTGAACTTCCACACGGGACCGGTGCGGACCACGCCGCCCGCGGCGATCTCATCCACGCGCCAGTAGTAGGTGCTCAAGCTCTCCAGGGCTCCCGGCGTGAAGTTGGGATCGGTCCGCTCTCCTTTGTCCGTACCCGCGGCGCCCTGGCTGACGGCGTCGGCGTTGTCGCCGAAGTACAGATGATGTTTGACGACGGCCTGGCCCGGTAGCCACCTCAAGTCGGGCATCGGCGCTGCATCGTTGGCCCCGTCTGCGGGGTTGGGGTGATAAGCCGTCAGGGCCTGCGCGATGAAGCTCCAGACGTCCCCGGTCTGCACGGTGCCGGCGGCATCGATCTCGTCCACCCGCCAGTAATAGGTCATGCCAGGTTGGAGACCGGCAAGGTGATAATACATGGTGACAAAGGAGCGCGGGGCGACCAGGTTGGCCTCGGTCAAATCCGGGCCGGCGCCCATATAGACGTTGTGGAACAGGGCGAACGTGGCCGGCGTCCACTGCAGCAGCGGCATCGTGACGGCCAGGGACCCATCCGCTGGCTTCGGGTCGTACGCCTTGGGTCGGGCGCCCACCTGCCTGATCTCGGCGTCCGTCAGGGCCCGGTTGTAGAGGCGGACCTCGTCCAATTGCCCGTTGAAGAAGGAATACCCGTCCTTGCGGCCCCCGATCCGGACCGGCTCATCGTTGAGCACCGGGAAATTGGCCGATTGGGGGACGTTGCCCGCCGGGACGCCGTCGAGGTAGAACTTGACGCTGCTGCCTTTCACCAAGGTGACGGCCACGTGGTACCAGCGTCCGGCGGTAAGGCCCGTCGTGGAGTTGTAGGTGGCGTAGGTCGTGCCCTCGGAGGTCTGGTGCAGCAGTTGCAGCACGCCCGTGCTCACGGCAGTGCGAAATTCGTAGTTGCCCGGATAGTTGCTGGGCGCGGTGCCGCTGGGCGACTTGTCCAGAATGAAGTAATAGGTGCCGAGATTGTTGAGCTTCAGCCAGGCGGAGATCGTGAAGGCTGTGCCCAAGTCCAGCGCCGGCGTCTCGGCCACCTGCACAATGTCGTCAACTCCGTCGAAGCTCAGGGCCCCGCCGCCCATGCTCCCGGCCACCCACTCGGGCTCGCCCAGCAGCATGCCATCGTGGCCCCGGCCGCTGGAGTCCCTGGCGACGCTCCCGAAGCCGTCGTCGAACCGCCACCACCCGATGAGGTTGGGATCCTCCGCCGCCCTGACCTCGCTCGCGACGCCGCTCGACAGGAGCACCGCCGCAACCAACAAGAGACGTGTCTTGCCCATGTGCGTCCTCCCTTCTCGATTTACGATTTGTGATTTATGATTCACTATTGTCGATCATGAATAATCAATTCCGTGGCCTCCCACCACAGATGCGGATAGTCCAGCCTTTCGAGAATCCACCAAATGTCGTCGGTCCCGTTGGCCATCTCGCCGACGAAGTCCCAGCCGGCATTGAGGAACGTGGCAGCCGCCTGCATCTCGGCCGTGGTCTTGCCGGTGCCGCCGGCGCTGGTGGATTGCTTTGAGGTCTGGATGTCCCAGAAGCTCGTAGCGATACTGCCTCGATAGTTCGAGCCTACGAGGCCGCCGACATAGGAGGTTCCGCTGACCGAGCCGCTGCTGTAGCACTGGGTTACCAAGCCACGATCGTTGTAGCCCACCGTCCCGCCGACGAAATTATGCCCACTGACCGCACCGGTGTTGTAGCAGTCCGTCACAGTACTGTCGTTGTTATACCCGACCAGACCGCCGGCAAACTGACTGCCGCTGACTCGACCCGTATTGTAGGAACCGGTGACCACCCCACTGACGTTGTGGCCCACCAGTCCGCCGACATATCCATTACTACCGCCGCTGCTGACCGCACCGCTGTTATAGCACTGCGTCACAGTACCCGTATTTCTGCCCACCAGTCCCCCCACGTGGTCTCCGGTCGCGCTTACCGTGGCGGTGTTCGTGCATTCGGCGATGGTCCCGCTATTCTGGCCTGCCAATCCACCTATATAGTGAGTACCGGTGATCTCACCGGCGCTGGTACACCGGATCACAGTGCCGCCGTTCGTCACCGAGACTCTGGCGTTCACAGCATAACAATCGGCTATCGTGCCGCTCTTCAAGGAACCTGCGAGCGAGCCAACGGTACGTCCTGTTCCCGCATCAGTGTGCGTGGCAATCAGGCATATGTTCTTGATCTCGGCGTGGGGATCGTCAACATATCCAAAGAGAGATCTGCCTGTTATGGTATGACCATCGCCGTCGAAGACGCCGGTGAAAGGAGTGGCCGATGTGCCGATCACGTTGAATGCGGGTCCGCCGTCGTTGCCGTCGAAGCCGGACAAATCGATGTCCGCAACCAGCTTGAAATGTGCTCCCCACGCATGCCAGCACCTGCCGATGAGATTCAACTGCGCTCCGGTGCCGACCAGGTACGGGTTCTCCTGTGTTCCTTCACCCAGGAGGAATCCCAGGCGGAAGTGCTTGTCCTGCTCACACGGGATCTTCGCGAGCACGTTGACGTCTTCATGCGTGTATATGAGGAAGGGATCGTTTTCCGTGCCACGGCCCAACAGGAGATCGGAAAGCTTCGGCATTCGGATCGGGTCGCCCGGCCGGTTTTCCCACCACAGCCTGGGATAGTCCTGGCCCTCATTGATGGTCCAGCCGCCCTCATTGTCGCAGACTCGCCAGTCGAAAAAGGTCCCGGCCGTCTGCATGTCGGCCGTGGTCAGGCCAGTTCCACCAGCGCTGGTGGCCTGGCCGGAGGTCTGGATGTCCCAGAAGCTCGAACTGATGCCCTCTGTGCCCCAGCGACAGGAGCCCACGAGGCCGCCGATATCCTTATTTCCCGCGACTGTACCGGTGCTGTAGCAGCGAATGATGCGGCTTCCATCGTTTCTGCCTGCGAGACCACCGATGCCTCCATATTCACCGATACCCGTGACTACGCCGGTACTATAGCAATCGATCACTTCACCGCTCCATCCGTCCACCATCGACTTGCCATTGCTCCCTACCAATCCGCCGACGTCGCCATCTCCAAAGACTGTGCCCGTGCTGCAACATTGGACGACAACGCCCCCGTTCGAGCCGACCAGCCCGCCGACATCGCCACGACTGCCGTGCACCGTTGCGCTGCTGTAGCATTGGGCGATATCACCGCGGTTTATTCCCACGATGCCGCCGACAAATGCACTTCCATGAACAACACCTGTGGTGTGGCAGTGATTCAATTTGCCGCCATCGCAGAGGCCTACCAGTGCGCCGATACACATGCCCGTACCGGTTATCGCGACGTCATGTATTCCCAGATTCGTGACCTCAGCTCCGGTTGCGACGTAGCCGAATAGCGCCAAACAACTCTCGCCAGCCATCGTCAGATGGAAGATCACGTGACCGTTGCCGTTGAAGGAACCAGCAAAAGGCACCCCCACAACGCCCATGCCAAGCCCCCACCAAGTACGCCCATATGCGGCCGGCGCAATGACCGCCTTGTCGAAGACCTTGCCGCCGGGGAGGTTGGGGTCCAGGTCGATATCGGCGGTCAGGAGGAAGTGCTTGTCGTAGTCCCCGGGCGTCGCGCCCAGGGCGATCAGATCCTCGAATGTGGCGATCTGGTACGGATCATTCGGCTCCCCCGTCCCGCCGCTGTACTTTGCCTGAGCGCTTGCGGCCAACACACACATCGTCAAGGTCAAGAGTGCAGTTCTCATAGTCTCCAATCCTCCAAACACCGAATCCAGCCACGGTCATTTCGGAAAACCGCAGGTATGCCCAAGCCGGCCTTTAGCTGCCATCAAGATGTTTTGAACCACGAATAGCACGAATCACACGAATCTCGAGAAAGCCGCTGCCCAACTCGTTGTAGACCTCAAAGCAAGCTCCCATGATTCCGTAGCTCTCCTCTTTGAAGAGCATGTCCTTTGCCATCTGTGCACCTCTCTCTTGCCATTCGTGTGATTCGTGTCATTCGTGGTTTCAACAGGAGTCAAGATATCTTTGAACCACGAATCACACCAATCACACGAATTCTGTCTGTCCGCCTCTTCTTCATTCGTATGATCCGTGCCACTCGTTGTTTCCACGTCCCTGGCTCGGCTTCATTTGTTCGCGGCTTTCCACCACAACCTTGGGTAGTCCTTGCCTTCGAGAATCCACCAGAGGTCCTCCGTGCCGTTGGCCGTCTCGGCCTGAGGCGGCGCGTGGTGCACACGCTATGGCGTTTGCCCTTCTCCTCTTGCCCCTTTCCTTCCGGCGGACGATGGGGTCGTGATGCCGTCCTTCGGAAATGCCCTCGTCCATTCTCGGACCGTCTGTCACTTGTCAAGTGCTGCGCGGGGTCCCCATCGCGAGCCGGGGCGATGGGGTCCCCTGTCCATTGCTCGCTGGTGACTATTGTAGACCCCCGACCGGTTCCAAGTCAAGAGACATTCCGAACCATCCGAGTATGAATGGGGCCCCGGGACCGCCCGTGCCCCGTGCCCCGTGGCCCGTGTCTCGTGCCCCGGGCCACGGGTCACGGGCCACGGCCTATGTCGCGAAATCGTTTTGACGGCGCGGGCCGTGACGCTACAATGGAGCCGAAAGAAGTGTGAAGTGTAAAGTGTTAGGTGTTAAGTACTTAGAACTTCAAACTTGGAACTTCCAACTCATTTCGGAGTGAGGAGACTATGAGACTGGTATTATCCCTCGTCGTCGTGCTATCACTGACTGCGCCCGTGGCGGCCGAATCCGAGGAAGCGTCCCGCCCAGCGCGGTACATGCCCGGTGAGGTGATTGTCAAGCTCAAGGACACGCCCGCCGGCGGGCTCCAGGTCCTGTCGGAGGCCGCGGCTGGGGGCCGGCGTCAGGCGCTTCTCGAGCGGCTCCAGGCCCGCCACGGTCTCGAAGCCCCCGAGCCGGTCTTTCCGCGGACCCACGGATTCTACCTGCTTCGGACCGAGCGGAGCGTCCCGGAGCTCTGCGCTGCGCTGAATCGGGACCCGGAGGTGGAATACGCCCAGCCGAACTATGTCTACCGGCAGTGCCGCACCCCGAACGATCCGGACTTCCCGGACCAGTACGCGCACCAACTGATCCAGATGCAGGACGCCTGGGAGATCTCCACCGGCAGCCGTGACGTGGTGGTCGCCGTGCTCGATACCGGCGTCGACATCAACCATCCCGACCTCAAGGACAACATCTGGGTCAACCAGGCCGAGATTCCGGGCAACGGGATCGACGACGACGGCAACGGCTATGTCGACGACGTCCACGGCTGGAACTTCGGGGCCGGCGACAACAAGATCGTCCCGACCGGCTCCGCCTCCTCCACCGCGGGCCACGGGACCCAGGTGGCCGGGGTCATGGCCGCCGTGGGCAACAACGGCAAGGGCGTCGCCGGCGTCAACTGGCACAGCAGCATCATGGTCCTGCGGCTGAGCCTCGACCTCACCTCCAAGGAGATCGCGGCGGCCCTGGACTATGCGGCCGCCAACGGCGCCTGGGTGGCGAACATGAGCTTTGGCGGCGACGACTTCGGTCCGGACGGCGACCGGCTCGTCCAGACGGCGGTCGACAACGCCTTCACGAAAGGGGTTCTCCTGGTCGCCAGCGCCGGCAACTCCGACACGACGCGTCCGCACTATCCGGCCGCCTACTACAACGTGATGGCCGTCGCCTCCACCGACGGCGAGGACACCAAGACCGGCCACAGCACCTTCGGGCCCTGGGTGGACATCGCCGCGCCGGGCACCGACATCGTCACGACCAATCTCGGGGACAAGTACATCGCCACCGCGGGCACCTCCTTCTCGTCCCCGTACGTCGCCGCGGTCGCGGCCCTGGTGTTCGCCCATCGGCCCACCCTGACCCCCGTCGAGGTGCGGGCCATCCTGGAGCACACCACCGACCCGGTCGAGTACGGCGACCTCGATCCCGATCTGGGCTATATCGGCACCGGGCGGGTGAATGCCCATAGGGCCCTGTTGGGGGCGGACCGCCCGTATCCGCTCGGCGAGATCGTCGCGCCCCGGCCCCGGCAGACCTACGCGGCCGACGTCCCGACCCTCGATCTGAGCCTGTTCGTGCATGGCGGTTCCTATCAGCTCGACTACCGCCTCTACGGCGCTGACGCCTGGACCGCCATCGCCCCGGGTCCCGCTGTGCCGGACGCCAACGGCCTGCGTCGCGTCGCGCTGGCGAATCCCGGCGTGGGCACCTATGAGCTGCGCCTCCGCGTCGCCACGGGCCCGTACACCCATACGGACCGCAAGGTCTTCGGCGTCGAGCTGGCCCCGGAGCAGACCCATTGGCCCCAGCCCCGCGAAGTGGACTACACGAGTGAGGAATACTTCATCGGCAATCCGCTCTGCCTCGATCTCACGGGCGACGGCCGCCGCGAAATCGTCCAGCTCTCCATCGATTTCACCGGCTCCTACTGGGGCGTGGGCAAGATCAACCTCTGGACCGAGGACGGCAATTCTCTGCCCGGCTGGCCCGTGGAAATGGCGGACACCTGGCCGACCAGCGCCGCCGTCGGGGACATCGACGGCGACGGCGACTACGAGGTCGTCGTGGCGTGCGAGTACGAAGGCGCGGTCAGCGCCTACCATGTCCCGAGCGGCCGCATTGTGGACGGCAACTGGCCGGCCTTCGTGGGCGGGTGGGCCGGTTATATCGCCGCGGGCCCGGTTCTGGTCGATCTCGACGGCGACGGCCGCAGCGAGATCCTCGTCGCCCTGGACGAGGGCTCCCGGACCATCGACGGCCTGATCGCCCTGAAGGCGGATGGCAGCCCCTTGTGGCAGCGGCGCTACACCTCCGAAGGGCCGATCAGCGTCGCCGACTTCAACAAGGACGGCAAGCCCGAGATCGCCCTGTGCGGCTACGGCCCCGGCCTGACCCGCATCTACACGTTCATTCTCGACGCCCAGGGGCAGCAAATCGCCCGCTGGCGGGGGGGCAGCAAGAAGGGGACCGTCATGGCCGACCTGGACGCCGACGGCACGCCCGAACTGATCTTCTGCACGGAAGAGGATGTCCAGGCGGTGCGGCTGGACGGCAGTACCGTCTGGCGGGCCAAAGTCCCCGCGCCGTTCGACTCCCGCGGCGGCCTGAGCGTCGGCGACCTCGACGGCGACGGCTTCGGCGAGGTCTACGTCAACAACTACGTCGAGGCCGACGGCTTCATCTTCGCCCGGGTGTATGCCTTCGACCACAAAGGCCGCCCGCGGACCGGATTCCCCCAGACGATGATCGGTGATCCGACCCGCTGCGTTCCCCTGATCGCAGACCTCGACGGCGACGGCAGAAAAGAGCTGCTCGTCAGCACCTCTGCCGAGCCCCTGATGGCCTGGCAGGCCGACGGCACGGTGAAGCGGGGCTTCCCCACGCTGCACTTGAACACGGAGATGGAGGTCACGCCCGCCGTGGCCGATCTCGACCGGGATGGCGACCTGGAGCTCCTGCTGGCCGCCGACGATTACCGGTTCCACGTTCTCGACCTGCCCGGGGCGGACCTGCCCGGCCGGATCGACTGGGGCATGGCCCGCCGCGACCCGCAGAACTCCGGCTGGACCGCCGCCATCCCCCGGCTGGACCCCATCGCCGCCCCGGCCGAGATCCGGCCCGGCCAGCGGCTCCAGGTCCAGGCCACCGCCACGAACCCCGCGAACCTGCCGTTGCGCTGGTCGGTCGGCGCCCTGCCCGAGGGGGCCCACTACAACGCCCAGACCCGCACGCTCCTGTGGAAGCCGACGATCAACCAGGTATTCAGAACGTATACGCTCTCGTTTATCGTGACCGACGGCATCCGGCAGGACCGCCGCAGCGTCCCGGTGACCGTCGTGCCCGAGGCGATCTACCACGCGAACATGGACACCGATCCCGCCTGGACTCTCGATCCCGGCTGGGCCTGGGGCCCGCCCGCCGGCAAAGGCTCCTGGAACGGCGACCCGAACGAGGGACGCACCGGCGTCAACGTCGTCGGCTACGCCCTCGACGGCGACTACGAGGACAACCTGGCCGCGACCCGCTACGCCACGACCGGCCCCCTCGACTGCCGCGGCTACAAGAACATCCGCCTGAGCTTCTGGCGCTGGCTCGGCATCGAGGCGCCCTACGACTACGCCTGCGTCCAGGTCTCCCCCGACGGCCGGACCTGGACCGACCTGTGGACGACCGGCGTCTCCCACGTCTCCGACCGCGCCTGGCAGTTCGTGGAGTACGCGATCCCCGCCGGCCTCGCGGACGACCGGGCCGCCGTCTACTTCCGCTGGGGCCTGGGCCCGACCGACGACCTGATCGCCTACCCCGGCTGGAACATCGACGACCTCCAGGTCACAGGCGACAAGCTTGGAGATTCATGATTTACCAGGCGGCGAGAAGGATGCCGATGATCGTCAGGTGCACGGGGTAGAAGGCGTACACGATCCAGCGGGGCAGGAAACGCCGGGTCCAGCCGCGTACGGACCACCCTAGGAGAAACACCGCCCCGATCACCAGGACGCCCCAGGAAACCGTCCACCAGTTGTACACCCAAATGAACAGGGCCATCCAGCCCATCATCAGAGGAATCCCCACCCAGGCCGCGGGCGAGCGCTGGAGGATGGCCATGGCGAGGATGCCCATCCCGCCATAATCCGTATCCAGCAGGCCGGCGGCCAGGCCGGCGGCGATCATCAAGGCGGTCCAGGCGAGCCAGCCCCGCGCGGGACGGCCGGCTTGACGATTTCGTTCCAGGAAATCCTCGCCGAAGTACAGCGCGAGGCCGCCGATCGCGAGCGTAGAGCCGATGTTGAGCCCTTCAAAGCACAGGGAAAACGGGTACTGCGAGACGAGGGCGAACAGGGCCAGGCGCGTC
>Ga0194125_10012354_pt1 | contig 11284 bp, 6 predicted proteins | sample TA2KigC250mmetaG_FD_148626 | JGI IMG/M metagenome (GOLD analysis project Ga0194125, IMG submission 148626) | Freshwater microbial communities from Lake Tanganyika, Tanzania - TA2015034 Kigoma Deep Cast 250m | ecosystem: Environmental > Aquatic > Freshwater > Lake | place: Tanzania: Lake... | reverse complement strand
GGTCGCCTTCTGGGACACGCCGCTCAGCGCCGCGGACATCGCGGCCCTGGGCAAGGCCGGCGACAAGTTCTTCACCCCCAAGCGGGCTTCGGCCCCGGCGCCGGCGGACGGCGCCACGGATGTGCCTCGGGACGCGACGTTGAGCTGGAAGGCCGTGGAGTATCCGTGCACCCACGATGTGTACCTCGGCACGACCGCGGCCGACGTGGACAGCGCGACCCGGGCGAACACCAAGGGCGTGCTGCTGAGCCGGGGCCAGGCGGACACCACGTTCGACCCGCCCGGCTTGCTCGCCTACGGCCGGACCTACTATTGGCGGATCGACGAGGTCAACCAGTCCCCCGACGGCACGGTCGCCAAGGGCAACGTCTGGTCTTTCACCGTCGAACCCTACGCGTACGCGGTCAAACCGGTCAGCGCCATCGCCTCCAGCTTCCAAACGGACATGGGCCCGGCCAAGACCATCGACGGCTCCGGCCTCACCGGCGACCTGCACGGGACCGCGCAGACCACCATGTGGATGAGCACCGGCGCCCTGCCGAACTGGATTCAGTATACCTTCGACAAGGTCTACAAGTTCCATGAGCTCCAGGTGTGGAACTCCAATCAAATCATGGAAACGTACGTCGGCTTTGGCGCCAAGGACGTGACGATCGAATTCTCCACCGACGGCACGACGTGGACCGCGCTGGCTGCTGTGCCCCAGTTCGCCCGGGCCACCGCCCTGGCGGGCTACGCCGCGAACACGACCGTCAGCCTCGGCGGGATTCAGGCCCGGTACATCAAGCTGACGATCGACAGCACCTGGGGCGGCTCGAATGTCTGCGGCCTGAGCGAAGTGCGGTTCTCCTACGTGCCCGTCCAGGCCTGGTCCCCGCAGCCGGCAAATGCCGCGACTGGTGTCGCTATCGATACCGCGCTCAACTGGCGGCCGGGCCGGGAGGCCGGCTCGCATCAGGTGTTCTTCGGCGCCGACCAGGCCGCGATCGCGGGCGGTACGGCACCGGCGCAGACCGTGGCGGATCACAGCTTCACGCCCGGCGCTCTGAACTTCGGCGCGACGTATTACTGGCGAGTAGACGAGGTCAACACCGTCAGCTATCCGGGCGACCTCTGGCGCTTCACGACCCAGCAATACGCGGCCGTGGACAATTTCGAGACCTACACCAACGACGAGGGCGGCCGGATCTACGAGGCCTGGGTCGACGGCTGGACCAACGGCAGCGGCTCGGTCGTCGGCCACCTGGTCGCGCCGTTCGCCGAGACCTCGATCGTGCACAGCGGCCGGCAGTCCATGCCGCTGGAGTACAATAACGTCAAGTCCCCGTACTACTCGGAGGCCGAGCGGACGTTCAGCTCGCCGCAGGACTGGACCGGCAACGGCGCCGACACCCTGTCGCTGTTCTATCGCGGCTACACCACGGGGTTTCTCGATAAGGGCAACAATACCTTCACCGTCAGCGCCGGCGGCGCCGACATCTGGGGCACCGCCGATCAGTTCCGCTTCGTCTTCAAGGCCCTCAACGGCGACGGCTCGATGGTCGTGCGCGTGGACAGCATCGGGAACACGCACGCCTGGGCGAAGGCGGGCCCCATGATCCGCGAGACCCTCGAGGCCAACGCCCGGAATGCCTGCGTGGTGGTTACTCCGGGCAATGGCGTGTCGTTCCAGTGGCGTCCCACCACCGCCGCGGCCAGCTCCAACGCCCCCACCGCCGGGCTGAGAGCACCGTACTGGGTGCGGCTCACACGCACCGGCAACGTTTTCAAGGCGGAACGTTCCGCCGACGGCAAGACGTGGACCCAACAGGGCAGCGACACGACGATCGGGATGGCGACGGCGGTCTATATCGGCCTGGCGGTGACCAGCCACAACGCCGCGGCGACCACGACCGCGGAGTTCTCCAACCTCGCCATCACCGGCGCGGTCACCGGCTCCTGGCAGGCCCTTGCCATCGGCGCCGCCATGCCGAGCAACGATCCGGCCCCCCTGTACCTGCGCGTCGAGGACAGAACCGGCAAGACCAAGACGGTGGTCAACCCCAATGCGTCCGCCACCACCGTGACGGCCTGGACCGAGTGGCGAATTCCGCTGAGCGAGCTGAGCGCCGCGGGCGTCAACACCAGTGCCATCAAGAAGCTCGCCCTCGGCATCGGCGACCGAACCAGCCCGAAACCGGGCGGCGCGGGCCTGTTGTACCTCGACGACATCGGATTCGGCCATCCGGTCAAGTGACCCGAGGCAAGTACGGCGCTGCTCTTGGGGAATTCAATCACACAAACAGCAGGGCGTTGTCCGCCGGGACGACGCCCCGCTGTTCTTCTGGGCTTGGTTCAAGAAACGGGCTTCTCGGGTAACAGAGGATGGGTGGCAGCGGCAAGCGCAGTCTTCGGAGCTTGCCGATGGTCTTGCTTCTCCGCCAGCGGCAAGGCCTGCGCAAAGCCTCCGGCCTTGCCGCTGCCACCCACCCACACTGTTACCCGGTTCTGAACCACGCCTTTTTCTGCGCCCGGCCCCCGCGTGTGCGACGGAAAGCCTCTACCAGAATGCGCCTGATCATGTCATTGCGAGGAGCACAGCGACGAAGCGATCTCCATCCCCTGTGACAAGCACCGAATTCCAAATGCCGCCCAGGGGCGGAAGCACCAGATCCGGCTGATCGGTCGGATCAGACAGATCGGACGGATCTTGGGATTGATCTCCCCGCTGGCGCGGTGTGTTTGAGATTTGGAATTTGGTGCCTGGAAGCCGGAAAAGGTGCCGCATTGCTCTCTATGCTCTGACGAGCACACTACAGACCAGGCCTCAGCCCCGGCGCCGTCTGCCCTCACAAAACGTGGGCGCGGCTCTGGTCCCGGGGTGAATTTCACTTGACGAGGGGGGATTCGACCGGATACCATAGGCAACACAGGGACGTAGCATTTCGTACACAGCGCAGATTGGGCACCGGGCAGCCGAAGCACAAGGAGGACACAGAAGCGGTACATGATACGCCTGCGAGGTTCTGCCAGGCTGACAATTCCGGCCGGGGATGCTCTTCCCGGCGCAACCGGCGATCCGCATCGCCACGATTCGGGTCCTATTGAGGAAGGAGGCATTTCATGAACAGGGGATTGGTCCATCTCACTTGTTGCGTGCTGTTGCTCGGCGGGTCCGGAGCGCTCGTCTGGGGGCAGGCCAACCAGATCCAGAACCCGGAATTCGACAACGGCCTGACCTCCTGGGGCCGGTACGGGACCACGGGTTATACGGTCAGCGTGGTGACCGGCGCCCAGTTGTCGGGCGCCAACGCCGCCCTGATCGACGTGACCGACGCGTCCGTGACGAGCATCGGGATCTCCCAGGGCGGTCTCAAGTTCGAGCGGGGCAAGAAGTACCCCGTCGGCGTGACCGCCAAGGCGGACAAAGAGCGGGAGATGGTCATCCTGATCCAGTTGCACAAGCCCGAGGGACCCAACTGGATTGACATTGTCCTGCAACGCGTGGCGCTGACCACGAAGCCGCAGACGTTCCTCTTCGAGTACACCCACAACGACGACAACATGGCCGACCGCCCGACCTGGTCGGCGTCGATCTACCTGATGCTCAAAGGGGCCTGGTGGCCGATGGCCGGCGACACCGTGCCTTCCAAGGTCTGGCTCGACCGTGTGCACGTGGGCGAGGCGCCCCCGCTGGCGGACAGCACCAACCCGTACGCCTACGAGCCCAAGCCCGCCGACGGCGCGACGATCAACGAGACCGCGGCCGTCCTCGAATGGCGGCGCGGCGATTTCGCGGTCACACACAACGTCTATTTCAGCCCGGACGCCGAGGCGGTCCGCGCGGGCACCGTGGCCGCGCTGCCCGCGGCGACGGAGCGGATCGTCATGGGATTCACCCCGCCCTATGCCGCCGGGTTGACGGCCGGGCAGACCTACTACTGGCGGGTGGACGAAGTCAACGAGGCCCATCCCCAGAGCCCCTGGCAGGGCCCGATCTGGAGCTTCCTGGTCCGGCCCCGGACGGCGTACCAGCCGGTCCCGGCGGACGGGTCGAAATTCGTCGAGACGGATCAGGACCTGAGCTGGAAGCCCGGCCTCGGCGTCCTGTTCCATACGGTTTACCGCGGGGACAGTGCCGAGCAGGTCGCCAACGCGACCACGGGCGGCTGGATGACGGTGGACCCGCGGTGGGACCTCGGCCCCCTGGAAGCGAACAAGACCTACTACTGGCGGGTCGATTCGTTTACGGGACTGGCGACGCACAAAGGGCCGGTCTGGAGTTTCACCACGGCCGGTCCCGGCGGCGGCCTCAAGGCCGAGTATTTCAACAACCGCGACCTGAGCGGCCCGGCGGTCGTAACGCGGACCGATCCGCGGATCGATTTCAACTGGGGCAACGGGGACGTGCCGGGCCGGAATTCTCCCGATCCGAAGATCAACGTGAACGATTTCTCGGCCCGTTGGACCGGCGAGCTGGCGGTCGATCGGACGGATACCTACGTCTTTACCGTCACCGCCAACAACGGTTTTCGCCTTTGGCTCGACGGCCGGCCCATCATTGACTTCTGGGACAACGCCACCACGGAGACGCGCCGGAGCGGGCCGGTTCCGCTGACCGCCGGCCAGACCTACCCGTTGCGGCTGGAATATTTCGAAGGCACGGACGTCGCACTGGTCCAACTGTTGTGGGAAAGTGCGGTCCAGAGCCGAATCGACACCCGGGTGCGCGAGATCGTTCCCCGCGGCGCGTTGGGGCTGCCGCTGAAGGCTCACAGTCCCGTGCCGGCCAACGGCGCTGTGAATACGGCGTGGTCGCTCGACCTCGCGTGGACCGCCGGCGACCTGGCAAAGCAGCACGAGGTGTACTTCGGCACGAACGCCACGGCGGTCGCCCAGGCCGGTCCGACGACCGCCGGCATCTACCGCCAGCGACTGGCTCTGGGCACGACCACGTACACGGTCAGCAACCTGGAGTGGGGCCGGACGTACTACTGGCGCGTGGACGAGATTGACACAACGAATCCCGCGGGTCCGTGGAAAGGCAGCGTCTGGAGCTTCACGACCGCCGATTTCATCGTCGTGGACGACTTCGAGGACTATACCGACGCCGAAGGCAACCGCATTTACGAAACCTGGATCGACGGCTGGACCAACAACACCGGTTCCATGGTGGGATACGAAGACGCCCCCTTTGCGGAACAGAAGATCGTCCACGGCGGCAAGCAGGCCCTGCCGTTGAAGTATAACAACGAGCAGCCCCCATGGTACTCCGAGGCCGAGCGAACCTGGAGCACACCGCAGGACTGGACGGTCGGCAACAGCGATACCCTGATCCTGTACGTCCGCGGCCAGGCGGGCAACGGACCGGAGAGACTGTACGTCTCGCTGCACGACAGCACCGGCAAGACGGCGACCGTCGTCCATCCGAATCCCAGCGCGGCCCAGGCCACGCTGTGGACTCCGTGGCGCATCCCGCTGGTGGACTTCGCGGGTGTCAACGCCTCCCGCATCAAGAAGATGGTGATCGGCCTGGGTAACCGGGCCAGTCCGAAGCAAGGCGGCGCCGGCTTGATCTACCTCGACGACCTCCGGGTCGGCAAGTAGCACCCGAGGTGCGTGGAGTGATCCAAGGGCCTGGAGCAGAGTGAGTCCGGCCGGGTCCCTGCGAGTCGCGCGCTGCTTCGGGTACGAGAAAGAGAGGCCGCCTTTGGCCTTGGGTGCCATGCTTACGCCTCGTAAGCATGTCTGACGGTTCGCCGCATCAGACATGTCTACGAGGCGTAGACATGGCACCCGAGCACTTGCCGTTTCAGAAACGGCGCCGCGACAAAGTAATCTATCCCTGGGATTGCTTCGCTCCGTGCGCCAGGAGATGGCCACGGTGTTCCCCGCACTTTCGTTGTACGGAGACTTCTATTGAAGGTCGGTTGAGTCTGATGAGATCTCACGCGAATATCCGGCATGCGCGGGCGGCTTTTCCTGCCGCAGCGAATTGGAACAGGAAGAGCCGCGCGGCGGGTTTCACCCTGATCGAGCTGCTGGTCGTCATCGCGATCATCGGGCTGCTGATGGCGATCCTGACCTCGGCCCTCAACCAGGCGCGCAAGCAGGCCCGCGCGACCGCCTGCATGGCGGCCCTGAAGGGCTGGGGCCTGTGCTGGCAACTGTATACCGCCGATCACGATTCCCGGCTGCCGCATTTCATCGCCGGCACGGTGCACAGCACCTACATGGAAACGCTGCGGCCGTACTACGGCAATCTCAACAAGATGCGGACGTGCCCGGCCGCCACCAAAGTTGCGACCGGCAACCCCACCGGCCTGCAGGCACAAAGCTACTTCGGCTACACCCGCCACGCCTGGCAGGTCGATGTCCGCCAGGCGGCCTGGATGGCCGACACCGACTGGGGCATCGGCAGCTTCGGCGAGAATTCCTGGGTCCGCGATGTGCGCGGGACCGACGGCACCCGCACGGCCTCGTACCTCGGAAAGACCTGGTTGACCGTGACCGACCGGAACATCAAGGACGTGCCGTTCATGGCCGATGCCCGCTGGAACAACGCCTGGCCGGAGAACACCCATCCGGTGCCCACCCGCGTGGCGAGCGAAGAGCAGATGTACAACATCGCCAACTGGTCCCAGATCCTCAACCACGTCATGCGCCGGCACAAGGACGGCGTCAACGTCTGCTTCGGCGACGGCAGCACGCGGCACGTGCGGGCCGAGGAGCTGTGGACCCTCCGCTGGCATCGCCAGTCCCGCCCCTACGACATCGCCGGCTCCCTCCACTGGATGAAGGACTGGTAGGCAGCAGACAGCTCGATTCATCGTGACCCAGACAGCAGCGGGCCCGCGGGGATTTGGCCTTCGGAATCGGAGTTGTTACGTTTTACTTGGACGTTATCAGGCGCCCGCACCGGGGTTGACATGGGTATCCTCGACATCTGGTGCCAGCGGCCGCCCTCCCGGGTGCGGATGCCCACGTTCCGCTCGTTGTAGAGCGTTACGACGAAGCGCTGCCGGGTCCGGCTCGTCAGGTCGTCATACCACTGGAACTGCTCGCTGCCGGCGGCGAAGGGGTGGCAGGTCTGCCAAGTGGTGCCCATGTCGGAGATGTGGTTGAGGTCCAGGGCGATGAAGCGCACGTCGAAGCCGGGCACGTCGAAGTGCCATTTCCACTCGTCGCCCGGCAGCTCGAAGAACGTGCGAAACGCCGTGGCGTTCACGTCATACACCGGCTCTTGGGGCGGGGCACTGCCGCGCGGGCGGATCTCCTTGTCGTGATTGCCCAGCACGGGCATGAAGATCGTCGTCCGGAACAACTCGGGATACGCGTCGATGAGCTTGCTGTACGGCCGGGCGCCGTCGCCCCCCTGCCAGAGGTTCGGAATGTTGTCGCCGGCCGTCATGACGACGTGGACCCGATCCCGGAGCAGGGCCGTCAGATCGGGCTTGCTCTGGAGATTGGCGATCACCGCGACCCGCAACTCGTCCGCCGGATACGCCTGGAAGAAGGCGACCGGGGAAGTATGCGTGCCGGTCTGCACGCGGTAATGATGCGCCGTGGCCGTCGGGTCCAGAGGGATCTCGACGTGATGGAGCGTCACGCGTTCCTCGATCCCGCGGGTGTGTTGCACCGCCGGCGTGTTCCCATAGTGAACGACGGAATCGCCCGGCTGCGCGGTCTCCCAACTCACGACGACATGACTGGGAGCCGTTGTCCTATGGCTCAGCCAGATCCGCTCGATCTGCGCGGAAGCCATCCCGGCCTGCATCAGAAGACCCAGCACGGCGATAAGAGACCGAAGCATTCAATTTCCTTCACGGGGCGGAACACCTGTTATCCGCGGCCATTTTCGCCCGGAGCGCGCGCCGCGTCAAGGCCGGTAGGCCTTGGCGATGATCCGGCGCACGGGAAATCCGCCATCGCCAAGCTCCGAAGAGGGTTCCCAAGCGCGATAGATCGCGATTGGGAGCCCAGGCTCCGCTTGACGATGCCACCCATACAGCAACCGACTTTGCGTTTGCCCTGCGGGCGGGGCCCACTCAAGCGACCCTGGGTTCCTGCCGATAGCAGTGTAATGTCATGAGAACACGCGGAGACAGGCACGGTGGCAGACCCGGCACCTCGCTGGTGGAGGTGACGCTTGGTCTATCGGTTATCCTGATCACGGCGCTGGGCTCGGCGTATTATCGGTACGCCACGGCCCTGGGCGTGCAGATCGCCCAGGCGCACGTGACGGGGGCGGACGTGGCCGTCACCCTCGTGGAGGCGTGGCAGGGCATGAGCGGCTCGGAGTCCTTCGCCCCGGACCAGGAGTTTGCCTCATACCTGACGGTCGCCCCGGCGACCGGCGGCTCGGCCCCGAGCGGCTACACGCTGCTGGGCGCGTATGATATCGTCGTCGGCCCGCGGACCTACCGGGCCACCCTCTGTTGGAAAGACGTTGCCAGCGGCCTGCGTGAGATCGGCGTTGCCGTATCCTGGCCCCTAGGCCATGGGGAACAACTCAAGACGTATCCGCTCACGGCTTATGTGAGGCGATAGATGACCACCCGAAGACCCCCAACCGGGCCTCCAGGATTCACCCTGACCGATACCGCGGTCTCGCTGATGGTCGGCGCGGTGCTGATCCTGATCGTCTCGTCATTTCTGGTCGACGGCCAGCGGTCCTTCACCCAGGCTTACGGCGGGGTATTCGGCTCGCCCGCTCAAGAGGCCTTGGCCGCCCGCGCCGTCTTCCGCCGGACGATCCGCCAGGCCTGCGCCGGCATGGCCGCCGTGGCCGCCGACGGCCGTTGGATCGAGGTCCGATACTATAGCAGTCCCGGCGTGTCCGCGCCGGACCGGGCGGCCCGGTTCGAGGTGTCCGGACAGGATCTGCATTTGCGCCGCAGCGTCCTGGAGACGGGGCAGACGTTGTCCCTGGAAACCGTGTGCCGGAACGTTGTGTCCGTGCAGTTCCACCTGACCGGCGGCTCGGCCCAGATGTTCCTGACGCTGGACGACGGCTCCTCGTCGCAGACGGTGAACACCGCAGCCGCCATGAGGAGCCCCTGAGGGCGGCCCGCCGGGGCCGGGAGCCACGCCATGAGCAGCAGAAGAAACGGTTCCGTGCTGGTCGTTCTGGTGCTTGTCAGCGCCGTGCTGGCCGCCTTGGGCGCGAGCATGCTGAGCGTGGGATACCACGCCCGGACTCGCGCGTCCCGCCTCGCCGACGACATGGCCGCACGAGTGGCCGCCGACGCCGGGCTCACGAAAGCGATGCATACGCTGAGTACGCAATTCGACGCCGGCACGCTCAATCCGGCGGCGCTGCCCGGCGAGACCAATGCCAGTCTGCCCCACTTCGAGGGCACCTTCACGTATACCATCGCCGCAGGCCCCCCCGGCAGTTACACGCTTACCTCGGTGGGCAGCTTCCACAACGCCCAGCGAACGGTCGAGGCGGTCATGCGATCCGGCGGGATGGTCCACCAGTACGCCGTCTTCGCCCTGCAATCACTGGTCCTGAACAACTCCGCGAAGATCAACTGGTACAACAACCAGCCGGGAGACGCGCCACTGCAAATCGGCACCAACTCGACCGGCGCCGGGGCGATCAAGCTGAACAACAGCGCCTACATCAACGGGGACGTGGTCGTCGGCGCCGGCGGCAATCCGGCCAGCGTGATTCAGAACAATCACGGGGTGTACACCGGCTGGGCCTACGCCCAATCCCAGAACCAGGAGGCGCCGTCGGTATCCGTGCCTGCCGCGCTGGTCACCGGCCCCAGCAGCGGGCCAATCGACAACACCAGGACCATCAGCACCTCGGGCAAGTATACGAAGATCGATCTGGGCAACAGCAAACGGCTCACCATCAGCGGCAACGTGGAACTGTACATCGCCGGGACCGTTACGCTCGGGAATTCGGCGGAAATCCGGGTCAACGAAGGTGGCTCGCTCGTTCTGTACGCCAACGGAAACGTGACCGCCAACAACAGCAGCAAGTTCGACAACCGGACGAATGATGCCACCAAGCTCCGCATCCTCGGCACCGGCAACTGCACGAAAATCACGCTGCATAACTCCGGCAACATGTACGGCGTGGTCTACGCGCCTCAGGCCGCCCTGATCCTGCACAACTCGGCCACGGTCCGCGGCGCCATCACAGCGCGGACGTGCGAACTCAACAACAGCGCCACGCTGTACTATGACGCCTCCCTTCGGGCCAAACCGGACCCGGCGCTGGCCGGCGGCCTGGAGCTGGCGAGCTGGCGCGAGTTCTGACGAGACGCCGCCCCGGGGGCGGAAGCACCAAATTCCAAATTCCAAATCCCAAACAAATCCAAAATCCAAAATTCCAATGACCAAAACCCCCATGCCGGGCCCTACCCGTTTTGGATTTTGAATTTTCTTCCCTTTTGAATTTGTTTGGAATTTGGAATTTGGTGCTTGGAATTGATCTCTCCGCCGGGCGGTGTCCGCGCCACCCGGCTTTGGTGCTTCCGCCTCCGGCGCCTGGTGCCTGAGATCTTCTTCCCCCGGGACAGAAAAGGCCGAGGCCCGCGCCACAGCGGCACGGGCCTCGGGGTCCCCTTGGAATTCGCGGTTTTACCATCTCCCATTTACGATTCGGCTCTCCGTCAGGTGACAGCCAATCATAAACCGGCGATCGTAAACCACAAATCCTCAGGGCTTGGTCACGCGGATATCATCGATATACAGGCGACCGGTGCCGCCCTGGACGGGCGCCTTCTTGTCGCCGACGCCAATGGACAGTTTCTTGATCCGGGCCAGATTCACGCCGGTCAGATCGCTCAGCGGAATCTTCCACTCGGTCCAGGCGGTCAGGCCGAGGGCGGCGGGATCCGGATGGGTGACGACGACACTCTTGCCGGCGCTGTCTTCGACCGCGAGGTAGAGCTTGTCGGGATCGTTGCCGTAGTTGATTCCCACGTTGACAAGCTGCCACGAGCCGGAGACCGCGCCGGTGGTCGTCACGTCGGAGAACTCGCCGAAGCAGACGGCGGCGCCGAAGTTGTTGCTGGCGACGGCCAGGCCGATCAGGACACGGTCGGCCATGCTGATGGTCACCGGGTTGAGCGAGCGATCGGCGCCGGTGTTCTCGGTATCGGGCTGGCGGGTCCAGGTTGTGCCGTCCGTGGAGTAGTAGCCGGTGATCATGCTGCCCTTGCGCTCGATTCTGACCCAGAACGGCAAGGCCGTAAACGCGCCGGCCGCACTATGAGCCGAGAAAGCCGTGCCGCCGGCCACCGGGCGATTCTGGAAGGCCCGGCGCCGGTCGGGCGTCGGGAAC
>Ga0194125_10012353_pt1 | contig 11286 bp, 9 predicted proteins | sample TA2KigC250mmetaG_FD_148626 | JGI IMG/M metagenome (GOLD analysis project Ga0194125, IMG submission 148626) | Freshwater microbial communities from Lake Tanganyika, Tanzania - TA2015034 Kigoma Deep Cast 250m | ecosystem: Environmental > Aquatic > Freshwater > Lake | place: Tanzania: Lake... | reverse complement strand
GAAGCGCGCGAGGAGCGCCACGATGATGCAAAGGTGCTCGCGCGCAAGGTGTTGCGCCTTAACGCATCGCTGACGGAATGGCGGCGCTACCTGGCACGAAGCCAGCTGGTGGCCCCCTCCGCCGACCTGAAGGAGCGCGAGGCCGACTGGCAATTGGCGCTCGCGGCCTTCCCGCAGGGTCTGCCGCGCCTGGCACTCCTTGCTCAACGCGCCATCGCCGACGGCCACACGCCCGACCTCTCGGCCTTCGATGCCCAGCTGGTGCGCGAAGCCGCTGCCCTTGTCTCGCCGCAGGACGGCGCGGCCGACGCGATATGGCTGCGCAAGCTGCGGGCTGTCCTCTCCCGTTCTTTGGTCTTTGCGCGAGGCCCTGCGGCACTGCCGGCAGCAAGCGCGGACGAGACGGCGGCGCGAGAGCGATTAACCGCGATCTACCAGGCCCTGCACGCGGCGCGGGACGTAGCACTGGTCGGCAATGCGCCGACGCTTACTGGTTCGGGCGCCGGCGCCGAGATCGATGGCCACGACCTTGTCGTACGCTGCAACTACCCAGTGCTCGCGGGGTTTGCGGCAGATGTCGGTACGCGAGCAGACCTTATCCTGTTCCATGGGGCGAAGAGGCGCAGGCTCGCGCAACTGCTGGCGCGCGACGCGCGCTATCCGGCGCTGCCGGCCCTGTCCTCAGGCCCGACCGCCGCGCCGCCTCCTGTCCCGCCCGATGCCGAGGCCCGTCCGGCCGCGCCGGCGTCGCTTGAGCGATTCGTTGACGGGCTTTGCTATGAGGCAAGGACAACCGGGCTGTTCGGCGCGGTGCTGATCGCGCTTGTATTCGGCAAGCCGCTGAGGCTCTACGGATTCGATTTCTTCCGCCCCGGGGAGGCCGGTCACTACTATGGCAAGGCAGCCGCCGCCCCGCACCACGACCTTGCATATGAACGTTGGTATCTCGCCCGCGCCCTTCCCGTGCTACGGCCCTCGGTGACGCTGCATAGCAGTGCAGGCGGCTGACCGCCAGCGGGCTAGCCCCCTGTTATCCCGCGCGCAAAAGAAGCCCAAATCAATGAAAATGAGATCATGTAGGACGAAGCGCGCGCGTAAATGCTTACCAGAGAATTCCCCTCACAACCCACACGCCGCATCCAAAAACGCCCCGTCCAGCGTCCCCGGCGCTGCCGGGCGGAAGCCGCTGCGGCGCGGGCGTTCGGCATGCACGGGTTGCTGCGCGTTGCGCCGCGCGAACCAGGCACCCTCCAAAGGCCGCCAAAGCCGTTCCGCGCAGCGATATTCACCAATGAAGCGCACCGAAAGCGCTCGCCCGCCCGTTTCCGGAATGGGGATCGATTCCCGCAAATTGAGCATGATCCAGGCGCGACGCACGGGGCCTGAGATGTTCAATTCGCGTTCCTGCACATAGCCGCTTTCAGATATTTCGTTGTTGAAGCCAATGGAACGCCAGCCAACCAGGCTGGGGCCTGGCGCTTCGGGGATAGGGGGGGGCGCTGGCGCCTGCTGGGCGCAGCCCACCAACCCCAGTGCGAGTACCGCTGCCGTCAACCACCGCCCCATCACGCTGCCCCTTGGCTTGAAAATGCTCAGCCCATATTCACCATAATTGTTTTCTTATGGGTGAAATGTTCCAGCATGGCTTCCAGGGATGCTTCCTTGCCCAGGCCGGATTGCTTCACACCACCATAGGAAAGATTGGCCTGCACCACCAGATTTTGATTGATTTGCACCAGGCCCGCTTCCAGCCGATGCGCCAGATCAAGCCCGACCTTCAGATTATTGGTCCAAAGGCTGGCGGCTAGGCCGTAGACGGAATCATTCGCCTCCGCCAGCACCGCTTCCGGGTCATCAAAGGGTTGGATCACCGTCACCGGGCCAAAGATTTCTTCCTGCACCAGGCGGCTTTGGCGCGTCAGGCCCGTGAAGATCACCGGTTGCAGAAACAGGCCCTTCTTCAAATCGGGGTCTTCTGGCATGCGGCTGCAAACATGCGCGGTGGCACCGGCGGTAGCCGTTCCTTCCGCGATGAAGCCCTTCACCTTGTCGAATTGGCCCTGGCTGATGATGGTGCCGATATCGGTCTTCTCATCCAGGGGATCACCCATCACCATGCCATTCACCGCATCCTTCATGGCGGTAACGAAGCGATCAAAAATCGGCCGTTCCACATAAATGCGTGACGCCGCAGTGCAGCTTTGCCCCTGGCGCGTAAAGCGCATGGACGTCAGCGCGCCGGAGACCGTCTTGTCGAAATCGCAATCGGCAAAGACAATCATCGGGCTTTTCCCGCCCAATTCCAGCGTGACGGGGATCAGCTTTTCAGCCGCCGCGCGATAGACAATCTTGCCTGTCTCAACCGACCCGGTGAAGGTCACTTTTCTCACCAGCGGATGCGCCACCAAAGGCGCGCCGCATTCCGGGCCAAAGCCGCTCACCATATTGAAGACACCGGGCGGCAGCACGCGGTTCATGATTTCGCAAATGCGGAGCACCGCAAGCGGCGCTTCTTCCGCGCTTTTCACCACCACGGCATTGCCCGCCACCAACGCCGGCGCAACCTTCAGCGCCATCAGCAGCATGGGAACATTCCAGGGGATGATGGCACCCACGACGCCCAACGGTTCGCGCACCGTGACGGACAGCACATTGGGGGCGAAGGGCACGCTTTCGCCCTTCAATTCACTGCCAAGCCCGCCGAAGAATTCGAACACATCGGCCACCACATTGGCTTCCACGCGGCTTTCCGTGCGCAGCGCCTTGCCGGTTTCAAGCGCGATCAGCCGGCCCAGCTCATCCACATGTTCCTTCAGCAGGGCTGCGCATTGATGCACCAGGGCGCCGCGCTTCCTCGCCGGCAGCTTGGCCCATTCCTTTTGCGCCTTGGCGGCATTGGTCACCGCCGCATCCACATCCGCCGCATCGCCTTCCGCCGCGCGCGCCACCTCAACGCCCGTGGCCGGGTTCACTACGGCGAAACTCTTGCCGCTGCGTGCCGGGACATAGGCGCCACCGATGAAATGCAAGCCGGACAGCGCCTTGGCCAACGCAAAGGGGTCTGCCGAAGGGGCGGCCGGGGTAGGGTGCGGGCGATCCAGCATGGGGGGTCCTTTCTCAACTTCGGGCAAGCCATAGCGCCTGGGCGCCCCTTAGGGAACCTGTCACGCCGGGGTCTTGGCGCCCCGGGCAGGCCGGTGTAGCCAACCGCCCGAAACCCCTGCAACTGGAATCATGCGCCATGGCCGCCATTGCCGATATCATCGCCCGCGAAGTGCTGGATTCCCGCGGCAACCCAACTGTTGAGGCCGAGGTGGTGCTGGATACCGGCGCCCGCGGCCATGCCATTGTGCCATCCGGCGCTTCCACCGGCGCGCATGAAGCGGTGGAGCTGCGTGATGGCGACAAGGCCCGCTATGGCGGCAAGGGCGTGCTGAAGGCGGTGGCGAGCGTTGAGGGCGAGATTTTCGACGCGATTTCGGGCCTCGACCCGCTCGATCAGATCAAGATAGACGAGACGATGATCGAATTGGACGGCACGCCGAATAAGGCGCGGCTTGGGGCCAATGCGATGCTGGCCGTCTCACTCGCGGTGGCCAAGGCGGCGGCGGCGGATTTGAACATTCCGCTTTATCGCCATGTCGGCGGTGTTTTCGCACGCACCCTGCCGGTGCCCATGATGAATATCGTCAATGGCGGCAAGCATGCCGATAACCCGATTGATATTCAGGAATTCATGATCATGCCGGTCGCCGCCGGCACGATTGCGGATGCGGTGCGCATTGGATCGGAAGTTTTCATGGCGCTGAAAAAGGCGCTGCATGATGCCGGCCATTCCACCAATGTCGGCGATGAGGGCGGCTTCGCCCCCAATCTGAAAAGCGCGGATGAGGCTTTGGCCTTCATCACCAAGGCTTGCGAAGCGGCCGGCCATCGCCCTGGTGAGGATGTGGTCTTCGCCCTTGATTGCGCTGCGACCGAGTTCTTCCATGACGGCGTCTATGCCCTGGAAGGGGAAGGCAAAAAGCTCGACCCCGCGGGCATGGTGGACTACCTGACCGCGCTCACGGCGAAGTGGCCGATTGTCTCCATCGAAGATGGCTGTTCGGAAGATGATTGGGCGGGCTGGAAGCTGCTGACGGACCGGATCGGCGCCAAGGTGCAGCTGGTGGGCGATGATCTTTTCGTGACCAATCCGGAACGCCTGCGCCGGGGTATCGAAACGGCCACCGCCAATGCCATTCTGGTGAAGGTGAACCAGATCGGCACGCTGACCGAGACGCTGGAAGCGGTTGAGATGGCCCATCGCGCCGGCTACCGCGCGGTCATGAGCCACCGTTCGGGTGAGAGTGAGGACGCGACCATTGCGGATTTGGCCGTTGCGACCAATTGCGGGCAGATCAAGACCGGGTCGCTGTCGCGGTCTGACAGGCTTGCGAAATACAACCAGCTGATCCGGATTGAACAAGGGCTTGGCCCGGCGGCGCGTTATGCCGGACGGGGTGTGCTGCGCCGTTAAGCGCCAGCCCTGCGTCGCGCCAGGTAATCGGCGACATGGCGGTGATAATGCCCAAGCGAGCGCGGCTTGCCTTGGGCACTGCGCTCGGCCCAACGGTTCATCGCGCGCCAGCGCCATAGGATGCGCGCCGCTTCCGGTGTGGCGGCACCAAAGGCACCGGGCGTTTCGCGCAACATCGCAAGTGCTGCGGCGTAATCGGCATCAAAGGTGTCGGCGCGCGCTTCAGTCAGCTGACCGGGGCGGAGCTGGTAGCGATAGGCGAGCGCATTGCAGACCGGTGCCTGCCCCCCGGCTTCGGCCAGCCCCTGCAAATCCCACAGCACATCATCAATAAGCCGGAAGGGGCGGAAGCCCTCTGCCTTGGCGCGCGGCCGCAGCATATGCAGGGACGCGAAGACCTCTCGCCATTCCTGCCAGCCAAGGCTTTGGGTGCCAGCCGGCGGCACGCGGCGCAGCGCGGCGCCATCAGGGGTGCGGATGATACTTGGGATCACCGCGGCACCCTGGGTGCGGGCCAGCGCCAATGCTGCCGCTAAGCCATGCGCTTCCCCTTCATAGGCATCATCAGCATCCAGCATGGTGACGAATTGGCCCCGGGCCAAAGCCAGCGCGCGGTTGCGCGCGGCGGGCGCACCGGAAGCTATCGGCCCAATCGGGGCGAAAACCAGCCTGGGGTCGGCGGGCAGGCATTCGCGGTAATCTGTGCCGTCATCTGAGGCGATGATCACCTCCACCGCCGCAGCCCTGGCATGGGCAAAGACGGAAGCCACCGCTACCGAGATTTCCGCCCGCAGCTTATGGGCGGCCATCAGGATGCTGATTTCAGGGGGTGCGGGCGGCATCGGGTTCCGGCCTTGTGTTGGGCGCTTTTCTTGTCGGGCATCTGGGCCCCCCAATATGATCAAAGTCAAGGAAGCCGAGGGCTGGCGCGGGGGCTGAGCAAAATTTCAGGCTTTTAGCATTTGGTGCTGGACAAGTGACCGAAGAAAGGATTCTTTAGGAATCACTTCAAGTCACGAGGATATCGCGCTGATGGCGCTGCCTTCCATCTTCAAGCGCATCCTGAAGGGGGTGCTGGTGCCGGCCGTGTTCCTTGCGGTATCGGGCTATTTCGGCTGGCATGCCGTGCATGGCGAACGCGGGCTGATGGCGCGCGACAAGCGCCAGGGTGATATCGTGTCGGCGCGGGCAGCCCTGCAGCAAGCAGAGGCCGAGCGGGATGCGATGGAACGCCGCGTGGCCGGGCTGCGTGGCGACAGGCTTGACCGTGACCAGCTTGAAGAACGCGCCCGTTCCCTGCTGAACATGGTCGGGCGGGATGAAGTGATCTTTCCCTATGGGCCGGAACGCCGGCTTTACTGACCAGCGGGCGCCGCGCCCGGTTTCCTGATTTTTCAGGCCTTAAGGTTCCCTGCTTATTGTACCGGGCCCGGCCCTGCGCGCGCCTCAGCATGGCGAAACAAATACTTAACTAAAATACGGTTAATTATAGTATTGCATTGCAAAAACACGATTTTTTAGCTTTTCAAGGCTTGAATTTGGCGAAATCCAAGCGCTAATTGTATCCGGAAGCTAAGCTCCATGAGGAGGTCACTATGCCCCAGGCCACAGAAGCCGCCAGCAAGCGGCGCGGCAAAGCCAAAGCGCCGTCCCTTTCGCGGGAAGAATTGCTCCGCGCTTATCGCGATATGCTGCTGATCCGCCGGTTTGAGGAAAAGGCCGGCCAGCTTTACGGCATGGGGCTTATTGGCGGGTTCTGCCACCTTTATATCGGCCAGGAAGCGGTCGTGGTCGGCATGCAAATGTGCCTGAAGCCAGGGGATCAGGTGATCACCTCCTACCGCGACCACGGGCATATGCTGGCAACCGGCATGGAAGCCCGCGGCGTGATGGCGGAACTCACCGGGCGCATTGGCGGCTATTCCAAGGGCAAGGGTGGGTCCATGCATATGTTCAGCCGGGAGAAGGGCTTCTACGGCGGGCATGGGATTGTTGGCGCGCAGGTCTCGCTCGGTAATGGGCTCGCTTTCGCGAATTGGTATCGGCAGGATGGGCGGGTCGCGGTCACCTATTTCGGGGAAGGTGCTTCCAACCAGGGCCAGGTATTTGAAAGCCTGAACCTGGCGGCGCTGTTCAAGCTGCCCTGCATTTTCATCATCGAAAACAACAAATACGGCATGGGCACCAGCGTGGACCGTGCTTCGGCATCGCGCGACCTGTCACAGAATGGAGCGCCTTGGGGCATCCCAGGTGAACAGGTGAACGGCATGGATGTGGCTTCCGTTCGTGAAGCCGGTGAACGCGCGGTCGCGCATTGCCGCGCCGGCAAGGGGCCGTATTTGTTGGAAATGAAAACCTATCGCTATCGCGGCCATTCCATGTCTGACCCGGCGAAGTATCGCACGCGCGAAGAGGTGCAGAAAATGCGCGAAACATCTGATTGCATTGAGACGGCGCGGAAGGCGCTGTTGGATGGTTTCGGCGTGACGGAAGCGGACCTCAAGGTGATTGATGATGAGGTTAAGGCGATTGTCCAGGACAGCGCCGATTTCGCGCAGGAAAGCCCGGAACCGCCCGAGAGCGAATTGATGACCGATATTCTGGTGGAGGTTGGCTGAAATGGGTGCTGTTATTCTGATGCCCGCGCTTTCCCCGACCATGACGGAAGGCAAGCTGGCCCGCTGGCTGAAGAAAGCCGGCGATAGCGTGAAATCCGGCGAAGTGATTGCCGAGATCGAAACCGACAAGGCGACCATGGAAGTGGAAGCGGTGGATGAAGGTGTATTGACCTCCATCCTCGTGCCGGAAGGGACGGAAAATGTCGCGGTGAATACAGCGATTGCCGAACTGGATGGTGGTGCCGGTGGCGCCAAAGCCGCGCCGGCGCCGGTTGCGGCGCCAGCGCCAGTGGCTGCCGCGCCTGCATCCGTGCCCGCTGCACCGCGTGCTGCAACACCTGAAAAGGACTGGGGCCCGACCAAGACCATCACGGTGCGCGAAGCCTTGCGTGATGCCATGGCGGCTGAGATGCGCGCTGATGCGGATGTATTCCTGATTGGCGAAGAAGTGGCGCAATACCAGGGCGCCTATAAAATCAGCCAGGGCCTGCTGGAAGAATTCGGCCCGCGCCGCGTGATGGATATGCCCATCACCGAACATGGCTTTACCGGCATGGCGGTGGGGGCGGCCTTTACCGGCCTGAAGCCCATTGTGGAGTTCATGACCTTCAATTTCTCCATGCAGGCGATTGACCAGATCATCAATTCCGCCGCCAAGACATTGTATATGTCCGGCGGGCAATTGGGTTGCCCCATCGTCTTCCGTGGACCGAATGGCGCGGCTTCACGCGTCGCGGCGCAGCATTCGCAATGCTATGCATCCTGGTATGCGCATTGCCCGGGCTTGAAGGTCGTTGCGCCCTGGTCGGCGGCTGATGCCAAGGGGCTGTTGCGCGCGGCCATTCGCGACCCCAATCCGGTTATCGTGCTCGAAAATGAAATCCTCTATGGGCAAAGCTTCGAATGCCCGACAGCGGATGATTTCGTGCTGGATATCGGCAAGGCGAAGGTGGAACGCGAAGGCAGCGATGTTACCATCGTCGCTTTCTCCACCATGGTCGGCATGGCGATGCAGGCGGCGGAGAAGCTCGCGGAACAGGGCATCAGTGCTGAGGTGATCAATCTGCGTTCCATCCGGCCCTTGGATACGGAAACCATCGCGGCTTCCGTGCGTAAGACCAATCGCCTTGTGACCCTGGAAGAAGGCTGGCCCTTCGCCGGCATCGGGGCAGAGGTTGCCATGCAGATCATGGAAACGGCCTTTGACCATTTGGATGCGCCGCCGGTGCGCGTGACAGGTGTGGATGTGCCCATGCCTTATGCGGCCAATCTTGAAAAACTCGCGCTGCCACGCCTGGAACAGGTGGTGGAAGCGGCGCGCAGCGTCACCTATCGGCGGTAAGGGGAAAGATCATGGCAACGAATATCCTGATGCCCGCGCTTTCGCCCACCATGACGGAAGGCAATCTGGCGCGCTGGTTGAAACAAGAAGGTGACCGGATCAAGGCCGGCGATGTGATCGCCGAAATCGAAACCGACAAGGCGACGATGGAAGTGGAAGCGGTGGATGAGGGCATTCTGGGCCGCATCCTGGTGCCAGCCGGCACGCAAGGCGTGAAGGTGAATGATGTGATCGCCGTGCTGGTGGAAGCGGGTGAGGCCGTGCCCACCGCTGGCGCCGCGCCGAAAGCGGCGCCTGCACCTGCCGCACCCGCGCCTGTTGCCGCCGCGCCTGCCGCTGCTGTAGCGCCGACACCTGCACCAGCATCAGGTGATCGCGTATTCGCGAGCCCGCTCGCGCGCCGCATGGCCGCGCAAGCTGGTTTGGATATCAGCAAAATCGCCGGTTCTGGCCCCAATGGCCGGATTGTAAAGGCGGATGTGGATGCGGCGCTGTCGCGTGGCCCCGCGCCTGCCGCTGCACCGGCTGCCGCGCCCGCGCCCGTTGCGGCCCCGCGCCCCGCCGCGCCGGTTGCGATCACTGCGCCGCATACCGCCATCCCCAATAGCAGCATCCGCAAGGTGATTGCGCGCCGCCTTGCCGAATCCAAGGCGACGATCCCGCATTTCTATGTCAGCACGGATGTGGAAATTGATGCGCTACTGAAAATCCGCGCTGATTTGAATGCGCGGAGCCCGAAGGATGGCCCCGGCGCCTATAAGCTTTCGGTCAATGATCTGGTCATCAAGGCAACGGCGGTGACTTTGCGCCGCTTCCCCAATGTGAACGCGATGTGGACCGAAGATGCCATTCTGCAATTGCATGATGTAGATATCTCGGTTGCGGTCTCCATTCCCGATGGGCTGATTACGCCGATTGTGAAGGGCGCCGATATCAAGGGCCTGGCTGCCATCAGCAATGAAATGAAGGATCTGGCCGCGCGCGCCAAAGCCGGCAAGCTGAAGCCGGAGGAATTCCAGGGCGGTGGCTTTTCGATCTCCAATATGGGGATGTATGGCGTGAAGGATTTCGCTGCCATCATCAACCCGCCCCAGGCCGGCATTCTGGCGGTATCGGCGGGTGAACAGCGCCCGGTGGTGAAGAATGGCGTGCTCGCCATCGCAACGGTGATGACGCTGACACTTTCCGTGGATCATCGCGTGATTGATGGCGCTTTGGCAGCCGAATTCCTGCAGGCGCTGAAGCGCAATATTGAGGATCCGCTGAGCCTGATGCTCTGATGGGTGCGGGCTTCACGCTGCGCGATGCAGCACCGGCCGATGTACCGGTAGTGGTGCATTTCGTGCGCGCCTTGGCCGAATATGAAAAGCTGCTGCATGAGGCGAAGGGGACCGAGGCTGATTTTGCCGCCGCGCTTTTCGGCGAAACACCGCGTGCCGCGGCCATTATCGCGGAAGTGGATGGCAAGGCGGTTGGGCTTTGCATCTGGTATCGCACCTTCTCCACCTTCACCGCGCGGCATGGCATTTGGGTGGAGGATATTTTTGTGGAACCCGCCTATCGTGGCCGCGGTATCGCGCGCGCCATCTTCCGTCGCCTTGCGCGGCAGGTGAAGGATGAAGGCGGCGCAAGGCTGGAATGGAATGTGCTGGATTGGAATGAGCCCGCGATTGGCGCCTATCGCGCCATGGGTGCGCGCGGGCTTGATGACTGGACCATGCAACGTGTTGACGGCGCGGCGCTCGATCGCCTGGCCGAATAGAGGAAGGAGCCTGAGACATGGCTGAGGCATTTGATCTGGTAGTGGTGGGTGGCGGGCCTGGCGGCTATGTCGCTGCCATTCGCGCCAGCCAATTGAAGATGAAGGTCGCGCTGGTGGAGCGCGAGAATCTGGGCGGCATTTGCCTGAATTGGGGCTGCATCCCCACCAAGGCGCTGCTGCGCGCGTCCGAAATCAATCATTTGCTGCATAGCCTGGATGCCTATGGCTTCGCGGCAGACAACATCCGGTTTGATTTCGCGAAGGTGGTGAAGCGTTCACGCGGCGTGGCGGGGCAGCTTTCCGGCGGCGTGAAGCATTTGCTGCGCAAGAATAAGGTCACGGTGTTTGATGGCCATGGCAAGCTGGCGGGTGGCGGCAAACTTGCGGTGACCAAGGATGGCAAGCCAGTGGCCGAATTGGTCGCGAAGCACATCATTCTGGCAACGGGTGCGCGGGCGCGCGTGCTGCCGGGGATTGAACCGGATGGCAAGCTGATTTGGTCCTACCGCGAAGCCATGACGGCGCCGGCCTTGCCGAAGCGGCTGATTGTGATCGGGTCTGGCGCGATTGGGTCTGAATTCGCGTCCTTCTATCGCAATATGGGGTCCGAAGTGACTCTGATTGAAGCCATGGATCGCATTCTGCCGGTCGAAGACGCTGAGGTTTCTGCCTTTGTGCATACGGTGTTTGAAAAACAGGGCATGAAGGTGCTGGTGGGTGCCAAGCTGCAAGGCGTGCGCAAGGAAGGCGATGCGGTTGCCGCGATTGTGGAAGCCGGCGGCAAGGTGACCGAGATCAAGGCGGATCGGCTGATCAGCGCCGCTGGCATTGTCGGTAATGTTGAAGAACTCGGCCTTGAAGGCACCAAGATCCAGGTGGACCGTACGCATATTGTGACCGATGCCTTTGGTCGTACCGGCGAGCCCGGCATCTATGCCATTGGTGACCTGACCGGCCCGCCTTGGTTGGCGCATAAGGCATCTCATGAAGGGATCATTTGCGTTGAAGCCATTGCCGGGCTGCATCCGCATGCCACGGATACGCT
>Ga0194125_10012338_pt1 | contig 11295 bp, 9 predicted proteins | sample TA2KigC250mmetaG_FD_148626 | JGI IMG/M metagenome (GOLD analysis project Ga0194125, IMG submission 148626) | Freshwater microbial communities from Lake Tanganyika, Tanzania - TA2015034 Kigoma Deep Cast 250m | ecosystem: Environmental > Aquatic > Freshwater > Lake | place: Tanzania: Lake... | reverse complement strand
GCGCGCTCCGCGAGGACCCCGACGTGATTCTGGTGGGCGAGATGCGCGACCTCGAGACCACCCAGCTCGCCATCACCGCCGCCGAGACCGGCCACCTCGTCCTCGGCACCATGCACACCAACTCGGCGGCGAAGACCTGCGACCGCATCGTGGACATCTTTCCGAGCGAGCGGCAGGAGCAGGTGCGCACGATGTTCAGCGAATCCCTCCTCGCCATCATCGCGCAGACGCTGCTGCCCCTGCGCGAGGGGAAGGGGCGGGTCGCCGCCTTCGAAATCCTCGTCGGAATCCCTGCCGCGCGCAACCTCATCCGCGAGAGGAAGACCTCCCAGATCAACTCCGTCATCCAGACCGGCTCGGCCCACGGGATGATCTCGCTCGACCAGTCGCTCAAGGACCTTGTGATGCGCGGCAAGGTGAGCCGCGAGGAGGCGGCCCAGCGCGCCTCTGACCCCCATGCCTTCTCTGGCGAGGCGTAAGCTGGAGCCTGGTGTCGAAACCCTTTGCCCTATGGAGCACACGATGGACAAGGATGCGCTGGCGTTTCTCGAGAAGCTCGTCACCACCCCAAGCCCGTCGGGCTATGAGCAGCCGGGGCAGAAGCTCATGCGCGAGCGGATGGCGGCCTTCGCCGATTCCGTTCGCACCGACGTGCACGGCAACGTGATCGCCGCTCTCAACGCCGCGGCGCCCCTCCGCGTGATGCTGGCCGGGCACGTGGACGAGATCGGCTTGATGGTGAACCACATCACGAAGGAGGGCTACATCTACGTCCATCAGATCGGCGGAGTTGACCCCGTGGTCGCCATCGCCCAGCGCGTCGTCATCCACAACACCAAAGGCCCCGTGTCCGGCGTCGTCGGCCGCAAGGCCATCCACCTGACCGACCCCGACGACCGCGGCAAGCCGATGAAGCTCCACGAGCTGTGGATTGACATCGGGGCGAAGAACCAGAAGGACGCACAGAAACTCGTCTCGATGGGCGACCCAATCACGTTTGACGTGGGCCTCACCCATTTGCGGAACAACCTGGTCACGGCCCGCGCATTCGACGACAGGATGGGCGCATTCGTGGTGGCCGAAACCCTCCGCAAGCTCAAGGGCAAGAAGCTCGCCGTCGCAGTCTACGGCGTCTCAACCGTCCAGGAAGAGGTCGGCCTGCGCGGCGCACGCACCAGTGCCTACGGCATTGACCCCCAGGCCGGCATCGCCATAGACGTTGGGCACGCGACCGACACACCCGGCGTCGAGAAGACCCGCGCGGGCGACTTCGCCTGCAACAAAGGCCCCATCGTCTGCCGCGGGGCCAACATCAACCCCGTGCTTTACGAGATGATCGTGGACGCGGCGAAGAGGACGAAGATCCCCATCCAGATCGAGGGTGCGCCCGGCGGCACGGGCACCGATGCCAACGCCATCCAGATCAGCCGCGCCGGCGTTGCGGCGGGGCTGGTGAGCGTGCCCTGCCGCTACATGCACAGCCCCTGCGAGGTCATCTCGCTGAAGGACCTCGACCAGACGAGCGACCTTCTGGCGGCCCTCCTTGTCCGCATGCCAGCCGAAGTGGACTTCACACCGTGAGGGCAAACATGGGGACCCACGCCGAGGCCAGCATGGTTCCATCAGAGCGGATCGAGATGGCCATTCTGCTGATCCGCGGCGAGAAGGTGTTGCTCGACAGGGACCTTGCCCGCCTTTACGCAGTCTCTACTCGGGACCTGAACAAGGCCGTGAGCCGCAACCTGGACCGGTTCCCTCCCGATTTCATGTTCCAGCTCACTTCCGAGGAGTTCACCAACTTGATGTTCCAGATTGGAACATCAAGTTGGGGCGGCAGGCGCAAGCTGCCCAGAGCGTTCACGGAGCAGGGGGTGGCGATGCTGTCGAGCAGAACCGCAGGAGCCGCGGACACCTATCGGCTTCACGGCTCATGAGCCCTACATCCCCTATCGGCGGCGACCGCGCTAGAGGATCAAGTCCTGGGGGGAGAGGTTGATCCTCTAGTGGTGGGGCGCATCCGAAGTCCTGTGGCAGCACGGGCTTAGGTTCGCCGCGCTAAATAACTCGCCACGATTCTGAATCAATGTGGGCGGGGCCTCTGCGCCCCGCGACACCCTGCGCGGGGCAGAGACGCCCCGCCCACAGGCCTGCGCAATTCCGGCACACGTTCCTTCCTGAGCCTTTGATTCAGAATCGTGGCGAGTTATTTAGAGGATCAAAGGGGGGCACGGGGAGAGGAGTTGATCCTCTGGTCGGCGGCGGCCCGCTACCCCGGTCTCGACCCCGCTGCCGTTGTGGGCTTGCGCCGCGCCGCCGGGTTCGCTACGATGCTGGGGAACCGTGGGCCAGGCGCTGCGGAGGGGATGAGGTGGCCGGTGGATGAGTGCATTGTCGCTGTCCAGGGCGTGACGAAGTCGTACGACGCTGGGCGCGTGGTGGCGTTGCGCGAGGCGACGCTGCACGTGGGGCGGGGGGAGTTCGTGGCGATCATGGGGCCGAGCGGGAGCGGGAAGTCCACGCTGCTGAACATGATGAGCGGGCTGGACGCGCCGACGGTGGGCCGGGTGCTCTTCGAGGGGGCCGAGCCGCGCGGGCGGCGGGCCTGGTCGCGCATCCGCGCGCGGCGCATCGGCTACGTGTTTCAGCGGTTCAACCTCCTGGCCACGCTGAACGCCCGGCAGAACGTGGAGCTGGCCATGTTCGGGGTGGTGGCCGGCGCGGGGGAGCGGCGACGGCGGGCCGAGGCGCTCCTCGAGCGGGTGGGGCTGACCCACCGGGCCACGCACAGGCCCTGCGAGTTATCGGTGGGCGAGCGGCAGCGGGTGGCCATCGCGCGGGGGCTTGCGAACGAGCCGGTGGTGCTCCTGGCGGACGAGCCGACGGGGAACCTTGACAGCGCGAGCTCGGAGTCGGTGCTGGCCCTGCTCACCGAGGTCCACGCACGGTCGGGAGCGACGCTGGTCGTAGTGACCCACGACGCAGAGATTGCGGCGCGGGCGGCCCGCCGGGTGCGGATGCTGGACGGGCGGATCGTGGGCGCTGAGACGGGAGGGACGCCATGAACCTGTCCGGCGTGGCGATGCGGAACCTGGCAAGCCGCCCACTGCGCTCCACGCTCACGGCGTTGGGCATCGGGGTCGCGGTGGCGAGCTTCATCGCCCTCGTGTGCACCGCGCGGGGGGTGACCGACTCGTGGCTGCGCTACCTGGCGGACAGGGGAACCCACCTGATCGGGGTGCGGAAGGGGACGGTGGACTTCTTCAGCGGGTCCATAGAGCAGGCGACTGTTGCCGAGGTGCGGGGCATGGAGGGCGTGGCGGCCGTGGCGGGGGAGCTGGTCGGCATCGTGTCGCTCGAGGACCGCGTGCTGGTGGCGGTGGGGTGGGACCGGACGGAGTATCTGTGGGACCAGGTGCCGCTGGCGTCGGGTGCCTTGCCGGCCCCGGCCCAGCGCCGCGGCGCGGCGCTGGGCGAGGACCTCGCGGAACTGCTCGGGAAGGGGGTGGGGGACAACGTGCGGATCAACGGGCGCGACTTCGTGGTGACGGGCATCGTGCGGCCGATGGGGCCGCTGAGCCGCAACTCGGTGGTCATGGCCCTGCCGACGATGCAAGACTTCCTCGAGCGCCCTGGGAAGGTGAACATCCTGGAGCTGCGGGTGCGCGACTCGACCGACAAGGAGCGGCTGGCGGCGCTCAAGCAGCGCCTCAACGAGCGGTTCCCGGACCTGCGCTTCTACGAGACGGGCGAGCTGGCCGAACAGAACTACATGGCGCGGTTCCTGCGCGTCTTCACCTGGACGGTGTCGTGGATCGCGCTGTTCATGGGCGCGCTGGTGACGATGAACACGCTGCTGATGTCGGTGACGGAGCGGACATATGACCTCGGGGTTCTGGCGGCGATCGGGTGGCCGCCAGGCCGCATCCTGGCCATGGTGCTCATCGAGGGGGTGGTGCTTGGGGCCGTGGGCTGCGTGGTCGGCTCGCTCCTGGGCCTCGGGGTCCTGCGCCTGCTGGCCGGGCTGCCGATGCTGCGGGGCATCATGGCGCCCGCGGTGAGCGGATGGGTGTTCGTCGAGGCCACGGGGGCGGCCCTGGGCGTGGGCCTGGTGGGCGCCCTTTACCCCGCGTGGCGAGCCGTGCGGTTGAATCCCGTGGACGCCTTGCGCTACGAGTAGAGCGCCATGAACGTGTTGCATGGGAACTTGGGCAACGCGCAGGCGGCGTCCGTGAGCCTGGGCGAGCGCCTGCGCCGCTACGCGCTCCTGGTCCGCCTCCACCGCCCCATTGGCGCCTTTCTCCTCCTCTGGCCCGCCCTGTGGGCGCTCTGGCTCGCCGGCGGGGGACGCCCTCCGTGGCAGGTGGTGGCCGTGTTCGTGCTGGGTGGGGTGCTGATGCGCTCGGCCGGCTGCGCGATCAACGACTTCGCCGACCGGCGCTTCGACGGCCACGTGGAGCGCACGCGAGCGCGGCCGCTGGCAACAGGGCTGGTGAGGCCGGGGGAGGCGGTGGGCGTGTTCGTGGCGCTGAGCCTCGCCGCCCTCGGGCTGGCGCTCACACTCAACTGGCTCACCGTGGCCCTTTCCCTGGTGGCGGTGGGCCTGACCGCCATCTACCCTTTCACGAAGCGCGTCACCCATTTCCCGCAACTGGTGCTCGGCGTGACCTTCGGCTGGGCCGTGCCCATGGCCTTCACCGCCGTCCTGGGCACGCTTCCCGTGCTCGCCTGGTGGCTGTTCGCAGCCACGCTGGTTTGGGTGCTGGTCTACGATACCGAGTATAGCATGGTGGACAGGAACGACGACGCGAAGATTGGCATCAAGTCCACTGCCATCTTCTTCGGGCGCTATGACCGCCTGCTCGTTGGCCTGCTACAGGCCGTCCTGCTCGCCATGCTGCTGGGCATTGGGCTCGCCGCCGGCCGGGGCGCGTGCTACATGGGCGGGCTAGCTGCTGCTGCGGCCCTGGCCCTCTACCAGCAGCTCCTGATCCGGCGGCGGGAAAGGGCCGGCTGCTTCCGTGCCTTCCTGAACAACAACTACTTCGGCATGGTGGTGTTCCTGGGCCTCCTGCTCGACTACCTGGCGAGAACCTGAGCTTCCAGGTCAGTCCCCGTCCCAGGAGCGCACGATGGCCTCGGCGGCCAATGCGGTGGTGAGTGCGGCGGAGCGCCAGCGGATAGGGACGCCTGCGTCCGTGCGGAACTGGAAGAAGTCGCCTGCCTCCCACGCGCCGGTGGCCCGGCTCTGCGTGGCCAGCAGGCGTCGTGCGCCGGCTCGCGCCAGTTCGGGCGAGCGCCCGCAGTGGAGCAGGGTGAGCAGGGCCAGCGCGGTATCGAGGTCCGGCGAGCCGCGGTCCCACCGGGCGGAGCCATCCGTGGCGATGCGCGCCGAGCGCTCGACGTCCGCCGCCAGCAATTCGGCGGCTGGGCGGAGGGCAGGCACTGGGCCCTGGGCGAAGGCGCGTGCCACGAAGTAGTGTGCGGCGAAACCGCGTGGGTAATACGGCGCGGCGGGGTCGGCAGGGTTCTTGCTCACCAGTCGCCCCGCGTGGCGGTTGAGGGTGGCAGTGGCCTCGGCGGCGCCCGGCAGGTCCAGCCGGCCGCAGCGCGCCAGCAGGTACAGCACGTTCGCGTTGGCCGCCAGGTCGAGGTCGTTGATCCCCCCATCGAACAAGGTCAGGAACAGGCCCGACGGCCTTTCGAGCCACGCTGCGGGGAAGCGGAGCGGCACTTGCCCGAGGTCGCGCCAGGCGGAGAACAGGCCCAGCGGCGGGCCTGGGACCGGTGCGCCGTCTGCCTCCGCCTGGTCCCGCAGAGCGGCCCATACGACCGCCGTGTCGTCGGCGTCGGGGGCTATGGCGAAGCGCCGCGGCACCTGGGGCGCGTTGAGTGGGAGGGTCGAGCCGCGTGGGCTTGGGCCGCGCAGCAGCACGAGGGCAGCCAGCCTCACCAGCCAGTCGCCCCGAAGGGCAGAGAGAATGGGCCGGGCGTGGGCGCGCTGTTCGGACACATGGGGCCAGAAGGCCACAGAGCCCTCGAACTGTCCTCCTGCCGGCGCGCAGAAACGCCGCATGAAGGCGGCGGCCCGCGCCCGCATCGCCCGCACGCGCTCGGCATCGCGCGGCCCCAGGTCGCCCCGGCCCTGCCGCGCGGCTTCCTCTGCCGGGCCGAGCGAGGCGTGGATGAACGCAGGGATGAAGGGGCTGACCTCCCGAACGCGCATGCCGCTGGGGAGGCGGAAGTACTGCGGCCAGTTCCCTGGCCAGTCGCCGCCCCCGGGGAAGGCGCGCACGACCTCGTGCACTTGGGTGGCCTCGAGGTAGTCAATCGCTCGCCCGAGGGGAGAGCGCCGTGGGTCCGCCACGCAGCGCGGCGGCGGGGCGCCATAGAAGTAGAGCCCGCAGCCGGGCAGCGCGGCCAGGCAGGTGAGCAGGAGCGCACCGACAGCGCAGAGACGCAGCGAGGGACTCGTCATGGGTGGCGTCGCCTTTCGCGACCCCAGCGAACACGCGAGCGAGTGTGTTAGTAGACCATGTGTGCGAAGCCCACGGAGAAGCCGGCGCTGCCCATCACGTGGAGCATGCGCATGCCGCGCTTGAGCCGCCCGCGCTCGATGGCCCAGCACATGGCGGCAGGGATACTGGCCGAGACCGTGTTGCCGAACTCCTCGAAGACGTTGACCGAGCGGCCATCCGCCCCGATCTCATTCGCGATCCAGTCGGCCAGCGACCTCGAGGCCGAGTGGGCGAACACGATGTCGTAGCCCCGGCGGCGCAACTCGTGCGAACCCCTGTAGTGCGCGACGATCATGCGCCGCGCGGCACGGAACAGGTCCGCGCTGTAGGCGAAAAACACCAGCGGGTCGAGCGTTGGGCACCGCTCGGCCTCGCTGTACTGCGCGATGTTGGGCAGCGGGATTTTGCACAGGGTGTGGAGGCTGGCGTCGGTGCGGAACTCGAAGTACGGCTCCTCGCCGCCCTCGCCCTTCGACAGGATGGTCGCCGTTGCGCACTCGCCGATCGTGCTCTGGGCGAAGCGGTACTCGAGCTCGTCGGGGTCCGAGATGCTCCAGCCGTCATACGCCTGGTGGAACTCCGCGTTCAGGACCATGATGTTCCTGTACACCCCGCTCCGCAGGAACTGGTGGGCGACGTGGAGTGCCCGCAGCCAACTCAGGCAAGCATCGAGCAGGTCGAAGCACGTGGCGTTGGCCAGGCCGAGCGCGTGGGTGAAGTAGTGCGACATGCCGGGCTCCACCCAGCCGCGGCCGACCCCCACGTAGAGCAGCAGGTCAATGTCCCCGGGCGACAGCTCGGCCTTCTCCAACGCCTCCTCGGCAGCGCGGAGGGCAAAGTCGCGGGCCAGCTCCCCCTCCTCGCGCCAGTGGCGGTACTTGGAGCCGGAGACGCGGAAGAGCGAGCGCATCCGCGCGGCCACCTGGTCGAGCTGCCGCGCCGACAGGCGGGCCGAGCTCGACTCGCGGACGAGTTCGATCACCTCCTCGTTGCTCACGCGGCGGCTGGGCATGCTGCACGCGATGCCACGAATCTTCATCCTCTCACTCCGTCCCCGCGCATCACGAGTCGAACAGGCTGGTTTCGCACCCCAGACCTCTCCGGAGCGCGAGGTTGAACAGGATTTCGATGGGCCACTGCTTCCCTGGCGGCAGGAGGATGCGGCGCGCGATGTTGCGCCAGGAGTAGACGCGCTTCCAGGCGCGGAGGAAGCGCTCCCGAAATGTCTCCTCCGCGGCTTCGCCGCCGGGGAACACGAGGGGGCCGAATCGGCGGGCCAGGTCGCGCCGGAGCCACCAGCGCTCGTCCTTCACCTTGCCCTCCGCGCGCAGCCGGGCCAGCAGAGCGGTCCCCGGATACGGGGCCAGGGGAAACCACTGCGTGAAGGGCACGCGGTTCCTCACCAGGAAGTCGCACGACTCGTCGAAGGCCTGGGTGTCCTCGGTGTCGAACCCGAAGATCAGGGTCGCCGCGAGGGCGATGCCCGCGCGGCGGTAGGCCCTGAGGTGTGCCGAGTAGTCCTCGACGACGTTGTGGGTCTTGCGCATCAGGCGCAACTGCTTGCTCGACAGGCTCTCGATCCCGATGCACAGGAAGACGCAGCCGCTCCTGGCGGCCAGCTCGATCAGCGCCCGGTCCTTCGCGGCCGCCAGGGTCGCCTGGCCCGCCCATTTGATCTTCAGGGGGATCAGAGCCTCGAACAGCTCGCGGGCGTACGCCGGGGAGGCGAAGATATTGTCGTCCACGAAGAAGCAGCTCCGCGCGCGGGCCGCCCGGACCTCCGCGACCACCTCGGCGACCGGGCGCGTCCGGTGCTGCCGGCCGTTGAAGACGGCCACCGTGCAGTACTCGCAGTTGTGGGGGCAGCCCCGGCCCGCCTGGATGGGCACCAGGGGGGTGGGAGCCAGGCGGAAGATGCCCCTGGGCCGCAGGGACATGTAGCGCGACGGATCGAGAAGCGAGAACCTGGGGGGCGGGAGATTCGCCAGCGGCGCGTAGCGCTCGGCCACGTAGCGCTTCTTCGCACAGCCCCGACGGAAGTCGTCGAGGAACTGCGGCCACGTCTCCTCCGCCTCGCCCACGACCACCGTGTCGGCGTGCTCCGCCGCCTCGTCGGGCGCCAGCGAGGCGTGGATGCCGCCCATCACGACCGGCACGCCCCGCCGGCGGAACTCGTCCGCGATCTCGTAGGCCCGCAGCGCCCGATTCGTGTACGACGTGATCCCCACCAGGTCCACTGGCTCGTCGTACTTCGGCTCGCCAAAGAAGTCGTTCTCGATGGCGATCTCGATGTCGCTCGGCGCCAGGGCGGCCAGGTGGGGCAGCGTGAGCGATGGCGTGAGGAGCCACTCCCCCCGCAGCAGCTTGCCGCTCCCGAGATACCGGGTCGGCTCGATCAGCTTGACCTTCAATCCACCCGTCTCCTTTTCCTGCCTTCCGCCCCAATAGGTGTCCGGATTGGATCATACCAGAACGCGGCTTCGCCTGCCAGGTGTAGGGCTCCGTGGGGTCACCACAGGGGCTTGCGCTCTCCCCCTTCGGCTGGGGGGCCGATGCGGAGGGCAACGTCGGGGGCTTTGACCAGGTGGGGCAGGTCGAGGGGGAGGCCGGCGGCGTCGGCGGTGGCCTCAGTCTCGACGATGGGGGCGCCATTGGAGGTGTCGAACCAGTCGAGGCGGTAGCGGCCGGGGCGCAGGCCGGCGAGGCGGAGGCTGAAGCGCTCGAGGAGGGGCGGCGGCTCTTTCTTCACGAGTCGGCGGTGCCAGGTGTTGCGGCGGTCCTGGAACCAGAGGAGGGCCTGGGCGTCGGTGCGGAGGCCGACGATGCGGAGGTGGGTCCGTTCGTCGTCGCGGACGGGCTGCCAGGGCTGGCCGGGCCAGTCCACGCCGGCCAGGAAGCGGCCAAGGGCGCGGTAGTGGTAGTAGAGGTCGTTGGGCTCGACGTAGTCGTCCCACCACCAGAGCATGGGTGCGCCGGCGGCGCCGCTGAGGCAGGAGGCCCAGAGGGCGTTGTGGAGGTGGATGCCCGTGCGGTCAAGCTTGTTGAGGCGGTTCTCGCCGCCGCTGGGGTGGTAGCCGAACTCGGCGATGAGGAAGGGCTTCTTGAACTGGGTGAAGTCCTGGGCCTGGTCGAGCACCATCGCCGCGGCGTCGTACTGTTTGGGCGTCGGCTCCCAGTCCTCGCAGATGTACGAGTGGAGCTGGACGAAGTCGAGCGCGGGCATGGCCCAGAACTCGGGCCAGTCGGTGTAGGCGGCGAGGGTGTTAGTGACCAGGTGGCCGTAGGGGTCGAGGCGGCGGAGCTCGGCGGCCATCGCGGCAGTCCAGTCGAGCATGTAGGGCTCTTTGCGGGAGAGCACTTTGCCGCGCTCGCTGGGAGCGTAGTCCATTTCGTTCCAGAGCTCCCAGGCCATGACCTGAGGGGCGTGTGCCCATCGTGCGACGATGTAGCGGAGGCGGCGGAGGTAGTGGGCTTTGGCGGAGGCGTTGGTGAAGAAGTCGGCGGGCCTGTCGCACATGCCGCCGTTGGCCCGCCAGTACGGGCTGTGGCGGCGCTGGGCGAAGTCGTGGAAGTTGTCGAAGCAGAGCTTGAAGTGGATGCCGTAGGTTCGGGCGAAGGCGATGATGTGGTCGAGGCGCCAGGCGTTGTCGAGGCGGTAGTCGTCGAGCTTCCCGCCCTCGAGTTCGAGGCTCCAGGAGCACATCCAGATGCGGGTGAAGTTCTCGTGGGCGGCGGCCATCTTGCGGAAGTAGTTGTCGTAGTCGTAGGTCTTGAGCTGGGAGTCGGCCCAGCACACGTTGTGGCCGATGGGGAAGTAGGGCTTGCCGGTCGAGAACTCGAAGTAGCGGGGGTTGCGTGGGCTGACGCGGATGAAGCCGGGATTCGCCGTGGCGGTGGCCGTGAAGGAGCCCGGCTCGCCCGCCGCCTCGCCGCCACGGGTGCGGACGCGCACGCGGTAGCGGTGCTGGCCGGGGGCGGTTGGGGCGTAGCGGAGCATCCACATGGGCTTGCCCTTCGGCTCGAGTTGCTCCTTGCCGTCCTTGAGCGTGCGCTTGAAGTCCTGGTAGAGGAAGCCGTGGACCGTGCGGATGCGGCCCGTGGGGTCGGCCACGTCCGCCGAGAGGTCAATCTCGTCGGGGTCGAAGGGATTGGCGAACTCGGCGTCGAGGCGGACGGTTAGCTCGATGGCCTCGAAGGTGCCGACCTGTGCGGCGGAGGGCAGGGTTTCGAGGACGCGGGGGCGGCTGGGCTGCGCGGCAAGCGCGGCGGCCCAGGCGAGCATGGCCACAGCGGACATCGGGGCGAAAGGCAGGTTGCGCGTCATGGGTTTTCCTTCCATTGCCGGCGATTGTAGCAGGGGCCGGGCGGGAAAGCAAAGCGGCGTATCTTCAGCGGGTGCAGTAACGGATTTGTGCGCCGCCCGCCGTCGTTCGTAGTTCGGCGTTTACGCGGCTCTTCTGTCCGTCCTGGCAGCCCTGAGGACCGCCTGAAGGCCGAACTACGAACAGGAACGCCCGCTTCGGCGCACAAATCCGTTACTGCACCCATCTTCAGCCGCGGCCGCGCCACGGTCGGCCAAGCCGACCGTGGCACGCGCAGAGGCGCAAAGCGGCTCAATGTGGCTCAAAGTGGCTCAATTGCGGATCGGGCCGTTCTCGCCCTCCGGCGGGCGAGCTTCCCAATGTGGCTCAAAGTGGCTCAACAGTGCGCCACGCGCCGCCCGGCCCCTCCCCCCCGGCAGGCGCCAGTGCCACGCGGCCTGCCAGCCCGTCGAGGACGG
>Ga0194125_10012324_pt1 | contig 11304 bp, 9 predicted proteins | sample TA2KigC250mmetaG_FD_148626 | JGI IMG/M metagenome (GOLD analysis project Ga0194125, IMG submission 148626) | Freshwater microbial communities from Lake Tanganyika, Tanzania - TA2015034 Kigoma Deep Cast 250m | ecosystem: Environmental > Aquatic > Freshwater > Lake | place: Tanzania: Lake... | reverse complement strand
GAGGAGGAATTTCTTAATTCGATATAAGAGTGGATCACGAAGGTGTGCATGCTCTGCGAGCGCCTTAGGAGAAGGTGCATTATCTGTCCACGATTTGGCCACGGTAGTGCCTCATTCTACGCCCCTTGAATTCACGCGTATGCTCTGCTGTATGCAGCTGAAAACCGATCTTTATATTGATGGTAAGTGGGTTAAGGGAATCAAGTCTCTTCCAGTTTATGACCCGAGCGATGACTCAATAATCGCCGAGATTCAAATCGCGGGTGAGAAAGAATGCGATGCTGCGGTTGATGCGGCATTTAGAGCATTTCCTGAATGGTCGAAAACAGTTCCTCGATATCGCGCGGAAATACTCCGTAAAGCCTTTGAAATCATGGTCTCTGAAGCTGATCAGCTTGCCGAATTGGTTTCGCGCGAAAATGGAAAAGTTTTGACCGATGCAAAGGGTGAAATTCTCTATGCAGCCGAATTCTTCCGTTGGTTCTCAGAAGAGACGGTGCGTGTTCAAGGTGATTTTCGCAAATCCCCAAGTGGCGATAAACGAATACTTGTAACACATCAACCAATTGGAGTCTCACTTCTAATCACACCTTGGAATTTCCCAGCTGGAATGGCAACTAGAAAGATTGGCCCAGCAATTGGTGCAGGTTGCACGGTAATTCTAAAACCGGCGATTGAAACACCCCTAACTGCCCTTGCGATAGTTGACATTCTTGAACGGGCCGGAGTTCCAAAAGGTGTTGTAAATGTTGTTATGCCTACACCCGCTGGTCCGATGGTCAGTCGCATGTTGCATGACCCAAGAGTTATGAATCTTTCATTCACAGGATCGACCGAAGTAGGAAGAGCCCTTCTTAAAGAAGCGTCAGATCGAGTTATTAGATGCTCTATGGAGCTAGGCGGCAATGCCCCATTTGTTGTGCTAGATGATGCGAACATTGATGAAGCGGTTAAAGGTTTAATGCTTGCGAAGATGCGAAATGGCGGAGCGGCATGTACAGCAGCAAATCGAATTTATGTTCACAAGAGCATCGCAAACGAGTTCACGACTAAATTTGCTAAGGCGATGTCCGAGCTTCGAATGGCTCCCGGTCGTGAATCCGGCGCCCAACTCGGCGCGAGCGTTTCTAAGAAAGAGCGCGACAAAGTTGCTGAACTAGTAGAAATCTCGGTAAAGGGTGGGGCAAAGGTAGAGACGGGCGGGATATTGCCTGAAGGTAAAGGCGCTTTCTATCCGCCAACTGTTTTAACTGTCGACCGCGATAATGAAATTCTTAAGCATGAAGTCTTCGGCCCGGTCGCACCAATCGTTACCTTTGAAACAGATGCCGAAGCAATCGAACTCGCAAATGACAGTGATTTCGGATTGATTAGCTATGTCTATTCCGGTGAACTTGGACGAGCTATTCGCGTCGCCGAAGCAATTGACTCAGGAATGGTCGCAATTAATCGCGGAATGATTTCGGATCCAGCAGCGCCATTTGGAGGTAATAAGCAGAGCGGCCTTGGTCGCGAGGGTGGCTTTGATGGAATTCATGAGTTCCTTCAAACCAAATACATCGGCGTAGAGATCTAAGGGTAAATTTCACCAGTGCGAATTCTTGTAACCGGCGGTGCGGGCTTCTTAGGGTCTCACCTATCTGAGCGCCTCTTGGAGTTGGGACATGAAGTAGTAGTTGCAGATAATTTTTATACCGGCAGCAAAGAGAACATTGCTCACCTTCTTGATAACAAGTCCTTTGAATTACTACGCCATGATGTAACTTTCCCGCTTTACATTGAGGTAGATGGCATTTTCAATTTAGCTTGTCCGGCTAGCCCAATTCAGTATCAAAAAAATCCAGTGCAAACTTTTAAGACCAGCGTTCATGGCGCAATAAACATGCTTGGCCTTGCCAAGCGAACTGGAGCAAGATTTCTACAAGCCTCGACCTCTGAGATTTATGGAGATCCACATGTTTCGCCACAGGAAGAGAGTTATTGGGGAAATGTAAATCCGATTGGTATTCGCTCTTGCTATGACGAAGGTAAACGCGCTGCTGAGACTTTAACGTTCGACTACCACCGCCAATTTGGCCTAGATATCCGGGTCGCTCGAATATTCAATACTTATGGGCCGAGAATGGATGCAAACGATGGTCGAGTTGTCAGTAACTTTATTGTTCAAGCTTTAAAGGGTGAACCAATCACCATTTATGGCGATGGAAGCCAAACAAGGTCATTCTGTTATGTAAGTGACCTAATAGAGGGACTTGTAAAGTTGTTCTTCACAGAAGAAGTTCATGAACCAATAAATCTTGGAAATCCAAGCCCAATAAATATGAAGCAGTTAGCTGAAGAAGTCCTGACTTTGACTGGAAGCAAATCAAAGTTAACGTTTAAAGAGTTACCAGGAGATGATCCAAAACGGAGAGAACCTGATATCACTAAGGCAAAGAAATTGATTTTATGGCAACCAAAGATCGAAAGAGTGCTGGGGTTAGAACAAACCATCGACTACTTTCGAAAAAGACTTACCCAATAATCTATCCACAAAGATTTAACTTGCTTAGAATCATAATTTGCGAATTTCTCTAATTCATCAATCCCTCTAAGTCTTTCAAGTATTTGGATTGAATCGAAGGATTCAACTTCGACAAAAGGTATGTCGTGCATCTTGAGACTTTGACTCCAATTTGATCTCTCTACTATTGGAATTGCCCCTCTATATAGTGCCTCCCAAAAACGATGCGTATCTAAGCCATTTCCACGAGGGCACAAGACATACTTATGTCTCTTAACTATTTCTGAATATTTCTTTGGGAAATAAAACTTGTTAGATTTGTAAAAAGGGAATTCTGAAACTGAAATGAAGAAAAGAAATTACTACGAGCTTCATGGGTTGGTGAGAATGGACCGACTAAGACTCCATCCTTTCTCTCACCCCATGGAATAGTCGAGCGAAGGGTTTCGGGCAACCCATTGATGCCGAGGCGCAAGTTCTCAATTCCAATTGGAAGCGTAAAAATGTTTGAGTTATTGCTTATGTTCGAATTCTGGAGAAATGACTTTTGGAATAGCTTAGTTAGTCCAAGCGGTTCCTGATCGAAGTCCCTATCACTATTTCCAGCTATTAGGTAAGCACCGGAACTTCGACCATCAATTACAGATATCAATTCTTCGACTAAGTCTGATTGACAAAAAATCAATGTTCCCTCGAAAAATTGAGTATTCAGGTTAGCGAGGTCAGCTCTCTTACTTACTGAAAAGTCAGACAATTCCTTGAAAGCGTCACCGCTAAGAAAGGGACTACTCGTTCTTGACCTAAACTTTAATTGGTTGAACCGAATCGCAATTCTTTGACGAATACCAAGATTCATTCAAAACAATCCCAGCAAGAGATTAAAGGTTCCACTACAAGATAGTAATTGGCGGAGGATGAGGGATTTGAACCCTCGATAGGTTTCCCTATACACGCTTTCCAAGCGTGCGCACTCGGCCGCTATGCGAATCCTCCAATAAAAACCTTGCTATAGAACAAGGGCTGAACTCTATCGGTGGCACTAACTATGATTCACCGTAGATCCCTCGTGCGGCATTATCGTGCCGAACTCCCCCAGGGCTGGAAGGCAGCAAGGGTAGGTCCGCTCTAATGGGTGTGCGGGGGATCCTTTTTAACAACGAGAAAGTTAGGAGGCATCAATGTCTCTAGCTTTGTATCGGAAATATCGACCATCATCTTTCCAAGAGGTAATTGGCCAAGAACACATCACCGTCCCACTTTCTAATGCTCTCGAATCAGGGCGAATTCACCATGCCTATTTATTCTCAGGTCCACGTGGTTGCGGAAAGACTTCTAGCGCTCGAATAATGGCGCGTTCTCTAAATTGTGCGAAGGGACCAACACCAAACCCTTGTGGGGAGTGTCAATCTTGTAAGGACTTGGTTGCAAATGGTCCTGGATCAATTGATGTAATTGAATTGGATGCTGCAACTCACGGACTCGTCGATGATGCTCGAGATCTTCGAGATAAGGCTTTTTTTTCGCCAGTTGCCTCCAGATACAAAATTTACATTATCGATGAGGCGCACCAACTTGGACCGGGAGCTGCAAACGCGCTTCTTAAGGTTGTCGAAGAACCGCCTCCACACGTCCTCTTTATTTTCGCGACCACTGAACCTGAAAAATTAATCGCAACAATTCGCTCGCGAACTCATCATTATCCGTTTCGGTTAGTGCCTCCGGGTACCTTGCAAGAGCACTTACTTAAAGTTTGCGATTCTGAAGGAGTCAAAGTCGATAAAGGAGTCCTGCCTCTAGTCGCGCGCTCCTCTGGTGGTTCTGTGCGTGATGCGCTTTCAGTACTGGGTCAATTACTTGCAGGCGCTGGAAATTCAGGTGTGACTTATGAGATTGCGGTACAACTACTTGGGTTCACTGACTCCGCCTTATTAGATGATGCGATAGATGCGATAGCTGCGCATGATCTTGGAGCGCTGCTTAAGGCAATTGATCGCTTGATTGAGTCGGGATTAGACCCGCGACGTTTTGCTCAAGATCTCTTGGAGCGATTACGGGACCTTGTGATTGCAGATGTCACCGGTGGTGAGATCAAGACAATTCTGCGCAATTATCCGGAAGACCAACTTGAGAGAATGATTTCTCAATCTAGGCTTATTGGAGGCGCAAATCTAAGTCGCTCAGCTTCGATTGTGGCAGAAGGTTTAAATCAAATGCGAGGTGCAACTTCACCGCGTCTAATACTTGAATTGATAATGAGTCGAATTGTTATCGCTGGCACAGATAAGACCGATCAAGGACTTCTTGCAAGAATTGAGAGGCTAGAAAGAACAGCAAAGATGGATCCAATGCCATCAAAAACTCCTGAGCCAAAAAGCGCTTCCAAAAAGACGGAGATAAAGGAATCCCCCAAGACCACTACAGAGGTTCCAATTGCGAGTTCAAATCTAGATGTCACTTCTTTAAGACGTTTGTGGCCTGATGTCATTGAGAATGTAAAGAAGAAGCGCCGTCTAACCTGGTCTCTTCTCTCGGCGAGCGCTCAAATTCTCTCTGTCGATGATGCAACCATAACAATTGGGATTGTTAATTCTGGGGCAAGAGATTCTTTCTTACGTTCAGAGAGCGAAACAATTCTTTCCGATGCTTTTGTTGAGGTTGCGGGAGTTAGAAGAAGGATTGAAGTGGTTGTTGATTCTTCAATTACATCGACCTCACCTATCGCTTCAGAGAAAAAGAGCGATGAAGATTTAAGTGATACCAATCAACTATCTGGTACTGAGTTGATTATGAAGGAGCTCGGAGCTCGAGTTGTATCCGAGAGCGAGAAGTAATGTACGAAGGCATCATTCAAGACTTGATTGACGAGTTAGGAAAACTTCCGGGAATCGGACCAAAGAGTGCGCAACGAATTGCTTTTCACTTAGTCCAATCTGAGAGAGTTGATGTAAATCGACTTGTTGAAGTTTTAAGACTGGTAAAAGAAAAAGTTCGTTTCTGTTCGAGCTGTTTTAATGTTGCCGAAGAAGAAGAGTGCAAAATTTGTAGAGATCCAAGAAGAGAGAATTCAACAATTTGCGTAGTTGAAGAGAGTAAAGATGTGGTAGCGATTGAAAGAACAAGAGAATTTCGAGGGAAGTACCATGTTCTAGGTGGAGCAATAAGTCCTATCGATGGCATTGGGCCTGAGCAGCTAAGAATTCGGGAGCTGCTTGCTCGCCTCTCGGATTCGAACATAACTGAAGTGATAATTGCGACTGATCCGAATCTTGAAGGGGAAGCGACCGCGACTTATCTGGCTCGCACGATCAAACCTTTGGGTATAAAGATTTCACGCCTCGCATCTGGGCTCCCAGTAGGTGGAGACCTGGAATATGCCGATGAGGTAACACTCGGAAGGGCATTCGAGGGACGAAGGTCTTTAGAGCTTTAAATTCTTAAAATGTGAGACAAATTATGTCTCAATATATAAGAAAGCAGGGCTTCCCTTTGTTGAACGTGCCAATATCGGGCCGTGGGTCTCATTGTCCAGAAGTACGGTGGCTCCTCCGTGTCGGATGCTGAAGCCATGAAACGGGTGGCTAGCCGGATTGTCGCGACCAAAAAGGCAGGGCACCAAGTCGTAGTTGTTGTCTCCGCGATGGGCGATACGACCGATGAATTGATTGACCTCGCAAATCAAATAACGCCGCTACCAGCGGGTCGAGAGCTCGACATGTTGCTCACCGCGGGTGAGCGAATTTCGATGGCGCTATTGGCAATGGCAATCAAGAATTTGGGGCATGAGGCGCTTTCATTTACTGGATCTCAAGCGGGAGTTATTACAGATAGTAAACATGGAAGAGCAAGAATCATCGATGTTACTCCGGGGAGAATTCAAGAAGCGCTCAGTCAAGACGCAATTGCAATCGTTGCTGGCTTTCAAGGGATATCCCAAGACACAAAAGATGTAACCACTCTTGGTCGTGGTGGAAGTGATACAACCGCGGTTGCACTTGCAGCAGCGCTTGAGGCAGATGTCTGTGAGATTTATACCGATGTGGATGGTGTATTTAGCGCTGACCCGAGAATTGTTCCCGCCGCACGAAAGCTAAAAAGTGTTACCTATGACGAGATGCTCGAATTGGCAGCATCAGGAGCAAAAGTATTACACCTTCGGTGCGTTGAATATGCAAGAAGGTTCGAATTACCAATACATGTTCGGTCATCATTTTCAAACCTAGAGGGAACTTGGGTTGTATCAGATCAACCCGAAGGAGGAGATATGGAGCAAGCAATAATCTCGGGAATAGCTCATGATAAGAGCGAGGCGAAGATAACAATCGTCGGCGTTCCTGACCGAGCCGGTGTGGCTGCCCGCATTTTCCAATCGATAGCTGACTCAGATATAAACATTGACATGATTGTTCAAAATGTTTCGGCCGCCGCGACTGGACTTACCGACATCTCATTCACACTTCCAAGGACTGAAGGTTCAAAAGCAACTTCCATTGTGCAAAAACTTCAGGGAGAGATTGGATTCCAATCAATTCAATACGATGATCAAATTGGAAAGCTCTCCCTTATTGGCGCTGGTATGCGTTCACACCCAGGGGTTACGGCTACATTTTTTGCCGCTATGGCAGATGCAGGTGTGAATATCGAGATGATTTCGACCTCTGAAATCCGCATTTCTATTGTCTGCCGCCAGGCCGACCTAGATAGGGCAGTAAAGGCGGCGCATACTGCTTTTGAACTCGATGCAGACCAAGTAGAAGCAGTCGTTTATGGCGGCTCTGGTCGATGAGTAGAAAACCTTCACTCGCAGTAGTTGGCGCAACCGGTGCAGTAGGAACCGTGATGCTTGATTTATTGAGCACCCGCGAAGATGTCTGGGGCGAAATTCGATTAATTGCATCTGCAAGAAGTGCGGGTAAGAAACTTAAATGCAGGGGCCAGGAGTTAAGCGTTGTTGCCCTCAGCGAAGAAGCCTTTGAGGGGATTGATGTAGCAATGTTCGATGTACCTGATGAGATATCCGCCGAATGGGCTCCTATTGCTGCATCTAAGGGAGTTGTGTGCGTAGATAATTCTGGAGCTTTCCGAATGGATCCGGAAGTTCCTCTCGTTGTTCCTGAAGTAAACCCCGATCAAATTACGAATCGCCCCAAAGGAATCATCTCAAATCCAAATTGCACCACACTCTCTATGATTGTTGCGATTGGTGCGCTTCATAAGAAATATGAATTACAAGAATTAGTAGTTGCTTCTTATCAAGCTGCATCAGGAGCCGGCCAATCAGGAATCGATACTTTGCGAGCCCAAATCCAAGCTGTCGCAGGAACTGAATTAGGAGACTATTCAGGAGATATAAAGACTAAAGTAAACGACTTTGGTCCGTTCCCGGCCCCAATTGCACTTAACGTTATACCTTGGGCCGGTTCTTTAAAGAATGACGGATATTCCTCTGAAGAGTTAAAGGTTAGAAATGAATCCCGCAAGATTCTGGGATTGAAAGATCTCAGAGTTTCGGCAACTTGCGTCCGCGTTCCTGTAATTACGACTCATTCTTTGGCTGTTCACGCTGTTTTTGCTCATGAAGTTAATCAAAAACAAGCTCAGGAAATTCTCTCGACTGCGGCTGGCGTCAAACTTGTAGATGACCCGGAAAATTATGTTTTCCCGACCCCTGCAGATGCAGTTGGTACAGATCCAACTTGGGTAGGTCGAGTGAGAAAGTCAATTGATAATCCAATGGCTTTGGACTTGTTTGTATGCGGCGATAATTTGAGAAAAGGCGCAGCACTTAATACCGCACAGATTGCTGAGTTAGTGGCCAAAGAGTTTTAGTAGCTCACTGTTAGCATTAACTCATGACAATCGTTGTTGCGGGCTACACAGGACTTGTGGGCTCTGCAATTTATGAATTACTTCAGGCCAGGGGCGAAAGCGTTATCGGGGTAAATAGGTCAGTTGTAGATTTATTGGACAGAAGAAAAACATTTGAATTTCTTAATGATGTAAAGCCTGCCGCTGTCATCGATTCAGCAGCTGTAGTTGGAGGCATCGGAGCAAACAACACTTACCCTGTAGAGTTTTTAAGCCAAAATCTGCAAATTCAAACTAATTTAATGGATGCAGCACATGCTGCGAATGTTGAAAGGTTTGTATTTCTCGGCTCTAGCTGCATTTATCCGAGGCAATGCCCACAACCGATAAAGGAAGAGTATTTAATGACCGGGCACTTGGAGAGTACGAATTCGGCATACGCAATAGCAAAGATTGCTGGAATTGAATCTATAAAGTCTTATAGAAAGCAGTATGGACGTAAGTGGATCTCTCTCATGCCCACCAATATTTATGGGCCTAGAGATAATTTCAATCTAGATAACGCACATGTATTGCCAGCTCTAATAAATCGTTTTGTTTCAGGAGTAAAATCGGGTGCAAAGAGTGTGACTCTTTGGGGAACGGGAGAGCCAAAACGTGAGTTTTTGCACTCTCGCGATTTAGCGAGTGCAACCCTTTTCGCCCTAGAAAAATACGACCAAGATGAACATTTGAATGTAGGCACGGGCGAAGACCTAACGATTCAAGAGTTGGCTAGCGTGGTTGCGAGATTGGCTAAGTTTGAGGGTGAATTGATCTGGGACAAAAGTAAGCCGGACGGCACTCCAAGAAAAGTTCTCGATGTTTCACGGTTGAAATCTCTAGGTTGGGCGCCAAAAGTCAACTTAGAAGAAGGAATCAGCGAGACAATCGAATGGTTCCTCAAAAATCAAAGTATGGTGAGGTCATGACTAAGAAGGTCGCGCTTATAACGGGGATAACAGGTCAAGACGGTTCGTATCTTGCGGAGCTGTTACTTTCAAAGGGATACGAAGTGCATGGCGTCATTCGGAGGGCCAGTACTTTTAATACTGGGCGAATCGATCACATTTATGAAGATCCGCATATGCCTAATCCAAAGTTATTTCTTCATTATGGTGATCTTACTGATGGGGTTTCTTTAACAAATCTAGTTAGAGATATCAAACCAACAGAGTTATATAACCTTGCCGCGCAATCACATGTAATGGTCTCTTTCACAATGCCCCAATACACCGCTCAAGTAGATGCCGTTGGCACGGTTGCGCTCCTTGAAGCAATTAGGGCTTCAAAGCTTGATACAAGGTTTTATCAAGCAAGTACCTCAGAACTATATGGATCGACGCCCCCTCCGCAAAATGAGGAGAGTAAATTCCGACCACGATCTCCATATGCGGCTGCAAAATTGATGGCATATTGGTCGACCGTTAATTATCGTGAAGCTTTTGGAATCCACGCGACGAATGGAATTCTCTTTAACCACGAATCGCCTCGTCGGGGAGAAACTTTTGTAACTAGAAAAATCTCTAGGGCGGTCGCCGCAATAAAGGCGGGTAAGCAGAAGAAGTTATATCTTGGAAATCTTGATGCAGTCAGAGACTGGGGATATGCAAAAGAATATGTAGAGTCTATGTGGCTCATGCTGCAAAAACCCGAATCAAGCGATTACGTAGTGGCGACGGGAGTTGGCGCAACCGTTAAAGAATTTGCGCAAGTTGCTTTTTCCCATGCAGGTTTAGATTGGGAAAAATATGTAGAAGTGGATGATAAGTATGCGCGCCCAACAGAAGTCGATGCACTAATTGGCGATCCGAGTAAGGCGAAGGCAGAACTAGATTGGTCTGCTAAAACCAAATGGCATGACCTTGCTAAGTTGATGGTCGACGCAGATCTAAAAGCAATTAGTTAGAAATTAGGGTTAACAAACTTGCTTCACTTGGGCAGAGAAATCTGATTGGCGTGTAAGGGTTGAAACCCATTCCTGCAGAGACATGTAGATAAGGCTGGTTATCTAATTTTGTCAAACCTCGAGATCTCCAGTTTGGTAGATCACAATTAGTTGTAAGAGAACGAGATTCCCCGAACCAAGGAAATCTAACTTGGCCACCATGCGTATGTCCAGCGAAAACTATATCTAGGTTGTCGCTAGCCATAGATTTAATTACGCGGCTATATGGTGCATGCGTAACTCCGATAGATAAGTCAGACTTTGGATTCCTTTCCCCTGAGACCTTCGAGTAATCATCTAAACCTAGGTGAGCATCATTTGTTCCTCTTGCTTCAACCCTCACGCCATTTACTGAAATCTCTATTTTTCGTTCATTCAGATTTTTCCAGCCGCGTCTCCCAAGAGCATTATCAAACTCTTGGGTATTCAAGGGAGCACCAAGTTTGCGGTTACCTCGATCTTTGCCTAGATAAGAAAAAGGATTCTTGAATCTTGGTCCGTAGTAATCGTTTGAGCCAAACACATATAGTCCCGGTAGGTCGAGTAGTGGATCGAGAGCGTAGAGAGCCGTTTCAACTGCGGAGTCATGGCCGAGAAAGTCTCCGGTGGAAACAACAAGATCAGGTTTTAAGTCAATCCAAGATCGAATGATTCCAATCTCGCGCTTTCTCCTAGGTGTTAAGTGAAGGTCGGAGAAATGAAGAACCCGCAGAGCGAGGCGCCCTTTTGGAAGTATCGGTAATTGAACTTCACGTAGTCGATAGCCCATAGGCGTGAGAAGATACCGCTATGTCCCTCAAAGAAAAACTTCAGAGCGATTTAACAGAATCAATGCGTAACCGAGATGAGATTAGATCGAGCACGCTTCGTATGATTCTTACCGCTATCAAGAACGAAGAAGTATCGGGCAAGGAAGCTCGGAATTTGAGCGATGCAGAGTTGATAACCGTGCTCTCTCGTGAGTCCAAGAAAAGACGAGAAGCGGCAGAGGCTTTTGACCAAGCTGGTG
>Ga0194125_10012321_pt1 | contig 11306 bp, 10 predicted proteins | sample TA2KigC250mmetaG_FD_148626 | JGI IMG/M metagenome (GOLD analysis project Ga0194125, IMG submission 148626) | Freshwater microbial communities from Lake Tanganyika, Tanzania - TA2015034 Kigoma Deep Cast 250m | ecosystem: Environmental > Aquatic > Freshwater > Lake | place: Tanzania: Lake... | reverse complement strand
AAGTAGATGCGCCCTGCCGCGTGGACGGGCGAGGCCATCGCGGGGCCGGGGAGCCGCGTGCGCCACACGGGCTGCCCCGTCGCCGCGTCGAGGCACACCACGGCCCCCTCGTCATTGGCGCAGTACAGCTCCTTGCCGACAAGGATGGGCGAGGGCATGAGGGGGTAGTTGATCTCCTTCGACCGCCAGGCGACGTGCGAAGGCGTGACATCGCCCTCCCCGCCGAGGCGGATGGCCCAGAGCTGCGGCACCATCGCGCCCGTGCAGATGTAGACCCGTTCGGCGTCGGCCACCGGCCGCGGCGCGAGCGACCAGCCGTTGCCGTGGCGCACCCGCCAAATCTCCTTCCCCGTCGCAGGGTCGTAGGCGACGGCCCATCGTGCGCCAACGGCGACGAGCTGGGCCTTCCCCGCCGCTTCAATGGCCAGGGGCGTCGAGTACGCCTTGCGCATGTGGGCCGGCGCCTCAATCGGCGGCCGCTGCGTTTTCCACATTGTCTCGCCCGTCCTCTTGTCCAGCGCAGCCACGTATTGCTCGTCGCACCCGTCCCGCACGAGGACCAGGAGGTCCTTGTGGAGGAGCGGTGAGCTGCCCGGGCCGACCATGTGGTCTATGGGCAGGCGTTGCGTCCAGAGGGCCTTGCCCGTCTCGGCGTCGAGGCAGGCCGTGCCGAAAGTGCCGAAGTCGCAGTAGAGCCGTCCCGGCTCGGCCACGGGTGTGGGCGTGGCCCAACTGTTGAGCCAGTGGGTCGGGGCGGGCTTGTCCACCTCGAACACCGTCACGTGCCAGAGCAGCTTGCCCGTCGCGCGGTCCAGGCAGGCGGCTCCGAGGGCCACGTGGTCGGCCGTCTGCATGTCGTCCGAGCCGATCCGCTTCCGCACCACGCCCTTCTCAATGGCCGTCGTCACCCAGATGCGGTCGCCCAGGAGCACTGGCGACGAGCGCCCCTTCCCCGGCACCGCCACCTTCCAGGCCACGTTTTTCGACTCGCCCCACTCGATGGGCGGGTTCGCCGACCGGCTGAGCCCGTCGCCCCCTGGCCCGCGGAACTCCGGCCAGTCTCCCTCCCCTGCCGCCGACATCAGCGCCAACACCCACGCAATGCCGACCGCCATCGCTTTCTGCTCCTCCGCAACGCCATGGGTTCGCGTCGCAGCGCCGCGCCGGACCGCACTCAATGCCGCAGCAGGCAGGGCGCCCGCCTACCGGATGTTGCCGATGATGCTCTTCACTGTGTCGTGCTTGAACTTCATGATATTAGACATCAGCGTCATCTGGCGGTTCAGGCTCTGCATCTGCTGCTGGAGCTGGAGCGACTGAAGGTTGGTGAGCGCATTCACTTGGGGCATGGCGGCGGCCATGCGCGTCAGGTCGTTCGCCTGCGTCACGGGCTTGCCCCCGACCAGTTCGCCGGCCCCCTGGGCGGTGAAGCCGCGCGCCATCAACTGATTGGCCAGCATCCCGGTCTGGACGCCGCTCGTGGCGATCTTGCCCATCTCTGCTGCCCCCAACAAAGGTCGCGCCGGACCCCGGCCCGCGCGCCATTCTACGCGCCGCAGCCCGTGGCGTCAACGACTTTGCCCCACAAGAATCCGCAACACCACCTCCCTCCCGAAGGTTCCAGTACCTTCGGGAGGGTAGTCCTTGGCGCTGCCCTCTGTCCCATCATGCCCATCAGCCCCCGGGCGTCTTGGCGGCCCCCTCCTTCATCCAGGCGGAAGGCGGCATGCCCGCGTGGCGGCGGAAGGCGCGGGCGAGGGCCGACACGCTGCCGAAGCCTGCCAGCCGCGCCACCCCCGCCAGGCCGGCCCACCGGCGCCGGCCCCACCCCTCGGGCGGCGTGTCGGGCATCGGCAGGGGATGGCGGCGAATCCACTCCGTGCCGTCGGGCCGCGTCTCGACCAGGGCCGCGCGGCGGCGCGGGTCCTCGGCCCACTCGCGCCAGCCCTCGCCGCCGGGCTCGCCGGGCGGGCCGTCGAAGACGAGCTCCACGGGGCCGCGGCGCCCGCGCCGGCGCCGCTGGGCGCGCACGCGGCTGCGGGCCAGGTCCTCGAGCAACAGCTTGGCGTGCTCGACGCGGGCCTTCGCTATCTCCTGGGCAATCGTCCCGCGGCCTGCCGCGCGGAGGCGCCGCTCGAGCGTCCGCTGCGTCACCCCCATCCCGGCGGCCACCTGCCGCGAGTCAATCGCCTCCGTCCGCCGGTCGTCAATGAACCACAGGGCGCGGCCCACCAGGTCGTCGCCCAACGCCTGGCGGTCCGTGCTCCGCCGCGGGACGAGCGTCGGCTCGATGAGGATATTGCCCCGCGGCGGCGGCTCCCCCTCCATCAGGCGGCCGAGGAGTTCGGCGGCGCGATAGCCAAGCTCCGCATAGTCGAAGCGGATGCACGTCAGTGCAGGCGTCAGCGCGTGGAGCGCGGGATCGTCGTCCGCCGCGATGATCCCCACGTCCTCCGGAATCCGCAGCCCGCGCGCCAGCGCAAGCTGCGCCAGCACGCGCGCGAAGCCGGGCCGGGCCACATAGATGCCAACGGGCAGTTCGAGGCCCCCAAGCCAATCATTGAGCCAGGCGGCCGTCGCTCGCGACCAGTCCTGCTGCTGGGCGTATTGCCGGAACGTGCAAGCGGCCTGCGGGCGCCGGCCGAGGCGGCGGAGTGCCAGGGTGAATGCCTCGCGCTCGACGCGAGACTGCGATTGGCGGGAGAAGCCCAGGTAGGTGAACGTGCGGTAGCCGCGCTCGAGCAGGTGGCTTGCGGCCAGCCGGCCTGCCGTGTGGCGATCGTCCACAACGCCGACCATGCTGAAGCGCGGGCGGCTCAGCGAGATGCACACCACTGGCGCCACGGAACTGCGGATCGGCGAACACGCGTGCCTGCGGGGTGGAGCCAGCATGCCATCGAAGGAGCCTGGCGGTTGCTTGACCGCGAACGGATCGAGGATGAGGCGCCACCCGGCGGGTCCGGCGTAGCGCGCGATCCCGCGCAGAGTCTCCGCCTCCCGGAAGCCCAGCTTGTCGGGGTCAACCATCACCGCGATGCGGGGAGAGGGGGGCATGTCGAGCCCCGCCTACCGGATGTTGTTGATCACGCTCTTCGCAGTGTCGCGCTTCAGCTTCACGATGTTCGAGATCAGCGCGAGGTGGCGGCTTTCGCTTTGCATCTGCTGCTGGAGCTGGAGGAACTGAAGGTTGAAGCTCATGTTCATCCCCCCCGTTCCGGGCATCGGGCGCATCTTGGCCATGGTGGCTGCCGCGCGCGCCTGGTCGTTCCCCTGAGTGATGATGCCGCCCGCCAGCAGGTCGCCCGCCCCCTGGCGGCTGAACCCGTGCGCCATCAACTGATGGATGTGCATCTCGCTTGTCGGCCTGCCCGCCATGCTCCCGATCGAAATCAACGTCTTGGTGGCCGTCTCGAACGAAACCCAATCGCTCATCTTGGCTGCCCTCCAAAGAGGGGCTTCACGGATCCCCGGCCGGCGCGTCCATTCTACCCCCCGCGGCCCGCCGCGTCAACTTGCGAAAACTGGAGGATTGAGGGCGAGTTCCCAGAACACTGAAGGGAGGAGCATGCGCGTACGTGGTCCCGCCTTCAGGCGGTCTTGTGCCCCTTCGGGACGCGCCGCCCGCCAAAGACAGCCTTGAGGCGGGACTACATGCCGGCTCCTCCATTTCGGCAACACGCCCTTGAGGCCTGACCCTATCGCCGTCCCCACCTGACCGTCTGCAAGTGCGGCCCATTTGCCGTATTGAGCCAGGGGTGCGCAACCCGATCGAGGCCGTGGTCCTCCGCCCTTGCATCACGCGCGACCAAACTCGCGACCTGCAACGTTTTGTCATAGAGGCTGCTCGCCCCGATGCCAATGTCTGCTCCCGTTGGCCCGGAGCGAAAAAGGAGATCGTGATAGACAGCCACGAAGTCCTTGCCTCCCGCCTTTGCCATCACGCGTGCCTTGTCACCCGTCAGAGTGACGGTGTGGCCCGCCAGAAGTTCGCCCGCCCCCTGGCGGCTGAAGCCGCGCGCCATCAACTGATGAAGCCAATGGAGCTGCACCCCGCTGAGAAAGCCGCTCGCATCGCTCTTGGCCATCTTGGCTGCCCCCAAGAAGCGACGTGCTGCAAACCCCGGCCCGTGCGCCCATTCTACCCCCGGCGGCCCGCCGCGTCAACGCACTTCGCCCAAGCTTGTCGGGACCAATGATCGCCGCGATGCGGGGGGAGGAGGACATGGCACACCTCACGCGTGCACTGCCCCGCACCAGACGTCGACACTCTAAATGGCTTTCAGCGATTCGGCGGCGCCCTCACTGGGGGACAAGTCTGCCTAAAGGCAGGACTCCGAACCGGGAGCGCGGCTCGTTTGGAGTCCCGCCTTCAGGCGGTCTTCGCCCCAATGGGCCGAATCGCTGAAAGCCATTTAGCACGGCGTGGAGCCGCAACCAACTCGGCATCTCCCTCAGTCGAGCGGCGGAATCTCCCCCTTCCCCACCCGCAGCCGGATGGACCGAGCCACTCCTGGGATTCGCGTGATCAGCCGCGCCTTCTCCAGCGTCAGCACCATCTGATGCACCGTGGGCGGGGACACGCCGAAGCATCGCACCATCTCCGCCTCGGCCGGCGCCCGGCCGTGAAGCTTCGTGTAGTAGTAGATGAAGGCCAGATACTGCCCTTGCTTTGGCGTCAAGCTCATCGCTCTCTCCCGTAGCCCGAGTTCAGGAGTTCAGGGCAGGGTGTAGAATGTGGCCCCAACCCCGGCATGCGAGTTCGACCTCACACGGACCTCCGCTACTTCCTGGACACTATGACCCAGTACACAACGGCTGCGAAAGACGCGCCAGCTGCCAGCACGGTGGCCAACAACCAGTGGACGAAACCCCTCTGGCGGCAAACCTGGAGCTTCTCGAACCTAGGGTGATACCCGTCATTGCCCTCGATCCAACCGATGGACTCAACGAACTGCTCCGCGCGGCATGTCCTGCATGCTTCCACGAAACTGGGCACGAGCGAGTCTCCGAACTCGTGGTAGCGCGCAACCGCCCACCCATATGTGGTCGTACGAGCGTACTTGCGCCGGAGTCTCGCCATGTCCGGGCAACCGGCAATGTGCCACGAATGACCGCCCATGGGGAGAGGGTTCACGGTGCCGTCCGGTAGCAGATGACCAGAGAAGGCGATTGACTGAACAAGGTACCCGGATGCTCCATCGCCCACCGCCTCGGGGAAGTGGGCCAAGAACCCGCCAAGAACCAGGAGCAGGCAGACTATGGCTCCTTTGATGTAACGCACTGCACGTTTCGGATTGGCTGCGGTGTCTGCTGCGCGCCACTTGGAGAGTTCACGGAGGCACCCAATGACGCAGGCAACGAGCACGCCAATCCAACAGAACCCGGCTACTGCCCACCATCCGTTCCTGGGGACTGGCAACGGGAAGACGTACTCAAGGTTCGGGAGTCCAAGCAACCACGGGTAACCGATGGCAATCACAAACGCAGCAACTGCGCAGATGGTCGTCCAATGCCTACGGATGTTCCTCGGGCAATGTCTGATCGCCCGTGGTAGGTCGTGACTGAGCATGCCCCACAGCCCCGACACGGTCTCGCCAGTTCGCCAGCACAACGCGCGGAAGCACCCAAGGCGGTATGACTTGGGGGGCGTCTGGTCAGAAGCCACGATACTGGACGCCGTGCTATGTTCCGCTTCTGGTATTCGCCAATGCGCGCCGCACGAAGGGCATGGCACGCGCTGCCCGCGCTGCTCATCTCTGACGTGGAAGAGCTCCCCGCATGTGCACAGGTACCGCATTGCCTACCTCCGATCGGCGACTGTGGCGCGACACGGGAAATGGCCTGTCGCCACTGCGGCATCTCCTTGGCTTCACGCCTGTCAGGCCCTCCACGACACTCCGGCGGTTCGGGGACGCCTTCTCAACCCCCTGCTTGCGATAGCGATTGTATGACGGTCCCGCTCGGCTGTCAACGCTCGGGCGCTTGCACCGAAATGCAAGGCGGCTCGGCGCCGAAGGGCTCGGGCCGGGCTGTACCGCCTCCAGAAGCGAAGATCCGCTACCTGGCACGAGGTCGGAGGAGCGTGACCAGCGGGTCAATGATCCGCGCCAGGGCGTCGGGGCGGAGCTGGCCGACCGTGGACGTCATGAGGTCGCGACTCGCCGTGAAGAGCTTCGCGGGGCGGGCGTAGCTTGTAAGTTGCAGGGAGCCGGAAGCGAAATCCGAGTCCACAAGAGGCACCGCGCGGGGGTCGCCGTAGGGGTTGCTGGTGATCTGGCAGAGAATCCAGTCCCCACGGCCGGCATCGGCAAGAACGACGGCAGGCCGGAGCTTGGCCTGTGACAGATCAGAGAAGGGGAATGGGACTAGGACGACCGCGCCGGCTGAAGGTGTGACCACGCTTCGTCCTCCTCCGGGCGGTTCCAGTCCTCGGCCAGGGCGGCCTCGCTCAGCAGAGCGGTCTCGTGGGCGGTGGGGGGCTCGTCGAGGATCATCACGAGGGCGCGGCGCGGGCCAGAGAGCTTGATGCTCTCGGCGAGGCACACGTGGCCCTGCTCGTCAATGATCCCCTCGACGGTTCTGATCATGCTTCGCCTCCGCAATCATTGTGCACGGGACAGAGGCGGCTGTCAAGTGGCGAAGTGCGAAGCTGCGAGGCGGCTCCCCATGAGTGTCGTCAGCGTGTCGAAAAGCGAAGGGCTGTGTCGAAAAACGACCGAATTTGCGCATGAGGGGCGAAATGGGGCTAAGTGCCGACAGGGCAAGCAGTTGCGGAGCGAATGACCAATGTCCAATGACCAATGACCAAGTAGGCAGGAGAAGAACGCGTGTGGGCGAGGGGCGCTCGATGCGAGAGGCCGGCAAGGTCTCGCTAGCGAGTAGCCCTTCGGGAAGCAAGGGGTCGTCGAGGGCGAGGAACGACCCTTCGGCTTCGCTCAGGGCAGGCTAGGACGAGGACGATCGCTGGCTATCGTCTGCCGTCTCCCGTCTGTCGTCCGCCCTCTGCCGTCTGTCATCTGCCTCCTGCCGTCTGCGGTCTGCCGACTGCCATCTGCCGTCTGTCGTCTTCGGTCGTGGCTTGGCGCTCGGCGCGCTCGGCGGCTCTGTGGCCAGGCATCTCAGCTTTGGGCGGGGGCCGGGGCGGCCGCGGCGCGGCGCTCCTCGGCTCGCTGGGTGGCGGGGACTACTTTGTTGGCGAAGAAGGTCTCAAAAATGGCGATGAACAAGACGATGTACAGGATCAGGTCGCGGAGGGGGATGCCCTGGCGGACTTTGTTGACGGCGGCCTGGAGGAGGGCGGCGGAGACCTGGTCGGGGGGGCCGACGTAGTGGAGGCTGTGGCCTTCGAGGAGGGCGCGGAGTTCGCTCTCGGTGATGCGGGCCAGGTCGCCCTCCTGGGGGTCGGGGTTGACGACGAAGCCGCGCTCGGCCTCGGCCTTCGCCTCGGCGGGGGCCTCCTTTTCGGATGGGCGGTTGGGGTCGAGGACGAGGTAGACGTAAGCGCCGCGGCGGTCGGTGTGGGCGAAGGTGGCGCGGGTGAGGCCGCTGGCCGGCTCGGGCTTGGCCGGGAGGTCCACGATCTCGCCGTTGGGCTGGCGGACTTGGACTGTGACTTCGCGGAGGACGTCGCGGAGGGTGATGTTGACCGGGGCGCCGACGAGGTGGGTGCCCTCGATGTCTTCGCGCTCGGTCAGGTAGTAGACCAGGCGGTGCATGAGGGGGAGGAAGAAGCGGGAGGCCGCGAGGTTCGACCAGTCGGGGTCGGTGCCCGTGGCGAAGAGAAGGACGCGGCCTTCGTGGAAGCGGTTCTCGACGAGGAAGGGGTTGCCGCTGCTGAGGCCGATGAGGACGCGGACGGGGGAGGTCTGGGGCACGGCGATGGGGGCCGAGTTGTATACCTTGACGAGTTGGGCGAGGCGCTGGTAGCCCTTGAAGACCTGGAGGGCCGGGTGCTTCTCGTCGAGGGCGATGAGGGAGTCGAACTTCTTGCGGTCGAGGAGGCCCTGGGCGGGTTCGCCGACCTCGACGGGGAGGAGGGCGGAGGCGGGATCGCTGCCGGTCAGGAAGTCGGTCATGCTCCTGGGGCGCAGGTTGGGGCCGGGGATGATGACCAGGCGGCCGCCGCGGCGAACGTATTGGCGGAGAACGGCGATTTGGGTGCGTTGGAAGGCGCCGGGGTCCACGAGGACGACGACGCGGAACTTCTGGAGCAGGTCGTGGGTCAGCTTGTCGAGTTCCGTGATGGTGGTCTGGACGAGCGAGCGGGGCTTCGAGGGGTCGTCGCCGAACGGGTCGAGGGCCTTCGCCACGTAGAAGGCCGGGTCGAGTTGGGGCATGGCGGGCACGGCGTCGCGGACGACGAGCGCGGGGAGGTGATCCTGAATCTCGATGGAGAAGTCGCGGCGGTTGTCGAGCGCGAGCGAATCGTCGTCTATCTGCACCCAGCCGTTGTGGATGCCTGGCTCGCCGAACGTGTGGTTGAACGAGGCGGTCATCGTGACGCCTGCGGGGATGACGAGCTGCTGGTTCGCCTGCTTGGCCTGGTTTACGTAGAAACTGACGTTGGCGGTGGCCGCGGCGGCTGTGTGGTTGTGCACCTTAGCCTGCACTGCGATCGGGCGGTTTCGGACGCGCGCCCCGCCGCGGACCGCGATGTCGCTGACCGTGAGGTTGCGGAAGTCCGTGCGGCCAACGTCCACCACGATGAGGGCGGGTTGCGGGCTTCTGTGCTTGTCTTCGAGGGGTCGTGGGGCGGTCCAGGCGTTCCGTTGAAGATCCGTGATGGCGTAAATCTCCATCGTCGGGGCCTTGTTGTCGCCTTCGGCGAGGAGGTCGTATGCCTGCCGGACGGCGGCGGTCATGTCGGCGCGGCCCTGGGAGAGGGGGGCCTTGAGGATGTCGCGGCGCAGCGCCTCGCGGTCGGCTGTCAGCATCGGCGGCGGCGAGCCGTGCGGCGGCACGGAGAGGATAAGGGCCACTTGGCTGCCCGCGGGCGGCACGCCCTCCAGGACCGCTGCGGCCAGGTCCTTCGCCACGGCGAAGCGTGCCTTCCGCTCGTGCTCCGTGCCCATCGAGTAGGAGTTATCCAGCACAATCACCGCGTGTATCCGTTGGCCGAATCCCCAGCGTCTGCGACCGAGAAACGGCTGCGCCAGGGCAAGCGCGAGGAGGATGAAAAGTAACACGCGCAGTAACAGGAGAAAGAGGTCCTGAATCCTCTGCCGCCGCGAAGTTCGCTCATTTGACGCCCTCAGGAAGCGAAGCGTGGGAAAAAGCACTTTTGGCGCGCGCCGGCGGTGAATCATGTGGATAATGATGGGGATTCCGGCGAAGATCGTGCCGAGCAGGTAGAATGGGTAGAGGAAGGGCATCAGAAGAGCCTCTTGCGTTTCGCCAGGTACGCGAAGAGCATGAAGTCGTAGGGCACGGACGTGTCGGTCTGCACGTACTCGATGCGGCTCGTCGAGCAGTCGCGGCGGTAACCGTCAATGAAGGCCTGGACCTGTTTGCGGTACTCCTCGCGCACGTAGCGCGGGTCAACCTGGAGTTCCTCGTTGGTCTCCATATCCACGAAGTCTGAGAGCTTGCGGAAGGGGAAATCGAGTTCCCACTTGTCGAAAATGTGGAACAGGATGACCTCGTGCTTCTTGTAGCGGAAGTGTCGGAGGCCGCGAACCACCTCTTTGGGGTCGTCGTAGAGGTCCGAGAGGATGATGAGGAGGCCGCGGCGGCGGATGAACTCGGCGAGGTCGTGGAACGTCTTGGACACGTTGGTCTGGACGCCCGTGCCCATCTGGATGGTCTCGAGGTGTCGGAGCACGAGGCTCAGGTGCGTGGACGTGGCGCGGGGTGGGATATAGTGTCGCATCTCGCGGTCGAAGCAGACCAGCCCCACGGAATCCTGCTGGCGGATCATCAGGTAGGAGAGGCACGCGGCCAGATAGCAGGCGTACTCCAGCTTCGTCAGCCCGTGCTCGTCGCTCTTGTAGGACATCGAGCTGGACACGTCGAGGAGGATATGAGCTTTGAGGTCGGTCTCCTCCTCGTACTGCTTGACGTAGAAGCGGTCGGTGCGGCCGAAGACCTGCCAGTCCACGTCCTTGATATTATCGCCGGGCATGTACTCGCGGTGTTCGGCGAACTCCACGCTGAACCCGCGATAGGGACTGCGATGCAGGCCCGAGATGAAGCCCTCGACCACCGAGCGGGCGACGAGGTTGAGCCTGGCCACACGAGCCAGGGCTTCGGGCTGAATATAGCGATAGCCTTTCCGTGGCGCGGCCATGCGCTTCCCTCGCCTCCCGGGATTGGGGCTATTCTAGCAGCCCCTTGCCGGGGGAGTCAAACCGCCCGCCCCTGGCTCGCCGTGTCTGACCTTGCGCCTGGTGGCTCCTGGGCGCTATCCTCACGAGCGAATCGGCGGACGGCTTGACTCGTGGCCCCTGGCTCGGCTGCTGAGGGTGTTCACGGCATAAGTGGTGCAGTTCCGGAGGTGCTCGGGTGATCACGTTCAAGTGCTCGTGCGGGCGAGAGTACCGTGTTGCCGACGACAAGGCAGGGGCCAGAGTCAAGTGCCGTCACTGTGGAGCTGTGGGTCGTGTGGGAGAAGCGCCGGCCCCACCTTCTATGTCCGTACCTTCGCAGTCTGTGCCACGAGCGGTGCCGCGGGATACGGTCGGATCTGTGGCGCACGACGCTGATGGCACAGATGGCGCGGAACCACCAAGCTCAAGTGCGTCGGGCGAGCTGGACGAGCTATGGGAGAAGCAGTGCGGCGTACCCTCGCGGAAGGGGTACCTTATTGCCTTGTGTGTCGTCTGGGTAGGGGTCGTACTCTGCTTTCTCGTGAACACGGAGTGGCACTCGCGGCGTGTGGGGACACTCGTGGGCCATGTGGTGCAGCTGGCGGTCGTATGGGCTTTGATTGCGCCTTGGTGGTATGCCCGTCGCAGGAATTGGTTTGGGCGTGGTCCGTTCTGGACACCCGAGCGAGGTGGGCGCTTGGCCAGGGGCGCCGCTGGAGAAACATTGCAGAGTTGAACAACTCCGCAATGTTGCTCTCCAACCGCGTCCAGAGCCCTCGATCGCCCTGTTCTCTGCGTATTGCGCCGCGGCAGGCCTCACGCTGCAGCACCCGCGCCGCAGACCCACTGCGGCGCAGGGGAAGCCTTGTGTCCGAAACGGACTGCGCCCAATTGGTTTGGGCGTGGTCCGTTTCGGACACCGTTAGGCGGCGGCCGTCTCGGCCGCTGAGTGGGCCACGGGTCTCCAGCGCCGCGCCCCGAATCGTCTCTGGGCGTCGCTCT
>Ga0194125_10012318_pt1 | contig 11307 bp, 6 predicted proteins | sample TA2KigC250mmetaG_FD_148626 | JGI IMG/M metagenome (GOLD analysis project Ga0194125, IMG submission 148626) | Freshwater microbial communities from Lake Tanganyika, Tanzania - TA2015034 Kigoma Deep Cast 250m | ecosystem: Environmental > Aquatic > Freshwater > Lake | place: Tanzania: Lake... | reverse complement strand
CGAGGGCCGACCTGTCATTCTGGTCCGCCGTCTCGGTCCGCCGTGCCGCCTGGCGCTCCCGCGGGCAGCCCGCCAGCAGAATCGCCGCCAACACGACGTACAGGCCAACCTGCATTACTCTCTTATACTCTCTCATCGTTGCCCCCTTTCATCAATTTCGATCCGCTTGCGGCAGGTCCGCCCGAACAGGAACGAGCCTGCCTGGACGATCTTCTCGCGCATACTTGTACCGCATTTCACAAGTACCGCGACTATGGCGGTAGGTTGCCGCGCTCGGTGAGCCTCGCTCGCAATGACATACGCTGCTGAAGTACGTCATTGCGAGGAGCTTCAGCGACGAAGCAATCTCTACTCTATCGTCTCAGGACTTGCGAAATGCCGTACTAGCGCTATGATCGCCCCCGCCCGGCAAGACGGCGGATAGGGAAACGACTGAGTTATCGACCGCAAACGACTGACGGCACGCCCGACGAGCTTACCTCACTCGGCCTTCACGTCGTAGCAGAACAGGACATCGGCATGGCGCAGGTAGAGCTTGCCGTCGGAGATCACCGGGTGCGCCCAAGCGGTCCCGCGCGCGCCGGGCCGGGCCGGCGGTGTGAAGGTGCCCTTGAGGTTGTACTTCGCCGGGGTCGCTTCGACCAGCGCCATCAAGCCGTTCTCATACCGGAAGTACAGATGGCCATCGGCATACAGCACACAGCCCGACCCCCTGCCCGGCTGGTCGGCATGCCACACGATCTTGCCGGTCTTCATCTCGATGCAGGTGGGCTCGCCTTTGTTGTGGTTGCTCCCACCGTAGATGTGGTCCCCGACTTTCACGAACCCGCCGTGATGGTTCTGGAACGTGTCCTTGTCGAGCCAATAGACCTCCCGGGCCTTGACACCGCCACCGTCCGCGGTGAGCTGGAGCAGGGCAGAGCCAGTCTGGTAGGCGGTCGAGGTGAAGACGTAATCGCCGTCGATCACGGGGGTCGGGATATTGGCGACGGAGTTGGCGACGCGATTGTAGCCCCACAGGAACCGGCCGTCGGCGGAGACCCCGACGACGCCCTTGTTCGTCAGTTGGACGTACTGCTTCACCCCGGCCCCGTGGCCGATCATGACCGAGGAATAGCCGGCCTCGTCGTTGCCGTTGCCGCCGATGTCCGGCATCGAGCATTGCCAGATCACGTCGCTCGTCTTCTTATTGAGGGCGACCATGACCGCCTGACGCCCGCCCGGGGTACACAACAGCCTGTTGCCGTCGATCAGGGGCGACTCGCTGAACTTCCAACGGGGATTGGACGCACCGCCGAGGTCGGTCAGGAGATTCTTCGTCCAGACCACTTTGCCGCTGTCGGCGGCGACGCAGACAACGTCCCCGCTGGTGCCGATGGCGTAGACAAAGCTCTCTTCGACCGTGGGCGCACAGCGGGGGCCGTCATTATGAGACGCGCCCACCTCGGCCGCCCACAGTTCCTTGCGCGTGCTCAGATCGTAGGCGTAGACGTATTGCCTCCGCTGACGATCGCCCATCGTGTAGAGCCGGCCGTGGGCGATCGAGACCGTGGAATACCCCGGTCCCAGGCCGGAGATTTCCCACAGCAGCTTCGGCCCGTCCTTGGGCCATTCCTTCAGCAGACCCGTTTCCGTGCAGATGCCATCACGGTTCGGCCCGCGCCATTGCGGCCAGTCCGCCGCCAGGAGACCAGTCTCGATCATTACTACAAGCGTACAGGCCGCCAGGGCCCATCGGATCCGTTGCGTCATTCGTAAACCCCTTTCTTGCATCTGAGTGTTATCGTTGGAGCGCATCGGCGGCCAACCACGGGAATGCCCTCTCTCCATCGGGAACCACAAAGCCGGGCCGTCTGTTACTTTGGGCCGCTTACGTCGAGGCAGACCAACTCACCGGCGGCATTGCGGGCGTAGATCCGGCCGTGGGCCAGCACCGGCATCGTCCAGCACTTGCCTTCGAGAATCTGAGCCGCCGCCAGCTCCGTGTACCCGGCCGGCACGGCCGGGGCGATCACCAGGCGGCCCTTGTCGCTCAGGGCCAGGAGTTTGTCCCCCGCCAGCATGACGCTGCCGTGGCCGAAACCGCGCTGGGCCCATTTCACCGCCCCCGTCGGGAAATCGAGGCACTTGAGCGCCCCATCCCGGGAATCCACGCCATAGACATGGTCCTGCCACAGGACGCAGGTGCTCATCCAGGTCTGCATCTCCTTGTGGCTCCAGAGCTGGACCAGCTTGTCCGCCTCGATCCGGAAAAGCGCCGCGCCAGTCCCCAGGCCGGAGGACATGAACAGCTTGTCACCGGCGATGACCGCATCGGGAATGTTCTCATCGTACATCGTCTTCCAGGGCTGCTTCCACAGGACCTGTCCCGTCGCCGCCACGATCCCGTAGATCTCCTTGTTGCCGAGAATCGCGACACACTTCTTGCCCTGCTGCTCGTACGGCACGGCGGAGGAATAGCCGGGCACGCCCTTGTCATTGAGCCAGGCCGGCTCACCATTCTGTTTGCGCAGGGCCAGCCCGTAGGTGCCGGCATTGAAGAGGATCAGATCGTCCACAACGATCGGCGAGCAGGAAAACCCCCACTCATGCGGCTTGAGGCCGAAATCGTCCGTCAGGTGCTTGTGCCACACGACGGCCCCATCCCGGGCATCGAGGCAGAACACGTGCCCCTGCTTGCTCAGGATATAGACCTTGCCTGCATGCACGGTGGGCGTGGCGCTGGGACCGCCTTCGTGGCTCTTGGGTTCCAGCAGGCATGGATAGGTGTGCTTCCAGATCTCCGCGCCGGTGGCGGCATCGAGACACCAGAGGATATCCTTCTGCTCCTGGTCGCTCTTGCCCCCCTGCCGGGCCGTATTGCCCATGGCGTAGACGCGGGCCTCGCTGACTGAAACAGAGGCAAAACCGGTGCCGATCTGCTTGCGCCACAGGATGTCGGGGCCGTCTTTGAGCCGGCCGGCGTCCCAGCCGGTCTCACGAGAAATACCGTTATGATCCGGGCCGCGCCAATTGGGCCAATCTTCAGCCCGGACGACGTTCCCACTCAAGATGCACAGAAGGCCTATCGCGACAGCGACACTGCCAACGTCCCCTTGCCGTGATTTTGCCACGATCCAACCCCTTCAAAACGCCTGCCCGCGCGAGAGCCGCCGCCCCGAAGAATACATACCCCAAGCCTGCCGGCTTGCCGGGTTCATCGTAGCTATATATACTCACAGAGGCAAGTGTGTTCGGTAAATCTTCGGACCTGGAGGTACCTTATGCAGGACATCACGCGTCGCGACTTTGTGAGAAACTCGGTGGCCGCGAGTGCGGCTGCGACAGCCGTAGTCGCCCCGGCAGCGGCGCAGGCCACCGCTTCGTCGGATGGAGCAATCAAGATCCTCGCGATCTCATGCAGCCCGCGCAAAGGCAAATCGACCGCTGCGGCGCTCGGCGTCTGCCTGCAGGCCGCCCGGGAGGTCAGTCCCAGGATCGAGACGGAGCTGATCGAGCTGGCGGGCCTGCGAATCAACGGCAGTGTCGCCGCCGGGATTCCCCTGGCGGAAGGCGAGCCCGACGATTTTCCCAGGCTGGTCCCCCTGCTGGCGGACCCCAAGGTGCGCGGCATCATCCTCGGAACGCCGGTCTACTTCGGGAATATGAGTTCCCTGTGCCGGGCCTTCCTGGAGCGCTGCATGGTCCTGTACCAGAACAAGCTCGCGCTGAGCAACAAGGTCGCCGGGGTCGTCGCGGTGGGCGGCACGCGCAACGGCGGCCAGGAAGTCACGATCCAGTCGGTGCAGATCTCGCTGTTCTGCCAGGAGATGATCATCGTCGGCAACGGCCGGCCCCATGCGCGCCTGGGCGGGACCGTCTGGAGCGGCGCCGAAGGCGGCGTCCTGAAAGACGAGTTCGGCCTGACCACGACCAAGGCCCTCGGCCGCCGCGTCGCGGAAGTCGCCCTGCGCGTCGCCGGCTTGTCGTGACCGGTAGTACCGATTCGGATCAAGTTTCTCGCACCCACAACTGGCGTCCGGGTGGCAGCGTCAAGCGAAGTCTTCGGAGCTTGGCGATGGCGGGGTTTCCGCGTGCACGACCATCGCCAAGGCCTTCCGGCCTTGACGCTGCCACCCGGATTACGGAATTCTCAAGCGGAATCGGTATAAGGACCCGGCCGGAGTGCGAAGCACGCTCGTAGTGACGCCGTAAGGCGTTTCGTAGCATGGGCGTCCCGCCCATGAGTATCGACGGGCGTCTCGCCCGTCAGTAGCATGGGCATCTTGCCCATGAGTCGCAGGGCCATCCTGGCCCTATCCTCATGAGGCGCTCGCGCCCATCCTACGATGCCCTTACGGGCACAGCACGAACCACGCATCACTGCTCTCAGAGGCGAAGACCATCTTCCGGTCTATGACCATCCTTGAAGGCGAGGGCGCCGGTGGGACAGGCCTCGACACACCGGGCCGCCGCGACTTTCAGGCCCTCGGCCAGGGACTCGCTGAACGGCACCGCGACGCGCACGTCGAAGCCGCGGCCGACAAAAGTCAGGCCCAATTTCTCGCCGGCCTGCGCGGCGGTCTGGATGCAGATGCCGCAGTCGATGCACTTGCCCGGCTCGTAGATGACGTCCGGATGCTGCGTCTGCTGGACGAATCGTCGCCGCTCGGCCTTGTACCGCGCTTGTCGGGCCTCGTGTGCCTGGGCGTACTGCCGCAAAAGACATGTATCCGGCTTGCGGCAATCGCAGCGCAAACAGCGAAGGGCCTCGGCACAAGCCTCGTCCGACATGAATCCCCCGGCATCACCGGACGGTTTGTGCCGAGCCTCGGTGGCGGCCGATTGCAGGAAGATCTGCATCTCGCTGCTGTCCAACTTGCCCATGCGGGAAGAATTGGAATGATGGAATGATGGAATGATGGAATCAGGGGGATTGGGGCGTCTCACGTGACCCGTTGTTCCAGTATTTCCATCTTCCACCATTCCCTTTTCGATGTACCGGCGGATCGACTCCGCGGCCTCCTTCCCGTCCGCGACCGACCGCACGGCGAGCCGCCGTTTTCGGGTCGCGTCCCCGCCGGCGAAAACACCCGGCACATTCGTGGCGTTGGTCCGGCTTTCGATCTTGATCCCGTCCGGTGACACCTCGACGCCCAGCGCCTCCGCGTCGCCCGGTTTCAACGCGCCGGCGCCGAGGAAGACCGCATCGAACTGGCGGCGAATGTCGTCCATCGAAACCGCCGCGCCCACGCGGACGCCGAGCCGGAACGTAACCCCGAGCTTCCGGACCTGAGCGATTTCCGCCGCCAGCACATCGCGGGGCAGATCCGCTTCCGGGACGCCGTAGCGCAACATGCCGCCGGGCTCCTCGTGATCGTCAAAGACAGTGCATGCGAAACCATCCTGTTGCAGGTAATAGGCGGCCGCCAGCCCCGCCGGACCGGCGCCGATGATTGCCACGCGCTTATCCCGGCTGGGCTCGCGCGGCGGCTGATATGGTGACGGTGCTTGCAGATCTACATCCGCGACGTAGCGCTTCAGCAGGCAGATCGAGACGGCCTCATCGTGCAGCCGGCGGCGGCAGGCCTTCTCGCACGGGGCCGGACAGATCCGTCCCAGGACCGCCGGCAAGGCGATGTCCTGCTTGACGGTCGCCAGGGCCGCGGCCAACTCCCCTGCCGCGATCCGGCGGATCATCTGCGGGATGTTCATATGAGCCGGACAGCCCATCTGGCAGGGACCGACGCAGTCGCCCACGTGGTCGCTGAGCAGCAGCTCCAATGCCGCTTTCCGCGCCTCCTGCACCTCTTCGCAGTCGCACAGAACCTGCATGCCATCCCGCACGACCGTGCCGCATGCGGGCACCAGGCTGGCGGCGCCGGCCAGCTTGACGACGCACACCATGCAGCTCGTGGTGGCCTCGTGGCCGCGCAGATGACACATGGTGGGGATCGAAATGCCCAGCTTCTCGGCGGCATCGAGAATCGTCGCGCCGGCCTCGACTGCCACTTCGCGATTGTCAATCGTGATCTTCGGCATGCCTACTCCACCCGCACGGCGTTGGCCGGGCAGACTGTCTTGCAGGTCCCGCACCGGGTGCACTTTTCCAGGTCGATCTCATGCTTTGCATAGGGCTTCATCGCAATCGCGTCGGCCGGGCAATGCTGAGCGCAGATCGTGCAGCCGATACAGTCGTCCGTGACCAGGTACTTGATGAGGGCCTTGCATTTGCCCGCCGGACAGCGGCCCGCCACGTGGGCCTCATATTCCTCCCGGAAGTACCGCAGCGTCGTCAGGACCGGATTCGGGGCGGTCTTGCCCAGGCCGCACAGGCTCCCCTTCTTGATCATCGTCGCCAGATGCTCCAGCTCCGCGAGGTCCGCGGTTTCGCCCTTGCCGAGGCACAACCGCTCCAGGATGTCCAGCATCCGCCGCGTCCCGATCCGGCAGAACGTGCACTTGCCGCAGGACTGGTTCTGTGTAAACTGGAGGAAGTACCGCGCGATATCGACCATGCAGTCGGTCTCATCGAGGACGACGAGACCGCCGGAGCCCATCATGGCGCCGGCCTCGATCAGCGTTTCGTAATCGACCGACAGGTTGTCCCGTGCCGCGGGGATGCACCCGCCGGAAGGCCCGCCGACCTGCACCGCCTTGAACTTCAGCCCGCCGGCGATGCCGCCGCCGATCTCCTCGACCACCTGCCGGACGGAGATGCCCATGGGCACTTCGATCAGGCCGCCCCGCGCCACCTTGCCGGCCAGGGCGAAGACCTTCGTGCCCTTGCTCTGCCCCACGCCGATCCGGGCGAACGCCTCGGCCCCGTTGCGGATGATCCAGGGCACGCACGCGTACGTTTCGACGTTGTTGATCAGCGTCGGCCGGTCCCAGAGGCCCTTCTGCGCCGGGAACGGCGGCCGCAGCCGGGGCATCCCGCGCCGGCCCTCGATGCTCGCCATCAGCGCCGTCTCCTCGCCGCAAACGAAGGCGCCCGCGCCGGCTACGATCTTCAGTTCCAGCGAGAAATCCGTGCCGAGGATGTGCTCGCCGAGGAAGCCCTTCTCCCGGCATTTCTCCAGCGCCTCGGTGACGCGCTTGATGGCCAGCGGGTACTCCGCCCGGATGTAGAGAAAGCCTTCGTTGGCCCCGACACAGCGGGCCGCGACGATCATCCCCTCGAGGATGCGATAGGGATACGACTCCATCAGCATCCGGTCCATGAACGCGCCGGGGTCGCCCTCGTCGCCGTTGCAGACAATGTACTTCTTGTCCGAATTCTCCGCGCGCACCGCCGACCACTTGAGATGGGTGGGAAAACCCGCGCCGCCCCGCCCGCGCAGGCCGCTGCCTTGGATCTGGGCGATCGCGGCCTCGGGCGTCAGCTCCCGGAGCACCTTCTCCAGGCCCTGGAAACCGTCATGGCGCACGTACTCGTCCAGATCGGTCGGGTCGATATAGCCGCAGTGCTCCGTCGCAATGTGGATCTGCCGGCCCAGGAAATCGGAGACCGCCTGGTCCCGCACGTGGATCGAGTAGCGCGTGACCGGCTCCCATTTCTCGTCCGTCAACAAGCGGTCCAGCGCCCCAGAGACGGCGTTGGAGACGATCTTGTGGGGCCATTTGACGCCGAAGTGCCGCAGGACGATCCCCTTGGCGTCCTGGGGCTCCACCCGGGCATAGAGAAACGATCTCTGATCGGGCAGCACGACCTCCAGCAACGGCGTCTGGTGGCACATGCCCACGCAGCCGACTCTCTTGACCGGGACCTTGGTCCCGGTTTGCGCCAAAGCCTCGAGCAGGGCATCATGCAGCCGGCCGCTGCCGCGCGCCTGGCAGCAGGAACCCAGGCCGACGCGCAACTCGCCGCGCGAACCGGTTTGGCGGGGGCGCCGCCGGCCCAACATCTTGCGCTGGGCCGCCCGGGCCTCGACATGCTTGAGAAAGTCCTTGAGGACCTTGGGCACGGACTCGCGGGTCAGGTGCCCGTAGGTGATCTCGTCGATCTGCACCGCCGGGGCCAGCGTACAGCAGCCGAGGCAGGCGATCCGCTCGACCGTGAAGAGCCGCTGGGCATCCGTGTCCTCGCCCGCCGGGATTTCCAGATACCGCCGGAACTCCTCCAGGACCTGCTCGGCCCCTTTCACGTGACAAGCGGTGCCGACGCACACGTGGATGATGTGCCGGCCGGCGGGTCGGTGCCGGAACTGATCGTAGAACGTCGAAACCCCGGCAATCGAGGCCGGCACGATCTCGGTCAATTCGCAGACCCGCTGCAGCGCCTCATTCGGCAGATAGCCGTAATGACCCTGGAGCGCCTGGAGGATCTCCAGCACCTTCTCCTTGCCGGTGCCGACCCGCGCGACGGTCCCTTCAACGAATGTCAGGTCCAATGGTTCCATACGGCACTACTTCGTCTCCGAGGTTGCGCTGGCAGGGACTGAGCCGATGCAGTAGAGGTGTTTGGCGCCGCGGAGGTAAATGCGGCCGTCGGCAAACGCGGGAGAGGCGAAGCACTCTTCACCCAGCTCGCACTTGCCCAGTTCCTTATACTCCGATCCCGCCTGAACGATGTACATGACGCCTTTATGGCTTAGGAAGTAGAGCTTGTCGCCGACGAGGCTGGGCGACGCCCGGAACGACTCTTTGATCTCATGCTCGTACACCTTCTTGCCGTCCGCCACCGCGTAGCAGGTGATCAGCCCTTCGGTGTCCAGGAGGTACACGTGCGTACCATCGCTGACGGGCGAGCAGATGTCGGGGATGCCGTCTTCCGCCTTCCAGGCGATGTGCGTCTTGGTGACATCCCCCTGTCCGGTCGGCTTGATGGCGACCATCTGCGCGTACGGCTGGACCGCCAGGACCAGCCCTCCCGCAAGGATGGGCGAGGGGGCCAGGTCGCCGCCCACACAATCCGCCCGCCAGAGCTCCTTGCCGTCGGCCGGGTTGTAGGCCACGACGAACGGGTCGGCCACGGTGATCAATTGCGGCTTTCCCGCCACGTCCACCACGACCGGCGTCGTCCACGAGCTGGGCAACTCGCGTTTCGCCTCCCAGGCCGTCCGCCCGGAGACGCCGTCCAAGGCGTAGACGCGCGAATGGCCGTCCCGGCCGTCGCCCTGGTCGTACTGGATGAGGACGAGTCTTTCGAACGTTTCCAGGGAGCAGGCATAGCCGTAGGCGCTGTCCGGCAGGCCGAGATTCCGGTGCCACAGCCGCCGGCCGTGGAAATCGAACCCGGCCACATCGCCGGTCGCGAAGATCGCATAGACCCGCCGGCCGTCGGTCGCGACGGTGCAGGCCGCATAGCCGGTGTCCTCCATGATATGGAGGTCATCGGCGGAGATCGTGGGCACCGTCGGGACGTCGCCCTGCCAGAGTAACTGACCGGACCTGGCGTCGAAGCAGTAGACCTGCCGCCCGTTCGGGTCCGCCCCGGAGAGAAAGATCCGGTCTTGCCAGACGACCGGCGAGTTGTGTCCCGGCAGAGGGATGGGGGTCTTCCAGAGAATCCCCTCGCCCGTCTTGCCATTCCACGTGGTGGGGACATCGGCATGGGTGCTGACGCCCGCCCCGGCGGGACCGCGGAAACGCGGCCATTGCGCCTGCATCTCCGCGGCGGACGCATGAGCCGTCCCGGCCTCCTGGGCCTGCACGAAGTCCACCCGGCGGGTCAGTCCCAGCAACAACATTCCGACGGCCGCCACGGCGAGCCCCCCGGCCACCGCCCGGCGCGCCTGCCTGGCCTCTCTCATTTGCCGGTCCCCCCTTTCCAGGACGAGTTGTGGTCGTGGCGGCTTCTTCGCCATGTCGCCGGCCACTCTTCCTGCGACCACGAGGACAACAATACTCCCGAGCAACAGGAACGCGCCTTTGCGCGCAAACTCCAGCCGCCAGAGCCGGTCCCGCCGGATCCGGAAATCCAGTCGGCGAATCTCGGACAGCAACTGCTCATTCGCCGGCTCCTTTTGGATCTGCACGCGCATCGCGGCCAGTCGGTTCTCGCGCCACGGCCCGATGACGGCGCTGCCGACGAGGTTGACGGCCAGCAGCACCGCGAAGATCGCCGTGAAGGCGGCTCCGACCAGCGCCGTCGACCGCACGGCCTGATGCCACGGGTTTGTATCGCGCGTACGGGTCTGTTCGGTGGTCTCTGCCATCAGCGTGCTGCCCCCATGCTTCTGGTCTTCTTCCATCGTTCCTGCTCTTTCGGACAGTACTTGTAACATCGTCCGCAGGCAAGACAACTCGCGGGATCGGCCTCGTAGTCCGTGCGGCGGCGGCGCACGGACAGGACGACGAGCTTGCCGCCCGCGACGAAGCCGACGAAGGCGCCGAGCAAGGCCCCTCCGGCCGCGAACTGGTTGCGGATCCCCGTGGCCTCGCGGTAGAGCAAGGCACTGGTCTGGCCGGTCGCGCGGAAGGCATCGCTGACGTCGGTGGTCCCGGCGACCTGCCCGGTCTCTTCCAGATAGATCCGCTCGGCAGTCCGAACCGTCGGATGCACGCGGGCGAAGCGGTCCTTCAGGGAATAGCCGGCCCAGCCGCCCGCCGCGATCAGGACCGGCACCAGCACGAGAAACAGGGCCAGTCTTCTTTTGGCAATCTTGTACTCGCCCTCGGGCCAATCCTCCGTCGGCTCGCGAATCGCGCCGAACGGGCAGGCATCCTCGCACAGGCGGCACTTGATGCACTCGTTGGGCGTGATGGTCACGCGCTGCTTGGACAGCCGGGACAGGTGCCGCAGGATCACGCCGTAGGGGCACAGGAACCGGCAGTACGGCCGCCCCACGAACAGGCCGATCACCAGGAGGCTCGTGCCGAGCATCAGGATGTTCCAGTTGCCGCTCAGGCGAAAGAACCCGATGAACGGGTCGTACCGGCAGATGAGAAACGCGCCGCCCAGGGCGGCAAAGAGCACGGCGGCGCCGAGATACGTGTACGCCAGGAGCCGCAAGCCGCTCTCCAGCCAACCTGGCACCCTGACCGGGCGAATCAGCACCGCGTCCTGAATCGCGCCCAGGGGACAAACCGCCCCACAGAAGACCCGGCCGTAGAACAGCGTGAAGACCAGGGGGATCACAAAGAATGCCGCCGCCGCCAGCGGGATGGCATAGCTGTTGTCGAAGGCCGTCAGGGTCACGTTCTGGATGGCCCCGATCGGGCAGATGCAGCCCTGCCGCCAGAAACCGAAGTAGAACAGCGCGCCGAGCATCAGGACGAAAATCGCCCGGCGACTCCGTCGGCGGAGGATCAGATAGGAGGCCAGCAACAACGCCGCCACGAGCAGCACCGCCTCGGCGTACTCGTAGAGGACCGGTCGCGGCA
>Ga0194125_10012316_pt1 | contig 11307 bp, 7 predicted proteins | sample TA2KigC250mmetaG_FD_148626 | JGI IMG/M metagenome (GOLD analysis project Ga0194125, IMG submission 148626) | Freshwater microbial communities from Lake Tanganyika, Tanzania - TA2015034 Kigoma Deep Cast 250m | ecosystem: Environmental > Aquatic > Freshwater > Lake | place: Tanzania: Lake... | reverse complement strand
GGATGGTAGAGCAGATATTTCGTTCCATGAAGACAATTCTCAGCACACGCCCCATATATCACAAATGTGATGAGACAATACGTGGTCATGTATTTTGCAGCTTTTTGTCTCTTCTGCTTATCAAGGATCTTGATGAATTAAAGGAAATCAGAATACAGACCGGCAATAAAGAAGTCCTGCTCAGGAGCGAACTGAAAGGAATCGCTGGCAAGGCATTTCAAGCAACAGGCGTAGCTGTTTCTCCCATAGTGAGAATAATTGGTATGGATGATAAAGGTACGGTTACAGTATAATGTTAAGTGGCATGAGAATAAACCATTTCATAGTGCCACGCCATGTTTTGCCTGTTCTAACTATATGTTATTTAAGGATTATTTTTTTACAACTGTAGAAGATGGGTTAACATCCTTCAGAACCTTAGCTATGTTCTCTTCTTCGTTGTAAGCAGGTATGATTATCAAATAGGATTTCGTTCTCATTAATCTACTTCACTAACAAACGCATTAAGCAAAATGTCTCTGCTATTTAATATATAATTTTAAGAATTTTAAGATTTTTTTTCATCGACTCATTTTGATATTGTGGATTGATATTCGGCAGTCACTTTTTTGGGCTCACCAACCAGTTTTATTTTGCCATTTTCTAACCATAAGACCCTATCGCAAAGATTTTTAACTTCTTCCATATTGTGTGAGACAAAGAGGATAGTAACTCCCCTCTTTCTGAATTCCAACATCCTCTCTCTGCTCTTTTTCTTAAAATAGGCGTCTCCGACAGCAAGAACCTCATCTACTATTAAGATATCCGGGTTGACTTCTGTAGCAATCGAAAAACCAAGGCGTGCGATCATTCCAGAAGAATAATTCTTCAGAGGGGTATTTATAAAGTCCTTCAATTCCGAGAATTCTATGATGCTGTTATATTTTTCGTCTATCTCTTTTCTCGAAAAACCGAGGATTGAGGCATTTAAATAAATGTTTTCTCTCCCTGTAAGTTCTGGGTCAAATCCAGCACCAAGTTCGATCAAAGGGGCTATTTTCCCATTTATGCTTGCGCTTCCCTCAACAGGCTTTAAAACACCAGACGCAACTTTTAACAGAGTACTCTTTCCTGCGCCATTGAGACCAATAATGCCCAGAGATTCCCCTTTACGGACATCCAGAGATATATCTTTTAATGCCCAGAGGATCCTGGCATTTATCCTCTTACCCTTTAAATAATTAATTACGTATTCCTGGAATGACTTAGGACGTTCTCTGATAAGTCTATACTTAACCGATACATCCTGAAGCCTTATCATAATATTATTTTCGTTCATATCAGAGATAAAATATTATCCTGTCCTTATTTTTGAGATAGACAACCCATCCAACTAAAAAAGAGAATAAAGCAAAGACTGTCCCCCAAATAATATGCTCTGTCGTCGGTATCGTGTTGTCATAAAGAAAGGCTCTAAAAAGACTTATGTAATGATAAACAGGGTTTAAAGACATAAGGATTAAGAATTTTTTAGGAAGTATCGAGATAGGGTAAAAAATAGCTGATAAATACATCCATGCTAACAGTAAAACATCATATATATACACGACATCATGGAAAAAGACTGCGAGAGTAGAGACTGTAAGGGATATACCGAGAGAAAATATGAAAATGAGGGCAACAACAAAAGGAAGCAATATCAGATCATAGCTTAGTCTTGTGCCTGAAAAAAGAATGATAGCGAATAGAGGAACCAGTGCAAAAATAAAATGTACCAATGAAGATGCAACCACAGAAAGAGGGAAAATCGATTTTGGAAGATACAATTTGTTTATAAGGCTGCGATTATTAATAAATGCCAGTGAAGCAACTTTGGTACCTTGAGCAAAAAGCTGCCACATAATAATTCCAGATATGACATAGGCTGTATAATTACCCACGGTTCTTCCAAAAATACCAGCAAAAATAATATAAAAAATAAGCATTATTAAAAGAGGATCGAGCATAACCCAGAGGAAACCGAGGGTAGACCTTTTATATCTCTTTTTAATGTCTCTTGAAACGAGATTCCTTAAAAGCTCCCTATACCTATAAAGTTCATGAATTTCTAAAAAAATGCCCATATTAATTATCTCCTAAACAATATATATTTCTGAACTTAGATTATACTAAAAATTGAAATGTTTAGTGATAAAATCCTGTGAAAGATGGTAGTGAAGGTAGAAGGTCTTTGATAATGGAAACGGAATTTATCAAATAGTGTTTTCCTTTAAACACATTCCCTTAAAAGGATTACGGGGCGGGAATATGTCCTCTTTCTCGCCTGCCGGGAAAAACCACCACTGTTTTCTCGGATCTTTGGGATTATACTTTTCCTCAGGCAGAACTAATCTTATCCTCGTTTTTATCTTGTCTCCGACTTTAAAGGGAGGTTTCTGATCTGTAAAGGGATTAGTGATTTTTATTGTTTTCCCTTCAAGGATATTTTCAACCTTTGCATCTTTCTTTTCAAATTTTATAACTTGTATAACTTTTAGAGATATGTTTTGTACCTCCCTTATATATGTACTTTCTTCTTTTGACTTTCCACGCATAAACTCCTCAGTCTTCAATGTGGGAACCCCAACAGTGCATATCTCTTCTACAGATGCCTCTATCTCAGCGATTGCAAAGGTATGGTAATAAAGGGGTGTTACAGAGAACGCAGGAATAGGGAAAAGCAATACAAGGAATGTGAGGAATAAAAAAATAAATTTCATAATTTCACGAAGTAAAGGGAGGGGCATGCCCCTCCCTTTTATTTTTTAGTCTACCGCTCCCATGGTAGAGGTGCTGGTTCTAAGAAAGGCCCTTCATTAATAGGTTCAAAGGTTGATAGTGGCAGAGATGGCTGAGTCGTATCAGCACCAGTTGCTGCATAGAACTTGGCATACCCTGCTGCTGCTCCTTTCCCTAAATTATCAAGTTCTATTTGAACAGTTAAAGTAGCTGGTCCATGCCCTATATCAGCAGGAACGCTCCTATTCCACAATGTAACATAACAACTTAGTCCTATAGAAGTAGGAGGAGATGCAGTTCCTGCTGAAGCCCAACCGGTATCGTCAGATGTATTGGTTGAGCTTCCAAGGTCGCCTTTAATGTAGTCAGCTCTAAACCTGACTCTGACTGCATGAGTATTTGAGCCAACCCTTGGTCCAGCAAGGCAGTAATAAGCCTTATACTGGATAGCTTCACCAGGGGCAAAGAAATTCTTGAAGTTTCCATTGTCTGTTCTGTATGTTGCTACCCCCAGATACTGTACACCACGCCATCCAAGCTGGCCAGGTGTATAACCACAAAGTGAGAGTGAATTTCCTTTCATCATGCAACTAATGGAATTTGCATTGCAATTCGCACAGTTTCCGTTCCAGACTCCGTTTCTTACTTCTGTGGTGCAGTTGTTACAACCAGAGGCTGCATACTCATCGGCTGCCCCATACATGTGGCCGGTCTCATGAGCGTTTACAATATCGTATTGGGATACTGCCCATCCATTATTTATATAAAGAAGCTGGGAGTACGTGCCCCACCAATAGGCAAAATATCCGTCAGTAAAGGTGCTCGGTGCAGGGGACGGGTTATAACCTATGAAAGAGACCCCTGACCAGTTTGTGTTGTAGGCTGTTCTCATGGCAGTATTAAAGGCCGTGGTTCTGGCCCACTTATCGCCACTGCTGTATCCGTAATTAGCCATAATCTGGTTTATCCAGAGGTAATCTTGGGAACTTGGACGGGTAATAGGTTCATAGCTCGTATTTGTGAGAGGGCCATATCTAAATACATAAACCCACGTAAGAGGTGTCCTGTATGTATCGAAGTTGAAAGCTGTATTAGCCCACCATGACAGTCCAGCAATAATCTCGTTCTGAATTTCTGTTCTGGCTGCTGCTGTCCACGTGTATGTGTTTGGATCAGCTGCTCCGTTACTTTCAACAAATATAGCATTAAAGAGAGCCTTTCCGACCATATAGTCGCTATTGCCAGGGTTTAAAGAAATTGAGCCATCTGCATTCTGTTTGACATATATCCCTTTTTCTTTGAGGATTTCTTCATTTATGCCGTTGGCTAAGAGATTATTCATAACATCCTGATAGGAAATAGGAGGAGCTTCAAAGTTGTCAGGAAGCATTTGAGGCTGGATTCCAGCGGCTTGCATTTGAGCCCTGACCTGCATTTTGTTGCTCTTATACTCACCACTGACAACCTGATTGAAAAATGCTATTGCGTTTTCAGCAGCGTCACTGTATTCCTGGTTTGCCGATGATGCAGAAAGGATTTTGGAAATGGTCTTTCTTGAGAGTCCAGGAAGGGGTTTATGGTGGATGCTCTGAATCTTATTCGTGCCAACTAAGACCTTCACCTTTTCCTTCGGTACCCAGCCTAACATTACCTGGTTAGGGATAATAACGCCTATATGACCACCTTCTCTACTTATTGCCTCTGCAGCCTTGTATGCCTCGTTGATGTCTTTGGCATCTGTGATCACAAGGGTATAATTGTCCATCCAGGCATCACCCGAAACTGTGAATTCTTCACCACCGTGGCCATAAACTACTTGATTGGCAGCAAAGGTCAGAAATGCGGAGATCAGAAATATTAGCAAAAAGCATCTTTTGGCAAGATGTGTTAACATCTTTTCCTCCTTTCATATTTACAAAAAGTGTATAAGAGAAAATTGTCCCCCCTTACATTTTAATTTTTGAATTTCTCACCCCCCCCTCGATAATTGAAGCGTATTTAATTACATATTTAATATCGCAATTTTATGAATTTGTCAAGTAAAAAATATTTTAATTATAATATGTAAAAAATCATAAAATTAGATAAAAAAACTGGAGATTTTTGATGAGGCAATTCGCCCACTTGAAGACATATACGCCTTTAGTGTAGTATTTTTATAGCTCGATGAGACTTTTGTTAGGGATATAATGAATACAATGGCTAAAAATGTAATTCTGATCTCTATAGATAATCTCAGGTATGATTGTATCGGCTACCAGCCTGATAAACATGAACTTATAAAATATGATTGTTTAAAATATTTAGAGACTCCTACACTGAATGGCATAGCTGAGAAAGGCGTCTGCTTTACACAGGCTATAAGTACCAGCACATACACCATGTCTTCTCATGCAAGCATCCTGACAGGTCTTTATCCTCCAGGTCACAAAGTGAGGCTCCAGGGACCTTCTAAGCTGGATAATCAGGTGATAGCCTTGCCCATGGTATTGAAAAGTTTTGGTTTTGAAACAGTCTTTTCGTCTGACAACGGTGTTTTATTTAAGTCGCCCGGTCTGATGAAAGGGTTCGATCACATTTTCAAGACGGCGAGGGATGACGACCTGTTTTCTCTGCTGGAACGAATGAGGGATAAAAGAGTTTTTTTATTCATTCACTTCATGGATGTGCACTGTCCATTTCTCCACTCAGATTATGAAATATACCAGGGATACAACAAAGATTTTTACGATACATTACGGGATCTCTATCAGAAGACTGGAGAGGATTTAGATATTGAAACTGTAAAAAAAGAAGGGAAACAATATGATATATGGAATAAGCTATGTGAAAAGTATTCCTTTGATATCCAGACATTGCTTCCTTTATATGTGCAAGGCGTAAGCAAATTTGATAAGGGTAGGTTTAGTAATTTTATTCAGAGACTAGAGGACCTTGGTTTCATGGGGGATGCCCTTATTGTGATTTTATCTGACCATGGTGAAGGCAAAAGTCAGGGAACCAGTTCAACGTACTTTGGACACGCAGGGTTTCTTCACGACAGTGTGATTAGAGTGCCCTTGATACTTTATCATCCAGGCATAAAATTTAGGATAATCAATTACCAGGTCTCTTTAGTCTCTCTATTTCCTACAATTATGGAACTGACTGATAGAAATGACTGGCAAAATTGTCTTCCCTACTCGCTGGATGGTAAAAACATCATGCTTACCATTGAGGGAAACGGAACAGGTGATTCTGAGGTTTATTCCGAAGTGTGGTTGTCTCCAGAGATCAGAACTACATTTACAGATGATCCTCTTTCTGAAAAAAACTGGTTTATATGGCAACGGTGTATAAGGACAGAAGACAGAAAATATTTGGTATATGGCAAACCTGAAGATTTTTTGGATGGTAGTTTTTTAAATTTAGAAAAAGAGGATTTTTTAAAACAATTGTTCAGAGGGCTCTTATATCAATTTGAGAGAGAAAAGAATCCTTTATACAAGAAATTATTAAATCTCCTCGAAAACGGAGAGTCAAGAAGAGAGGTGTTTAAAGTCTTCTTAGAATCAGAGTGGTTCAAAAATAAAAAAAGATTCTCTATATTTAATCTTAAAGAAGACCCTGACGAAGAGAATCCTTCAGATCCTGCAACGAATGCATCTCTTACAATTGAATTTTCCTATTACTTACATAAAATCCTTGATATGGAGAAAGGCAATTTATATAATAGAAAAAAGCATTTGCCCGTGTCTTATACTACGATAAAAGGAGATAAATGTTTGATGACATTTAATAATCTGCAGGAAAAAGAAGATAAGAGTATAGAGGTGATAAAAGAGACGGTCGAGAAGTTTGGTAAGGAGAGTATAGCAACAACCTTTACAGGTGGTAAGGACTCAACGGTCCTGTTGCATCTGATAAGAAAGGCATTTAACGGCATTGTTCCTTTCAGGGTGTTTAACATAGATACATCATTCAAGTTTAAGGAGGTATATGAATTCCGGGACCAATTGGCCCAGATGTGGAACCTATATCTTATAGTTCTTAAGAATGAAGCTGCCTTAAAGACTATCAATATGACAGAGGATAAAGAGAAGTGTTGCCATCTTCTTAAGACAGAGCCACTCAATCAAGGTATAAAGAAGTACGGGATAGCAGCTTTGATGACAGCCATAAGATGGGATGAGCAAGAGGAGAGGAAAGGGGAGGTGTATTTTTCACAGAAAGAAGGACATGTGAGGGTTAATCCTATACTGCATTTTACCGAGAAGGATATTTGGGAATATATTAAAAAATATGATGTACCTTATTGTTCCCTGTATAAAAAGGGATACAGGAGCCTGGGATGTGAGCCATGCACAAAGCCGTCTGAACCTGGTGGTCCGGAGCGTGGCGGTCGGGATCAGGACAAAGAGGAGATAATGAAGAGATTGAGGGAATTAGGATATTTTTAATGAAGGATCTCAAACATATAATTTTAATTTCCATAGACAATCTCAGATATGATTGTATAGGCTACCAGCCAGATAAAAGAGAAATTATAAAATATGATTGTCTAAAATATCTAGAGACTCCTACACTGAATAGCATTGCTGAGAAAAGCATTTGCTTTACACAGGCTATAAGTACTAATACATATACCACGGCTTCCCATGCAAGTATTTTGACAGGTCTTTATCCACCAAAACATGGGGTGAGGGCTTTTTTTGGAGATCACCTTAATAAAGAAGTCATTACTTTGGCTGAGATTTTTAAAAAACATGGATATCGAACCATCTTAGCAACAGATACTGAGCACCTGTTTGTTCCTTTAGGTCTCGATCGAGGATTTACTCATCTGTTTGCTAGAAACGATAAAGATCTCTTTAATTTTTTAAAGCAGGTTAAAGATGGAAAAATTTTTCTCTTCGTCCATTTCTTTGATGTCCATGCACCCTTTATGTTCTCAGAATATGAGACTTTCCATGGTTGTAATATGGATTATTATGAAAATGTAGAACACTTATATAGAAGATTATTGGGATTAGAAATCGAAGCATCGAAAGGGGATCCCTACGAAACATGGAATAAAATATGGACTAAGATCCACCAAAATATTAATTTTCTTTTGCCTCTGTATGTGAAAGGGGTTAGCAAATTTGACAAAGGTAGATTCAGAATATTCATCCATGAATTGGAAAACCTGGATATTTTAAATAATTCTTTAGTTCTAATTTTCTCAGATCATGGAGAGGGCAAAGTTAATTCAGAGGATCCAATTTTTTTTGGTCACTCAGGTGAATTATTCGATAACGTAATAAGGGTGCCATTGATCATTTCTCATCCGGATATTACCCATAAGATAGTTGATTGCCCTACATCTACCGTAGATATATTCCCGACAGTTATTGGTTTGGCTTTCAACGGTAAACCGCAGCAGGATTACAAAACAGGTAATAACAGCCTTGTTAATCTTATTACGAATATGGGTGATAGCAAATCAAATAGACCTTCTCTGACATATAGTGAAACATGGCGAGGAAATAACATTGCTGACAACATAAGCACCGAATACCTACTCTGGCAGAGGTGTTTAAGATTGGGAAATAAAAAGTTTATAATTTATGGAAAGCCAGAAGACTGTTTTGCTGGGTCTCTTTTTAAATTAAATAATCTCGATTTTGTCAAAAAACTCAGGCGGAATTTATTATGCGTTTTTGAGGACCAAGGGCAAATACCAAAATTTTCCATTCTTTTAGATAAAGGCGAATGTTCCAGAGAAAAGGTTTTTAAAAAATTTTTGAGAGAATATGAAATAAATGCTAAAAAATTTGAGATATACGATTTAGAAAATGACCCATTTGAAGAACATCCCATTGGTTTTTCGAGTGAATCATGGCTCTCAATAGAAATGATTCTTGTAATTAGTAAAATATTATCTTTTGAAGCCCTCTCCAGTATTAATTTCCAGGAAAAAGGAGGTTTATAAGATTAAAAATTTAGAGCCTACAGGAGAAAGATTTTTGCCATGGGATGATGACCCAATGATGAATTATGAGCATCTGCACCGGTATGCTTTTTGTAAAAAGTTTGTTAAAGATAAAAAGGTCTTAGATTTAGCATGCGGTGAAGGATATGGTAGTTATATGCTATCCAGGGATGCCCAACATGTGACAGGCATAGATATAGATAATGATACTATAAACCATGCCAGCAGTAAATACATAAAAAGCAATATTGAGTTTATCCAGGGCTCTATCCTTGAGGTTCCTATAGAGGGTGAGGAGGTCTTTGACGTTATTGTTTGTTTTGAAGCGATAGAACATATTGAAGATCATACAGGGTTATTGAGAGAAGTCAAAAGACTCCTGAAGAAAGACGGCATTTTCATATTATCCACACCGAATAAAAAAGTCTACTCAGATGAGACTAATTACAAGAATCCTTTTCATATGAAAGAATTTTATTTCAATGATCTCAAGGCTCTTTTAAAAGAACATTTTAAGCACATATGGTTTTTTGGACAGAATGTATTTTCCGGTTCAAATATATGGCCTCTTCTCCCTGAGGGCAAGTTCTATTCTGAGGAATTTATAATAGAACAATTTAACAGTGGATTTAAATTTTCATCGAAAGACAGCAAGCCTTCCAGATATTTCATCGTGTTGGTTTCAGATAACGACCTCTTGACAGGGGATCTTGATATAGGTTCTCATCTTATAGATGCATCCAATGCCATTTTTCGAAGGCTTAAAGATATTACCATAGACCAACTTAACAAACAGATAGACCAACAAGATGAACAAATTAAAAGGCTCTCCGGGCAATTGGGTATATTAGAGAATCTTCAACGTGAAGTGCAACTAAAAGACTTAGAGCTTCTAAAACAGGAAGACAGGTTAAAGGAACTGGTAGAGAAATACGAGGAGCAGGAGAGGCACTATACTCAGGAGATTGCGAAGAGGGATGAGGTTATCAATTCTCTCAATGATCAGATATCCCAACAAGCAAGTGTAGTGGAAGTTCTTAAACAGGAAGTTCAACAGAACGATTTAGAGCTTCTAAAACAGGAAGACAGGTTAAAGGAACTGGTAGAGAAATACGAGGAGCAGGAGAGGCACTATACTCAGGAGATTGCGAAACGGGATGAGTCTGTTTATTTCCTTGAAGGGCAAAGATACAATCTCGAAAATAGACTTAATGCTGTTCTGTCGTCTAAAACCTGGAAGATAGGGCAGTTTTATGGTAAGGTAGTTGGTACAGAATCACCCTTAAGGAGGATAAGAAGATACCTTAGTAAAAAAAAATTTAAAATAATAAACCAGGAATATTTGCCTTCAGCCTGCTATCCAGATGAAGAAGATAAAAAAATCGAAGCCCCTGTTTCACTTCCTGAAGAACCACGAGAATTTACAATAACCAATCAATATGACGTAATCTGCCTACCAATCATCATCTGGTCTTTTATATATCAAAGACCGCAGCAGATACTTTCACAGTTTGCAAAAAATGTTTTGAGGGTTTTCTATATAAATCCTAAATTTATTGATGAGAGCGAGGGAAGCTTTCAGACAAAAAAAATACAAGAAAATATCTTTGACATCAGCATAACCGCGGATCCTTCATTAAGTATCTACAAAGATAATATTAATGAAGAGAACCTGAATAGAATGATTTATTCTCTCAAAGCCTTAATTAGAGAGGCAGGAATTATTGAGGCCATATGTATTGTTCAACTTCCTTTCTGGTACCCATTAGCAAAGAGATTCAAGGAAGAGTTCGGATGGAAATTGATATATGATTGTATGGATGAACATTCAGGATTTTCAACAAACAAATGGGCTATGTTATCAAATGAGGAATTCCTGGCAAGGGAATGTGATCTGGTGGTAACAACCGCCAGGGCTATTCATGAAAAGATAAAAAAGTACAATGAAAACTGTATTCTTGTGCCTAATGCAGCTGACTTTCAGCATTTCAGCTATCTCCCTCCTAATGATCTTTTAAAGGATATTAAAAAACCAATTGTTGGGTATTACGGAGCGATATCAAATTGGACTGACAACGAACTTGTAGAGTATTTGGCTATGAGCAGGAAAGACTGGAATTTTGTGTTTATCGGCCCGATCTTTAACTCTGATATTTCCAAATTAGAGAAGATGTCCAATGTCCACTTTCTGGGGGAGAAACCTTATAACGAATTGCCCATGTATCTGTACTGGTTCGATGTCTGCATCATACCTTTTAAATTGAATAAGCTCACAAAGTCTACCAATCCTGTTAAGTTTTATGAATTTATGAGTTCAGGGAAAAAGGTAGTAGCTGTCGAACTTCCTGAACTATTGACTTATTCGAAATACCTTTATCTTGCTAAAGATAAAAATGATTTTTTGGGAAAAATCGGGGTAGCATTGAAAGAAAATGACCATAATCTTGTATCTGAGAGAATTGCATTGGCAAAAGATAATACATGGGAGAAAAGATATGAAACCTTAAGCTCAGAGATTAAGAAGATTTATCCAGTGGTGAGTATAATAATCGTAGCCTATAATAATCTATCCTACACAAGACTGTGCATTGAAAGCG
>Ga0194125_10012312_pt1 | contig 11310 bp, 19 predicted proteins | sample TA2KigC250mmetaG_FD_148626 | JGI IMG/M metagenome (GOLD analysis project Ga0194125, IMG submission 148626) | Freshwater microbial communities from Lake Tanganyika, Tanzania - TA2015034 Kigoma Deep Cast 250m | ecosystem: Environmental > Aquatic > Freshwater > Lake | place: Tanzania: Lake... | reverse complement strand
CAGCACGACCATATCCGCCGCGCAGCGCGCCGCGCACAACGCGCCTCCCGTTTCCTTCCCGTCGAAGAAGAATCCGCGGCTGTAAATCGCAAAACCTCGGAATGAGCGGAAAATGAGCGCAGTATTCCCGCTCTAAACCGCTCATTCGGCCCTTTCCGTCCGTTTCAGCGCGCCCTTCACCGAATACCCCAAACCGCTCTACCGAAGACTTTGGGGGGACTTAGGGGGGATTAATTATGTGTACGGGTCCTAGAATTGGTCCGTTGTTGTCGTTGTTCGTACGTACACATAATTAATCCCCCCTGAGAAGATTAGCGCGCGCGCGTGAAGTCTTAGACGTCTTAGAGGATAGCGCAAGCGTACACGAACTTCCTACACGCGGATTGCATAAGGAATCCGCCGGCCCTCGTCTCTCTTCCCTCATTCCGAGTCCGGAGGCGAGTTAATCTCGTACAGCGCACAAACGGGCGAATTTCGCACGATCTCAGCCCACCCCTATGGGGATAAGCGCCCCCCCCCCCGAGATCGTGGCTCCTTGAGGCCCGCAGGCGGCTTCTTCGGGCTTCTACGAGCACGTCCACGACTCGCCCACCGAAAGAAAAGGCGAGGCTGGGCCTCACCTGGCGCAGCGGCCACGGCACGACAAAGACCACCTACCCGCTTTTCCTGAGGGGTACCAAAAATCCCGCCTGCCCCCACCACTCCTCCCCCAGAAAACACACCCCCACCCCCATACCCATGCGCCCCACCAAACCCTCTCCCCTCAAACGAAAGAACAAACCGAACACACCCCTCGCCCGATACCTGACACCTCCCAGTCCTGCACGTGTTATAACGAGGCAGATTCCGAGGAGAGTTGCCGTGGGAGGCATGATACTACCACGAGAGGCGGCCAGTTCCCGATCTCGACCGCGCGGCGGGCCTCGCGCGCGCGACGTCTTAGGGACCCTAAGAGGTCCCGGCGGCAACGCAACACTTCGGGGACAGGCGGCGCGGCCGAGCGGGGATCATAACCCGTTGCGGCGGCAGGACTTGAGGCGCGGCGGAAGCCGCGATCGTCTGATAATCGGGCATATGTTGCGTTCTGTCGTCGCCCCTCGCGCAGGGGCATGGATTGAAACCGGATTGAACCCCTCCCCCCGTAGGGGGGAGGCCGGCGCTGCGCGGCGGCGGACTTCCGAGACCAGGGCGGCGCGGCCGGCGGCGGATTTTGCCTGGGCTTGCGTTGACTCGCCTCCCGCACGTTGGCCGCGAGCGCGGCGACGCTCGTTCCGGCCTTGTCCCGCAGGACGACGAGCCGCACTTTGCCGTCCTCCCACCCGAAAAAAATTCCCAGAATTTTTCAGATTTTTCACTTGACTCACATACATATATGATGTATAATCTATGTGGAAGGCCGGCGCCGCTGGAAACTTATGCCTTTGCGCGGCGGTGGGGCCGGCCGGGGCGGGGGGGGGGTGGAGCAATCCCGGGGAAAGGCAAGAGGGGCCGGACGCGGTGCCCGGCCCTCAGGTTCTGGCCGGCGGAGGGCCGGCGCAGCGGGGCGGGAGGAGTACTGTGAAGATCGAACAGGTCTTGACGGCGGCCTGGCGACCCGTCCTCGATGGGCGCGCCGAGGGGCGGAGCATCGAGTACCTGACCGGGTCCCGGGGGACGGACCGGTCCTTCGGGTACCAGTTGGTCGTTGCCCAGGACCCTTCGGGGTCCTGGGTCTGGGTCATCGGCGACCAGCCGGGCGTGCGCCCCACCGGGTCGCACATTGTCGCCCACGGGCGCGCCGCCTCGCGTGAGGCGGCGCGCAAGGCGCTCGTCGCCCCCCTCCAGGCGCACGCACAAGGGGTCGTGGAGGCCCACAATCGTTCGGGCCTCCCGGGCTGCCTGCCCCCGCTGCCCTGGCGGGCGGGCGACGGCCACTGGATGTGAGCAGGTGACGGGGCCGGGCACGCCGCCCGGCCCCCACTTTCTTGCCGGTGGAGGGCCGGCGGGATGGGGCGAGGAGGAAGCCATGACTAGCCGCGCGGTCATGCACCACAAGATGGAGTTCCGTTGCGGGCATTCTCTTTGGGTGGTGCTCTTTATCCCCCCGGACCGTCCGCGGAACGAAGCCTGGATGAAGGCCCGCCTTTGCCCCCGATGTTCCGTTCAGGAATCCAAGAAATAGTTCGTGGTGCCGGGGCCGGGCGCCGTGCCCGGCCCTGGCGCTTCTGCCGGCGGAGGGCCGGCGCGTGGGACGGAGGACGACGATGAGGCGATGCACGCTGTTGTCCGCGGTGTGCGCGGCGGCGATACGCCGGGCGTGCCGCCGGGCACCGCGCTGGGCCCGCAGCGCCAGGCCGTTGGATCCCGACGGCTGGCTGTCCGCGTGGCGGGGCCGGGCACGCCGCCCGGCCCCGGTTTCGACCGGGGGAATCTAGTGCCTCCTCTTCACCAGATGTGGAGTCCCCCTATCTGTTCGACCCCCCTGGACAAGGGGGACGACCACCATACCGGCCCCCCGGGTGGGGCGGAGCTGCCGCCGGTTGCGCGGGCGGCGCTCAACCGGGCGCTGGTCGAGGCGGAGCGGGGGTCTCCGCGCATCCGGCTCGCCGACTGGAGGGTCCCACTTCCGATGTGGGACACCAGCCGGCCGGCGGACAAATACCACCTGTGCTTTCTGTGGCATCCGGAGGGGGACTGCCGCCCGGGGCGCGTGAGGATCTGGGGGCCGCCTCGCCGGGACGGCCAGTCTCAGCGGCTGTTGGACGAGGCCCGGGATCGCTATCCCGAGGCCCGGGCGGCGTTGGCCACGCACGCCGAACAGGTCGCCGAGTGGCGGGCTGCGGAAGCCCGGTACGAGGCGGCTGCCCAGGCCGCCCGCCAGGAAGTCGAGCGGCGCTTCCTGGCCGGGGAACTGGTGGAACCCCCGCCGCCGGCCGCCTATCCCCCTATGGAATGGGAGGCGCTCCGTGGATGGGACATCGCGTACCCGGGGGTCGTCTATTACCTCCGGGGCGCGCGGCAAGAGGGGCAGTTTCAGGTCGAGATCTTCCCCATCACAGACCCGGATAACACCGGGTATCCGGTCTGGCCCTGGTCAGAAGGCGCGGCGCCGCGCCACGACGGGCCGGTTGGGGCCGACGTGGTCGCCGAAGTGGCGCGTCGGTTCCCGGTAGCTCATGCTGCGCTCCTCGACTATAAGGAGAAGAGCAGCGAGAAAGGAGGCAGCCCATGATCATCGTTACCCGTCACGCCGGCGCGGTGGAGTGGCTGCGCCGGCGGGGGATGACCGGACAGGTGATCGCCCAGGTGAACAGCCCGGAGGAAATCCGGGGGCAGGTGGTCGTGGGAACGCTGCCCCTCCACCTCTGCGCAGTGTGCGCCCGGGTGATCTCCGTAGATCTTCCCGGGCTCCGCCCGGAGCAGCGGGGGAAGGATCTCTCCCCCGAGGAGATGGAGGAGGCGGGGGCAAACCTCCGGACGTACGTAGTCCATGAGATCTGGGACCGGACTATCTAATGGAACGCCCGGCGCCCCTTCGGGGGCGTCGGGCGCGTTTTCTTGCCGGCGGAGGGCCGGCGACCAGGGGCGGAGGAGAATGATGATGTTGGTGCGCTGCAGTTGCGGCAATGCCGCATGTGGGGATGTGATCGAGGTTATGGTTGTGCGGGCCGCCTTTCAGCCGGCACATGTGGGCGACTGGGGGAACCTGATCCGGCCCGGGTGGGTGGCCCGGGTACGGTCGCGACACTTGCAGCGGGCGGCCAGTCCGCTGCCGCTGGGCCCCTGGTTGTCAAAGGAGCTCGGCGAGGCGGCTTTGTCGCGGTTCGCCGTTTAGGTTCTTTGTCGGGGGGCCGGGCGGCGTGCCCGGCCCTGGCGGTTTTGCCGGTGGAAGGCCGGCGGAATGGGGCGGGAGGAGGGCTGGCTATGGCGTGGGAAGTGGTGAGCTGGGCGTGTGGCCACAATGGCCACATACAAATGTACGGCCCGCTATCGGGCCGCACGGCCCGCCAGGCGCAGGAGGCGGAGCAGAAGTGCTTTGCCTGCTGGCTGCTGCGGCAGTGGGCGAGCGGCAACGATCCCCGCGCGGGGAACGTGGACGCGGCGCGAGCTATCGCGGAGGGCAATGGGATTCACATATCCCCCTTCGCCCTCGCGGCGAGTGGCGCGGCCGCGCTCCGGGCGGAAGCGGCGGAGCTCCGCGCCCGCGCGGCTGAGCTGGAGCGGCGGGCCGCGGAGATCGAAACCGCCCCCGCCCCCGCGGTGTGACGGTCGCGCCCGGGCCGGGCGTGCGTGCTCGGCCCCGGGTTCTTGCCGGCGGAGGGCCGGCGCGATGGGGTGGAGGAAGTGATGAGCAGCATCCCGCCGTGTGCGGCGTGTGGATCCAGTGAGGTCGCCCGCCTGGGGGTGGGCGGCCTCGTGTTGTGTCGGCTCTGCGCGGATGAATTCCGCGCGGAAGCGGACGCCCTCCGGCCCCGCGGCGCGCCGGTGGACGTGGCCCGGTTCGTGCGGGTCCGGCGGGAGGCGTTCTGTGTGACTCTGTCGCCGCGCGTGGTCCAGGAGGTGGACCGGGTGCGCGGCGAGGAACCCCGGAGCCGCTGGATCGAGGAGGCCATCCGGCGGCGATTGGCGGCTCCTGACCCGCGAAAGGAGCAGTCGTGAACCAGTCGTGCTGTTTGACTCGGCTGTTACGGACGCCCGGGCGGATCTTCAGCCTGAACCTTAGCGAGGCCCCGCGCGACACCTGGTGCGGGGGTCGCGACCTGGGCGCGAAGCCCCTCCGGCGCTTGGGCGTCCAGGTCTCCCTTGAGGACAAGTGGGGGGACAGCGCGGTGTTTATCTGCTTCGATTGCCTGCTGGTGCTCGTGCAGGAGTGGCAGGCAGTGCCCGAGGCGGGGCAAAGGGAGTAGGCGGGCGGGCCGGATGGGATGCACAGTCCGTCCGGCTCGCCTTGTTTCGTCATGCCCGGGCCCCGATGCCCGCCAGGGCGGTTTTGGGGCCCGTGGTGACACGATCTCGGGCGTCCCCCACCCTCAGGTCGGCCTCGCCCGAGATCCTCGAAAACTTGACAAGGTTGAGGCCCGTGGCGCGGGTTTCCGGGCCTTCCGTGGAGGCGTCGGCCCCGCTTCCGGTTTGCCGGGCCCGAATCGCCAGGGATAGAGCCAGCATTCGGGCGTGGTGCAAGCCTCCACTTCCTCCGGCACGTAGCCCACGCACTCGAGGCAATGATTCCGAATTGCGACACCGCGAGAGGCAACCTCGCCTTCGCGCCGCCGCCTGGTCACGCCGATTCGTTCGGTCACGTTGCTTCGTTCCGCAGTCTCTCTAGGCGTTCGCGCAGCGCCACGAGCGCCGGGGTAGGCTCCTGTCCGTTGGCCCAGAGCACCTGGGCCCAGCGGTCGAGGGCCCGTATCTTCTCTTCGACCGTGCCACCGAGCATGTCGCGCGTGTAGGACATGAAGGCGGCCCAGAGCGGCGCCGAGACATATGTCACTTGCCCCGTTGGGCGGCGCTCAGGCAATGCCGCCGCGTAGGAAATCGTGAGCGTGGCGATGGCGCGCGGCGTGGGGTGCATTCGGCGACCCGAGTCGTGCTCATACAGGATTTCCGTGACGGCGCGCTGGAAGATTTCGGCCGGCAGGGCTTTCACGTCCTCCCACAGCCGTTGCAGAACTGGCTCTGTGTACGTGCGCGGCCACCGGTCACGCAGAACTTGGGCCGCCGTCGCAAATGAGCTCGTCGTCATTTCAGGCGCCTCCACCACTCGGGGTCGTCCGCCGGGCCCAGGTCCTGCACGAGCCGCCAGGGCGGTAGCCCGGGCGCGCCTAGCGTCTCGATGCGGCGCGACAGCACGTCGGACTTGTAATGCCGCAAGGCGTTCCGAAACCAGCGCCACAGATAATCCCTCTTCCCGAACCATTTGCACTTCGTGGCGAATTGGTCAACCAGTAGCTTCACCGTCGGTTCGCAGACGCTCCCGGCCGTCGGCGGGTCGCCGCGCCAGACGGCGAGCGCCGATGGCCACATGCTCGCCTCCTCGTCGAAGGCGTCCTGCTCCGGGCCTGGATCGTCACCTTCGAGCTGAATGAGCACGCGGCCGGGTGGTTCGGCGGATTCTCGACGAACGAGGAGGGCGCGAATGGCGGAATCGTCCGGAAAAGCGCCGCCGTGTTCCAGCGCGTCGAGCAGGCACTTCAGCGGGTTGTCTATGTCCCGCCGCCGTTCGTCCGGCGGAAAGAGGCGTATGGCCAAGCGCAAGGGCCCCTCGATAGTCGGGCATTTCTCAGCCAGGACGATTACGCGCACGGCCCGTCGGTAGGCCATGCCCTCGGGCCCGACACAAAAGCCCCCTTTCGGCGTGCGGACGTAGTAATGGTTGATGGATGGCGGGTAGGGAAGCGTGAGCTCAGTCATACGCCTTCCTCTGGTGCCCCTTCCGGCGCAGGTTTATCAGGTGGTACATCTTGCGGTAGCACTCCAGGCAGCGATTGTTCTCGTACACCAGGCAGCCGGGCCGTTTGCACCCGGGGCACAGGCGGCGCGCATCCTTCACGCCTGACCCAGTCGCGCAGCGCCGACATTTGTCGCCGCGCACTTGATAGTGACCCGGTCGCCCGCATATGACGCATAACGGGCGAGGGTCTGGCCCAAAGTCGGCCACCCAGACGACGTCGCGAGGCATTTTGCCGCTTTCACTGAACACGGCCCGGTACACGTGGAGCTCTCTCATCAATGGCCTCCTGCGAACCGCTTCGCTCTATCCTTCGCGCGGTTGCGCTCGCGCCTTTTGGTTTTCTTTCCTGCCCTGGCTGCGCTCGAGGGGGGTGGGTTTCTCTCGGGTTCTGGCTGCGCTGGCCGCGTCTGGGTTTCTCCCTGGGCGTTGGCTGCGCTCTCGTCACGTGGGTTTCTCTTCCTCACTGGCTGCGCTCCAGCCGCCTGGGTTTCTGCGGCAACCTGGCTGCGCTCGGCCACTATGGGTTTCTCAGCGCGCATGGCTGCGCTCTCTTGCCTTAGGTTTCTCAAGCTCCCTGGCTATCTAGTCCGCCACCATCTCGCCCGGGGCGATATAGCCGTTGTGGCCCAGTTTCCCAAGCGCGTACGGAGTCGAAACGGGCAAGCCTTCCAGCTTGCGCCATTCAGCCCAAAGGTGGGAGAGGAAAAGTTTCACCATCTTCCGGCTGGCCGCACGGTGGGCGTGCTCCTTGCACGGCGGTTTCTTCGCCTCTCGGCCCAGGCGACCCGCCGCGCCGCTCATGCGGGCCTTGCACTCCTCGCGCTGAAGGGGAAACGCGCAACCGTCGTTGACGGCGCCCTTCGCTTCCAGGCGTTCCTTTTCGGCGTAGTACACGGTACAGTAGGGAGACTGCGCTTTCAAGAACTGCATTCCGATTTTCCAGCTCAGGACGCGGCCGTGCGGGTTCCAGTTCTGCTTCTCGCCCTTCTTCCGATGGGGGGAGCGGCCATCCTCGCGCACGTCCATCCCGAAGTATCGCCAGAAGGATGAGGCGTGTTCGGCCTTCCGGGGGTCGAGCATCGAAATCAGCCCGGCTGCCATGCAGGGGCCAATTCCCTTGACGTTCTTCAGGTACGATTCCCAGACGGGAACGCCCTTGACTTCCGCCGCGAGGCGCTTCTGGCAGTGCGCTTCGGCATCGCGGAAACGCTCAATCGGGATGGCGAAATAGTACTCCGCCCGTTCCTCCGTCATCACGGGCGGGCCGACCTCCTTTCCTTTCGAGTCCCGCTGCGGCTGCGTCAGCGCGCGGACGCGGCCCTCCATCTCCAGCCGGATGGCTTGGATGTCGTAGTAGGTCTGCGTCACCAACCTCAGGTTCTCCATGTTCTCCTCCTTCAGGTTTGGCGTTGCGCTCGGCGTGCATGGGTTTCTGGGAGTGTGTGGCTACGCTGGCGGAGTTTGGTTTTCTTTCCTGCCCTGGCTACGCTTCGGGCCTATGGGTTTCTCATCCCGCATGGCTACGCTCAAGCCGCCTGGGTTTCTGGGGCAAGTTGGCTGCGCTCGCCGCGATTGGGTTTCTCGGGCAGCCTGGCTGCGCTCTATTTACTTGGGTTTCTCCCACTTTTTGGCTACGCTCCAGCCGCCTGGGTTTCTGCGGCAACCTGGCTACGCTCTCTTGGTTTGGGTTTCTCTCCCGCCCTGGCTGCACTTCGGGCGTGTGGGTTGCTCGGCCCGCCTGGCTGCGCTCTCCGTATGTGGCTTTCTCTTGTCGTCTGGCTGCGCTCAGCTTGCTTGGGTTTCTGTCCCGAGCTGGCTACGCTGTCTTGCTTTGGGTTTCTCTTCCCGCGTGGCTGCGCTCGCCTGGCATGGGTTTCTCTCGCACTCTGGCTACGCTCAAGCCGCCTGGGTTTCTCATCCCGCATGGCTGCGCTCGCGGCCGATGGGGTTCTCTGCCGTGTTGGCTGCGCTCGGGTTTCGTGGGTTTCTCCCGCAAATTGGCTACGCTTCGGCCGCTTGGGTTTCTAGCGCGGAGTGGCTTCCCTTTTCGGCGTTTCGCCAAACAGCGGCTTCGCCCCCTTCGCCTGAATCAGCCGCCCGAACAGGGTTTCCAGCTGCGCATCGGTTCCGACCTGCCACTCAGTCGCGCTCAGGCCCAAACCCTGGCAGATGCGTTCCACCATCGGCGACGGCAAGTCGCCCATGACGGTTGCGATTTCGCCCACCGCGCGGCGGCGGTCGAAGCCATCGAATGGGTTGACCTCGGGCGTGCCCGGTTCAGGTTCTTCGACACGCGGCAGGCCGACGGACAAGGGCATTTCAGCCGCCGGTTCGGGGGCCGGCGGCGTCTTCTTCGGCCTGCCGCGCTTGGACGACATAGATGCGGCTTCTGGCGGCTCGACGCCTTGCTGCGGCCTGTCGCTCACGCCGAGCGCGGCCTTGACGCGGGCCGTAGCGCCCGCTGGGGCCGCGATTTCGATCTCGTCGGCCTCCTCCTCCCGAAGGGCGGGCGTCTCGGTCTCGGCGGCCGTCTCCAGCGCCAGTGCCCGCTCCAGCTCGGGCGATTGTGGCAGGTACTTGCACAACCGCTTCACCACTGTCTTCCGATACATCTCCTCCGTGTCGGTCACCCAGGGGCCGGCCTCCGCCGCCCGGCTGCGCTGGCGGATAGCTTCCAGCTCCTTCAGGGTCATGAGGTCGAACTGCGCTGCCCCACTCTTGAAGCGCGCGATGGCGTAGCACGCGACCACGGGCCCCGGGTCGTCCGCCAGGGATGGCGCGTGATCCAGAGTCGGGCGCAACCCGTATCGCGCCTCGAAACCGTCTTTCTGGTGAACTACGTGCGCCTCCACGCTTTCGATCTCCGCACTCTGGCGAGCGAGCTTGATCAACCCCCGATAGTCAGGGATCAACGTCGCCTCCATGCATCCGGTCTGCCGATTCTTGAACGGGACGAGGTGCGCTCCTCCGTGAAGCTGCCCGGGCACCAGCCCCAGTTGCCCTGCGTCCATCACGCACCGCAGCAGGCTCTGCGGGCTGCAATCCAGAAGTCTCGGCTGCCGGCTGGTCGCAACCAGGGCGATGCGGATGAGCCTCTCTGCTGTCAGGTGCTTCGGGGTCACCGCTGCCAGTTTCGGCTTCGCGCGCTCCAACAGCCCGCGCAAGTTGGCCAGTTTCTCGCTCACCGCCGGAACGTTTGTGCTTTCACTCATGTGTGTCCTCCTCCTGCTTGATTAGGCCTTCCCTCTGGGCTTTTCTCTGCCGCCATTTGTCATTGGCCGTCTCCGCCCTTAGCTTCGCTTCCTCTCAACCGTCCTTTCTTGCTTGGGCAAGAGCCATTAGCCGGTTCCATCGCGCTACCGCCCTCCTCTTGCTGGCGCATATTGGCCCATCCCAACACCTTCCCCGCGCACAGCGGACGTGCGCGTTGCCCTGCTCCTGGCTCGCTGCAATGAACGCCCTCCGCCCACAAGCGCAACGCATCGGCGTCACCGTCTTCTTATTCATCGAATGTCTCCTTGTCCCAGGCACGCGGCACCACCAATCGCCGGACGCCCGGCGTCGTCTTGGTGTGCTTCCGCAGCAATTCCTCGGGTGGGTGCAACTCCTCTACTACTGCGCGCCAGTTGACGGCCTCCCGGTCTTTCGTGGCAAGCCAAGTCACCTTTTCGTCCTCGTTCAAGATCAGGCCTCCCCGCTCCCCAATCAGCGCTTTCACCTGATTCTCCGCCAGCATTTCGCCATCCTCCGCGTCCCGTCGCCGTTTGCGCGCCTCGCGCAGCAGGTCGCAAGCCATCCGCTCTTGGTAGGTCGCCGCGTACAGATCAGGCCTGGCCCGCTTCGCATAGAGCGCGGTGAGCGCCGCCTTCGCGCTCTCCGATGCGTCCGGTGGCGGCGGCACACGCAACATGACGTGATGATGCCAGAAGCTACGCGCGGCCTCACACATCTTGTCGCAGATGTCGTTGTCACGTTCAAGATGATACTCTCGGTAATCTTGTCCCCCGATCAGCACCGCGAGATCCCACCACGTGGCATTCAGCACGAACATGTACCAGGCGCACTGCGTGTAGTACTCCTCCGGCACGGCATCGGAACTCTCTCCCCAACGTCCCGCTTGCCGTAATCCGGCCGTTTTGATTTCCAGCCCCCCATTATCGCGCACTGCTGAGGATTGGATCACGTAGTCCGGTGTTCCGCCCATGTACGGAAAGCCTGGTTTCAGCCGAATGCGACTCCGGTGCAATGTGACGCCTGGATGGCGCCGGCGGTACTCCGCCGCCACGACGCTTTGCAACGTTTTGCCCCACCTGGCGGCTTCGGATTCCTCGCGTTCCGGTGCGACGCCTACTTTCTCGGCGTACACCTCCAACGCCGACTTGTACGGGTTTAGGCCGAGGATGGCCGCGATGTCCGTGCCGCCGATGAATGTCGTCCGCGCCTTCGGTCTGGCCATGCTCTCCTCCTTCTTACAGAAACAGCAATGCGCCGAGGATTACCACGATGACGATCCCCAACACAATGCCCAGATTCACGAGGGAATCCATCATCTCCGCGTCGCTGCGTCCCTGTCCCCCCTTCACGAGCGGGGCGACTTTGTCTTTACACACGACGCTCTCCTTCGCGGGCATGAAAGCACTACTACTCATGTGGGCCATGGCTTCGCCTCCTTGAACCACTCCTCAGGGGACAGCGCTCTTGCCATCACTCTATTCCAGGCTTCGATTGCCGAGGCGGCATTAGGCAACATCGGCCCGCGCCAGCACTCGGAATCAACACACTCAACGCGCGCGCCGGGCCAGTTGCCTGGCTGGAATAATAGCGGCGACCGGCCACATGCGCAGTCCAGTATTATTATCGTCATGGGTTGTCCTGCTCTG
>Ga0194125_10012308_pt1 | contig 11312 bp, 7 predicted proteins | sample TA2KigC250mmetaG_FD_148626 | JGI IMG/M metagenome (GOLD analysis project Ga0194125, IMG submission 148626) | Freshwater microbial communities from Lake Tanganyika, Tanzania - TA2015034 Kigoma Deep Cast 250m | ecosystem: Environmental > Aquatic > Freshwater > Lake | place: Tanzania: Lake... | reverse complement strand
TCTTCTTCACCCGGCTAAAGAATGAGCTAATTACAAAAGTGATGATTAATCCAGAAAACTCAGACCATGGCAAGGCGGACGAGGGCGTCCGCCTTGCCATCAGTTAATCCAACATTTTTGCAATTACCTCGAATGACAAGTTCAAGCTTTGACACAGCGCTGCTGCTATGTCAAACGTAAGACGTCGTCATCCTAAACGAAGTGAAGGATCTCGTCCTAAAGACTTACTTATCCATACGAGATCCTTCGCTTCGTCAGGATGATACGCGACATTGCACAATTGACATAACACTAAGTTCTGAATAACTCGCGCTTGTGTTGACTGAAAACCCTGTTATTTTAAAACGATTATCCTGCGATAATTTGGCGAATTATCCAAATTCGCTTCCAAAATGTATTCTCCGCTGGACAAATCCGCGCTCGATATAGCGAAGCGATGAAAGCCGGAGAATATCCTGCCCTCAAAGATGTTCATAACTAACCGACCTCTCATATCGTATATATTTAGCGACAACTCAGCCGGTCTTGGCAGGCTTATGTTCAGTCGGGTCGTTCGATTGAAGGGATTGGGATATGCCCGGCTGATAGCGAAGTCTGTCGGTTGCAATTCGGTTTCGATTACCGAGCCAAGCACTGTAAACTGCCACTGATGTTCCGCCGTTCCCTCATAGAATCCGTCATCGACCAGCGCCCGCACTATGTAATCGCCGTCGCGGTTGAAGCGGCGGCGGAATTCGCGTCCTTCGCCGGATTGAACAGCATTGACAAACCAGGTATAACGCAATCCGTGTCCGTCCGCGTCTTCGGCTGTTACGCTGAATAAAACTTCCGAATCGCCCGCGACATTAACGAGCGTGTCCGGCGACCAACCGGTAATGAGCGGCCGATGGTTCAAGTTGCGGAACATCGCGCCGATATCAGCGCGCGTGCCGTCCGGGTCGCGCGGCGTGCCCGGATCGCCGGCGTTTATGACCGGCGAATTCTCCAGCGGATGAAAATCATATTCCGCCGGATTGGTGAATTGCGGATCGGCGGATATATCGTTGAAACCCGCTTCGACGCCTTCATAACCGCGCAAATTTGCCCAAACATCGTTATAACTCATCGTCAACACGATGCGGTCGGAAAATATCCCCGACGACCGACTCTGCATTACTATATTATTCACCACCACGGCGGAACTATTCGAGAAATAAATACCATATTGATTGCTCTGGATGACATTGTTGTTGGTCAAATTGGCGCCCGTGCAGCGATAAATCCAAATCCCCGGACCATTAGTCGAGGCGACGATATTGCGATATAATTGAACATTGTTGCTCTCCCATATCGAAATGCCCCGTGTATTGGCTAAATCGATGATGTTCTCGCGAATGCTCACAGCGCCGGCGGCGTTCAAATAAATACCGCAATCGCGGGCGCCGATAATCTTGTTATTGGTTAAAATTGGAATCGAGTTCTCGACCACGCCGATGCCGTATTCACCGCACTGGACAATCGAACAATTCGCAATTGTCGGACGGCTCTGCCCGGTGACAGCAATGCCTGTGCCGTTGATTAATCCCACAATACATTTGGCCGCCTGTCCCGTCGAACGGACGAATCTTAAGGCTGCGTTGTCGCAGTTGGACAGACGCGAGTTCTCGATGCGTATTTCGCTGTCAGTCGCCTCGATGGCTCGATAGGCTGATTGTATAACGCAAAAGTCGAACCGGCTGCCGCGCGCGCCCAAACCCGACAGGGCTATAGAACGCCACGAACCAGGCTGCGCATTGTCGGATATGATGTAAATCGAATCCCGCTCGGCGCCAACAGCCCAAATCACACCTGCGACATCGAAACGAAAATTGCCGGTGAAACGCACTGTCACACCCGGTTCGATAATGAGGCTGTCCTGCGCGCGCAAGGTGATATTACCGACGACTAACCACGGGCTGAGCGCCCGCGACCAACGCCCGCGCACTTCCCCAGATACGCGCTGTTCGGCTGATAGCGAGCCGACATATAAGCACAATCCAACTGCTAATAAGTTTATGAACCATTTCCTCTTCATCCCTTGCTCCTGTTTTAAATCTAGTTCTCGAGCCGTATTTAAATTTAATACGGCGCGGCTGTCCCCGGCGCTTGAATAGCCGCGTCGAAACCAATCGGCGCCGGCTGCGAAGTCAAATCGATAGTCAATAAATATAGCGCTAAAATTACCGAATTCATTTTCGTGAAATTTATTTTCTCCGGCCTGTCGCTGATTTGATGATAATCACTGTGAAAACCGCTGAAAATATGCGCCGTCGGTATCTTTAAATTATGAAAGGGCGCGGCGTCGCCAAAATGCCGAAAAGAATTCACCGGTTGGACATTCAACGCCAATAATGGATGCATTTCGCCGGCGATTTTCTTAAGTATTTCACCCAATTTCGGCGCGCCGGCTGAGTAGTATCCTGCCAGATAACCTTCCGGCGGTGTTTTGCCCGCCCCGACATCACGCATATTAGAATACCCGTCCCGTCCAATCATATCGACATTCACCATCGCCACCAGGCTGTCTTCTAAAAACGGTAGATGCTGACAGAAATACTTCGACCCCAAAAGTCCATCTTCCTCGCAGGAAAAAGCGACAAAGTATATCGACGCGCCAGGCCAAGCCATGCGGATATCCTGCCAGCGGCGCGCCAGTTCCAACATCCCGGTTATCCCGCTGGCATTGTCGTCAGCGCCCGGATAATAGCCGCCGAATTTGGCACGTCCCAAATGGTCGTAATGCGCGCCGATTATTACAATCCGACCGTTAGCGCCCGGAAAATAACCTGCAATATTATATGTTCGCAACGGCGATTTGGACTTAAAAGTAATCGATAACGCCGCCCGTATATCCAATGTGTATCTGTTATTTAAACTATCGCTTCCTAGCGAATGTTTCTTTACAATATTGGCTAATTCGGAACTGCGGCAATAGACGACCGGGAACTCCGCTTCGCTGTGCGCCAAATCATAGATCGGTTCCGATGATTGTTTGAACTTATCGTCTAATTCCTTGACATCCCTTAAAGAACTTATTGTGTCAGCATATACGACAATCAGCATAACCGCGCCGGCGCGCTGAGACGCGGCGGCTTTGAAGGCTGCCGCTGAGCGAGGTCCTATTTCATTTCTCTGCGCATCGCTGCCGGCTAAAACCGCTGCCACTGCCCCAGACTTTAAGTTTGCATAATCATTGCGATTTTTATCCGGTATCGACAGCCCATATCCGCAGCATATAATTTCACCGGCTGTCGCAATATCGCACAGCCGGGTCGGGACAAAGAGAAATTCATCGCCCCACTCCAAAGTATCTGTCCGTTCGCCAGTATAAACAATGAATTTAACGCCTTCGACCGTGTCGATAAGACCGCTGGAAACCGGCGCTTCTTGATGATAACTTCCATCGAACGCTGGTTTTAAATTCAGCGAGCGCATTCGCGCCGCAATCCAATCGGCTGTCCGGTCGGCTTCCAGCCCTGGCGCGTTCCGGCCAGCCAGTTCAGGCGAGCAGAGAAATGCCAAATCGTGCTTCAGACGGGCAATCGCGGCGATATCGGACAGTTCCTCCGCCAAAACCGTATAAAGAAAAGCCGAAAAAGAGAAAATTAAGAAAAAAATTGAATTTGTTTGATTTTTCAGCGAATTTCTCAAGAATCTGATGTTTCGCACTTGCGATATTATAATATAATATACATATCGACTATTCAATAGAAAACTCCCAAACTTATCAATAATCTATGACGCCAATTTTGCTGCCGGCGCCGGTCGATGTCAATTTGTTTGCGCAGCGGATGCCATTTCTGCCCGACTGGCGCGGCATTCTCCTCGATTTACTAAATAAATTGGACTTCACCCGGCCGCAAGAAGTTATACATAGGTCGCCGACGCTGGATTTGTCTATATTTATCGATACCAAGCCTAAGCATCCGCAAGGTTATTGGCTGGAGATAAAAACCAGTCAAAATAAACCGGAAATCTGTATTCGAAGCCAGACCAAAGACGGCTTGCGCAACGGCTGCGCGACCCTGCGTCAGATTCTCCTCCAAAGCGAAGACCACCTCCCTACGGTAGTGATCGACGACTATCCTGCGTTCGAACAGCGCGGCGTTATGCTGGACATCTCGCGCGACCGCGTCCCGCTAATGCCGGATCTGCTGCATACCGTTGACGACTTAGCCGCATTGAAAATCAACTGCCTGCAACTTTACACCGAGCATACATTCGCTTACAAGACTCACCAAATAGTCTGGCGCTACGCTTCGCCGATTACGCCAACTGAAATCCAGCAACTTGACGCTTATTGCCTGTCGAAAGGCATTACCCTAATGGCTAATCAAAATTGTTTCGGCCATCTTGAGCGCTGGTTGAAGCATCCCGAATATATCCATTTAGCAGAGACGACCGGCCAATGGCAATGCCTCGGACGCGCCCGCCACGGTCCGTTCAGCCTCTGTCCCATCGACCCGCGGTCGGTCGATTTCATCGAAAACCTCCTTCAGCAATTATTGCCGAACTTCGCTTCTCATATCGTCAATATCGGCTGCGATGAAACCTTCGATGTCGGACAGGGCCGCTCAAAGGCTGCCGTCGAAGAATATGGTTTCGCCAAAATCTATGCCGATTTCATCGATAGAATTCAGCATATAGCATCTGAAAATGACTTTGCATCCCAATTTTGGTCCGATATTGCCTTGTCGCACCCGGAGGCTCTGGATTATCTATCCAAAGACTTGACCGCGCTGGTCTGGGGCTATGAGCCGGATGCGCCTTTTGAAAAATGGTGCGAAACATTGCAGGCTAAAGGCTTCCAGTATTGGGTTTGTCCGGGGACGAGCGCCTGGCGCTCCATCACCGGACGGACTTACGAACGGATGGCTAACATTCAAGCCGCTGTGCAGCAAGGTCTAAAGTCCGACGCCAAAGGCTGTCTCATAACCGACTGGGGCGATGACGGACATCGCCAGCAATGGCCTGTCTCGCTTATCGGGCTGACCGAAGGCGCCGCCCGCACATGGAATTGCTCGGTGGATCCGAATCCGCAAGCCATATCTTTGTTCGCCTTCGGCGACGCTTCCGGCAAAACCGCGATGTGGCTTAATGATTTAGGCGATGCCGACTTGGAAATCCGCCGCGCCGGCGGTTCTCCAAATTCAGCGCTATTGCGCAATGCCTCCGCTTTGTTCATAGACCTGCGCACGCCTTTGCAAAGTCAACAATTCATCGGTTCGACCAAACAATGGCAAAATGTCTTCGACCGCCTCAAAGACCTTTCCAAAACTATTCCAACAAATATCGCGCCGATTATCTCCGCGGAACTCGAACATACGCTCGCGGTAGCGCTTTTTGCGGCTGAACGCGCCGTCGAAAGACGAAAACAGAAGCCGTTAAGTCCAGCCCTAAAACGCAAATTTTGCGACGCTCTGCAAAATATTATCGCCGAACATAAAAGACTCTGGTTGAACCGTTCGCGTCCGGGAGGTTTGGCGGACAGCGCCGCTCATTACGAAAAGATTTTACAGGAATTGCAATGTTAAAAACGAAAAAAAGTCGCCTGATAGCCGGTTGTATGACCGGCACATCCATCGACGGCATCGATGCCGCGTTAGTGCGCGTCGAAGGCGCCGGACTGAAAATCAAAGCCGAATTTGTGCGCGGCATCAGCCGAGCCTTCGGCGAATGGGCGGAGGTTATGCAATTCTATGCGTCGCAACTCCCCCTCGTCTCAAGAGAAGTCGCCCAACTGGCGGATGTCGCCGCCGAAGAGCATTGCCGGGGTTTGCGCGAATTGCTGCAAGGCATAGTTCCCGACCTCATCGTCATCCACGGACAAACAGTCTATCACAAACCGCCCCTGTCCTGGCAACTAGTCAATCCCTGGCCGGTCGCGGTGGTGTTCCAAACGCCGGTTTTATACGACTTGCGCGGCGCCGACATCGCCGCCGGCGGACAGGGCGCGCCAATTACGCCTATCGCCGATTTTATTCTTTTCCGCGAGCCTTCGGAAAACCGCATTGTCGTCAACCTCGGTGGCTTCTGCAACATCACCCATCTGCCAAAATTCAAAGATGAAAAGAGCGATTTGTATAAATGGCTGAGTCTGGCGCGGGGAGAAGATGTCTGTGTCTGCAACCGGCTTTTAGACGAAGCGGCAAGATTAGTTTTGAAGCGCGTCTGCGACCTGGACGGCGCCAACGCCTTACAAGGTCGAATCGACGCCGATTTATATCAGAAATTGATGAAAATTCTAAACTGGCAAACCCGCGTCAGGCGGTCGCTCGGAACCGGCGATGAACTACAACGACGCTTAAAAAAATGGGCTTCAAAACTATCGGCAAGTGATTTCTTACGCACGGCTTGCGCGGCTGTGGCACAAACTATAGTCAACGCCGGCGCCTCTGCCGACCGTCTGATAATCGCCGGCGGCGGCGCTAAAAACCGCGCTCTGTGGGCGGAAATAACCTCCCGCTCGCCGGCGCCGGTCGCCTTAAGCGACGACTTCGGCATCCCGGCGGCTTATCGTGAAGCCGCAGCAATGGCGGTCCTGGGCGCGCTATGTCAAGACCGCGTGCCAATCACGCTAACTAACATCACCCAAGCCAAGCGTCGAACCATCGCCGGCTGCTGGTGCGATGTCCGAATGCCTGGTTAAAACAATTTTGAGTTTGATTTTAATTCAAAATCAATTATATTAAAACATATTAGTCATTGCTGTATCGACAAGTAATGTTGGCATAGTTAATATGTCATCCTGAACGAAGTGAAGGATCTCGTTCCCGCTTCCCCAAAAGGGATTCTTCACTGCGTTCATAATGACAAAGTATGCGCTAAACTATATTGTCAATATAATTAGCATCAGCATCAGCATCGGCATTAACATTAGCCATTAATCATTTAAAGCAGCGCTGCCGAAAAATAATCCCAAAATAAATCCCGGTGGCTCGATACGGCTCGACATCGGCTGTGCGCAGCACAAACTCCCCGGCTGGACTGGAGTTGACATCCTGCCTGGACCGGGCGTGGACATCGTCGCCGACCTCCATTCGCTGCCGTTCGGCGACTCGACGGTGGACATCCTGCACACCCGCCACACGCTCGAACATATCGCCGACCCGCTGCAGTGCATCGCCGAGATGTATCGCGTCGTCAAGCCCAGCGGGCGAATCATCGTCATCGTCCCACACTACTCCAACCCAGCCTACTGGGCAGACATAACCCATAAACGCCCCTTCGGTGTCAGAACATTCGAATATTTCGATTTGGAATACGCCAGACGAGCCGGGTATCCGATTTATAAATCGAACATTAATTTTAAAACGCATAAAACTGAATTGACTTATTGGCCTGGTCGTATTCAATTCCACGGACGATTAAAGCGGGCTTGTTTATTGATGTTAGATAAGATTTTTTCAGGATTGGCAAATTTAAATCCGCGTCTATGCGAGAGAACCTGGTGCTTCTGGGTGGGGGGATTTTATGAAGTAACTTTCGAATTAGAACCCATTAAATAAGAATATGCCGCCAATACGACTTGATATCGGTTCGTCGTTCAGCAAACTCACCGGTTATATCGGGATTGATGTTCTGCCTTCTAAAGGCGTGGATATAGTTGCCGACGCTTGTAATTTGCCAATAAAGACATCTTGTGTCGCTGAAATATACTCATCATACTGTTTGGAACACATTTTTGACCAATTAGCCGTCATTCAAGAAATCCACAGAGTCTGTCAACCGGATGCTAATGTTAGATTGATATTACCCCATTTTTCAAACCCATCCTATTACGACGATTTAACGCATCATAAACTTTACAGCGCTCGGAGTTTTGAACATTTTGACCAAGCTTTGCACACTTTAACCGGCTATCCCAATTATCTGCCTCAAATTAATTTAAAGACGCTTAGCGCTGAGTTACGCTGGTGGCCGCCGCAAGTTATAGAACGGAAAAAACCTATTCGTCGAACTTTGCTGAAAATTCTAAATGCCATAATCAATCGACTGGCGAACGCGTATCCTTTTTTTTGTGAACGGATTTGGTGTCGCTGGGTAGGTGGATTTTACGAAATCGATTTCAATCTGAAGGTAGTGAAATAGAATAATAACTATTTATATTGGATTTGATATGCGGTTTAAGGTCTATTTTATCATTCTTTATTCTTTTCTTTTATCCCTAAAGACCTTCGCCCAAACTGAAGTTTCAGGCGCTGTCGCAGGTGTATGGGATAGAGAAAATTCGCCTTACATTGTAATCGATCACATCACTGTTCAAGCTAACAACCAGTTGACCATCCAGCCGGGTGTCGAAGTCCTATTTAGGGGCTTTTTCCGGCTCTTCGTCAACGGTCGAATAAACGCCGAAGGCACAGCCGTTAATCGAGTTCTCTTCACGGTTGAACGCGGCAATCAACGCTGGAACGGCGTTCGACTCATTCAAGCCCAAGGCGAAAATAGATTCGTCTATTGCCGATTTACCGACAGTCGTCAAACTGTCGCATATCCCGATGTAAATTCCCATGGCGGGGCAATTTACGCTGTTACTAGCCGTGTAATTGTCCAGCATTGTGAGTTCGAGCGCAATCAAGCCACTGGTCAGGGCGGCGCGGCGAAGTTTGAAGATTGCACCGGTGAATTCACGGATAATCATATAGCCAATAATTTAGGATTCACTGAAATATTATGGTTTGTAAGATCCGAGATGCCAATTTTGCGTAATATTGTGGAAAACAATGTAGGCGACCACGGTTCGGGAATTTTAGTATGGAGCGCTTCGCCGTTAGTCGCCGATAATATACTACGGTTTAATCGTTCCAATCTACAACGCTGGGGCGCCGGTCTATATTTCGTCTATCAGTCGAATTCGAATGTTGTTAATAATTTACTCTATCAAAACAATGGCGGCGCCCTATATGTCGGTTACGGCGCCCGCATTACGATAGACCATATGACATTGGTCGATAACATCGGACGCTGTGGAGTCTTGGTTGTTGAAAATGCGAGTATTACTGCCACAAATTCGATATTTTGGAATAATGAAAATACTGATTTTTGGCGGGCAAACGGCAACGAACGCGTTCAATTGACATTTACAAATGTTCAAAATGCCGGCGGTAGTCAAGTTGACCAGACTTGCATTTCTGCGGATCCTCTCTTCGTCAATTCCAGAGATGGCGATTATCATTTAAGACCTAACTCTCCCTGCCTCAATACCGGCAATCCTAATTCACCGCCTGACCCGGACGGCAGCCGCGCTGATATGGGCTATATTTATCCTGTTAGGGATCGTATTCAAGCCGATACTGACAGCCTGAATTTCGGAATTGCCGCCCTAAACCTTCGCTATCAGATCGCCTTTCGAATCGCGCTCCTCACTTTCGAAGGAAATATCCCGCCTGTAGATCTTAGAATAAATATCCCGAATGACGTCGATTGGTTGACAGTTGTGCCGGATGAGGTTAGAATAGAACCTAATGACACTCTGCAATTTACTGCTACTCTTCACCTGCCCCCAAATTTAGATATCGGTGAACACCGCTCGACCATCAATGTCTTCGTTAATGACGAATGGCAGCCTCGCCTCATAATCCCCGTTTGTTGCTTCGCTGTCCAAGGCTTCGGCAGCATCCGGGGTTATGCTATCGATACAGAATCGATGAACGGTATTCCCAATGTTGCAGTCCGCTTCAGCGATTTACTGCAGGAAACATTAACCGATTCCACCGGCTTCTACACTATTGACCCTATTCCCGCCTGGCGCTACCGCATCTCGGTGGCGCAGCCGGATTTTCTTCCCTACGAGTCCGCTGAATTCGAAATTGAACCTGGTCAAGAAGTCTTCCGCGATGTTAATCTGTTGTTCGCGCGCTGCGCCGCCGGACAGGACTCCCTAATCGACACGCTCCGCGCCAACCGCACCGGCGAAAAGACTTTAAGCATTCGGAATATCGGCACCGGACCGATCGATTATAGCCTCACGCCGCATTTTCGGGAGAACGCCGACGAGCCTTGGTCGCTGTGCCAGACGATTTCAGCGTCCGAGATGACCGGAGACCGATTCATCTACGGCGCTGCCTTCGCTGAAGGAAATTTCTACCTCTCCGGCGCGGCTAATGAGCGCGGACGCGGGCGAATATATGTCCTCGACCGCAACGGCAATCTGCAACGTTTTCTCGACCAATTCATCCAGTCGCCGTGGGGAATTCGCGACTTGACCTGGGACGGCGAATTGCTGTGGGGCATCGACGGCGGCCGAATTTTCGGCTTCACACCGCAAGGCGAACAACGCGCAACTTTAGCCTCGCCACTCAATCCCGGCCGCGCCATCGCCTGGGATGAACAGCGCCAACTATTCTGGGTCTGCAATGTCTGGACCGACATCCTCGGCATCGACCGCCAAAGCCAAATCCTAAGACGCATTCCCCAGAATCAGGAACTGAACATCTATGGTTTATCCGACTTCGCAGGCGACACAAGCGGCTGCACTCTATATATTTCAGCCGCCGCCGGCATTCAGGGCGCGCAAATCTATAAAGTCAACCCGGAAACCGGCGAATACCGCTTGGCTGCCGATTTACAGACGCCGGAACTGCTGCGCGCCGGCGGACTTTCGATAATGACAGACTACGACCCGACGGCTTGGATGGCGGCTGTGATATTGGAAGGCGTCAACAGCGGCCCGGATATAATGAACGTTTATTATATGGCGCAAAGGAACGAATGGCTGGCTATCCCGGAGCCTGTAGGGACAATCGCCGCGCAATCGGCAGTCGAAGTTCCGGTTAGGTTCGACAGCCAAGGCCTTTCCGACGGTATGGAACTGCGCGGACAGATTGTCATCGAACACAACGGACGCGGCGAAAGTCTCATTGTGCCGGTTGTGATGCGTGTGAGCGAGCCGGCGGAAGTGAAAAGGATAAACAGCAATTTGCCGACTCGACTCGTATTACGATCAGTTTATCCCAATCCTTCGAATAACTCAGCGCGTATTACTTTTAGTCTTCATCAGAAGGAATACATAGATATTAGTTTAATCGACTTGAATGGACGGACTATCAAAAAATTATTGACCGGTGAAATTCAATCCGGTGAACATACTATTGAATTTGAAGCGACTGAATTGAGCGCTGGCATATATTGTATCAGAATGCAGGCAAATGATAAAATATATGTTTCGAAAATGGCTTTGATTAAATGAAACACTTTAGGTAATTGCAAAAGTGTTGGATTTATTAACTGATGGCAAGGAGGGCGCCCTCGTCCGCCGCATTCTATGCTTGGTTTTCAGCGGACGAGGGCGCCCG
>Ga0194125_10012305_pt1 | contig 11315 bp, 11 predicted proteins | sample TA2KigC250mmetaG_FD_148626 | JGI IMG/M metagenome (GOLD analysis project Ga0194125, IMG submission 148626) | Freshwater microbial communities from Lake Tanganyika, Tanzania - TA2015034 Kigoma Deep Cast 250m | ecosystem: Environmental > Aquatic > Freshwater > Lake | place: Tanzania: Lake... | reverse complement strand
ACAAGTTCACCAGGTATGTCAAGCGGAATACCCAAAGTCCTTTACACTACGCCTTCGCGAAACTGAGGGTCGAAATCGGCGTAGAGGCCCCCTACACCCCCGTAGCGCGATCAGGGGTCTCTCAAAGTCTCAAACTTGCGCTAGCGCCCAACAGCGGCCGAGAACATGCTCTGGAGCATCTCTCATCGGGTCACCACCTCTTCCTGGCAATGCACACGCCTGTGTTGGGGGGAGTGGCGCCGCCCTCGTGTGGCTCCTCAGGGCCGGCAGCGCCCGAGGACCAACTGACGGGACGCCGTGGCTCGCACTATAGCAGCCTCCAGCCGGGAACACAAGATCGACGTTGGGTGCGTCGGCAGACGACCCCTCCGGGAGGGACAGCGACTTGCCGGGTCGAATCCTCGTAGCGGATACGGACCGGCGACGGCTCGGGGATGCGACAAGGGCTCAGGGAGCCCGTATTGGATAGCCCCATAGGGCGGGGCCTCCCCCGGTTGGGGGAGGTCGTTTTCCCCCATACGGCTAGCACAGGATCTACTGGCTCGCGGTAGAATGCGAGGGCTGGCTACAGCCACGTGCCGCGGCCGAGAGGAGCGACGGCCTTGACCTTAGCTCGCGCTGTAGAGGTGCTGAAGGCGCAAGCCGTGGTGCCGGCGGCCGATGGGAGCCTGGAGGTCAGCGGGTGCTTCGCCGCCGACCTGATGAGTGACGTGCTGGCGTTCGGCCGCGAGGGCTCGCTCCTGGTCACGGGCCTGGCGACCGACCAGGCGATCCGCACTGCCGCCATCATGCACCTGGTCGCGGTGGTCATCATCGAGGGGAAGACGGTGCAGGCCGACCTCGTGGAGACGGCTCGCGAAGAGGGCGTGCCCGTCTACCAGACCCCCCTGTCGAAGTACGAGGCATGTGGACTGCTGATGCAGGCGGGCCTGCGGCCGTATCGCAAGGGAGTAACGCCGAACTGAGGGGCGACAGCGGAGAATGGGACGGAGGCACTCTCCGCCGACAACATCGAGAAGGCCTCCGTCCCATTGCCCGGATGGACACCCGACGCCTGGCGCACCACGAGTTTCCGATCCTCGGCCGAGCCTACTTCCTCGGCGGGCGGGCCTCGACGTCGGTGAAGCAGGTGCTGCGCGAGGCGGGGGTGAGTGAGGCGACGGTTCGGCGCGTGGCGGTCGCGTGTTACGAAGCGGAGATGAACGTCGTCCTGCACGCGCGGAGCGGGTACCTGGCGTTGGACATCTACCCCGACCGCGTGGTGGTGGCCGTCATCGACAAGGGGCCGGGCATTGAGAACCTCGAGCTGGCGATGACTCCCGGCTGGTCCTCCGCCTCCGACGAGGCGCGCGCCCTGGGCTTTGGGGCAGGGATGGGGCTGCCGAACATCCGCGATCAGGCCGACAAGATGGAGATCCAGAGCGGGAAGGGCGAAGGCGTTCGCCTGTTCCTGACCTTCAACCGGGAGGGATGCGAGAGTGGGGTACCTGCAGCCGGTGACAGTGGGACGAGCAGTTGAGGCGCTTGGGCTCGCAGCGGTCGTGAGCGCCGAACTCGGTGGCGAGATCAGTGGGGCGCAGGTCAGCGATCTCCTGAGTTACGTGATGGCTGAGGGCAAGCGCGGCCAGGTGTGGATCACCATCCAGACCCACCCGAACATCGTGGCGGTCGCGGGCCTGGCGGGAATGCACGCCATCTTCATCGCCGGTGGCTTCGAACCCGAGCCGGAGACCGTCGCCCGCGCCGAGGAAGAGGAGATCGGCCTGTTCATCTCCGCCGAGACCTCCTACACGCTGGCCGGGCGGCTGTATGAGCTTGGGGTGAGATAGACACGAGGGGCGGACGTTATGGCGGAGCGCGTCGCGATCGACCTGCACGTTCACACCGCCCTGTCGCCCTGCGCCGCCGAGGAGATGACTCCCCCGGCGATCCTCCTCCAGGCGGAACGACGAGGGATCAGGGTGGTGGGCGTCGTTGACCACGGCACGGCACGCAATGCGCAGGCGGTTCTGGAGGCGGCGCCGGCGTTCGATGTGAGGGTGCTCGTCGGCCTGGAGATCGAGAGCGCGGAGGGCGTGCACATCCTGGCCCTGTTCGAGGCGGCGGACGCCGCGATGGCGATGGACTCCTTGATAGCCGAACACTTGCCGGATCGGCCGAACCGGGTGGACGTCTTCGGGTCGCAGTTCCTGATGGATGTGATGGGTGACGTGGTGGGCGAGGACCCTCGGTTGCTCTCGGCGGCCGTGGACTTGGGGATCGAGGAGATCGCGGACTTGACGGCGGCGCACGGAGGGGTAGCGGTGCCGGCTCACATCGACCGCCGCGCCAACGGGCTGCTGCCCACGCTGGGCTTCGTGCCGCCGGGGCTGCACGCAGACCTGTGGGAACTCTCGCCGAACGTGGCGCCGTCCGGGGCGCGGGAGATGTGGCCGGAGCTGAGGACGCGGGCGCTGCTGAACGGATCGGATGCCCATTTCCCGCAGGACATCGGGGCCGTGGCGACCCGGGTCTCGGCGCAGTTGGCCGAGGCGCCGCTGGGCGTCGTGGACTGGGGCCGGGAAGTGGCCCGGGAGCTGCTCGGTGCGGCCGGGTGAGGGGAAGATGCGGGAGCTTTCGCTACACATCCTGGACATCGCTCGGAACTCGATTGAGGCGGGGGCTACCGCTCTGCAGGTCTCGATCGTGGAGCACCAGGATACCGACGCCCTGGAGCTCATTGTGCGGGACAACGGCCGCGGGATGGACGAGGACAGCCTCCGGCACGCGACGGACGCGTTCTACACCACGCGCGAGACGCGCAAGGTGGGGCTGGGGCTGCCGCTGCTGAAGGCCACCTGCGAGCGCTGCGAGGGCGCACTGGACATCCGGTCGAAGCCGGGCGAGGGGACGGAAGTGCGGGCCACGATGCGTCTGACGCACCTGGACCGCCCACCGCTCGGGGACATGGGCAAGGTGGTGCAGGCGCTGGCGTGCGAGGCGGAGCGGACCTCGCTGCGCTACCGGCACCAGACCAACGGCAAGCGCTTTGAGATCGACACGCGCGACCTGCAGAAGGAACTCGGGAACGTGCCGGTCACAGACCCCAGGGTGCTGTGCTGGCTGGCGGAGTTTGTCAGGAACGGCATTCTCTCCACGGGCAGCAAGGCCTGACGGAACGCAACGCGCGTTTGGCATGGGTTCGGGGGCCAGCGACGAAGGGCGTCGGTCGCCTGGCGGCAAGCAGCAGGCGTGAGATTGTGACGGCGTTCACAAACAGGTTCAGCCGGGCCGTGACGCCAGGTGGGGGCGTCGCGGTCCGTGACACACCCAAGGTTGCGCCTCAGCCAACGAGGTCGAAAGGAGAAGTGAAGGCGTGAAAACCCGAGAGGAACTCCGGGCCATACGTGAGCGCGCGAGGGAGGCCCTGGCTGTCCGGGACAGCGAGGGCGGCCCCCGCGTGGTTGTCGCCATGGGCACGTGCGGCATCGCGGCCGGGGCACGGGAGATCGTGAGCGCACTGCTGGATGAGCTGTCCAGCCGCGAGCTGACGGATGTCTCCGTGACCCAGACCGGCTGCCGCGGGTTGTGCGATCGGGAGCCGATGGTGGAGGTGATCGTACCCGGCAAGACGGGCGTCACCTACTGTCGTCTGACCCCCCAGGCAATGCGTCGCATTGTCGCGGATCATCTCGTGAACGGCCAGGTGGTCACCGAGTACGCCATCGGGGCCGGACCGGAGGCGTAGCGCGCAATGGCTGTACAAACCGAGTGCATCTGTGCTGACGTCTACCCCAGGATCGACGCGATCATCGAGCGGAAGGGCGCGCAGACCGACTCGCTGATTGAGATCCTCCACGCGATTCAGCAGGAGGTCGGTTACCTGCCCCAGCCGGTCCAGGAGTACGTCGCCGAGAAGCTCGACGTCCCGGCCGGCGTCGTCGAGAGCGTCGTGACCTTCTACACCTTCTTCACCACGGTCCCCCGCGGTCGGCATCTCGTCAAGGTCTGCCAGGGCACCGCGTGCTACGTGCGCGGAGGCAAGCGCGTCTTGGAGACGGTCGAGAAGCACTGCGGCTGCGGCGTGGGTGAGACGAGCGAGGACCGGCGCTACAGCGTGGACATCGTGCGGTGCCTGGGCGCCTGCGGCCTCGCGCCGGTCCTGACGGTGGGTGACGACATCTACGAGCGCATGAAGACGACCAAGGTCGCCGACGTGCTCGGCAAGTACGAGTAACACTCGCACAGGCTGCTTGGAAAGGGAGAGAAACTAGCTCATGCCAACGTTCCGATCACACGTGCTACTGTGCGCGGGAGCGGGCTGCGTCTCCTCCGGCTGCCACGCCGTAGCCGAGGCGATGGAGACCCGTATCGGCGAGCTTGGTCTGGACAGGGAGATCAAGGTCGTCCGCACCGGCTGCATGGGTTCCTGCGACCTGGGGCCGGTGGCCGTGGTGTACCCCGAGGGCGTCTTCTACCAGAAGCTCAAGGCCGAAGACGGCGCCCTCATCGTCGAAGAGCACCTGCTCAAGGGCCGCCCGGTCGAGCGGCTCATGTACGTTCCCCCCGAGGGCGGAGAGCCGGAGCTCGACATCAGCAAGATCCCGTTCTTTGCGCTGCAACAGAAGGTCGTGCTGCGTAACTGCGGCGAGATCGATCCGGGCTCGATTGAGGAGTACATCGCCCGCGACGGCTACGAGGCCCTGGCGAAGGTCGTCACCGAGATGACCCCCGCCGAGGTCATCGACATCGTGAAGCGCTCGGGGCTCCGGGGCCGCGGCGGCGGCGGCTTCCCGACCGGGCTGAAGTGGGAGCTGACCGCCAAGGCGACGGGCTCGCCCAAGTACGTGGTCTGCAACGCCGACGAGGGCGACCCCGGCGCGTTCATGGACCGCAGCGTCCTGGAGGGCGACCCGCACAGCGTCATCGAGGCGATGGCCATCGCGGGCTACGCCATCGGCGCGAACAAGGGCTACATCTACATCCGTGCCGAGTACCCACTGGCCATCGAGCGGCTGTCCATCGCGATCCAGCAGGCGCGCGACTACGCTCTGCTGGGTGAGGGCATCTTCGGGTCCGAGCACAGCTTCGACCTCCAGCTGCGGATGGGCGCGGGGGCGTTCGTCTGCGGCGAAGAGACGGCCCTCATGGCGTCCATCGAGGGCAAGCGGGGCGAGCCGCGCCCGCGGCCTCCGTTCCCGGCGAACGAGGGCCTCTGGCGCAAGCCCACGCTGCTGAACAACGTCGAGACCTATGCCAACATCCCGGCGATCATCCTCAACGGGCCGGAGTGGTACGCCGCGATGGGCACCGAGACCAGCAAGGGCACGAAGGTCTTCGCGCTGGCCGGGCACGTGAACAACACGGGTCTGGTCGAGGTGCCGATGGGCAGCTCGCTGGGCCAGGTCATCTTCGAGATCGGTGGCGGCATCCGCGGCGGCCGGGAGCTCAAGGCGGCACAGTCCGGCGGACCGTCCGGGGGCTGCATCCCCAAGGAGTACCTGAACACCCCGATCGATTACGAGAGCCTCAAGGAACTCGGCTCGATCATGGGTTCCGGCGGCCTCATCGTCATGGACGACACCACCTGCATGGTGGACCTGGCGCGCTTCTTCCTGGACTTCGTGCAGGACGAGAGCTGCGGCAAGTGCCCGCCCTGCCGAATCGGCACGAAGCGGATGCTCGAGATCCTGGAGCGCCTCTGCGCCGGCCAGGGACGTGAGGGCGATGTCGAGCTGCTCATCGACCTGGGCGAGCAGATCAAGCAGACCTCGTTGTGCGGCCTCGGGCAGACGGCGCCCAACCCGGTCCTCAGCACGATCCGCTACTTCCGCGACGAGTATGATGAGCACATCCGCCTGAAGCACTGCCGGGCCGGCACCTGCGCCGAGATGATGAAGGCGCCGTGCGCCAACAGCTGCCCGGCCGGCGTAGACGTCCCGGCGTACGTGACTCTCATCGCCGACGGCAAGCTGGACGAGGCCTACGAGGTCATCCGCGAGATGAACCCGTTCCCGTCGGTGTGCGGCCGCGTGTGCACCGCGTACTGCGAGACCTCTTGCCGTCGCGCCCAGGTTGACGCGCCGGTCAGCATTCGCCTGCTGAAGCGCGCGGCTGCGGACACCTACTCGAAGCACTGGATGCCCTCGATGCAGCCGAAGCGCCACCAGAAGGTGGCGGTCATCGGGTCCGGGCCGGCCGGCCTGACCGCCGCGACCGACCTCATCCGCAGGGGCTACGACGTCACGGTCTTCGAGAAGGAGGCCAAGCCCGGCGGGATGCTCACGTACGGCATCCCCGACTACCGCCTGCCCGAGAAGGTCCTCCAGCGCGAGATTCAGGACATCCTCGATCTCGGTGTCGAGCTGAAGACCGGCGTCGCCTTCGGCACGGACGTCACCCTCGACGGCCTGCTGCAGGACGGCCACGCAGCGGTGCTGCTGGCGATCGGCTGCCACGTGGGCATCCTGCTGGACGTGCCCGGCTCTGACGCCGAGGGCGTGGTCGATGCCGTGCAGTTCCTGAAGGCGATCGCGCGAGGCGAGACGCCGAAGATCGGGCGGAAGGTCGCGGTCATCGGCGGCGGCGACACAGCCATCGACTCGGCGCGCTCCGCGCTGCGTCTCGGTGCGGAAGAGGTCCACATCGTGTACCGCCGCACTCGCGACGAGATGCCGGCGCACAAGGAGGAGATCGAGGCCGCCGACCATGAGGGCGTGAAGCTGCACTACCTGATGGCGCCCAAGGAGATCGCGGTGCAGGACGGCAAGGTCGCGGCGCTCGTCTGCGACCAGATGACGCTGGGCGAGTGGGACCTCAGCGGCCGACGCCGGCCCGTGAAGTCGGAGGACGCCGCCCCGGTCGTCCTGGAGGTCGATACGGTCGTTGCGGCCATCGGCCAGCGGCTCGATCAGAAGGCCGTGTGCGTGGACGTCGAGGGCGGCAGGATCTGTGCCGATCCGCTGACGATGGCAACGGCGCTGCCGAACGTCTTCGCGGCGGGCGACGCGACCCCGGGCCCGATGACCGCGGTGGATGCCATTGCGGACGGCCACAAGGCCGCCGCGGCGATCCACAGCTTCCTGTCCGGCGAGCCGCTGCCTCCGCCCAAGGTGCCGAAGAAGACCAAGGTCGCGGCCGAGATCCTGGCGGCGCTGGAGGAGACGGCGGACGAGGAGATTCCCGCCACGGTGTCCGCCCACATCGCCGACGAGGAGCGCGTCTGCACCTTCCGCGAGGTCGAACTCGGGTACTCCGTCGATATGGCGTACCGCGAGGCGTCGCGTTGCCTGCACTGTGACTACGTCATGGTGGAGGAAGAAGCGTAACTCGGCCGCTCCGGCCCGACTACGCAGGAGGGTAACCCTATGTCAGACTTCACCATTACCGTCAACGGTCAGGAAGTGCAGGCGAGCCAGGGCATGACCGTCCTGGAGGCGGCGCAGCAGGCGGGCATCCACATCCCCACGCTCTGCTATCACCCGGACCTGCCGCCGATGGGCGCTTGCCGGGTGTGCCTGGTCGAGATTCAGGGGGAGCGGGTGCTGCAGCCGTCCTGTTCCTTCCCGGTGCGCGCCGGCATGATCGTGGAGACCCACTCGCCGACGGTCCGCAAGGCGCGGCGCACAGTGGTCGAGCTGCTGCTCAGCGACCACCCGTCGGACTGCGTGGTCTGCGACCGCAACCGCAACTGCGAGCTGCAGTCGCTGGCCGAGGAATTGGGCATCCGCGAGGTGCGCGTGCGGGTCGAGCCGCGCGGGCTGGAGGTCGATGCCACCAGCCTTTCCGTCGTGCGCGACCCCGATAAGTGCATCCTCTGCCGCCGCTGCCTGCAGACCTGCGACCTCATCCAGAGCGTCAGCGGCCTGCGCCTCAAGGGCCGCGGCTACGACAGCGTCGTCGGCATGGCGTTCGACACGCCGATGGGCCACGCGCTCTGCGTGAACTGCGGGCAGTGCATCAACCGCTGCCCGACCGGCGGGCTCGTCGAGCAGTCCCACATCCCGGGCGTCTGGTCCGCGCTGGAAGACCCTGACAAGTTCACCGTCGTCCAGACCGCCCCTGCGACGCGCATTGCCCTGGGCGAGGCCCTCGGCATGCCGCCGGGCGAGATCGTCACAGGCAAGATGGTCTCGGCCCTGAGGGCGCTCGGCTTCGATGCGGTGTTCGACACGGACTTCACCGCGGACCTGACGATCATGGAAGAGGGGTTCGAGCTGATCCACCGCGTGAAGGAGGGCGGCGTCCTGCCGCAGCTGACCAGCTGCAGCCCGGGGTGGATCAAGTACATCGAGCACTTCTACCCGCAGCTGCTGCCGAACCTGTCGAGCTGCAAGTCGCCGCAGCAGATGTTCGGCGCGCTCGCGAAGACCTACTACGCGCAACAGGCGGGCGTCGACCCGGCGAGGATGGTGAGCGTCTCCATCATGCCCTGCACGGCCAAGAAGTACGAGGCCGCGCGCCCGGAGATGAACGACTCGGGCTACCAGGACGTGGACTACGTGCTCACCACGCGAGAGCTGGCGAAGATGATCAAGGAGAAGGGGATCAACTTCGCCGACCTTCCCCAGAGCGAGTTCGACGACCCGCTCGGCGAGTCCACCGGGGCGGCCGTCATCTTCGGCGCGACGGGCGGCGTGATGGAGGCGGCGCTGCGCACCGCGTATGAGGTGCTGACCAACTCCAAGCTCGAGGACCTCGACATCACGGCGGTGCGCGGCATGGATGGCGTGCGCGAGGCGACGATCATGGTCGGCGACCTGCCGGTGAAGGCGGCCGTGGCCCACGGGCTCAGCAACGCCGCGCAAGTGCTGGACAAGATCGCGGCGGGCGAGGGCGACTGGCACTTCGTCGAGATCATGTGCTGCCCGGGCGGCTGCCTGGGTGGCGGCGGCCAGCCGATTCCCACGTCGCCCGAGATCCGAAGGCAGCGGGCGGCGGCCATCTACCAGGCGGACCGCGAGATGCCGATCCGCCGCTCGCACGAGAACCCCTCGATCACCGCGATCTACGAGAGGTTCCTGGGCGAGCCGCTCAGCGAGAAGAGCCACCACCTGCTGCACACGAAGTACACGCCTCGCACCAGGAAGCCGGTGCAGATTCCGGTCGAGGCGTAGCTTCTGGGCAGGTTCGAAGGTCGGTAGGATGGAAGGTCCGCAGGTTCACGGCGCTCCGGGACCATCTGCGCCCGGGCGTGCCGTGAACCTACGAACTGCCCGATGTCTCCGCCGATGGATGTGACGCCTATGCCAAGCCCCGAGAGCATCAAGGTCCTCGTCGTGGACGACGACCCCGACTTCCTCGAGCAAGAGCGGATCATGCTGGAGGGCATGGGATTCGTCGTGGTCACCGCGGAACGGAGTGACGAGGCCCTCGAGGTCAGCGACCGCGAGGTTCCTGACGCATTCGTGCTGGACCTGATGATGGAGCGGCCGGACTCGGGTGCGCGCCTGTCGCGCCAACTCCGCCGCGACCCCCGCTTCCAGTGTTCGCCGATCATCATCCTCACTTCAGTGGCGGATGAGACGGGGTTTGAGTTCAGTCGGAACCCGAAGGAAGTCCTCAGGTGGATGAAGGCGGACGCGTGGTTCGACAAGCCCGCGCCGATCATTGAACTGGCGAACGCGCTTTGGCGCCACCTTGAGGGGCGAAAGAGTGAAGAGGACCAGTCAACCACGTGAAAGATGGGACGGAGGCATTTCCGGTGACGTCTCCGAAAACGCCCCCATCCCATTCCTCACGCCCGACAGGCGGCGATGAAGTCCTCGCTCAGGACCGTGTCCCCGTAGTGCGTCTCGAAGTAGGCGATGCCCCAGCGCGTCGCGGTTCGCTCGGCGAAGGTGCCCGGCAGCTCGATGCCGAGCGTCGCGTCGCGCATGAGGTACAGCCGGTAACCAAAGCCCGCCATCGGCTCGATTCCCCCGGGAGCGCGCAACACGCACATGTCGGTCGCGAACCCCGTGTAGATGAGGTTCTCGATCCCGCGTTGCTGCAGTAGACGGTGGAACTGCCCCGTCTGGTACGCGAACGGCTCCCCCGGCAGCGGCGCCACGATCTGCGCGCGGTCCATCTTCGCGTAGGGCGACCTCGTCGGATACTCGGGGCCATGGGAGCGCGCGACGATCTGCGCCCGCCAACCCGGCACGACTTCGGTGACCGACCCGCCTGAGGGCGCGGGTGCCGCGTCAGCCTCCTTCTGCGCTTCGGGATGTCTCGCGGCGATGGAGTCAGCCTCGACGTGGGCCACCACAATGCTGGCCGCGCGGGCGGCGTCCATACATGGTCGGATCACCTCCCGCATGATGCGCTCGGCCTCGACGAAGTCCTCGCGGAAGCCCATGCCCACCCAGAAGCGCGGATCGACCGCCGGCCCTCCCTCACACCCGATGTTCCAGCAGTGCAGGACCACGAGGGCCGTCTTGTCGGCGGCGAGTTCGACCTCCGTGGCCTCGTAGCCTGAGCCGTTGAGCGGGATGGTGCGGTAGTAGCGGCCGGGGAGTCTGAGCGTGCGTCCCATGGATGGCCTCCTTGGGCGAGAAATGGGACGGAGGCGTTTCTGGTCAGGTCGCGAAAAACGCCTCCGTCCCGTTCTTCACTCGACGACCCCGATCTGCTCCCAGTCTCGCAGCACCAGCTTCACGTCCCAGCCATCCGCGCTCTTCGTGATGCGCGAGCCGCCCCCCTCGACCTGTCGGCCGTCGGGTCCGAAGATGAGGATGGTCGGCTCGGCGGGGCCGCGCCATGCGAAGTCCTGGGAGACGCAGGAGATGATGCGTTCCTTACCGATGATGCCGCCCTCGAACAGCTCGATCGGAGTGATCGGGAACATGTGGTTGATGGGGCCGTACTCGCCGCTACCCTCACCGGTCTCCGGGATGTCCCCGTAGAAGTAGTGGTAGTAGAGCACCCCGTGGCGTAGGTACAGGATCAGCCCGCGCGTGAGGAGTTCCGCGCTGTTGATCCCCCGTGAGGGGGCGAGGACTCCGAGCCCGATCGGCGTGCCGAACTGGCCCGAGGCGATGTACTGGTTGAGGGGCGGCTTAGCGGTCTTAGGCAGGTTGAGCACGTCGAAGTTGCTCCAGGTCTCGGCGAAGCGCATCACCGGCAGGGCGTTCTCGGTGCAGGTTGTTCCGAAGGTGTTGGCGACCATGACCGCGTTCTTCGAGAGCGCGTACTCGCAGAGCTGCTTGCGGAAGGCGGCGCCCGCGAGCGCGGCGTCCGTGTACGGCCGCACGATGGCGCCGGTGGCTCGGTCGATGTCCACCGTGAAGCCGTCCCATCGGTCGTAGCTCTTCACCCAGTACGGGGCGAACTCGTCGATGTAGAAGCCGTCGAGG
>Ga0194125_10012301_pt1 | contig 11317 bp, 13 predicted proteins | sample TA2KigC250mmetaG_FD_148626 | JGI IMG/M metagenome (GOLD analysis project Ga0194125, IMG submission 148626) | Freshwater microbial communities from Lake Tanganyika, Tanzania - TA2015034 Kigoma Deep Cast 250m | ecosystem: Environmental > Aquatic > Freshwater > Lake | place: Tanzania: Lake... | reverse complement strand
TCCAGCGAATGCTGCCCGCGGCCTCGAGCGGCACGATCCCGGCGACACCGAGTCCGGTCCCGGGACCCAGCACAAGTTTCGGCGCGCCCGTCACCTCGACGCCTTCACGCAAGGCCTCGCAGTCTGTCGCACCCATCTCGGGCACACGCAGCGCCAAGGCCTCGAAATCATTGATCACCGTCAAATGGGTCAACCCCAGCTCGCCCGCAAGCACACGAGGCGAGAATCGCCACGGCGAGTTGGTGAACTCGATCTCGTCCCCAGCGATCGGTGCCGCCACGGCAAAACTGGCACCGTAAAGCGCTGCAGTCTCGATACCGGCTTGCGCCAGAAACGCGCGCACTGCATCACCGAACTGGCGGTAGTCTGCTGCCGCGAGCGTGGCGCGGGCCTCGAGCGTGTCATTTCCGCGCTCGCAATCGTCGCGACCATAGAGCGCGAAACGCGCGTTCGTCCCGCCGATGTCGCCGACGAGCATCTTCGAGGCTCGTTGATACTGCGCCTTAGTCACGATGCCACGATCAAAACGCGTTGATCCCCGTCAGCTCGCGACCGACCGAGAGCTGATGGATGGTCTCGGTGCCCTCGTACGTGATCACGCTCTCGAGGTTCAGTGCATGCCGGATGGGGGCGTACTCGGCACTGATGCCGAAGCCGCCCAGCATGTCGCGTGCATCGCGAGCGATCTCGATGGCCGCGCGGCAGTTCTGCCACTTGACCATCGACACTTGCGAAGGCGCCATGCGGCCCGCCGCCTTGAGGCGCGCGAGCTGCAGCGACATGAGTTGTGATTGGGTGATCCGGCGCGACATCTCGGCGAGGCGAATCTGGATCGCCTGGTTGGCCGCCAACGGTCGGCCAAAGATTTGTCTGTCCTTGACGTAGCGCAGTGCCTCATCGAAACACGCCCGCGCCGCACCGAAGGTGATGCCGAAGCGCGCCTGCGTGAGGCAGGTGAGCGGCGCCTTGAGGCCGACCGTCGAGCCCGGCAAAAGATTTTCCTCGGGGATGCGCAGGTCATCAAAGAACAGTGCACCTGTAGCCGAGGCCCGCAGGCTGAATTTCCGTTCGATCTCGGGCGTACTCAGGCCCGGCATCCCGCGCTCGACGATGAAGCCACGCACCCCTTCGTCGGTCATCGCCCAGACAACTGCGAGATCGGCGATCGGCGCATTGGTGATCCACATCTTCGAGCCGTTCAGGATCCAGTCGCCGCCGCTGCGCCGCGCATGGGTGCGCATGTTGCCCGGGTCTGAGCCGCCATGCGGCTCGGTAAGGCCGAAGCAACCGATCAGCTCGCCTTTGGCCATCGCGGGCAAGAAACGCTGCCGTTGCGCCTCGCTGCCATAGGCGTGAATCGGAAACATGCAGAGTGAGGACTGCACCGAGACGAAACTGCGGATCCCCGAGTCTCCGCGTTCGAGTTCCTCGCAGATGAGTCCATAGGCGAGCGGGCCGAGACCTGCGCAGCCATAGCCCTGCAAGGAACTGCCGAGCAGGCCGAGCGAGGCGAGTTCGGGTACGAGTTCGGCCGGAAAGGTGTGGTTGTCGAAGTGCTCACGGATGACCGGCAGCACGCGTTCATCGACGAAGCGCGCCACCGAGTCGCGTACCAGCCGCTCCTCCTCCGGCAGATCCGGCAGGATGGACAAAAAATCCTGAGCATCAACCTCTGGCGCTGGCACGGTGTTCAACCTCTCGTCGACAAAGTCTTGCGGGGCCTGTGGAGTGTAACCAACTGCGGTGCCTACGTCGGCCGTTCGCAGAGTTCCTCGGCGAGGATTTGAACCGCATCCCAAACATCAACAAATCGCAAATAAAGCGGCGTGAAGCCAAATCGCAGCAAGTCGGGCGCGCGAAAATCCCCGATCACGCCGCGTGCGATCAGCCGTTGCATCAAGTCCTGACCTTTGGCATGCGCAAAAGAGACATGACTACCCCGGCGTTCGGGCTCGCGAGGCGAGGCCAGCGTCAACGAGGCGGCAGCGGGCAGTCGCTCGACGAGTTCGATGAAGAGCTCGGACAACTGTATCGACTTGCGGCGTAGCGCCGCAGCCTCAAGCCCCCGGAAGGCCTCCATCGCGCCCTCGAGCGCGGCATACGCCAACACCGGCGGCGTACCGCAGCGATGTCGATCGATCCCCGGCGCTGCACGATAGTCATCGAGAAAATCGAACGGCCGCGCATCGCCCAACCAACCCGAGAGCACGGGCTGCAAAGGCTCCTGCAGATCTGTGCGCACATAGAGAAAGCCCGGCGAACCCGGACCACCATTCAGAAACTTGTAGGCGCAGCCCACAGCGAAATCCGCCCTCGCCGCACCGAGATCGATCGGCATCGCTCCGACCGAGTGGGCGAGGTCCCAGACAATCTGTGCACCGGCTGCATGGGTTCGCGCCGTCACCGCGGCCAGATCGAACATTTCGGCAGTGCGGTAGTGCACGTGCGTCAACACCACCAAAAAAGTCTGCGTGTCGATGGCGTCGAGCAGATGTTCGCGCGGGACAACGATCAGTTCGATCTGCGGGAGCAAGCGCACCAGCCCCTGCAGAATGTAGAGATCCGTCGGAAAGTTGCCCGCTTCGGTCACGATCTTGTGCCGTTCGCCGCGCTGCAAACTCGTCGCCGCAACGATTTTGAATAAGTTGACCGAGGTCGAATCGCACACCAGCGTCTCGCCCGGCTTAGCACCGATCAGCGTGCCGACTTGATCGCCGAGTCTACGGGGGTAGTCGAGCCAGCCGTGGCTCTGCCAACTGCGGATCAGATCGACGCCCCATTCCTGCTGCAGCGTCGTCTCGACGCGCTGCATGGCGCGCGGCGTCAAGGCGCCAAGCGAGTTGCCATCAAAATAGATGACCCCTTCCGGCAAGTGAAACGCGTCACGATGCGCACGCAACGGATCCGCAGCATCGAGCGCGACACAATCATCACGACTGCCTACGGTCATTGATCGAGTTCCCGAAGAATTGCCCTGACCGGCGTCGCTTCGACCCCTTGGATCGGCAATGGCAAGGCAATCAGCTCGTATCGCCCCTCTGGCACTGCATCAAGGACCAGCCCCTCAAGGATGGCCATCCCGGTGCGATGGCAAGCATGGTGAGAGCGCAGGGCCTTGCAGTGTTCGGGATCGATCGACGGCGCATCGGTACCGATCAACCGACATCCCCGACCCGCCAAAGCCTCGATCAAAGCCGGATCGAGCGCTCGAAAGCCGCTCGGCCAGCAATCCCAGTCTGCGTGTGCAATCGTGCGCAGCAGGACGCGCTCGAGCCGCGCAGGCAGTCGATCGAGTACCGCCCGCGACTGCACGATACCGTTGGTATCGACGTATCGGTCGCCACTCACATCGAGCAACTCACACTCGCCCACAAAACAGACAGATCGATCGATGCGAGATCGGTCGCATCGTCGCGCACATGACGAGCGCACTCGGCATGGGTTCCCGATTGCGTCGACAAAGAAATCCGGTGCAGATTGACGCTCGCGCCGCTCGCCACCGCTGCGCTTACCGCGCAATCGAAGGTGGAATCACCTGGCCATACAGGCAAAGCTGACCGCAGCGCCTGCGAGACATCGTGAATTTTCTTGACTGACGTCATTCGATCTTCTTGCAGCGTGCGTTGACCGCGCGATCGCCCGCTGTTTTTTGTCCGCCCGCACCGAAACCCACTCGCGGTGAGTCGGGCGTGGCCCAGCCGGTGCCGATCACCTCAGCCGCGCCCACTTCTTGCAGATACAGCGTCAACAACTCGACGAGGTTATTACCCGAGTTCGACGGCCACATGCCGCGACGCAGCGTCAATTCGAGTGTCCGCGACTTCGCTTCATCGGTGCGCAACTGCACCGTCCCGCCGCGGTCGTGCAACCTGAGACCGGTGCGGGCAAACGGCTTGCTGTCCGACGATTCGATGGCCACGAAGCAGTCGTAATCCCGTGCGCGACCCAGCTCGATCATCACGGGCTCCTCGCCGCGTTCGACCCAGAGTTCATCGTCACTCAACCACCATGTCTTGCCGGCGACGATCGGCAAATCGCCGGACGACATGCTGCAGCCCCCTGCTGCAACGGCTCGCCACAGGCCATTGATGCGGCCCCAACGCCAGCGGCAATCGGTGCCCTCGAGCATCATGACGATCTCGCGCGTGGTGGCGTCCGCCATCAGGGTAAGCGTTCCGCGACGCGCCACAGCCTGGTGTTCGCTGCCGTCGCGCTCTTCGAGAGTGAAGCTGAGCGGTGCATCACCGCGTTTACGAAGCTGCAGATTGAGCCGTGGTGGTGCGCTCGCCGCCCGCTTCATGCCCTCGAGGTAATGGCGTTGCGGTTCGTTGTCGTACTGCCCGGCGATCAGCGCCTCGATCTGCGTCATCTGCAGACGACTCTCCGCAGGGCCGAGCACGAGCGGCTCGGCCAAAGAAATAGAACCGCCGACTGCGGTCAATATAATCACACCCAGCAGGTCAAAAGGCCTCATGTGAAAACCTCGATCGGAAAGCCGTCGGGCGACGCAAGCATCATGGCGTGAACCTCCCCGGCGCCCGGGAGCACGAGGCGCGCAGGTTCACGCCGGACGGCGGCACCGTGCCGTCGTGCGCGCTCAAGCACGAGATCCGTATCCGGAGTCTTGAACGACCACAGACCGATGCCGCGGGCGCGCAAACCGAGCGACTGGGGCGGCGGCAGGGCGTGCTCCAGCAACTGCATGACGACGAGATAGCCGCTGCGCGCTGCGGGGGCGAACCACTGCTGAAAATGCACCCTCGTCCCTGCGGGCAAGCCCATTCCGCCCTGCGGGCCCTCGGCTTCGAAGGTGAATTCGCGACGCAACTCGAGTCCGAGCACCTCATCGAGAAAAGCGCCCGTGCGACCGGCATCGCTGACCAGTGCGCTCGAATAGTTCGGCCCGCCGATGCCGAGCGCGGTGTCGATGGGACCGATCGGTTGCATGTCGGAGCGGTCAACGCCCAGCACCATGAAATCGTCCGGTGCGATCCAGTGGGTTTCACCGACCTCATAGGTACTGCCATCCGCGCGCGGGAAAGCCATGACGGTGACGCCGGCCGTCGCGGAAAAACCGCTCTGCTCGACAATGGCATGACGGGCACGCAGCCCGTTGATGGCGAACCCGAAGCCGAGTGCTCCGGTGTAGCGACAGTCAAGATTGGGTCGCGCGACGGGCGTCGTCGACGGCACGCGAAGAACACGCAGCATCACCGCCTCATCCACCTCGGGCCGCGTATAGACCGTCATCTCAAGCTCATCGACGGGCGCAAGACCCCAATGCGCGGCAAGCGCGGCCGCCGCCGCACCCTCGACTCTCTCGAACCGCGGCGTGAGATTGAGCGCGCCCTGCATCAGCCGCCGCATGCGCTCCGGGGAGCCACTCGCCACCGTCACCGCCGCAAGCGGCCCGCAGATCAGCGGGCGCTCGCTCGCGCTCGGCTGCATGGGATCTTTGACTGAATTCATTCGAGGCGAATCCATTGTTGGTTGCGATAAAACGGACCTACGAAGCCTCGCACCTCAAGCTGTTGTCCACCCGCCTTCGGCGTCAGACGCAACTTGTACACTTTGCCGTCATTAGGATCGAGGATCGTGCCGCCTTCCCAGTATCCCGAGCGGCTGTTGGCCCGCATGCCTTCGATGATCGCCATGCCACGTACCGGCTGATCTTTTCTGGCGCCCGCGCATTTGTCGCATCGGGCGTCGCTTTTGCCGGCATCCAGAATCTCCTCGATGCGACCCGTGAGAATGCCATTTCGCTCGACGATGCGGACGTGCGATCTTGCTTGTCCGGTTTTGTCATCGATCGTCTTCCATAGGCCTACTGGGGTGAGCGGCGCCGCGGCCTGCACCAGTGGCGATGCAGACAGGTTCACCGACAAGATGCCGATCGCGATAATGAGGTGGTTCGTAAGGGATGATCTTTTCATGAACGCAACGATACGCGCCGCAAAAAACCCGGGCAAATTCCTCATGCTCTGCGTGACGATACTGGGCTTGGCCGTGCTCGCGATGCCGATCAGCGCGCGCGATGCCTTTCCAGAGGCCTATTACGTCGCCCGGGATGCCGGTTGGGCCGAGGCCGTGCTGCGCCTGCGCGATCCGCAGGCCTTCGCGGATTTCGCGCAACGTGTCGGCGGATGGCGAGTCGAGGGGCCCATCGATGACGAGTGGTGGATTCGCGATCAAGAATCGGGGGTCGGCGCGATTCGAGTGCTCCGTGCGCCGAGAGAGATTGATCCGCCAGAACCTTTTCGTCCGTGGGATACGGGCGGCTTGTTCAGTCTGATGACCCGTTCGAACAACACTGACGGCGTCTACCACAGCGCACTCGAGTCGGGTTGGACCGCGCTCAACGCCCCGGTATCGCTTGATTTTGGCGGGGTAAAGCTGGCCAATGTCGTCCTCCGCGGCCCGGACGCCCTGCATATTGCCGTCTACGAGCGGCTGCAGCCGCGTCTGCCCGAGGCGATCGACCTGCAAAAACTCCGGCGTCCCTTCAACTCCATGCAGGTGGTCCGCGATCTGGCCGCCGCACGAACATTTTACATCGACACGCTTGGCTTCGAGATCATCGCCGAGGGTCGCTTCAAAGCACCACCAGGTACGCCAAGTAATTTTGGCATTCCGGAATCCTTGGCCGCGGGGAGCGCCCTCGACTATCTGATCGTCGGACCCTCCGCCAAGGGTCCAACCCAAATAGAAGTGGTGAGCTTCGCGGGATTGACGGGACGTGCGCGTTCTGTGACCGAAACCTCTCAGCTTGGGTTAATCGCCCTGCGTTTTCCGGTCCGCTCACTGACCCGTGTGGTATCGCGCCTCGAACGGGAACGCTACCCCCATCAATCCACCGTCCGCGCCATGCCACCGTTCGGCGTGGTGAGAATAGTGCGCATTCGCTCACCCGAGGGCGCGCAACTCGAATTCCTCGAGCTGCCGTCACAGGACGGTCAACCGCAGAGCCCATAAAAGTAGTATCTTCCCCGCATGATCCGCGTCACCTATCTCAGCCAAGAATCTTCCGCCATGTCCGCCGATGCCCTGCTGGCATTGGTCACTCAGTGCCATCGCAACAATCCGGGCAAAGGACTCACCGGAATGTTGTTGCACGGTAATGGCACCTTCCTGCAGGTGCTTGAGGGTGATGACACGAGTGTCGATACGCTGATCGAGGCGATCGGCCGCGACCCGCGGCACACCAACATGAAGATCGTGCGCCGCGAGGCCATCACTGCCCGGCAATACACCGACTGGAGCATGGGCTTCGAACGCGTCACGGATGAGACGCTCAACGCAATCCCCGGGCTGCGCAACTTCGGTCTGCGTAACTTCACGCCGGACTATCTGAGCGGCCATGGCGATGTGGTCGAAACGCTGCTCGAACGGCACCGTGCACCACATTGGGATCCACTGATTCGCGAACTCGACGCACGTGACAAACTGATCGCCGAGATGCGTCGCGAACTCCTGCAAGCGCGGACCGACAACGAAATGGCAGCGCTCGTACTCGAAACCGTCATCGAGGTGGCGAGAGACGGCCGGCTCGACGAAGCCCACCTCGACATTTGTCGCACCGCACTCGCCGGATTGCGCTGATACAGTGAAGGAATCCACCAAAGAAATGCTGGTGTTCCTGCTCACCGGCATCGCGGTCGTATTGATTTTTTCGGGCTATAAAATCATCGCGCTGTTGGGCGATTGATTGGCAGGGCCAAACGACTTCGATCAATCTCCCGGCCACCCTTCCATACTCGACTTACGCGTCGAACGGCAGTGATATCTTCCGAAGGGTCGGCATCAAGCAGAACAAGATCGGCCAGTTTTCCAGGCTCAATTGAGCCAAACTCCTTTTCGCGACCCAGAAAGATCGCCCGGTTCAAGGTGGCGATACGCAAAACTTGGAGCGGCGGAATTCCGGCCTCGGCGACGAGCTCCAGCTCGCGCAGCGCCGCGGGGGCAAAGGTACGATCTGTGGCCAGCACGAGTACGCCTCCGGCATCGTGAATGCGCCGCAGGTTCTGCTGGGCATACGGAAAAATCGCTGCAAACCAAGCTGGCCAACCAAGCTTCAGATATCGCTGCCTCGCTACCTCACGGGCGTCTGGTTCACGCGAATCGACCACCGCTGCATATTCCGGCGTACGGAGAAAATCCACGCCCTTTGCCAGCGACCGGATCTCGTCAAAAACCACCAATGACGTCTGTATCGGAATCTTTTTTTCGGCGACGAGCCGTGCGAAATCCGCGGTGATCAGTCCAGTTGCCGGCCCATGAGCCAAGGTATCGATCCCGGCCTCGATCGCATCCCGCGCCATTTTTTCGTTGGAAATATGTGCCGTCGTACGAATACCCCGCTCGTGCAGGTAGTCGATCATTTTCTTCATCAAGTCGATGGGGAGCTGCTTGACGAGCGGGTGGGGCCCTACCCCCATCGATTCATAAGTGATCTTCTGAATATCGGGCTGGAAAGCGATCTGCCGATCGAGATCCTGCAATGTATTCGGCCAGTCGCGTACGCCGAGCCCGCGTACCCAACGCTCCAACTTCCGGGGTAGGTGAGGAGTTGACCCGTTGCAAAAATACGCGGTGCGATGATCTCTCCCGCCCGTTCGCGGGCTCGTAATCCCATGATGAAATCAGGGTTATTGCCCGCGTCATAAACCGAAGTAAAGCCGTAGTAGAGGTAGCCCTGTAAAGTTGACTCGCCCACCAACTCATCTATGGCTTTGTTCGATTGCGCGCTGGAATCACGCCAAGCACCACCCCCCAACAAATGGATGTGCGCGTCGATCATTCCAGAAATCAAAAACTTGCCGCGCCCATCGACGACCGAGACTCCCGTCGGGATGGGTGTCTGTGTGCGGGTTATCTCCGCGATTTTTCCACCGCGCACGACCACCCGCTGATTTGCCGTAGGCGTTCGCCCCGTCCCATCGATGACCGTGACGTCCTCGATGACGAATTCATCGACCGCTGCGGCGAGGCTAGACGAAGCCGCCGTCAAGACAAGCATCGTTACGCCAAAAAAAAGATCGCGCGGTTTTCTCATGATGCATCCGGCGGCTAGCCAGCGTCATCGCGGGGCTCGCTCTTTGACATGCGCAATCGAATCAGCGTCTTGATGCCAAGATATCCGATCACGCCAAGCAGCAACATCGTGAGCGCGATCATGCCGAAAATCACTTCGGTGGTATTGAGCATGGGGTCAAGTCTACACCGCTCTCAACGCGGCAAAAGTGCATAGCCTGCTACGGCGAATAACGTCCCGATCGACACTTTGCGAAAGATGCCTGCACGCTCGGGAGTGAGCAAGCGCAAGCCGAGACGATTGCCGAGGACATAGACCGGGGCTAGAGCGAGACCGAGCAGTGCGCTGCGCCACAACACGGCACCCTGCAGGACCATCAGCAACAGCGTGAAAGTCTGGACGACGGCGAAATAGGTCAACAGCGTCGCGCGCGTGACGAGTGCAGGCAAATTCTCCGCCAGCATGCCGATGATCACCGGAGGCCCACCCACCCCACCGATGCCGAACAGCGAGCCGCTGCTGAAACCGAGTACTGCATTACCGAGGCGACTACGAATCGAAAAAGGAAAACGCCAACGCAATGCAAGGCCGGTCGAGGCCACGAAGACCGCACCGGCCACAAGTTGACGTACGGCATCGACATCAACGGCATTCAGCAGCCACAGCCCAATCGGCGAGGCGATGCAGGCAGCAATGCGCAAGGGCCGTGCAATCGTCCAATCCGTCTCGGCACCCACTGCACGTAGATTTGCTACACCAGCCACCGCATTGACGATCAAAATAATCGCGGTTGCCGTCACCGGATCAATGATCGTGAGGAACACTGGCGCCATGACGAGCGCGCCGCCGAATCCCGTGAAGCCCAGCACCACACCGGCGATGCAGGTGGTGATCGCAAAGATCAGCCAGATTTCCATGACGGCGAAGCGCTGCGACGGGCGCGGTGTCAGCGCGAAACGGCCGTCCGATTCATGAGCGCATACAACGCAGGCAGCACGAACAGCGTCAGCAATGTCGAAGAAATCACGCCGCCAATGACGACGGTCGCGAGCGGGCGTTGAACTTCGGCACCGGCACCCACCGAAATCGCCATGGGCACGAAACCGAGGCTCGCCACGAGCGCCGTCATGACGACCGGTCGCAATCGGGTCGAGGCGCCTTCGCGTATCGCGGCCATGAGCTCGCCGCCGCGAGCTCGCAGATCGCGGATGAAGCTCAACATCACGATCCCGTTGAGCACCGCGATACCCGACAGTGCAATGAAACCGACTCCGGCGGAAATCGACAACGGCAGATCACGCAATGCGAGCGCAAAGACACCGCCGGTCAGTGCCAGTGGAACGCCCGAAAACATCACCAGGGCGTCTCGCACCGAACCGAAAGTCATGAAGAGCAGCAGGAAAATGAGTGCAAGAGTCAATGGCACGACGATCGCAAGTCGCTGCGCAGCCGAGGTGAGTTGCTCGAATGTTCCGCCGTAGCTGACCCAATAGCCGTTCGGCAGACGCACTTCCTGTTCGATACGACTGCGCAGTTCATCGACGAACGAGGCCAGATCGCGTCCGGTGACATTGGCGGTCACCACGATGCGGCGCTTGCCTTCCTCGCGATTGACCTGGTTCGGACCCTCGACGAGACGTAGTGCGGCCACCTCGCGCAGCGGAATACTGGAGAACACGCCCGCTTCGCTCCCTGGCAAGCGCAGCGGCAGACGAGCAACCGCCTCAAGGCTCTCGCGTTCTGCGTCACTCAATCGGATCACGATCGGGAAGCGTCGATCGCCCTCGAACAGGGTGCCCGCTGCCGTACCGGCGACCGCGGTCGCGACCAGATCCTGAACCGCGGCGACCGTCAGCCCGTAACGCGCCAAAGCGGCGCGGTCGGGATCGACCACCAGCATCGGCAGGCCGGTAACCTGCTCCACCGTAACATCATCGGCGCCCTCGATCTGCGCAGCGATAGCCCCGATCCGTTCTGCGACCCCGAGCCCCGTGTCGATATCGTCGCCGAATACTTTGATTGCCACATCCGAACGCACTCCGGTCATCAATTCGTTGAAGCGCATCTGGATCGGTTGCGTGAGCTCGTAGTTGTTGCCCGGGACCTCGGCGATCGCTTTTTGAATCTCCGCGATGATCTGCGCTTGGGAAGTACGAGGATTCGACCACTCGTCCCGCGGCTTCAAGATGATGAAAGTATCCGCAACCGAGGGCGGCATCGGATCGTTTGCCACATCGGCCGTACCAACCTTGCTGAACACGAACTCCACAAACGGTAATTTCTTGA
>Ga0194125_10012300_pt1 | contig 11317 bp, 11 predicted proteins | sample TA2KigC250mmetaG_FD_148626 | JGI IMG/M metagenome (GOLD analysis project Ga0194125, IMG submission 148626) | Freshwater microbial communities from Lake Tanganyika, Tanzania - TA2015034 Kigoma Deep Cast 250m | ecosystem: Environmental > Aquatic > Freshwater > Lake | place: Tanzania: Lake... | reverse complement strand
CCAGATGCGTCACCAGACCCACCCAGTCGGTTCTGCAGGGGACGACAAGGACGGGAACGGGTATTTGTCGTTCAATCTGTCTGCAGGATGATGGTGGTAGGTTCTGCGACCCACACCACAAAACCGATGGATGGGAAAACCAAGAAAAAGTTAATAAGAGATGCGAGAAAATACGCAGATGACTTAACAACTGAAAGACTATTAGGAATAAACCCAATATTTTTATTTCTTGATAAGTTTGAGAAGAAACCATTAACAGAAAGAATATCCGCAGACAAGTTCGCACAAACTCAACTTACAAATGATAATAGATGGATACAGAGAATAGAAGAAGACTTCAAAGACACAAAGTTTTATATTAGTAAGTATGTGGATACACTACGGGATGTAGTTTATTACGACCAACAATACATTCAAGGATGTCTTGAAAAAATCAGTTCCTTATCTGGTTTAGTTGAAAAGTTTGTGAAATACTGCATATGTCCTCTATCAAATGAGAACAGGTATAGACAAGTGAAGATGATAGATGAGGATGGTTTGCTTTCAAATCTATGTCTAACAATACTTAAACTGGAAACATATGCTATATGCGATGAACTCAACGATATGTGGGGGAAACAAATAACAGAATACTGCACTAATAACGATACAAATATAGTAGTAGAACTTCTTGAAGAAGAATACAAGGAAAAGTCTAAGTCATTTAATAATGATGTTGTTAGTGCTATGACTTTTCAGGACTATAAAATGTTGAGAGACTGCATAAGAAAAAATGAAAGGTTTTATATTTACAGGGGTTTTTCAGTAAAGGAAACGGAAATGGTGCGGAAAGGTATGAAGAGTGAAGGTGACCTTTATTACCTGCAAAATGCTGGAACTGGAATGTCTTATAGTCTTAGTGAAAATATTGCTTACTTTTTTACCCACAGGTCAATAACAGACCTAAGATATGACGAAGAGTTCCAAAATAACAGATATTATAGGACTGAAAGGAAATGGTATGTCCCAAGTGATAAGTATATTGATACAAAAACAGAAGAACTGAAAGTAATACGAGATAAAAAGAAACTAAAACCTATACTATGCAAGTATGAGTGCGACCCAAGTAAAATAAAAGGGTATAAGTTTGATACTGAGAAAGAGATAATAATAAGACCAGAAGATTTAAAGGTAATACATTATGATATACCCCACTCTAACACTATTGCGACGAAGTATTGGGAGTGGATGAATATGTCGTGCTATACACCAAGAGGACTTTATTATGGTGCTATTGCTAATGGTCTTACCGCATTACCGACAAAAGATAGTGCTGGAAATGAAGGACTTATATATGCTGAAACAGAAAGAGTAAGAGACACTCTTGAAGAACTTATAGACTATGGACTGGGTGTAACTGACGATATGTGGGATAGAGTATTTAATATATTTCTTCAAAACTCAGTAGAAATACCAAAAAACATAAACCCATTTGCATTTGGAGATGGTTTATGGGAATATATGCAAAACCCTACAAATATAAAAAGAAAACCGAATACTCATTATCAAATAAAGACTACTTCTAGAATAAAACAAGTAAAGTCAGTAGTCAATAAAGGTTTTGGTTAGTTTGATGCAACTTATTACACATAAACACTATTGGGAAGATAATAAATGGTTATTTTTAATATAATGCGTTCGTTATATCGTTCGCATTCTCTTGCAGTTTAAGACTGCGTGGTAAGAGGATCGGTCTGAAAATGCTTGACGGGTTGTTGCATTTGTGATAGAATATGCATAAATAAAACGGGTTGCGACAACAACCCGTTCTATTGCATTTGAGTTTGAAAATAACTACCCAGAAAGTTAGTCCCTCTTGGATAGTATAAACAAGTATGGGTTTCTCAAAAAGAAACCAGTTTTACAGACCTATCATAAGTTTTTAATAAAACGAAGTTAGAACATACTTGGGGAAACATTAAGTAGTTTAAATACCGATTTTTTGGGGTAAAAACTCAAATGCTTTGCTGTATCTTTATTTATGAAAAATGATCTACCCTTCAATTAGACTGCATAAAAATCATATACCACTAAACCCCAAGTTGTGGATTAAATCGCAGAAAGACTATGACTACTATATTGAGGTTTTACTTTATCTGCATACTCAACTTTCATTAGGTGTAAAACCTGTGTTTATGGTGACTATGCACTATCAACACCCAGTAGAACACTCTAAACCATTAAAAGAAACCGATAAACCATATGGTTTCGGTGATAGATATGGATTTAAAACCAAGAGGAATATTTGGAATGAAGTTGCACTTTATAAGTATTGGGAGAAGAAACGCAACGAAGAGGATCAAGTGATTAAAGACACACAAAAAGTAAAGTGTCGTATTCTCAAAAAACTATATGATGTCAAACGAATGAATAGACCAGATAAGTATGACTTACCAAATATTCTATTCTTTCACGAAAAGGGAAAGACCAAGTTGCAATATCATACACATATATTACTTACAGGTGAAAAACTGAATACCCTTGATTTAGATGATCTTAAGGATATATTCAACACTTCTATTAGAGAAGAAACAAAATGCATATCAAGGTGGAAACATATTGATATAAGACCTGTTAAATCACCGCAAGATGTAGTATCATATTTGAATAAGGAGACCTGTAGTTCTCACTTATCGTTTGACTTTATGAACTCAAACCCCATTACAACCATACAGACCAAGTAGAAGAGTAAAACAATTATGCAAAGACTAAACATTAATGTCTCATTTCCAACTGAAGAGACTTCACTTTATAGAGAATTGACTATGGAAAGTTCATTATCTTATGTGCCCGTATCAACCCTTATAAGAAATTATATCAAAGAAGGTATGAGATCTAAAAATAGGAAAAATCTTACCACACTATAAGAATATTATGACGATCTTATATAAGGAACGACTTGCATTAAAAACCTATGTTGCTTGCAAGACTAATGGTATTGAACCTAATGAGGAGACCAAAAACGAACTAGAACAGATATGCAAATATATGAAACAAGACTTTATCAAAACATTCATTAAGTGTCTTGGTTCATATGATAGATGTTCTTACCACACTCAAAAGGGTAAATGGTATATAATGTTTGACTACCATTCTTCACATAGAAGTTTATTGATATCAAGAGATAGTCTTATTCTAAAATCTGGAGGAACCAGGACAAATGTATAAACAAGTAAAGATTAGAACACTCTACTACGAAATGTTGGTAGAAATTGCAAGAAAGAAAAGATTTAAACCAGATGAGTTTGTAGAAAAACTTATAGAGAGTGCATATAATGGAGGAAAATAAAAAATCAAAGAGAACAATTAAGGATATAATCGCAAACAACCCTAGATATGACGCACAACTTAAAGACACGGACGATAAGATAATTGAAAAAGAAAGAAGTATGATGCTTTATGATGCGAAACAAGAAAAGACCACTAACACTATCAAACGGATGCTTTCTGCATATAAAAAAAGAAAAAGAGATGAGAAAATAGATAAACTTACAAATGACCCGACATTATGGAAGGGTTTAGAGGGTTATATGATTGATGAAGATATTAATGCATTTATAACGCAGTTTAGAAGATTATACTATTCTGGTGAAAGACTTACATTTAGAATGTGGATGGATAAAGTTGAAAATTTATTAGATCAAGTAACTTGACGACTTTGCCCGTATATTATTTTGATAGATACTATAAACCTACAACGCACCTAAAACGAGGGTGAATTATACTTCTTATAAAAAATATTTTCCCAGAAATTTTTTGCCTGTAGGGTCGTTTATATAATGCAATTTTTTGACTACACACTTGCTGGTTCTGCTTGGGATAATGGGGGGAGATCTGGTGCGGAAACTTGCTACGGAAAGTCGGGGGTTCAGTTGAAAATCAGTTGAAGACGAAAACTGACCCCCTCACTATCGTTGCAGTTAAAGGGTTTTTAAAAAAAGTGGGGATACACTACTAGTAGTTAGATTGTGGTGTCTGTTCTTTAGAACCCTTGCTATGACTGACTTTTGCAAGACCAAGGGGATGCAAAAACAAGAGTTGAAGACGAGTTGAAGATCAGTTAGAGTGGGGTCACACGGAACGACTGGGTTGAAGACCAGTTGAAGACTTGACCCCACCCGCAGACAAACCACATATAGACGCACTTGCGGACTTATTGGACGCAAGAGGTTTAAATGCGGAAGACTTTATACAGATCGTTGATATTCTTGGTGCATTAAAGAAGAAAGAGGGTCAGGAGTTAGAAGAGACGGGTAGAAACGAAAAGGATACAGGTAATAAGATATTTGTTGATAAAGAATTTGTTTTTGAAACTCGTGATGACTGCTTTATATACAGAGACGGGAGAACCAAAACTGGTAACTATTATGTAAGAATATATGATGCAGACACAAAGAAAGTTTTTTCAAAGTCATTAAGAACAAGACATAGAGTTAATGCACTTGTTGCTGCGGAGAGTTTATATAGAGAAAAGAAAGACAAATTGATAAAGGGGGTGAAGATGGTTTCTATTACAACCGAAGAAATGATAGATCTTTACCTAAAAAGAAGAAGTGGAGAACGCACACATATACCAAAACAAGGTATTACATATAAGTCGTTTGGAAGACTGAAACAACAACTAAAGTATTGGAGTGCTTATATTAAATTTCTAAAACTTGAGAAGATGCATATTGAAAAAATACCAACAGACATAGGGAAGGACTTTGGAAACTGGTTATTGAACCAACCAAAACAATATTATCAAGAGACTAGTAGAAGTCGTGAAACAATCAACCATATTATTGCCGCAGTAAAAAAGATGTATCGTGATATTGCTATTGACGAAAAGTATATTACATATAATGAAATGCCTAGTTTTAGATATTTGCGAGTTCAACCAGATAATAAACCCAAAAGAGATGTATTAGATGTTGAGGAATACGAAGAACTTACTAAATGGATGAGAGACAAGTATTGCAGGGAAAAAGGTATAAGTGATCTAGAACAAGTCAAACGCAGAGTTTTTGCTCTCTATTTTAGTTTGCACTATAATCTAGGTTGCAGAACAAAAGAAATGCTTGGGATTAAGTGGAAAGATATTAGTATAAACCCCACAGATAATGAAGATGCAAAAAGAAGAAATAGAGTTATTCATATACACGCAGAAAACTCAAAGACTGGACGAAGTAGGAATATAGTTGCACCTGTTGCGGAGAAACTTGATCGTTTAAAACAACACTATAAAAAACTAGGATATGAACCTAGTAGGGAAGACTATGTTTTTATTAACTTATCAAAAACCAAGAGAGGTGCAAATATACCCTATCAAACACCTGCGATGGAAAAAAGACTGAAAGATGTATTAGATAAGTCTGGTATGAGAGAAAAATTAGAAATGGATGGAAGACATCTAACATTATATTCTGGACGACACTTTTATTGCACCCAACGATTAATGAATAAAGTTGATATTCATACACTTGCCTTGAATATGGGAACAAGTATTAACTATATTGAAAAAACATATAGTCATCTCACTACACTTATGATGAGTGAAGAAATAACCAAAGGACAAGGGTGGAAACCAAGGGTAAATGATAAGGAAATCTGAATAGGGCTTCAGAAATGCGATAAGAGATCGTTATTGATAAGAGTGCAGGAAATATTGCCTATCTGGTTGCAGACTTATATACTAACGAAGTATCAAAACCAGGTTTGACCTGAAATGTCTATTCACCTCGTCGGTGCAGAAAAAGGAACTACAACTAAACTACCGATTTCTGCAGATAATAAAACCACTATTCTTTTGAATGTGGAAGATGCTGTAAAGGATCTAATTAGTATTCTTTCAAAGAAAGGTATTGTAGAAGGTGTTGATATTGATGCAGGGAAACTTGCAGAACTACCAACTTCTATGACTGGTGTTGTAGTTCATTATCTAGTGAAAGGTTTGAAGGACGATTTCAATATAGAGTTCGCAGAAAAACCTGTTTCATTAAAGGTTCGTGCGACTTCTAACTATGATAGAAAAGTGCAAGGTAAAAAGAGATTGCTAACAAAAGAACAAAAGAATGAACTACTTGCGAAGATGCAGATGTCTTACTATGAAAAAGATATTGCAAGTGGATCTATGACGATGGATGATGCTATGCAATCTCTAAAAGACGCATTTGAGAAGAAGAGAGAATACGAAGAGATGGGTTATGCACTACCAACGAAGAAAACGGAAAGTCCCTACTGGGTGAGTTGATAAAATAGTGAAAGTATGGTATAATATCTAAACGGGGAAAGGGTCACCCGTAGTCATAAAAGGAACAAAGTAATTACGATCTCACCTAGAAATAGGTGGGATTTTTTTTATACAAGTAATGGTCGGGTGCAACTGCGGAACAGGTTGCACCAGACAAACCAGATGCGTCACCAGACCCACCCAGTCGGTTCTGCAGGGGACGACAAGAACGGGAACGGGTATTTGTCGTTCAATCTGTCTGCAGGACGATGGTGGTAGGTTCTGTGACCCGCATCAAAACAAAACCGATGGAGAAGAAAACGAGAATTAAATTTATAAAAAATCTGGAAGAGAGTATCAAAAATATAGATGAAAGACAAATTTTATCATTAAATCATTTGCAACTGATGCTTATAGAGTATGAGAAGGTTCAAGTATTGAATAAGGATAGTATGAGTGAGTATCTGACTAAACAACTCACAGATGATAGTAGACATATTAAAAACCTTGATAAAGACTTTAGAAATACCACATATCATATGAAAATGTTTGATAAGATATTAAGGGATATATTACTCAAGGATGCTTTATATACTCACGGATGTCTAGACGACAAGATTAAACTGATAGATGCTTGGGAAAAATTTGAAAAATACTGCATATGCATATTATCAAACGAGAATAGATACAAACAAATTAAATTGATAGATGACGCAAACCTGCTTTCAGTTATAAGTTTGACTGCACTTAAACTTAAAACATATGTGGTATGTGATAATCTAAACGATGAATGGGGGAGGAAGATAACAGAATACTGCACCTCAAACGATAATAAGACAATAATAGAACTTCTTGAACTAGAATATAAAGAAAAATCAAATCAGAGTGAAATAAGTGTATGCGATGCGATGAGTATTCAAGAGTTTGGTAAAGTAGTCAAACATATACGCAATAATGAAAAGTTCTATATTTACCGAGGATTTAGTGTGATGGAGACAGATATGGTTAGGTCAGGTCTTAAAAATGATGGTGACTTATTCTATCTACAGAATGCTGGGACTGGAATGTCTTATAGTCTAGATGAAAATATTGCATACTACTTCAGTAATAGATCAATTGCGGATGAATGGTATGACGAGGACTTTCAAGATAATAGATATTACAAAACTGAAAGAGAATGGTATGTGCCGAATGATAAGTATATTGATACTAAGACCGAAGAAATTAAAGTAATTAGAGATAAGAAAAAGTTAAAACCAATAGTCTGCAAATATGAATGCGATCCAAGTAAAATAGTAGGGTATAATATAGAATTAGAGAAAGAGATAATGATAAGACCAGAGGATTTAAAGGTTATACATTATGAAATACCGCATTCAAGGAAACTTGCGGAGAAATTGTGGAGTTATAGTAATTGCAATTGCCTTTCACCAAATAGTCTTCGTTATTCTGCTATTGCTAATGGACTTACTGCATATACAACTTATAATGAAAAGGAAGGTTGTGGTGTTATATACGCAGAGACAGAGAAAGTGAGGGATCTTCTAGAAGAGTTGATAGATTGCGGTAGAGAGTTGGATGGTGGACTTGAACGGAAAGTTATAGATACCTTCAATCGTAATTCTGTTAAGTTACCTGAAAATATAGACCCGTTTATATTGCATTCTGGTTTGTGGGAATATATGCAAAACCCAACAGACATAGAAGTCAAACCATTCACCCATTACACAAGAAAAATAGATGAGGTAAAAGAGGATCTTTTTCCTGCAAGTAAAGGTTTCGGGTAGTTTATATGAAACATATTTCACAAAATCAATTCTAGTATTTAAATAAATGCTGTTTTTTACTATAAAGTGTTCGTTATATCGTTCGCATTCTCTTGCAGTTTAAGACTGCGAGGTATGATGATCGGTCTGAAAATGCTTGACGGATTGTTGCATTTGTGATAGAATATGCATAAATAAAACGGGTTGCAACAACAACCCGTTCTATTGCATTTGAGTTTGAAAATAACTACCCAGAAAGTTAGTCCCTCTTGGATAGTATAAACAAGTATGGGTTTCTCAAAAGGAAACCAGTTTTACAGACCTATCATAAGTTTTTAATAAAACGAAGTTAGAACATACTTGGGGAAACATTAAGTAGTTTAAATACCGATTTTTTGGGGTAAAAACTCAAATGCTTTGCTGTATCTTTATTTATGAAAAATGATCTACCCTTCAATTAGACTGCATAAAAATCATATACCACTAAACCCCAAGTTGTGGATTAAATCGCAGAAAGACTATGACTACTATATTGAGGTTCTACTTTATCTGCATACTCAACTTTCATTAGGTGTAAAACCTGTGTTTATGGTGACTATGCACTATCAACACCCAGTAGAACACTCTAAACCATTAAAAGAAACTGATAAACCATATGGTTTCGGTGATAGATATGGATTTAAAACCAAGAGGAATATTTGGAATGAAGTTGCACTTTATAAGTATTGGGAGAAGAAACGGAACGAAGAGGATCAAGTGATTAAAGACACACAGAAAGTAAAGTGTCGTATTCTCAAAAAACTATATGATGTTAAACGAATGAATAGACCAGATAAGTATGACTTACCAAATATTCTATTCTTTCACGAAAAGGGAAAGACCAAGTTGCAATATCATACACATATATTACTTACAGGTGAAAAACTGAATACTCTTGATTTGGATGATCTTAAGGATATATTCAACACTTCTATTAGACAGGAAACAAAATGCATATCAAGGTGGAAACATATTGATATAAGACCTGTTAAATCACCGCAAGATGTAGTATCATATTTAAATAAAGAGACCTGTAGTTCTCACTTATCGTTTGACTTTATGAACTCAAACCCCATTACAACCATACAAACCAAGTAGGAGAGTAAATTAATTATGCAAAGACTAAACATTAATGTCTCATTTCCAACAGAAGAGACTTCACTTTATAGAGAATTGACTATGGAAAGTTCATTATCTTATGTGCCCGTATCAACCCTTATAAGAAATTATATCAAAGAAGGAATGAGATCTAAAAATAGGAAAAATCTTACCACACCATAAAAAATATTATGACGATCTTATATAAGGAACGACTTGCATTAAAAACCTATGTTGCTTGCAAGACTAATGGTATTGAACCTAATGAGGAGACCAAATACGAACTAGAACAGATATGCAAATATATGAAACAAGACTTTATCAAAACATTCATTAAATGTCTTGGTTCATATGATAGATGTTCTTACCATACTCAAAAGGGTAAATGGTATATAATGCTTGACTACCATTCTTCACATAGAAGTTTATTAATTTCAAGAGATAGTCTTATTCTAAAATCTGGAGGAACCAGGACAGATGTATAAACAAGTAAAGATTAGAACACTCTACTACGAAATGTTGGTAGAAGTTGCTAAAAAAAGAAGGTTAAAACAAGATGAGTTGGTAGAGAAACTTATAGAGAGTGCTTATAATGGAGGAAAATAAAAAACCAAAGAAGACTATTAAGATTAAGGATCTGATCGCAAATAACCCTAGATATGACGCACAATTTAAGGGTATGGATGATGAAATAATTGAAAAAACAAGGGGTATGATGCTTTATGATGCAAAACAAGAAAAGACCAGTAACATTATCAAACGGATGCTTTTTGCATATAGAAAAAGAAAAAGAGATGAGAAAATAGATAAACTTACAAATGACCCAACATTATGGAAGGGTTTGGAGAGTTATATGATTGATGAAGATATTAATGCATTTATATCGCAGTTTAGAAGACTATACTATTCTGGTGAAAGACTTACATTTAGAATGTGGATGGATAAAGTTGAAAATCTATTAGATCAAGTAACTTAACGACATTACCCGTATATTATTTTGATAGATACTATCAACCTACAACGCACCTAAAACGAGGGTGAATTATACTTCTTATCAAAAATATTTTCCCAGATATTTTTTGCCTGTAGGGTCGTTTATATAAATCAATTTTTTGACTACACACTTGCTGGTTGTGCTTGGGATAATGGGGGGAGATCTGGTGCGGAAACTTGCTACGGAAAGTCGGGGGTTCAGTTGAAAATCAGTTGAAGACGAAAACTGACCCCCTCACTATCGTTGCAGTTAAAGGGTTTTGGAAAAAAGTAGGGATACACTACTAGTAGTTAGATTGCGATGTCTGTTCTTTAAAACCCTTGCTATGACTGACTTTTACAAGACCAAAGGGATGCAAAAACAAGAGTTGAAGACGAGTTGAAGATCAGTTAGAGTGGGGTCACACGGAACGACTGGGTTGAAGACCAGTTGAAGACTTGACCCCACCCGCAGACAAACCACATATAGACGCACTTGCGGAGTTATTGGACGCAAGAGGTTTAAATGCGGAAGACTTTATACAGATCGTTGATATTCTTGGTGCATTAAAGAAGAAAGAGGGTCAGGAAATAGAAGAGACGGGTAGAAACGAAAAGGATACAGGTAATAAGATATTTGTTGATAAAGAATTTGTTTTTGAAACTCGTGATGATTGCTTTATATACCGAGACGGGAGAACAAAAACTGGTAACTATTATGTAAGAATATATGATGCAGATACAAAGAAAGTTTTTTCAAAGTCATTAAGAACAAGACATAGAGTTAATGCACTTGTTGCTGCAGAGAGTTTATATAGAGAAAAGAAAGACAAATTGATAAAGGGAGTGAAGATGGTTTCTATCACAACCGAAGAAATGATAGATCTTTACCTAAAAAGAAGAAGTGGAGAACGCACACATATACCAAAACAAGGTATCACATATAAGTCGTTTGGAAGACTGAAACAACAACTAAAGTATTGGACTGCTTATATTAGATTTCTAAAACTTGAGAAGGTGCATATTGAAAAAATACCAACAGACATAGGGAAAGACTTTGGAAATTGGTTATTGAACCAACCAAAACAATATTATCAAGAGACTAGTAGAAGTCGTGAAACAATCAACCATATTATTGCCGCAGTAAAAAAGATGTATCGTGATATTGCTATTGACGAAAAGTATATTACAT
>Ga0194125_10012299_pt1 | contig 11318 bp, 11 predicted proteins | sample TA2KigC250mmetaG_FD_148626 | JGI IMG/M metagenome (GOLD analysis project Ga0194125, IMG submission 148626) | Freshwater microbial communities from Lake Tanganyika, Tanzania - TA2015034 Kigoma Deep Cast 250m | ecosystem: Environmental > Aquatic > Freshwater > Lake | place: Tanzania: Lake... | reverse complement strand
AGTATTTATCGGCGCGGAAAGGTTTCCGCCAGGAGGATTGGCGGTCGGGTTCTGCCAGGCGAACGCCGCGGAAGCGGCAACCAGCGCCAAAACCACTGAAAGAACTATGAGAGAAAATTTGAGCTTGTTCATAAATTTGTAATTAAGTAATTATGTAATTGAGCAATTGAGTAATTACGGAATTACTTAGTTACTCAATTGCTTCGGGGTTATTTGTCTTTTCGTCGATTTAATGTAATTATTTAATTGGAAATGTAATTTTCTGAGCTTGGTTTCTAGTGATTTTGCGGTTTCATTGGTAATTTTACCGCGTTCTTTAAGAAGTTCTGTCCAATAGAGTCCTTCCAAAAGCGAGCCGCGCGCATTGTAGTTGAATTTGTTCTTATCAAGATAATGATAACGGCCAAAACCTTCAGCGATGTTTGCGCCGATAGAATCAATCGCAGAAATCCACTGATCAGCCATGGTCTTTTTATCCTGCCAATCAAGCTTATTATAAATTTCCCATGCTTCACGGCTAATTTCCTTAGCCAATTTGTAAATCTCTAAATCTTCGAGCTCCATGAATTACCCAATTACTCAATTACTTAGTTACTAATTACTGAATTACCTAGTTACCTAGTTACTTAATTACTAAAATCTTAAGTAGTCGGATAGCCAATCCGCAAACGAATACTGCTCCTCTGTTTCAACGAGGAACTGCGAAAGCGCGTTTCGCACCTGCGGGGTGTCTTTCGGCGCTACGAGAATGTGCATTCCCGGAGAAACCCGGCTCTTGAGTTTCAGGCTTAAGATATTGGTGTCGGGAAATTCGAAGATCCAGAATGACTCGAGATCCTGAAAGGATACGAGATTTTTCCCGACATACATACCGGTTCGGGTAATCTGGAACACATACGGTTTTGGTTTTCGGACCGTCCACGAAAGAAGCGCGATCGCGCCGAGCAAAATCACCAGCACAAACATGATATTAACCGTGTATATCGCCCAGGTCAGGAGCGCGATCACAATTAACCCAAATCCGAAAAACCAGTCAGCCGATTTCGGATTCTTGCGGAATTCCGGCGCCTTCCATTCGCAAAGAATTTCTTCTTTATTTGCATCCATAGGATGAAATCTATTGATATTTTACCCCAGTTTATAGTCTACATGAAGTATCCCCGCATGCCTATAAAATACGCACAAGACACAGAAGACAAAAAGACTCGTGTGCAAAAAGACTTACGCGCAGCCCCGCCGCGCCCCGCAAAACTTTACTTTTTCCATGCGATCGCAGTAAAATGGTAAAGTAGAAACAGTGAGGGAATAGAGAGGCGGGTAATAGATAATAGGCGGGAGGAGAGAAATCTTGCAATGGCAAAGGCGGCAAAACTCGCAAAATGCATCATTTTTGTTCTTGCGGCCGGGTTTGCAGCGCAAAATCCGCGCTTTAGCTCCATTCTTATTCGAACGCTTATGGGGCAAATTAAGAAGAAATTCCGTGAGCCGCCCGTTCATCTCGATCCGCAGAATATATCAGCAACTCTTTACCGCCTAAAAAAACGCCAGATTATTCAATGGAGAGATGCGCCCGACGGAAAGACAGCACTCGAACTAACCGATAGGGGCAGGAAGCGGTTGCTTGTGTACCGCTTTGACGACCTTGCGGTATCAAAACCGAGAAGGTGGGACGGAATGTGGCGCATCGTCGTTTTTGATATCCCGGAAAAGGAAAAACTTAGCCGAGAAATATTCCGCAACAAATTAAAAGAAATTGGGTTTCTGCAATTTCAAAAAAGCATTTGGATCTACCCGTTTCCTTGCAGCAACGAGATAGAGTTTTTAGGAGAATGTCTTGGAATAGGAAAGTATTTTTATCTTTTTACCTCTTCTTTGGACGAAGACCGGCTTCTGCAAAAACATTTTAAACTCGCCAAATAAAAGCAAAATAATTGCACGAAACTAGTCGATGGCCCTAACCAACTGGCTGCCCCAATACTTTACAGAATTTAAGCGATCGCCTAAAATTAGTGAAGTTGGATTTTCTTTTTGTTTTTTACATTATTGGCAAGATACTTTCCCGTTGCCAAATTTCTCCAACACCAAGGGAAAGGATTATGCTTTACCAACCCACGGACTTCGTTTATAATCAAGCCGCCGGAGGAGTGGCTGAGCGGCCGAAAGCGGCACGGTGCTAACGTGTTGTCCGGGTAAAACCGGACCGTGGGTTCGAATCCCACCTCCTCCGCTCTTCGTCGCTGCGCCTTCGACCATGAGGTCTTCGACTCTGAAGTCTCAGACTGAAGAGGCCTTAGACCCGATGGGCTTCCCAGAGCCTTGGGCCCGTATCGCAGAAGGGCGGCGAAGGCGGACACTACGGGGTTCCTGCAAAATCCGATCAAAAAAGCTTAAAGGAACTGGTATTCGATAATGCCGAAATCACCCACGCGCATCAGGCGTCTAGAAAGAGAGAACGCAAGATTGCGGACTCTTATTTTTCGCGACGAACTTACCGGATTGCTCAACAGGCGGGGTTTTAAAGGACTTGTTGGAAAGTTATTTGCCGAAATCAGATGGCAAACGAGATATAAGAATAAGAGAAAGTCTTTTAAAATCAACTCGCTCGGAATCCTGTTCCTCGACCTCGACCGATTCAAGTCCATCAACGATCGTTATGGCCATAAAGCAGGGGACAAGGCGCTTCAGCACACTGCTTCTCTTATCAATAAGAGAATTCGAGGTATCGATGTGGTGGGAAGATGGGGCGGAGAGGAAATAGTGATTGCGCTTTTGGGAGCGGATGAGAGAGCTTCAAAAATTACCGCGGAGGATATCAGAGAAATAATACACACAAACCCCCTCCGTCTGGGCGGCAGGAAAATTTATTTGAGTGCGAGTATCGGCGCTGCCGGCTATAAGAATGAAAGAACGCTGGAAGATTTAATTGAGAAGGCAGATAGAGCGATGTATATCGCCAAGAAAAAACGCAACGCCGTAGCCACCCTGCGTTAGGAGGCGCAACAGATCGGTTGACGATCAATCCGACAATGCCCGGAGGCACCCTGCATCGAGGCAAATGGATGGCAAGCCAATGGTTGAATGCAGCGATCTTGTTCCTGATTTGTTTTTCCGTTTAAGTACGCGTAGAATTTTTAGGAACAAATCACGGTCCGTCGAAGTGAAACCAATGGCGGAAAAACCGCGGAAGCGTGGCAGAGTGGATGAAGGCGCCGCACTTGTCCCGTTCAAAGCGGTGGGGTGGCTGAGTCTGGTTGAAGGCGCCGCACTTGAAATGCGGTATACTCGCAAGGGTATCGTGAGTTCAAATCTCACCCCCACCGCTTTGAACGGGATTCTCGATTCTGTAACCCTTCGACCCATTCGATTCACTCAGGGTCGCCCTGAAGAATTTGAAGGGCGACAAGCGGTTCGGCCGTCTCTTCGAGCTCATCGAGTCTGAAGACTTTTCAGAGTCTGAACGACCCGAGGCTCTCGGAGCCGAATGGCCTGAGCGGTTCACCGACGAAGGACTCAAGGACGAAATCGGGAAAATGCGGTAAGCCAGAAATGGCTTTGGGAGTTCCTCCGATTTCATCCCCGCAGGGCGGGGAAACGAAATCGAGAGTCCTCGATGCGGCAACCAAAAATTTGGGCCACATGGGGAGAATCCTTCTGCTTCCGCCACAACTTCGCATCGCACACAGAGATGAAGAACAAATCTCACAATAGAATCGAACGGCCCGTCCTAGGTGGCTCTGCCGTACCGAAAGAGTCGAGCCTCGTTCCAGAGGAACAGGAGGCTCGTTCCACCGTAGTGGAGCGGCCGCCGGTCGTGGTGGTGATAGGTCACGTGGATCACGGAAAGACCACGCTTCTTGACTACATTCGGAGCAATTGCGCAAAAGCCGCCCTTCAAGAAAGTGAGCCTCGCGCAGTTGCCGGACAAGAATCCGGAGGCATTACGCAGCACATCGGGGCTTACGAGGTTACGCACAGCGGGAAGCGCATTACGTTTCTTGATACGCCGGGCCACGAGGCATTTTCAAAAATGCGTTCGCGCGGTGCGCGCGTGGCAGACGTGGCAATTTTGGTTGTTGCCGCAGACGAAGGCGTAAAGCCGCAGACGAAAGAAGCGCTCCAGCATATCCAGAGCGCAAAAACGCCATTCATCGCGACTGTCACTAAAATCGACAAACCAGCCGCAAATCCCGAGAAGGTAAAACAAGATTTGGCAAAAGAAGGAGTACTTGTTGAAGGATGGGGAGGAAAGGTGCCGATTGCGCTTGTGTCTTCAAAAACCGGCGAGGGCATACACGACCTTCTGGATATTATTCTGCTTGTTGCCGAGCTTGAAGAGCTCCGCGGCAACGCCGAAGGCCCCGGGCGGGGCGTGGTAATAGAGTCGCATCTTGATCCGCAACGCGGGCCAACCGCAACACTCCTTGTGCTTGACGGCGTGCTTCGGCATGGAGATTCGCTTGTTGCGGGAAGCACAAAAGGAAAGGTGAAGATTTTGGAAAATTTTCTGGGCGAAAAAGCCGATACGCTTTCGTTTTCATCTCCTGCAGTAGTATTGGGATGGGAAGAGCTTCCGACGATCGGCGATGCATTTCTGGTCGGCGGAGAACCTGAACCCACAGCTGGGACAGGTCCGAAAAGCGTTGTTCCGACTGCATCGTCCGGAGACAGCCAGAAAGCCATCTCGGAGTTTACGCTTATTCTCAAAGCCGATGTATCGGGTTCGCTTGAGGCGCTCGAAGGATCGGTGCGGGAACTCGCGGATCGCCTTGGTGTTCGCATTAAAATTCTCGGGAGTTCTGTGGGGGATGCAAACGAGTCGGATGCAAAGCTCGCGGATGCCGCGCGCGCAATGATCGTAGGATTCCGGGCGGGCGTTTCTCGGGAAGCCGCAAACTTTGTCGAAAATCTCAACCTAAAGGTTATGTCGAGCAACGTGATTTACGAACTCCTCGAAGCGCTCGAAAAAGAGTTTGGGATATGGCTGAAGAAGCTTGATGACGCGAAAATAGCCGGAAGGATTGAGGTGCTTGCGATTTTCAAACCGACCAATAACCGACAAGTGGTAGGCGGAAAAGTTATCGAAGGAAAATTGGTGAAAGGAAAAACATTCAGCATTTATCGGAAAGGCGCAAAGATTGCAGAAGGCACGATCTCTAATCTGCAAATGGCGCGGAAAGATGTTGACGAGGTTTTCGAAGGAAACGAATGCGGTATGTTACTCGATGCGCCAATTACCATAAGCAAAGGAGATGTACTTGAGCAGACCGGCGCATAGCGCAGAACGTAATTCGTGAACAAAGCGCGTCTTGCAAAAATCAACGAACTTATCAGGCGCCAGATCGCCGAAATGATCGAGCGGGACTTTGATCATAGCCCGCGCGAATTCATAACCGTCACCGAAGTCATCACGGCAGATGATTTGCTCCATACGCGGATTAAAGTAAGTATATGGCCTGATGAAATTCGGGGCGCACTCTTTGAGCGCCTTGTGCGCGCCGCAGGATTCTTCCAAGGCCTTTTAAATAAACGGCTTCAGATGCATCCAGTGCCCCATATTTCCTTTGAGCGGGATGATCGCGTGCGCGAAGCAGGCAGGATTGAAGAATTGCTCGAAAAGTCGCACAATAACTAAGATTTCAGCCAGGTAGCCGCGCAGCGCACTTCGATAAACTGCCAGATGGCGAAGTTGGTTAACGCAGCGGCCTGTCCCGTATCTCTATGCAGCCTGGTGGCAAAGAGGCAACGTCTCGCACCTTCGAAACGGCGCAGTGGCGAAGAAGCTAACGCGGCGGTCTGCAAAACCGCTATACATGGGTGCAAATCCCATCTGCGCCTCTAAAATCTAACCTTTCGCCAGGGTGGCGGAATCCTTCGACGCGCTGCGGACTTTAACCGAGCTCCGTCGAGGGCCGTACTCGGAACAAGCCCCGCAGAAGCTCCACTTTATACGGGACAAGTCAGCTAGACGTACAATGATGGGCAGGTGGAGGAACGGTGAACAAATGGATTATCCATTGTTATTGCGTTTGCCGTTTGGTAGACTGAACTTAATGAAAAGGCGTACATGGACAGAAAACCAACTCAAACAAGCAGTGAAGGAGTCGTTTAGCTTTAGACAGGTACTACTTAAGCTAGGCCTGCGTGAGGCAGGCGGCAACTACGAGCAAATAAAAAAATATATCTAGGAATACAACCTTAGGACACAACACTTTAAGGGACGTGGCTGGAACTCGGGTTTGCGTGGGATTGGAAAACCAATTGTTCCCCTGGAAAAGATATTGGTAAAAGGAAGTTATTTCCAAAGTTTCAAATTAAAGCAACGTTTATTTGCCGCGGGACTGAAATCACAACGCTGTGAAGAGTGTGGTTGGGCTCAGCGTACTCTAGATGGCTATTTACCACTTGAGCTTGACCACATAAATGGTGACCGCCACGACAATCGTCTAGAAAATTTAAGGATACTATGCCCAAATTGTCATAGTTTGCAACCCACTCACCGTGGTCGGAGAAGGAATAAAAAATAGACATTACAACACGCCCGGGTGGCGGAATAGGCAGACGCTCAAGGCTTAAGCCCTTGTGAGGGTAACACCTCGTGAGAGTTCGACTCTCTCCCCGGGCACTTATGCCCTCGTAGTTTTCTCCCCTGTTCAAATTTGCATGTGAGCTTCGGACGGACAAGTAACCCAATACGGTTTCGCTGCTTGCCCTTCGAAGCTCCGATGCGAATCGGAGCGCAGTAGAGCCCTTGTAGTTCAACGGACAGAACGCGAGATTGCGGATCTCGTAATAGAGGTTCGATTCCTCTCGAGGGCACAGGCTTTGGCAGGCGGGGAGCTCGCAAAATAGCATTCGTACGGAGCGCCTATGGCGCCCTTTTTAAATTTTCGCTATGCTTGAGACGCAATGATTCAGACAGACGCATTTGTGCTTACGAGCGAACCGGTCGGCGAGACTGACAGGCGTTATTCGCTTCTCACAAAAGACTTCGGCAAAATTGAAGCAGTAGCCAAAGCAGTTCGCAAAAACACCGCAAAGCTCGCAGGGCATTTGGAACCCGTGAATTTCGCGTGGGTGGGCCTGATCGAATCAAAATCAGGATTCCTGTTGGGAAAGCAAGCCTGGCAGATTACCCAAGCGCTCGAGAAAGAGAGTTTTCGCGCGCTCCGCGCGCGGAGCGCGCATCCCGAATCGTTTCGCGCAGCGCTCGCGGGCGCCGCAATCCTTGACGAGTTTCTTACCGGGCTTTTACCGGATGATGCGGTGTTCTCGCTTTGGGTTCAGTTTCTGACTGGACTCGAGCGCCATACCGCGGCGCAGCCCCTGCGACTGAACCCGGATTTCTTCCTGGCAGAATTTGTGCTCAAACTCGTCTTCGCGCTCGGCCTTTTTTCCAAACCAGACCATTGTGCAAAGTGCGGCGCGCAGCTCGGAAAAAGCAGCGCCTACTTCCGGGACAATCATTTCCTCTGCGAGAAGTGCGCAGTATCACAGGAAGATTTTGAGAAAATTTATCCAAAAACATTAGGAGTGCTTACGGTGCTTCTTGGAGCTATGTGGTTTCCCGAAAGTTCGGAGGCAGACCGGATCGTAGCGCTCGGAGAGCAAGCGTTCAAGCGCGCACGCGCGCTGAGCAGATAAGAAGCGGAAATAGCTGTGTTATAATGGGGCAGCAGCGTTTTTGCGCGAATACGCTTGCTGATTTCATTTCATGCTTGAAGATCTCGAAAAAAAATTGTCTCGGAAGGCCGAAGGGACAGGGCAGGTTCCCATACCAACGCCGCAGCCGAAGTCTGCTTCACCCCAAAGCGAACCACCGAGATTGGGGAGCACTTGGGGGAGCGTTCCAGAGGCAACACCGAAGATACACGTTCCGATGCGGTTTTCGCCAAGCCCGAAAGCGAAAAAGATTGTAAGTTTCGGAGTAGGATTCGCGGTAATCCTGATCGCAGGATTTTTTGTATTGCAGCATCTCTACGCGCCGCCGAAGCTTGATATTGCGGTCTCTGGCCCCAGAGAAGTAAAAGCCGGCGAAGTTGCCGAATACGAAGTGACATTTGACAACAAGTCCCGAAGCCCGATAAAAAATGCGACGTTTGCGTTTCGCGTCAGCTCGGGCGCCGCATTTGTGGAAGCGGAGAACGAGTCGGTGATCCAACGGATAGTAGACGAGGAGCTTGCGCCAGGCACCTCTCGCAAGGCAGTAGTGTCGGCAGTGTTCTGGGGCAAACAGGATGAATCCCGGCAAATTGCCATCTCCTTCCGATATCAGCTCGGAGATTTACAGACTCGTTTCGAGACCACAAAAGACGCGAATGTACGCATTACCGCGTCGGCTGCATCGCTCGAGTGGGAACTTCCGGGTCGCACCATTCCGGACGATGCCTTTATATTTAAACTCAAATGGAAAAACGAGGCGCAAAGAACGCTCGCCGATGCAAAAATATCCATAGATTTTCCAGAAAACTTTTCACTTCTTGACGCCATTCCCAAGGCAGTGCCCGGCATTGCAACCTGGGAGCTCAAAGATGTGGGAAGCGGGAAAAACGGTGACGTGCGATTTGTCGGAAAAGTAACTGGGAGCGAGGGCGAAGCAAGGCGGTTCCGCGCGCGCCTCGACGTGCCGGTGCGCGGCGAACGCATCGTGTTGCAAGAAGTGGAGGGCAGCATTGGGCTTACGTCAAATCCGCTTTCGCTTGCGGTATCGCTCAACAACGAGCGCGAGTATACCGCGTCCCTGAATGAGCCGCTTACCTACCGCATTACGTTTAAAAACAATTTTGATATTGCGCTCCGCGACGTGGTGGTAAAAGCGAAACTCGAAGGACCCCTCTTTGGTTTTGGAAGCATTGAAACCGAGGGCTCGTTTTCGTCGCGCGACAATACAATCACCTGGCACGGGGGAAACACACCGCAACTCCTCTCGCTCAATGCTCAGGAATCAGGCATGGTGAGTTTCCGCGTAAAGACGAGAGATGTATTTCCGCAGGGCCAAAGCCAGAATGTGCTCAAAGCGACTGCGGAAATTTCCTCGCCCACCAAGCCTCCGTCGCTCGGCGGCGCCCAGCTCGTATCGGCGAAAGTGGAACACATTGCAAAGATCAACGGAAAGCTCGTGCTTGAGTCCAGGGTGCTGCGCAAAGACCCCCAAGCGCGGTTTACGAACACCGGCCCGACTCCGCCGCGCGTCAATCAGGCAACGCAATACGCCGCGCGCCTGAAAGTGACTGCACAGGGGAACGATTTTAAAGATGTATTTGTGCGTACTGCGCTTCCTGCAAACGTGACATTTTCCGGCCGTACGTCAGGCACTGTCGCAGGCACGAATTTTGTTTTCAACCCGCGCACGAACGAGATTATGTGGGAAATCCCGGAACTCGGGAGTTTCCAGTCGCGCGAAATTATTTTTCAGATTGCGGCAACGCCTTCTGCGCCGCAGGTCGGAAGCACCATGGTGCTTCTTGACGCGGTAGAAGGCGGAGGCGTTGACGAGTGGACCGGGAACGAGGTGGTGATGCGTGATGACCCGATTGCATCCGATTTGCCGGATGATCCGAATATTGGATATTACGAAGGCGTGGTACAGCCGTAACACAAACGCAAAAAAAAGAAATATGGCGCACAATAATAACAACCTCATGGGAAAAATTACCGCACTCTGCAAGAGAAGAGGTTTTATTTTTCCGGGTTCAGAAATTTATGGGGGTTTGGCAGGAACGTGGGACTACGGGCCGCTCGGGGTTTTGTTTAAAAACAATATAAAAAAAGAATGGTGGAGGAGTATCGTTGAGTTGCGGGAAGATGTGGTTGGAATCGACGCGGCAATTTTGATGAACCCCAAAGTCTGGGAAGCATCAGGCCACGTTGAAGCTTTTGCCGACCCGCTTATTGAATGCAAAATCTGTCACGAAAGATTCCGCCAGGATGCCAAAGAAGATATCAGCGAACACGAAAAGATGCACGAAGGAAAAGACGAGAAAAAGCCGGAATGGACCGAGCCGCGGCAATTCAATCTTCTGGTAAAGGCATTTTTGGGCGTTGTAGAGGAAGAAAAAAGAACGGTATATTTGCGCGGAGAGATTACCCAAGGCGTGTATGCCAACTTCAGAAATGTGCTTGATTCAACGCAGATGAAAATACCTTTTGGTATTGCCCAGATCGGTAAAGCGTTTCGTAACGAGATTACGCCCGGGAATTTTACTTTTCGCTCGCGAGAATTTGAACAAATGGAGCTCCAGTTTTTCATAAAGCCGGAAGAAAAAGAGAGCGAGCAATGGTACGACTACTGGAAAGAAGAGCGCCTTAAGTGGTATGCGGATCTTGGCATGAAAAAAGAGAATCTTCGTTTCCGAGACCACGAACCAAGCGAAAAAGCCCACTATGCGCGCTTCGCAACAGACGTTGAATACCTGACTCCGGCGTGGGGCTGGAAAGAGTTTGAGGGCATTCATCATCGTGGCGAGTGGGATCTTAAGCGCCATAGCGAGTTTTCCGGCAAAGACCTTTCTTACTACGACGAGGAAAGCGGCAAGCGATTTATTCCATGGGTCATAGAAACGTCCGGCGGGGTGGATAGGACGGCGCTTTTCTTTCTGATAGATGCTTACTTTGAAGACGCAATGGGTTCCGAGCAACGCGTTGTTTTGAGGTTTCATCCTAAGCTTGCGCCCATCAAGGTTGGTGTATTTCCGCTTCTGGCAAACAAGCCAAAACTAGTTGAAAAAGCAAGGAGCATTTATAACGCTTTGAAGCCGAATTTTGTATGCGCTTGGGATGATCGCGGAAACATCGGCAAACGCTACTACAGCCAGGATGAAATTGGTACGCCCTGGTGCGTAACCGTGGATTTTGAGACGCTTGAAAACGGAACAGTCACCGTGCGCGATAGAGATACCGCACAGCAAGAACGCATCCGGGTTGATGGCCTCAAAAATTATTTTGAAGACAAACTTCGCTAGAACCTATGTATAAAAAAATCACTCTCAAAAACGGCTTGAGAGTTCTTATTGTTCCACAAAGGGGCGCGAAATCGGTGACGGTTTTAACGCTCGTGGAGGCGGGCTCGAAGCATGAAACAAAAGCCCAGAACGGAATTTCGCATTTCCTGGAACACATGATGTTTAAAGGGACAACGAAACGGCCGTCCTCGCTTGCGATTGCGACCGAGCTCGATCGGGTTGGCGGCGAATCAAATGCCTTTACCTCGCACGAATATACTGAATACTACGCAAAAGTAGATGCAACGCACCTCGATTTGGTGCTCGATGTGATTTCCGATATATTCCAAAACTCACTCTACGACGCGGGAGAAATTGAAA